>VOFH01003651.1_pt1 | contig 158143 bp, 167 predicted proteins | sample 5384091 | NCBI WGS metagenome assembly VOFH01 (sample SAMN12384727, study PRJNA508395) | human gut metagenome | isolation source: healthy gut G | host: Homo sapiens
TCATGCCCGATTACGCGGATTATGCGCATGATGCGGTCGTGGTACTCCGGGCGCACATACGCCATCTTACCTTCTCGCGCCTTCACTTCCGCGTCACGGATGAATAACCGTTCATAGTCCTTTTCTCCGCATTTGCCGCCTACCGGCACGGGCGAGAGGATTTCCACACTCGCCTGCACTTGGGCAAGCATACCTCCGCCGTCATGCTGCGGACTTCTGTTTTTCTGGTTCTTTTCCATCATATCCATATTCAAATAAGTCTTCACGTTGTTTCTTGTACAGTTCGTTTATTTTCTCCTTGTGCTGTTCCAGATGTTGGCGCAGCACGGTGTCCACGTAGCCGCCTACCGAGATTTCCCGTCCGGCGATGTCGTTCACGATTTTAAGAATCTTGCTGTGTACATCGCGGCTGATATAGACGCACTGGCGCGTCTTTATCTCGTTGCGGCGGAGGAACAGCCCGGAATAGTCGTCCTCCTGCCGTTTGCGGCGGACGGTGTCCCTCTGCGGTTTTTCTTTTGCCGTGGATTGCACGGGCGGCGGTTCCGTTTCCGGGACGCTTTCTTCTTCGGGAGCAGGCGCGGGCGGCTCCTGTGCGCGGTACAGGATCCCGTCCTGCTTGCGTCTGCCGATGGAGGCTATCAACAGTTCCTCGTCGATGCCTTCGGTGTTCACTTTCCTGCTGCCCATGATTATTGAGGTCTGATGATACGGCTTATCTCTTCCGAGAACTCACGGATACCGCTCCCTTTCAGCAGGGACACATCCATCGGGAAGATGGTCGAGCGGAACACGCTCTTGCGCTCTTCCGAAAGGTCGCGCCGGAACTTCTTGCTGTCGGGCAGGCGGGTGGACAGCACCGGCAGCCCCATCTCGGCGATCACATCCTCATACAGGTCGTACAGCCCGTTCTTCTCCCTGCCGTCCACCATCGTCCAGAACAGGTACAGCCCTTTTGTTTTCGCCTGTCCCGTCGTCATGAGGTTGTCACGGAACATCACGGCGAATTGCAGGGTGCTTTCCACGACAAAGCGGTCGGCACTCATGGGCGCGAAGATGTAGTCCATCTGTGAGAGGGTCTTACCACGCCGTTGCTTTTCAGCGTTCCCGGCATATCGAAGAACACGACATCGGGTTTCACCTCTTCTTCGGCAAGCATCCTTTCTGCATCATCAAGAGCGTTGAGGGCGTCGCTTGCAATGACCGGGTAGGCGTTCTTTCCTTATCTTGCGGAAATGGTCACACGCGAGTGCCTTGAAATAGAGGCTTCCGCCGATAAGTCCCGTTTCACGCTCACGCAACCCGTGTATGCTGTGCTGCGGGGCGTCGCAGTCCATGACGGCGACATTGTGTCCTTTCACGTTGTGGAGGTAGCTGGCGGAAAGAGCCGTGACGGTCGATTTGCCGATGCCTCCCTTCTGTGTTGCGAATGCAACGAATGTTTCATTACTCATGGTTCTGTTGCTTTTAATGGTTGATGAATTGTTTTCCTGCTCCGATACGGAAGCGGTGGCATGTATATCCGTGTCAGCGAATCTCCGGTCCGGTTCGTCACGTATCCGCTTCAATGGTGAGCCGGGATTCGGATAACCGGTGAATGACGGCATTGCGTCATGAAGTCATTGAATCCGTGAATCACCGCGTCATTGGAAAGCCGGGTATCCGACGGTTCGGGTATCCGGTCAGGCAAATATCCGCCGAAGCGGTTTGCCGGGTATCTGAAAGCCTCCTTTTTCCATATCTTCAAATCGTTCGTTTCTTGAATCATGCTGCAAATAAACAAGGATATTTTTGAATCCGTATCACTTCCCCGGCAAGTGGCGGCATGTTGCGCCGGTTGGCACTGATTGTCCGGGTCAAGCCTCTGTCCGATACCGCGTTAAGGGCGTAACTTTGCACCCGAACGGCAGGGTTCGCCGCAGGTGGCGCAGCCCGGAGTTTGAAAGGCATTCCCCCAATCCGTCCCCGACGGATTTTTATGTTCGCCGGAACATAGCAAGATGTCTTTTCAGCCGCTCAAAATATTTTGAGCAGCCACGAAAAGCACTTGCCCTTGCAGGGGGCGGGCTTCCTCTCCGAAGTCGGGAAGCCTTTCAAACCTGCGGTGTCTGTGACCCCAAGCGGCGGCTTATGCCGTCCATCCGCTAAATCCAAAGTTTATATGAAAGAGAAAAGAAACAAGACCGGGAGAAATCCCAAACTTGATCCGGCGGTGTTCCGTTACACCGTCCGTTTCAACGAGGAGGAACACAACCGTTTCCTCGCCATGTTCGAGAAGTCGGGCGTTTACGCCAAGTCGGTTTTCATCAAGGCACACTTCTTCGGGCAGCCGTTCAGGGTGCTGAAAGTGGACAGGACGCTGGTGGATTATTACACCAGACTGTCCGATTTCCATGTGCAGTTCCGCGCGGTAGGCACGAACTACAACCAAGTCGTGAAGGAACTCAGGCTGCATTTTTCCGAGAAAAAGGCGATGGCATTGCTCTACAAACTGGAGCGACAGACCGTCGAACTCGTGAAACTGAGCCGTCAGATTGTGGAATTGTCGAGAGAAATGGAGGCGAAATGGTCGCAAAAATCAGTGTAGGAAAGTCGCTGTACGGCGCGCTTGCCTACAACGGGGAAAAGATCAACGAGGCGAAAGGGCGGCTGCTCACCACCAACCGCATCTACAATGACGGCACGGGGACGGTGGACATACGCAAGGCAATGGAGGGCTTTCTCGCCTGTATGCCGGAGCATACGAGGGTGGAGAAACCGGTACTCCATATCTCGCTCAATCCGCATCCCGACGACGTGCTGACCGATACGGAATTGCAGGACATCGCACGCGAGTATTTGGAGAAACTCGGCTACGGGAACCAGCCGTATCTTGTTGTCAAGCACGAGGACATAGACCGCCACCACCTGCACATCGTGACAATCAATGTGGACGAGAAAGGCAGGCGGCTCAATCAGGATTTCCTTTTCCGACGCAGCGACCGCATCCGCAGGGAACTGGAACGTAAGTACGGGCTGCACCCGGCGGACGTAAGAATCCACGGCTGGATAATCCTCTGCGCAAGGTGGACGCTTATGCGAGCGACGTGAAGAGGCAGGTGGGAAATATCGTCAAGGCTATCAGCGGGCAGTACCGTTTCCAGACGATGGGCGAGTACCGCGCCCTCCTTTCCTTATATAATATGACGGTGGAGGAAGCGCGGGGAACCGTGCGCGGGCGCGAGTATCACGGGCTGGTCTATTCCGTTACCGATGATGCCGGGAACAAGACGGGCAGTCCTTTCAAATCCTCGCTTTTCGGGAAGTCCGCAGGCTATGAAGCCGTGCAGAAGAAATTTGCCCGTTCCAAGCAGGAGATTAAGGACCAGGAAACTCGCCGACATGACGAAGCGCACCGTCCTTTCCGTGCTTGAAGGCACGTATGACAAGGAGAAGTTCGTTTCACGGCTCAGGGAGAAGGGTATCGACACCGTGCTGCGCTACACGGAGGAAGGGCGCATCTACGGAGCCACGTTCATCGACCACCGCACGGGCTGCGTGCTGAACGGCTCACGCATGGGCAAGGAACTTTCCGCCAACGCCTTGCAGGAACACTTCACGCTGCCTTATGCCGGACAGCCGCCGATTCCGCTCTCCGTTTCGGTGGAGGAACCGGAGAACAGGCAAGGATATTCCGGAGGGGAATACGAAAGCCATTCCAGCGGCATGAACCTGTTTGCTCCCGAAGGTTCGGCAGTGGACGCTGAAGAGGAAGCCTTCATCCGGGCGATGCAGCGCAAGAAGAAAAAGAAGAAGCGCAAGGGCTTGGGAATGTAATCAAGAGTATCAACAGTCAAAAAAATCAATGTATGTCACAACAAGAAGACGATTTGAGGGCATTGGCGAAAATCATGGATTTTCTGCGTGCCGTGAGTATTATTTTAGTGGTCATGAACGTGTACTGGTTCTGCTACGAAGCCATATGGCTTTGGGGGTGTGGACATCGGCGTGGTGGACAGAATCCTGATGAACTTCAACCGCACGGCGGGGCTGTTCCGTTCCATCCTGTACACGAAACTGTTTGCCGTCCTCCTGCTTGCCCTGTCCTGTCTGGGGACGAAGGGCGTGAAGGGTGAGAAAATCACTTGGGGACGAATCTGGACAGCCCTTGCCGTTGGCTTTGTGCTGTTCTTCCTCAACTGGTGGATACTGGCATTGCCGCTCCCGGTGGAAGCGGTGACGGGACTGTATATCCTGACCGTTGGCGCAGGTTATGTCTGCCTGCTGATGGGCGGTCTGTGGATGAGCCGCCTGTTGAAGCACAACCTCATGGACGATGTGTTCAACAACGAGAACGAGAGCTTCATGCAGGAAACACGGCTCATCGAAAGTGAGTATTCGGTCAATCTGCCCACACGGTTCTACTACAGGAAGCGTTGGAACAATGGCTGGATCAATGTCGTGAATCCCTTTAGGGCTTCCATCGTTTTGGGTACGCCGGGCAGCGGTAAATCCTATGCGGTGGTAAATAATTTTATCAAGCAGCAGATTGAAAAGGGCTTCTCAATGTATGTGTACGACTTCAAATTCAGCGACTTGTCCACGATAGCATATAACCATCTGCTGAACCACCCGGAGGGCTACAAGGTGAAGCCGAAGTTTTACGTGATAAACTTCGACGACCCACGACGCTCGCACCGTTGTAATCCCATCCATCCGGACTTCATGGAAGACATTACGGACGCTTACGAGAGCGCCTACACAATCATGCTCAATCTCAATAAAACGTGGGTGTGACCTGTAAAGTCACGTAATTGATTGTTAGACAGTGATATTAATTGCATGATTTAACCCGCTGTTCCGTCAGCGGTAGCCTACTATAAGGTGCATCTCCAGTGATGGGTTGTGCCAAGCTTATAGGACAAAGTACACTTTCCGAAAGGACAAGACTGAACCGTGAGGGAATGTCAAGGACGGTTAGTATCATACCGTTGAGTGGCGAGGCTGGATAGCATGGTTAACGTAAGTGAACTGACTTTAGCCGTCGTAAGGTTTGAAGGAGCGCAAGATACTTTAGCTCTCACCAAAAGGTAAGCAGTCGGATAACCCTTGCCCATGTTGGGGTTACACGGACATGGCACTGCCGGTGGACTTGACAGAACCTAAACTATCCTTTTGTCAATTACGTGGAACAGGGCAAGCCTGTATCTCTCTCGTAACAACGCGAGTAAGCGAACCGCAAGGCAAGCCGAAAGGGGTGCAGGTATGAGATAACGGAGAAAGCGAACGCCTCCCTGTAATGGGGAGGATACGGATTGAATCGACATCACGGGTTGATTGTGGATAACATCATCCGACACGAAAGTGGGCAGACTTCCGTATATGGTAACTCTTTACAAGATAACTTTTAGAACTTTCAAAAGGAGGAAAGCAAATGAACGAAACTAAGACATCGTGTGCGCCTGCTGACAACAGGAATCTGACTTGGGACGGCATGAACTGGTCCAAGTGCGAAGCCTATGTCCGAAAGCTTCAAGCGCGTATTGTAAAGGCTCAGAAAGAAGGCAGACATAACAAGGTGAAAGCCTTGCAATGGATGCTCACCCACTCTTTTTACGCCAAGGCATTGGCTGTAAAGAGGGTTACTTCCAACAAAGGGAAGAAAACGTCTGGAGTAGATAAACAGCTTTGGGATTCTCCCAAGCGCAAGTACAAAGCAATCGGTGAACTGAAACGTCGTGGTTACAATCCGCAGCCGCTTCGTAGGGTTCACATCAAGAAAAAGAACGGTAAACTCCGACCGTTGGGAATACCGACAATGAAAGACAGGGCGATGCAGGCATTATATCTCATGGCATTGGAACCGATAGCCGAAACGACAGGCGACCGCTTTTCTTATGGTTTCCGCAAGAAACGCAGGACAATGGACGCTATCCGTCAGATTGATACGGTTCTAAACCGCCAGCATTCCCCCGAATGGATTTTGGAGGGAGACATTAAAGGCTGCTTCGACCATATCAGCCACGACTGGCTTCTTAATCATATCCCTATGGATAAGACGATACTCAGAAAATGGCTGAAATGTGGAGCTGTATTCAATGGCAAACTATTCCCGACAGAAGAGGGTACACCACAAGGAGGTATCATATCACCGACACTTGCAAATATAGCACTTGACGGACTTCAACCACTCTTGGCTGAAAGATTCAAAAGATTATGGCGCAACAATAAGACATTCCACTACAAGGTAAACCTTATTCGTTATGCGGATGACTTTATAATCACAGGTCGAGATAAGGAGCTATTGGAAAACGAAGTCAAACCAATAGTGATAGAATTTCTCAAAGAAAGAGGTCTTACCTTATCCGAAGAGAAAACTACCATTACGAACATATACGACGGTTTTGATTTCTTAGGTTTCAATGTGAGGAAGTTTGGCAAAAGGCTATACACATCCCCGTCCAAAGAGGCACAGAAACGCTTCAGGGCAAAAATCGGTGACATCGTTAAAGGACATAAAATGTGTAAGCAGGAATCGCTGATACGAATGCTCAATCCTGTAATCACAGGATGGGGTAACTATTACCGATATGGTGCATCGACCGATGCTTTTCATGGTTGCGACTACCACATTTATAATCTCACGAAGAAATGGGCCTTACGTCGTCACCCTAAGAAACGCAAGTCTTGGGTCGCAGACAGGTATTGGCATGAAATTCGGGGACGTAAATGGACGTTTGCATGGAAATATGAAACCAAGAGCAAGAAAGTGAACTACCTGACCCTTAAAAGGTTGTCGGATATACATTATACTCCGTACAAGCAAATCAAGGGTGAGGCAAATCCTTTCGACCCGGAATACGATGATTATTTCTCTCAGCGTAAGGAGCAACAAATGCTGGAATCTCTCAAAGGACGTAAGTCTCTCTTATATTTATGGAACAAGCAGAACCGGATTTGTCCGTTATGTGGCAAGGAAATAGATTGTACAAAAGCATGGAACGTCAACGAAATATCTGTTGGTGGTTCGATTGTACGGCAACTTGTCCACAACAACTGCTACAAGCGAAATAAACGAAAATGTTGAAAGTATGAGCCGATTTCTAACAACAAATAGAAATATTGAGTTGCTTGAGCCGTATGAGGGGAAACTCTCACGTACGGTTCTTAGGGGAGAAGGGGGCAGCAATGCCCTTGACTTACCCGATGTGCAGAAGCAGGGCGACTTCTTTGTGGAATCACCTATTATACTGTTCGCCAGCTATCATATGGTATCTTAAAATTTTCCAAAACGGCAAGTATTGCACGTTCCCCCATGCCATTGAGTTTCTGAACCGCCGCTACGAGGACATTTTCCCGATTCTGACCTCTTACCCCGAGCTGGAGAACTACCTTTCTCCTTTTATGGATGCGTGGCTCGGTGGAGCTGCGGAGCAGTTGATGGGGCAGATTGCATCGGCAAAAATTCCACTGTCACGTATGATTTCCCCGCAGCTCTATTGGGTGATGTCGGACAGCGAGTTTACGCTGGACATCAACAATCCCGAAGAGCCGAAAATCCTCTGTGTCGGCAACAATCCGGACCGTCAGAACATTTACGGGGCGGCTCTCGGTCTATATAACTCCCGCATCGTGAAGCTCATCAACAAGAAGGGGATGCTGAAGTCGTCGGTCATCATAGACGAACTTCCGACGATATACTTCAAGGGGCTGGACAACCTTATCGCCACCGCGCGAAGCAACAAGGTTGCCGTATGTCTGGGCTTTCAGGATTTCAGCCAGTTGGTACGCGACTCTGGCGACCGCGAGGCGAAAGTGGTGATGAATACCGTCGGCAATATTTTCTCAGGTCAGGTAGTGGGCGAAACCGCCAAGACGCTTTCGGAACGCTTCGGAAAGGTGTTGCAAAAACGGCAGTCTATCTCTATCAACCGGCAGGACGTTTCCACCTCCATCAACACGCAGATGGATGCACTTATCCCGCCGAGCAAGATTTCCGGCTTACGCAGGGCATGTTTGTCGGTTCGGTGTCCGACAACTTCAACGAGCGTATCGAGCAGAAGATTTTCCACTGTGAGATTGTCGTGGATGCCGAGAGGGTGAAACGCGAGGAGAAAGCCTACAAGCCGATACCCGTCATTACCGACTTCACGGACGAGGATGGCAAAGACTGTATGAAGGAAACGGTGCAGGCGAATTACAGGCGCATCAAGGAGGAAGTCAAGCAGATTGTCGCTGACGAGCTGGAGCGTATTGCCAACGACGATAATCTGAAACATCTGTTGCAGCAGAAATAGCCGGCAGGCGGCAACGAAACGGGCGGGGCAAGTTTGATACCTTGTTCCGCCCGTTATTTTTACCCTTCGTTTTCCGGATTTTCCTCCTTAAGCAATTTGTTTATGGTCGTTATCGTATGGGTCTGAAAGTAGTTTTTCAGCTCGGCATCATCTTTCAGAAGTATGCCGCATTCTTCATCATAAGTTCCTATGATGTATTTTTTTAGTTCGGAGAAACCGTCTGCAAACGGTATCTGCCTGTTTTTCTGCCAGTATTCGGTTACTGCTTCGGTGATAAACGCTTTCAACACGGCTTTTCCTTCTTTGCCCAGTTTCTTAAAACGTATAGTTTCACTGTTCACGGGTAACGGCTCCGGAAAAATATCCTCCGGATTCTTGCCGCTGCGCATGGCGGACATGCAATTCTTGCAGATATGCCGGGCGTGTCCCTTTCCGCTGAATTTCTCGTTCGCCTTGTAGTCGCCACAGATACGACAATAGTGTCCCTGCTGTTTTTTCTTCTTCTTCGCCATATGATTATCAAATTTCTTTTCCGGTTGCAAATATCGGCATATTATTTCTATGGCTGTCAATATACGGAAAGAAAAGACGGGGAAATACATGATTATCCATGATTTACCCGTCCTTTCATTATCCGGATGGAGATTTTATCTTCTGGTTCGTTCCATTTCCTCGTCGCGGAGCATCCTCTCGTTTAATTTCTCCTGCATTCTGTCAAGAAAGTAGGTGCGGCTCTCGTTCTTCCGGCGTTTGATGTCGGTGTAGAAACGGTAGCAGTCCTTTGATTCCACACCGAATATCTTGTAAAGGAGCGGGGCAAGCTGTTTGAGCGGCATATTGCCGTTGTTGATGCAGCCCATCTCATTGATGCCGTAAATCAGCTCCACGAGGTCGATGGCGTTGCCCGTCCATTGCAAGAGTGAGGCGGTATTTTCGTTTGTGTTGTCGGTGGATGTTTGAATGGGGATTAGTGGCGGCACTTGGGGAGCGGCAAGGAACTTCTGCATCTTTCTTACGAAAGAGAGAGCCTTGCTGATGTAGGCTGCAACCTCCCTCTTTTCTTCGGGAAGGTTACGCACGGGATGGTGCTGCAACTCGATTTCAATGTAAGCCAACGCGATGATGGTCCGGTTCGTGTCCACACTGCCGCTGCATAGTTCGATCACTTGCGTGGCGAAAGCCGTGTATGCCGTTTCCATATTGCAGTCCCCGGCTTCGTTTATACGACGGAAGAACTCGGTTTCCGTCAATAAGAAATAATTCATGTCCTGTCAATTTTGAAATTTTACACTCTGTTTTTCGGTATGCGCACATGAATATGATTGGCAAAAAGCGTGTCCATAAAATAAAAAATCCGGCACGCTCTCTGCAAGGTGCTGGATTTCAGAGTGATAAAATATGATATTTTTTATCGGATGTGAATTATAACTTTCTTAAAATGTTTGTTATCAGTACATTGTTTTGATTAAGGAAGTCTAAAAATGTATGAAAGCGGAACATTCCGGTTATCTCGTGTTGCTTCCATCCGCGTGTAGATGCTGCGGCATACACCGTTGGGATAGCTTTTCTGCGAGGTTAATATCCATTGTGTTTCGGGCAGGACGGACTGGAAAAAGTGCCGTCCCGTTCCCGATATGAAAGGCACGGTATAAGGATAATCTCATCCACCACCCGCATCCGTAGCAGCCCGTTGATGTAGTCAGAATTGTCGGGAGTGGCTTCCGCGAGATAGCAGATTCCTGTTGTGGACTTACGCCATTCGTCAAGCATAGAGATGGAATAATCCGGTGTGATATGATAAAGGGCGTGCTCCCTTATCTCATTGATGCCACAATCTTCAAGGCGCAGTTCCTTATACGCCTTGCAATATAACTCGGAGATTTGACAACCGTCCATAGTAGGACGGCAAGAATCTGTACTTTACCCATTATCGTTCTTTTATTAAGCAAGGGTAAAAAAGTAGCGTGCAATCCACGCTATCACTAATGGAGGCTCTGGAATGCCCTTAACAGAAATAGGTGAATGCACGCTATGCGTAGGCATAGCATAAGCAATCACGCAATAGTTTCTGCCAATGTCATTTTCCAGATTTCCATTAGGACACCTTGCGGTCTTATGTTATATATTAGCGGCGAAAGGCTTTGCCAATCGCCGTTACCTTCTCAAAAATCATACAAAGATAGCTATTTTCAGTTCAATCCATATTCTTCCAGTTTACTGTACAGCGTTGTACGTCCTATTCCGAGCAGTTCAGCGGCAACCTTCCGGTTTCCGTTTGCCTGCTTAACGCACGTAAAATCCGTTCCTTGTCTTCCGCGTTGTTGCGAAGGGCGAAGCTGACGGGTGAGTTAGGTTTCGTCACGGCAAGTTCCAGATGCTCTTTCGTGACAAGTCCCGTTTGCGCCTGCAACACCGCACCCATGATTTTCTGCCGAAGCTCACGGACATTTCCCTGCCAAGCATGGGGCAGCAATGTCTTCCGAGCTCCCCCGTCAAAGCCGATAACATTACATTCCAGTTCATTGTTCGCAATCTCACGAAAGAACTCCGCCAGCGGCATGATGTCCTCCTGACTATCACGCAGCGGCGGAACTGTTATCTCGAAGTCGTGCAGACGGTACAGCAAGTCCTGACGGAATCGCTTTTCATTGACCGCCTTTTCCAGATTCTCGTTGGTAGCAGCGATAATACGGACGTTGAAACTCTTGTCCGTTCTGTCACCCACCGGGCGGCATCTCCGTTCTTGTATGGCTCGCAGTAGCATCTGCTGTGTTTCCGGTGCGAGGTTGCCCACCTCATCCAAGAACAGCGTGCCGCCTTCGGCTTCATGGAAATATCCTTTCTTGGCACTGTCCGCACCGGTGAATGCGCCTTTGACATGTCCGAAGAATGCCGATGGTGCAAGCTCTTTGGTGAGTGAACCGCAGTCCACAGCCACGAATGGCTTGCCGGAACGTTTGCTTTTATCATGCAGATGGTGGGCGATATGCTCCTTGCCCGTGCCATTCTCTCCGAAGATCAGCACACTCATATTGGTGGGGGCTACCAGCCTTATCCGGTGCATGATTTTCTGAAAGGCTGAACCGTCACGGGCAAAGACGGGCATACGGCTTCGCCCGATATTCCGCTCTTTCACTATGGTGCGGAGAAGAGGCACGAGTTTGTCCTCCACGAGTTGTTTGGGTATGTAGTCCAGCGAGCCGAGTTTCATGCTTTCCACCGCTGTATTCACTTCGGCATAGTCGGTCATGACGATGAACGGCTGCGTCATGCCCTCCTTGCGCATCCAGCGCAACAGGTCGATTCCGTCACCATCAGGCAAACGCAAATCAGAAACTACTATATCATTGTCAGTGGTTTGTTGCAGAAGTTTCTTCGCTGTCGAGAGGTGGAAAGCCTGCACGGTACGGAATCCCTCCCGTGCCAGCAGGTTACAGACAAATTCGCAATACACGATATTATCTTCCACCACGATGATTTTTGTTTTATCCATTGTTGTATTTCTTCCTTTCTTCTTTTGCCAGCCGGATTATCTCCGAACCCTTATCCAATACGGCAGTTACGGCTTTGTTCAATGCTTCATAGTCGGGAGCGGCACTTCCATGAAGCTGTTTATAAAGTTCCCTTAATGGCAGGTCAGCGCGAAGTATCTCCCACGAACTACGCAGGTGGTGTGTAAGGGCATCCAGTTCTTGAAGGTCTTTCCGCCGTTCCGCATCCCTGATTGCCTGCATTTCCTTTTCGGTTTCCGTTATCAGTTTATCCAGCATGACGGATTCATTGCCGTAGGATAATAGGGAGGTGAAATCCGGTTTTTCGATTTGCTCCATTTTCATGGCGCATTTGTCGGAAACCTCCATCAGTTCCGATATGGAGAACGGTTTGAGCAGGCAATCGGCAAATCCACGTTCTATAAGTTCCTCCTTGCTGCAACTTCCCGAAGCGGTTGTCACGACTACTGGGATAGTCCTTGAATTGCCCACATTGGAGGCACGCAACAGTTCCAGCAGCTCGAAGCCGTTTATATCCGGTATATTCAGGTCAGTAAGCAATAGATTGTATTTCTTTTTCCTTATCATTTCCATCAGTTCCGCCGCATCGGTGCAGGTATAGCAGTGTATTCCCTCCTGTGCATACATTTCTTTCAGCATCAGAAGCAGCACTTCGTCATTGTCGATGGCAATAACATCATAGAATGTACGGTTATGATGAATCTGTGTTTGATTTATCTGTTCCGGCAGTTCCTCGGCTGTCTGTATAGGTATTTCCACAGTGAAACGGCTTCCTTTACCTTTCTCGCTGTTCAGCCGTATTGTGCCGCCAAACATTGCCACAATACGCTCCACGATAGACAATCCCAAACCCAAACCGTCTTTTGCTACTGCGTTTGACAGACGTTCAAACGCACCGAACACACGTTGCTGTTCCTCTTCGGTCATGCCTGTCCCCGTATCTTCGACGATAAGTGTCAGCATCCCGTTAGCGTAATCTGTCGTCAGAGAAACGCCGCCGTTCTCCGTGAACTTGATGGCGTTTGACAGCAGATTATTTCCGATTTGCAGGATACGTTCTTTATCTGTCCGGACGAGGGCATCCTTGTGGCAATGTATTGTCAGAGCCAATCCCTTGTTCATGGCGATTGGCATAAACTCCGTTTCGAGCGTGTGAATGATTGCGGAAATCCTGCATGTGGAGAAATTAGGCTGTTCTTTACCGTTATCCAGACGGAAAAAACTCAATAGGATGTTGAGCATTTCACGCATACGCTCAGAGGATTGCTGAATATTTTGGATATACATCCCGGTTTTATCCGTATTGCAGTCTTTCCGCATCAGTCCGGCATAACCGGTTATTGCCGTCAGCGGTGTACGTAATTCATGGTAATGGTATGCACGGCTTTCTTGCGGGAGGCTATCAGTGCCTCGTTCTGTTCAACAGACTGTTTCAACTGTTCTATTAAATCCGCAGTTTCTCGTTTGTATCGTTTGATATGGGTGATATTTCGGTGGATAATTATGTAAGAGATTATCAATAACAAAACAACAAATCCTGTCAAGCCACCTATCTGAATAAAATCAAACTTTGTAACTGGCGGTTAAGTTCGGCATTTCGTGCAGCAAGACTGTCGGCGTGTTCCGATAAACGGCGGCTTTGCGCTTGTTGTTCGGCTATCATATTCCGGTTAAGAGAATGGAGCATCGTGGTAGTCACGGTGGGCTTTGCTTCCTCCTTTTTACCGAAGATACCCAAGAAGCCCTTTCGCTTCGGCTTCTTGGGTTGTTCTTGCGTACTTTTATATGCGATTTCAGGCACTTGACGGGCTATCCTTTCTTTGATGCTTTTCTGTTCATCAAGCATCTGTACAATTCGTCGCATTTGTTTTTCTTTATCCTCTAAAAGATAGCGTACACTGTCAATGCGTTCAGACGGGTAGATAGACGTGAAATAATAAAGCATACTATCCAAAGCCATACGCTGCAAATGATAATTTGCAATATCTTTATCTTCCCATTCCAATATTGTTTCTCCTAACAGAGAAAATCCTGTTAAGCGAAAGTTTAATTCATTAACATATCGGCGCAACTCATCAGTGGTTCGGTTCTCCTTCTCTAATACTTCAAGCTTTTTCCATTCATACTGATAGCAATATATAATCATTCCTATTAGTATGAATATTAGAATATAGCCACATGATATTAACTTGCGGATTGAAATCATAAATTTAACGAGGTTTGAAGGAGATAAAATCAACAATGTCCTGAAGGACTTCAGGGGAGATTGTTTCCTCGATTGTACCATATTCCTGTACCGTTCCTGTTTGAGCGTACTGGAAAAGGTGATTAAGTTCGGGATAAAGTTTCACGGTCGCTTTCGGGGCGAGTCGTTGCATTTGAGGCATATTCAGTTCCGGGCGAACTTGTATATCCTTTTCTCCGTATAATACGAATATCGGGCAATCCGTATCTGCAATGCTTTCCGTCGGTGAAAAACTGATATAGTAATTTAGCCAACGGTTAGTGTCAGAGGCGATCTTTGTCAGATTGGATTTTAATGATGTGTGAACTGGTGTATTCTCCCAATTTGCACATATAGCCTCAATATTGCCAACAGCCACACTATCACCCTTTGTTATTTTAAGCTCATACATCTTATGCAATGCTTCAACATAATCCGATACAATATTCGCTGGCATGTTGCCCTGTCCCAGCATTGTTGCGCTTTGGTCTATCAAAACCGAGTCACCTCGAACCGCCTGTGCGCCAATGGCAATAATGAAATTCGGATTTGAGAATAACCCCGGATTGTTATCAGCTCCCAACATGAACGCCACTGCCGCACCCTCACTATGCCCCAGTATTCCCACATTCTTGAATTTCATTTCTTTGCGCAGGTATTCCATTGCTGTTTTCGCATCCCGTGCAAAATCTTCAGTGGTGGCATTTTTACCGTCGCCTGTTGATTCTCCATATCCCCGGTCATCATATCGTAAAGTTGCAATGCCGTTTCGGGCAAGGTAATCTGCGATGACAGCAAACGGCTTATGTCCGTATATTTCTTCATCGCGGTTTTGCAGTCCGCTACCGGTAATCATTACGATAGCTGGAGTTGTCTCATTAAAACCTTCAGGCAAGGCAAGTGTTCCTGCGAGAGTAACATCATCTGATAAGTTATTGAAACGAACCTCCTTTGTAGTGTATGGATATGGTGGCTTAGGCGTTTGAGGTCGCTTTAATTTCACAATACCCGGAGATAATTCAAGGTCGGTACTCATTGCGCCTTGTGTGCATTTTCCAATGAGTTTACCATCTTGTTTGCGTCCGGTAAACGTCAATCCTATGCGGCTAACCGTTACATTTACAGAATCAGCCGAAATGAAATTCACTTCTCCGGCTATACCGTATGCTCCTTGATCCGGAGAATCAAGCGTAACTGACGGTTTGCCATCTTCGCCTGTCTTAAAATTGAACACAATCTTTAACTCCACTTGCGGAGTTATCTTCAACGTACCATGCCATGCTCCCGAAATATCATCATCGGAAGCCATGATATTTAGCACGGAACAGGTGGCTATAATAGCTGTGATTATCATTCTTTTCATTATATCAACCTGTTATTTTGTTAGTTCCATTAGTATATGACCCTTATCATCTTTCAACACCAATATGGAATCGTCCGTGATTTTGTATGATTTGATATTGGACAGAATAGATGCTACGCTCCTTTCCACTACCATGTCATCGCAAGCCAATTCGGTAAAGGAAATATCGGAGAATCTCAAGGCGTTTTTACTTTTTTCATAATTGCCTGAAATTGTATTGCAGTCGGTGGTGCAGGAGAACACTCCGGCGTTATCAAGCTGCAATATATACTCTGACTCCTTGTTTACTTGTGTAAGACCGTATGACGAAGTGGCAATGCAGTTGTATTTCTCAAGCCGCCATCTCCCATACAGAATGTTATCTGACGGGAAGTCGCACGAGCCAACCAATATGGCTAATGCAAGCATTATTACTGTAAAAGTGCTTATTCTCATATCATTTACGTTTTATCGTCTGGCATTTTCTCCTACTCATTTCCTCGGCATACGCTATTTCTCCATGTTCCCGTATATAGCTGATACAAGCCGGGCGGTCGGAGTTAAAGAGCAACGCGAACACTTTGCTTATAAAGTTGGAATAGATTTTACACTCCCTTACGTCACGCTCACACTCGGCACAGGTATGATAGCCTTTGCTTATGCAGCACTGGCGGATTTTACACCACGATGCTTTATCGTTATTCCTACATCCGGGGCATTTGCCGGACAAGAATTTGCGACACGCTCCACAATACAGCCCACAAGCGGCTATATTATCTTTACTTACTGTTATACTTTCCATATTCAATATTTTCTATCTGTATGTTTTTTGCCACAGCCATAACATACACCGTCATGAACCGATATGCACCCTCCGCAATCGGAGCAAGTCCAACGAACCTTTTCTCTTTGCAGGAATTGTTCAATACCATTTTCTCCGATAAAGGCGAGATTGCCCATAAGCGATTCTATCATCGGATAGGCGTTGACATACCAACATTCCTTATCGACAATCTCCCTGCACGGATATTGAGGACATCTGTCACAGAATCCGTCCGGCAGTGTTTTCCGTATTTCACAATTTACAATCTTGCACAGATTGGCGCAATACTCACCTTTGCGACCCTCATTCCGGCAACCGACACAAGGGCTGTCTTCTCGCAGTGCTTCGCTGCAAACCGCGCAGTTCAGCCCGCATGGAGCAATCATATTTTTATCCATAATCCAATTCTATTCAATTTGTTAAATTGCACCCGTCACAAAGCTTTTAGTCCGCTGCCTATATCTCAGATAAACTGAGACTGTCAAGATGCAGGCTATAAAATCAGCCATAGGAATACTTAGCCAGACTCCGTCAAGCCTCAAATCAAACATTTCAGGCAGCAGAAATATCAAGGGAATAAAAAATCCTATTTGGCGTATGAGCGACAAGACAATACTCGTTTTCGGCTTGCCAATAGACTGGAAAAAGTTTGTTATCATAGTCTGCATGGCCATAACCGGAAACATCAAGGCACAGATACGAAGACCTGCTACTGCAATGTCATTAAGTGCAGTTTCGTTTGAGAACAACTGTATAATCGGGCGAGTCCCCATTTCACACAGTAAAAACACGGAGAACATGAAAGCAAAAGCTATTGTCAACCCGGTGTTCATGGCTTTGTCAACCCGTTCTGTCTGACCGGCTCCGAAATTGTACCCTATGATGGGCTGCATACCGACAGCCAGACCGATAATTATCATTGAGAACAGCATATAGATTCGGCTGACTATGCCGTATGCCCCAATCGCAAAATCACCACCGTAAAATCCGAATCTGTTAATAAGGGCAATGCTTATGGATGCCGAGCAAAGATTCAATATAAACGGCGGTGTCCCCAGTTTCATGATTTCTCCGGATAGACGGAAGTTGCACCTGAAACGGCTTCGCTGAAAATGTATTTTATTTGATTTCGATGAGAAGTGCCTTACGACCCATACAAGTCCGACTACCTGCGATATGACTGTGGACATGGAGGCTCCCTTGATGCCAAACTCAAATACAAATATGAATATTGGTGTCAAAACCAGATTTAGCCCGACGGTCAGCAGAGTGGACTCCAATGATTTTTTGGGGAAACCGTTTCCGCGAAGCAAGTTGTTAAGGCTCAAAAACAGGAATGTTATCGGATTGGCGCAGAGCAATATCTCAATGTACTCCTGTGCATACGGAAGCGTGGCTTCACTGGCTCCGAAGAAGTGCAGTACAACATCCGGATTGAGATATGTGATCCATCCCGTCAGGACGCTGATTACGAAACCAAAAATCACCACGGTATGCAGAATATCGGCCGCCTGTTCATATTGTCTGCGTCCAAGACTGATGGAAGTCAACGTGGTTCCGCCGATTCCGACAAGCGTATTGAAAGCAATCAGGCAATTCATCATAGGAAAAGTGACCGCAAGCCCGGAGATCGCCAGTGTCCCGACACCGTTTCCGATGAATATACTGTCAATCAGATTATACAGTGATACGGCAGCCATATTGATGATGGCCGGAATGGAATATTGAAGCACCAACTTTCCCATTGGTGCTGTTTGGAGCTGGTGGTATTTCTCTTGTGATACGTCTTGCATTGTCCGGATTGACACTTTCATTATTAATGATACAGGGTATGCCGTACTGTAAGATACGGCATACTCCAAGTATCAGATAAGATATTTGTACTATTGGTATTTCTTCTTGTTTTATTCGCCGTTTGATGACCAATACTGGTTGCAGATATAATAGTTGAACTCCAGTGTGTAGCTTGATTCAGACGGCAGTCCGCTATTTAGTCCGGGGTGGAATTTGGGAAGCATACGCACCACGCGCAGAGCCTCGGCATCAAGTGTCTTGCCTGAGCTTTTAACGATTCGGGCATCCTTTACAACTCCGTCTTTGGCGATGGTAAGCTGCACGACGGCATCCATGTTAAGAACACCGTCTTTGTATGCAGTTTCAGGGAAGGAGATGTTTTTATTGATAAAGGCTCTCAGTTTGTCCTTACCGCCGGGGAAGTTGGGGGCGGTTTCTGTCCTGATGAACGGCACGGCATCGGCCGCATCCGCTTTCTCCGTGACCACCACATCGGAATTTCTTTCTGTCACTCGAATGGTGGAGTCGGATTTTTCGCTAATTTTGTAGCGCAGATCCTCCACCGGCGTAGCGGCAGATACCTCGTTGATTACTGCTGACACCGCAGGGGTGGCCAGACCGATTAACGCGAGTGCCATCGCAGGCACCATGACAAAGGCACGCACACGGGCTTTGCCTGTCGGTTTGCTTGATAACATCATAGTTATACGTTTTTAAGTGAACTGTGATTAAGGCAGTTGGAAAGAGTTGCGAACCTTGCTCCAACTGTCTTTTTTATTAGAAATATCTGATACTCCTCTCGTTTTACGCCCGATGCAAGCACACGGCTGTCGGCTTCATACTCATGGAGGGTATGAAGCTCATTGCGCAGAAGCCATATAGCGGGACAATACCAAGTGATAATAATCGCTGTCTGCATAAAAAGCAAGTCAATCCAATGGCGACATTCTATATGCGCTTTTTCATGGCATACTATCATCTGCCCTAACTCGTACCAGTCACGTCTTGGCATCATGATATATCCGCACCATGCAAATGGGGCGACGCTGTTATGGCGATGAAGTATAATGCGACAGTCATCCTGTTTTATATGCTCACCTTTGAGAATGAATAGTGCCAGCCGTAGCAGTGAAACGAGGAAATAGATAGTCATGACAATAACCCCTATAAGGTAAAGTGTAACTATATAATCCCATATCGGAGTGATTTGCTCTGATACCGTATTGGCTATATAGGCAATCTCGACCGGATTAAAAGCGATTTCAATATTATTCTCCATAATATCCGCTACCCAAAAAGGATTAAGTATGAAGATGGGAGCAACGAAAGCAAGCGTTATACAGGACAACAACAATATCCTGTTGAACCGGAAACATCCGGTATTGGCAAGAACGCATTTGTACACCGCCCAGACTACAATCAGGAGGGTGCTTGCCAATAATGAATATACCAAGAATATACCTGCCATTGTTATTCCTTTCCTCTGTTAGATATTTGCAATATTATTTCCTTAGCCTCTTCATCGCTATATTCCTCGCTTTTAATCAGGAAGTTCACAACATTCTGAATAGAATTGTCGAAATACCGCCTTATGACGCTCTTCAGATTTTGTCCGCAATAATCTTCCCGCTCTATTATTGGAAAATATATGAAGCCCGTGCTTTCAACCTTGTGGTCGAGATAGCCTTTCTGTTCAAGAAATTTCACGAATGTGGCTACCGTAGTCCGGCTCGGCTTCGGCTCATCGTGAAGCGCAACTACATCTCGAACCGAGAGCGCTCCGCTTTCCCAAAAGAAGTTCATCACTTCTTCTTCTCTTTCTGTTAATGGCTTCATATCTTTCATTTGTATCTGGTCTAATCAAATTAGACGATTTGGTAACACAAAAGTAGTCTAAATTATTTAGACAACAAAATAATCGGGCAGAAGAAATTGATTATAGATACGGATAGTGGAGAAAACCGGGTGGTTCTCTCCACTGTAACCTACGTTTTCGGCTCTTTACTTGTCGCCATAAAGCCCTATGCGGTTGCCGACAGGATCGGCGATGATGGCGAAGTAACCCCAACCGTCAACCTGAATTTTGGTTTTGGGAGTTACGATCGTCGCGCCGTTATCCAACGCAGTTTTCACGCTGGCATCCAAATCTTTTGTCTGGAGATACACCAACACGCCTCCGTTAGAGGGTGCGAAACCGGGAAACGAGGGGGCCGAGGAGATTGAGCAAACACTCTTGCCGTCTTTCATAAGACAGGCCATTTTCTCGTCGCCGAACTGCGACACTTCCAGCTTTTCGCCGAAGAGTGCCTGATAGAACGCCACCGACTTGTCGAAGTCATTGGTGGGGATTTCAAAAAATGCAATCATACTTTTTATTATTTGATTAGTACGCTGCAAAGTTACAGCGACATGATAGCCTATGATAGTAAAAAGCGGACATTCTCTTATGGCAGATATGTACTAATGCTGATTATCTTCAGCATTATAACTATTCTGTAATTTGTCACTGAACGATTCTCTGATAGCTATTCTCAATCCATTCAAGAACGATTCATGGATATATATTGAAAAAGTCGGACAGTTGTCAGCACATAATCTGCACTGGATACAATTTATCTCATCAATCGGCAAAACCGTATCTTTTAATGCGAATATGTGCATGGGACAAATCTTGATACATTTTCCGCAATTAATACAGGTAGAAGTATTGAGAAATACCACCTTATTACCGGCTACTATATCTGAATCTTTACGGCGTATCGGTACGCCATCCGAATAACCTTCAACCGGATTCTTATGGGCATGAGCCAACGGATGTAATTTCCATCGAAGCCTTTCCACAAACAGCCGTGCCTTGAACATATCCCGCTCATCCGGTCTGGCTTTATTGTAGCCGTCCATAAGAACCCACGGCCCGGTGCGATCAAATCCACGGCAGGAAAACTCTCCGGCTATAATTCCACCTTTTGCCTCGACGATTTTTCTGAGTGGCTGATGATATGCTCCCAAGAAAGGTCTGCAACGGGTGGAGAATATGAATACATTTTTACCTTTAAGATTTTGACTTGAAACAAATCGTTGAAGTCGTATATCGTGAGCGGCAAAGTTTATAGCGGAGCCAAAGCCGATAAGGTCATAATCCGACAGGTCGATTGACGGATTGCTGTCGATACATACCAATTCGGCAGCAAGGGCATCCGCCATGCTTTGTGCAATTTTTAGCGTGTTGCCTCTGTATGAGGAACGATAGAATATTATTGCTTTCATTTTGCGACTGATATTTTCGTTTCCGAGGTTCCGGGACCACCGTTTACGCCTTTATACCCCGCAAACATCAGGGTGTTCGTGTCAAAGTAATAGTCACAGCTCCAGAAAGCCGACATAAATCCGGTAAGACTGACTTCTATCCTTACGGCGTTCTTCCCGTCGAACTTCTCAGATCCTTTATTGGTTGCCGACATGGTATATAGTTTCATGTTGTCTTGGCGAAAACACTCATATTCAACAGACTCGCCATTTTTTAGGGTCAGCCCCGCATTATAGGCAATGTTCTGATACCACGGCTTGCCTTTACTCTTCACTGTCTTTGAAATATGTTTCCCATTGAACTTGCCGGATATAGAGTATATACCATTATTCAACCTGATTGATAGATTGGTGTTTGAAGAAGTATTCACTATCTTCCAACTCTCGGTTTTATAACCGTTTCCTAAGATATACTCATGCTTCTCACCACCTTGTACCGTATGTAGGTATATCTTTCCATCCTTGTGTTCCTCTGTCCATTTGATAGCGGTTTTCGTCTTGCCGCAGGTGGAAATATAGTTTCTTTCCTGCGCCATTGCAAAAGCTGTAAGGAACAGCGTAAGTGCTATTGTAATGATATGTTTCATAGACAGTTGTTGTCAAAGATAAAATCCACATATTTGGAAATCATAGCTTCCATTCTTTCCCATGCTTCCGGTTTGCTGAAATCTATGCCATTGATTTTGTGATATTGCCTTGTGAAAAGAACTATGTAGTTGATTGCGGATATGATTATGGCAATAGACATATTGTTATCGCCGCTCCGATTCAAAAACTTATTAAGTTCCTCCTGCAATTTATGACCGATACGCTCACGTTCTTCGATGATACCCTTGAAAGAAGAATGACCTGAAAGTTCCCACACAAGAAGTTCTTGCATGAGAGCATTATCTTTTAGATAGTTAAGTTGACACATAAGCACATCCTTAACAATCTGCTTTATGTTGCCGTCTTTAGCTCGTTTAATGGTGTCAATAAACTCCGAATATGCAAACGAATAATAGTCATGACGCTTTGCCCATTCCACGAGCAAACCATCCAACCCACCGAAATAGCGATAAATCAAAACCTTATCGCATCCAGCTTGATTGGCGATGCGATTAACTCCGATTTTGGTAAAACCGTCGTTCTCTATGATATGGCTCACGGCTTCAAGAAGCCTCTTTTCTGTTTCTTTCAATTCTATTTTATATAATGTCACTAACCGGTGACAAAATTATAAAAATAATCGGTGACAACCAAATGCAGGGCTGTATAACCGCTATTTTCCGAATGTAAAATAGTCAGAAACAGGAGAGTATTGAGCAATATACTCTTTCGGTGTGTAGCCGGAGAATAGTTTGAACTCTTTAATCATGTGGGATTGGTCGGTGTATCCACATTCGTATGACAGTCGGGCAAAACCTATTCCCTGATTATGCTGCATGATGGATAAGGTACGTTGCAACCTGACTATGCGCATAAAATCTTTGGGTGTCGTTCCTATGTTTTCCGAGAAAATCCGGGAGAATTGTTTCTCACTCAAACACGCAATATCCGAAAGTGTCTTGATATTTGTTTGAGAGGACTTGTTGATATGGTGTATCACTTCTGCCAATCGTGGCAGATGATAATTTGTCCCATACAATAGGCACTTGTAGAAATAATCTTCTATAAGTGCAATGCTGGTATCGTAATTTTCGCTGTCTTCAACTTTATGTGCCAAATCGCGCAAAGCTGTATTTTCAATATCCTCAATCGCCACATTCCTGTCACGCAGTAAAGTGACCGGCATACGGAAGAATATTTTTGCCGCATGAGGTTGGAATACCACCACTATCATTTCAATGTCGCCGGTTGAAGTCACATCTGAATAACCGCTTTCCTGACCGCAAATAAAACTCTGCGGCTGTAATTCATCACGGTTCGTGACTTTCAGCCTTTCGCCACGATGGAAAACAAGCGACATACAGCCCGTTGGCAAAGTGCGCTGCGTCACTATGCCGGAGGTACTATCCTGCAATATCCAGTAATACCGTATAAACGGTTTCAAGGCAGGCGTTGGCTGTATGATTCTGAATGTCTGCATCCTGCAAAATTACAACTTAAAGAATTTCCATGATAGTAAAAAACGGACATTTGCGCATTACATTTCACTCTATCTGCCGACTGTTTGAGTCACTTTCGCATCATTGATGTGTTTATATTGTAATATGAGCAAACTCACGGTTTATCCAGAGGGTAGCCTCATTTCCGATAAAACGGATAAGCACGTAGTTCGGATCTGCCGGGCCATCGGGGAAGTAATTTATAAAATATTCCTGCCACATCCGTTTGCGGGTTTCATTATCCGTGATGATTTCGACTGTACCGCGCAATGCAACACTATCGCCATAAAACGAATAGGAAAGCCCGGCTTTGGGATTTAGCCTGAAATCGGCAACCTTTTCGGAGTCTGCGGCGGTCACAATCCAAACTTCATTATATCCGATTGAATGAATTTTATCCAATGGCACAGGGCGAGGAAAACCGTCCGCATTGACCGATGCCAACGTAACCTCTTTGCACTGCGAAAGCAGGTGTGTGGCTTTTTCAGTCAAACTCCTTTCATCTTTCTCTTTCCAGCGTTTGAGTGTTGGGAAGATTTGTTGCATTTGAGCCTTTGCCTGTTGGGGCGTCAAATTCCAACCCGTTTCCTTGTTAATCTGGTCAGTAAACTGAGTGCAGAACTCTATCATCTGGCTCATGTTGAAATCTTGGAGGAAAACACCTCCTTTGTAGCAGTAGCCACAATAGTCCTCGCTTTTGCTTCCGTCTGAATTTGTGCCGATATTACCCTCAACGAGAGGCATACCGCAGCTTTGACAAAATTTCTGTTCCATATGTTCTATCATTATTTTCAAATAATCAATGTCATCTTTTTTAAATTTCTCTTTTGCGTATTCGTAGGATTCAAGGATGTAAGGCTTTAATAATTCAAATGTCGCTTCAGATGGGGTTAAAGCGCAAATCCAGCCCATCCACGCATAAACCGGATGCGGTATAATAACATCCTTTGTGGTAAATTCATACGGCATATCAACAATGCCGCCTTTACATGGGCGTTTGGGCAATTCTCCGAATAACGTGCGGAAAGTCTGTTTTCTGACTCCTATATTTATTCGCCACGCATCCTCATGGTCAAGGTGGGAAGCTCGGTCATTGTCGCCATCCTTTTCTTTTTACCGTCAAGACATAAACACCACGTTTCAACACCCCACCCGGATTGTAGAAAATCCCACGCTCGCCCCAACTGTTTATTTCGACTGTCCCGTCAAGGTTGTCAAGGCAATACTTCAAAATATCGTCAGGTGTAATGGTCATATTTAATCAGAATCTTTAATTAACCTATACATCGTTTCTATGTCCTCCGATGCCATCTCGAATTTTGACTTTTCAATCAGAATGTTCTGACCGGTCATGATGTATGAAGGTATAATGCGTATTCCTTTATAGAAAATCTCAGTATTCCGTAGCTTGTAAGTAGAAATACTTGGAACGGCGTTTTTCTTTGTCGCCTTCTTGCTGATCATATTAAAGGCTTTCTTTGCCACATCCCCCATAAGCATGATAACTTTGACGTTGGGAAATAAAGCAAGTTCTTTTTCCAGATAGGACAGACTGTCCTCTATGCTCTCCTTTGAAACAGCATATTCGGTTTTAGGTGTTTTGACCGCATTGGTAATGTAAATTCCTCGATTCAAAATATCCTGTACCGAACCTACATCTATCCCTGCTTTTCTGAACAACGGAATTGTTGTTGACATATACGCGGAATCTGGCTTCCCATAGAAATCCTCCTCCGGACTTGACGGGACAACCTCATTTATCATGATTGCCCGTATTGTTTCCGGTGCGACATCCACGTTGTTAAACCGCATATCCGCTTCGCCTGCAGAGAACTGTTGTAATTCTTTCTGTATATTCATCATAATAGTTTGAGCAATTCTTCGTGGACTTGTCCGTTTGTTCCGGCTACCTGACTTCCTTGAGCCGGGTCAAGTACGTTGCCGTTCCAATCGGTCACTATTCCTCCGGCCTCTTGTACCAGAAGCATACCGGCAGCATAATCCCAAGGGTTCAGATACACTTCGAAATACCCGCCCTGTCTGCCACACGCTGTATATGCCAGTTCCAAGGCTGCGGAACCAAGCCGTCGGACATCTTGTGAGTTTTCATAGACTTTGAGAAATCGGGCAAAATTTTCTTTCGCCAACTCCCTTTTAGCAGTGCCGATACCGATTATGGTTTCCGAGAGTTTATGGGCAGAGGAAACGTGTATGGGCTTGCCGTTCAAGAAACTGCCTCCGCCTTTGACGGCTGAGAAAATTTCATCGTGAAACGGGTCATAGATAATGCCCATGACAATCTCCTTCTGGCGACAAAGAGCCAACGAGACCACGCTGTGCTGGTAGTCGTGCATGAGGTTGGTTGTGCCGTCAACGGGATCGAGAATCCAGTAGCTGTCTGTATCCATTCGCTGCAAACCGGTTTCCTCTCCGAGAAACTGTATGTCAGGTGCAAGTTTGTATAATGCCTTTTTCAGAAAGTCCTGTACAGCCACGTCAACTTGCGTAACATAATCGGCAACTCCTTTTTCTTTCACATGGGCTGCCATTTCCCTGTTTGTAATTATCCCCTTAGTCTCTTTGACTAAGCTGATTATGTGTTGTAAATCCATATTTTCTATAACTTGTCAATTTCTTTTTGGAGCAAATCAAGGAAGCGGGCAGCGTGTGCGCCATCCATCTGAGTGTGATGAAATTGGAATGATACCGTGAGAGTTGTTTTGAACCAGCCTTTGCGGTATCGTCCCCAAATCATAAAAGGATTGTTGAATATTCCGCTATACATTCCGACAGCACCGTCGATGTCGTACTGCGCCAATGCGGATGTACCGATAACCATATTGTCCGCGAGGTCGTGATTCTCGCAGGTTTTGGCAACTTGTCGCGTGAGCCGAATATAATTGGCATTGAATACTGACAAATCATTGGAAAAAGGAATGTCGCAGGAGCTTACTTCTCCCTGACTATTGGCAACAATAGTATTGACAGCAATAGTGTCATACTCAATAAGTTTGTCTCCGATAGGAAGCATGAAGAACTCTTTGACATGACTTGCTGCTTTGCCGATGCACCAGCACATCAGCATATTGAATTTCAACCTTTTCTTCTTGCTGACTTTTACGAGCCTCGAAACATCAAGCGTCTTGAAAAACGTGACCATAGGCATCGGCGCTTTCATCCACATGTCAAATGCGTAAGCACGAGTTGTGTCTTTGGGTTTTACTTCTCTCATGGCATTTATATAGAATGACAGTCTCATGAATTTATATCCCCGGCTTGAATGGCGTTGATGGATTTATGGATTTTATCGGTATCCCACTTCCACCATTGGAGTTTCTGCAAGCGGGTGATAATATCCGGGGAGAACCGTTTGCGTATTTCCTTTGCCGGAATACCGCCGACAACTGAGTATGGCTCGACATCCTTTGTGACAACTGCCCGTGTACCGATTATTGCGCCGTCGCCGATAGTCACCCCAGCCATGATTACTGCGTCATATCCAATCCACACATCATTGCCGATTATGATATCGCCTTTGTTGTCCCATGCAGAAGCGACATCAGATTTCGGTAAGTCCCATTCCTCAAAGAATAGCGGGAATGTATATGTAGAAAGCGATTTCAGCGTATGATTGGCACAATTGAAGATAAACTTTGCACCGCAGGCTATCGAACAGAACTTGCCTATAATCAGACGGTCATGATTTATAGGATAATGATACAGCACGTTATTCTTCTCAAAGTCACGAGGGTCATTCACAAAATCATTGTAAATGGTAAAATCTCCGACCTCGATATTCTGGCGCGTTATGACTGATTTAAGATAGACAGTCTGATTATCACCGGAACGAGGATATATCTTTGTTAGGTTCATATCTAAAACTCTTTAAGCCGTTCTATTCTTGATGATTGCCTTCGATTACCTGATTTATCAAATCCCGGACTTCATCATCCGACATTTTTCTGTCCCTTACAAGAGTGCTTATCACTCCCCGAATGGAATTATTAAAATATCGCTGTACCACATTCATCAGATTGTTGCCGCAATACTCATCTCTTTCTATAAGGGGAAAATAGATGAATCCGTTGTTTCCTGTCGGTTTATGACCTAAAAAGCCCTTCTCAACAAGAAATTTCACGAATGTAGATATGGCGGTTCTGCTTGGACGAGGTTCGGGATAAGTGGCGATAATCTCCTTGACGGTAGCTTCACCCTTCTCCCAAAACTTGTTCATCACTTCTTCTTCACGCTTAATTGGTCCAGCACCTCGTTCATCCACCGGGCCTTGTACTGGTCGATGATGGACGGGAATTTTCTCCAATGCGTTCAGCTCCAAAGTATCTTGCGGTGCGGCGGCTTCAATCAGTTCGGTCCATGCCAATCGCCAGATGCCCGTTGTTGTACGTGCGGCGGTGTATCGCCAGATGCCCGTTATAGTTTCCCTCCACCACAAAGCGGTTGTCGGTAAACTCCAGTCCTTCTTTGAGAATCCGCTCACTGACCACCTTTATCGGAAAGCCGTAAAGTTCCCCGACAGGCTTATACAATCCACCCGTCGTGGCGTTCTTGGCGATTTCCTGCAAACGCTTTCCGATAACTTTCTCGTCGGTTGAATCCACGCCGTCCACTTGACGGTATTCAGGCGATTGCCCTCATTATCCGTCCGCACAACCGAAAGGAACCTGTTCCAGTCCTCCGTCATGGCATCAATGAAAGCCGTGTTGTTACGCAGTTCTCCCGTCTTGGATTCCAGTTTGAACTCCGAATCCCGCTTGCCCTTGTTGAACGACTTGCGTTCCCCTTCGAGCGAGGCGATACGCTTCTCCAACTTCGCTTGTCAAGCAGATCGGTATTACCGGAAAGCAATGCCATGTACTCCGAGAAGTTCATGCCCGATTTCTCGTCCATAGCCCCCTCGTCGATGGTACGTGCGCCCATCGCTCCGCTTTTGAGCTGCGAGATGAACGTCTGCTTGCAGTGCAGCAGGTTGAACTTGTAGCTGTCCAGTGATTTTTCCACGCATAGATGATGACATCCACATTGTTTCCGGCAAAATGCTTGGCAATCTCGTTGCCTGCTCTAACGCCCCGTCCGTCACGCTGTTGCAGGTCGGACGGTCGCCAAGGCGTATCCAAATGATGGATGGCGACACACCTTTTCTGCGCGTTCACACCTGTTCCGAGCATAGAGGTGGAACCGAACAGCACACGCACCGTCCCGGCGTTCATGGCGTCTATCACTGCCTTGCGTGCCTTGTCGGTCTTGCACTCCTGAATGAAGCGCACCTCGCTTGCCGGGATGCCGTAATCCTCCGTCAGCTTCCGCTTTATCTCGCTGTACACGTTCCACCCGTCGCCCGGCTGGTATGTACCCAGATCCGAGAACACGAACTGCGTGCCTTTCTGCGCATCATACCTGTGGTAATACTCCGCTATCGTCTTGGCGCAGTGGCTCGCCTTGTTGTCGGGGTGGTCCTCATAATGCGGATCTATCATGCGCATATCCAAAGCCATCTTCCGTGCGTAGTCGGTAGCGATAAGCATCTTTGCCTTCTCCTCCGTTTCAGACAGAGGCAATCTGCCCAGCAGCGTGGCGTCGCCAGTCTTCGCAAATTCCATCAGTTGTTTGATGAAATACTCTTGGTCAGGTGTAGGCGGTATGTGGTGCAGTATCTCGTTCTTGTGCGGACGATCTACACCCACATCCTCTGCCGTGCGGTAGTCGGTTATTTCGTTGTAGAAGGCGGCAAGCTCCGGCACTTTGATGAAGTAGCGGAAACGCTCCTTCTGCACCACGTTGTTCGTCACGTTGAACTCGAAGTCGGTCGTCTTCTTGGCGAAGATAGCCGCCCATGCGTCGAAGCACCGGATGTCCTGCCGTTCCAGTTCCTTCGGGCGCAGGTACTTGAAGAGCAGGTACAACTCCGTCAGCGAGTTGGATGGTCGTACCGGATAGGAACGTAGCCCCCAAGTCCTTGCCAGTGCGCTCCTGTATGGTACGTATGGCAAAGAGCATGTTCAGGGCTTTCTGGCTCCCTTCCGAGTTTCCCAATCCCGCCACACGGTCGTGCCGCGTGTTGAAAGTCAAGTTCTTAAATTGGTGCGATTCGTCAATAAAGATATGGTCGATACCCATCTGCTTGAAGTCCGCCACATCGTCCGTGCGCGATTGGATGGCATGTTCCACCTTCTCCAACTTCGCTTCAAGGTTGTGCTTGCGCTTTTCCAGACCTTTCAGCATCGCACGCGACACGTTCTTGCCCTGCTGCCGCAGGACTTCGAGGTTTTCCTCCACCGTGTCAAGTTCCGCTTGCAGTATGCGCTGCTGCAACTCCGGCGACTGGGGTATTTTCCCGAACTGGTCGTGCGACATAATGACGCAATCATAGTCATTGTTCTTGATGTTGTTGAAGAAACGCACACGGTTGGCGGTCGAGAAGTCCTTTTCCGAAGCGTAGAGGATGCGGGCATTCGGATAGGCCGCCTGATAAGTGGCAGCAATCTCCGCCACATTGGCTTTCAGACCGATAATCATCGGCTTATGTGCCAAGTTCAGACGTTTCATTTCATGCGCTGCAATGCACATTATCAGCGTTTTACCGGTTCCAACCTCGTGGTCGCAGATCCCGCCGCCGTTCTGTTTTATCATCCAGACGCAATCCTTTTGCGATGGATAAACGCTTTGAATACCACGGCTTGCCAGCCCCTTCAGGTTGAGGTCGGGGAAGGTCTGGTGCGAGCCGTCATACTTCGGGCGCACGAAACAATTGAACTTGCGATTGTACATCGTTGTAAGCCGTTCCTTGAATTGCGGCGACTGCTCTTCGAGCCATTCGGAGAACCCGTTGCGAATCTCGTCAATCTTGGCGTTGGCAAGCTGGATACCTTCGCTGTCACGCACCTTGATATCGTTGCCATGTTCGTCATTGCCTATGGACTTCATCATGTCCGGACAGGTGTTGTGCAAGGCGTGTTTCAACAGGTGCATACCGTCATAGTTCCGGTAATAGCCCTTCACTAGAAACTCGTCCGTGATCTTCATGGTGCGGTAGCCGCACGCCACAGAAAATTCGTCCATGCTGGCGGAATAGGCGATTTTCACGTCCGTACCGAAAAGATGGCTCATGTAGGCGGCATACACTCCCGTGGGAATCCAGCGTTCACCGAAGTTGAAGTCGAGATCTTCAAAGGCGATACGCTGCGGTTCGGCTTCTTTCAAAGCCTCCAAAGCCTGTTTCACATCCGACAATCTTTCGCTTTCCGTATTATTTTCCATCCATGCCTCTATGCGCTCCGCTTTCTCTATCACGTTTCCCGCGATGAAGCGGTCTTTAATCTCGTAACCGGTTACGAGCGGATTGTAGAAGACACGTCCTTTGAGGGCATTGAGCAGCTCCTCTTCAGTACTGTCGGTGATCTCCCGCATATAGTCGAGATTGACCGTACCGAACTTGTTGAGCGAAGCGGACAAGGCTTCTTCGGGAGAACCGACGTTGGCGTGGTTCTCCACCGAGAAGGAAACGGGACGGTCGAAGATGTCCGCCTTGACGAACTTGCCGTCCTCTGCACGTTCCAGCGAAAGGATGTCGCACCCTCCGGCATCCATCATTACCAGTTTTACGTTCTGTTTGGCATTGAGGTTGCCATAACGCATGACAAACTCATCGTAACAGGTGTTCAGGTGTTCACGCCAAGGTACATTTTCCTCATGTCTGTTCGATTCATAGCGGTACAACCGCTCGTATGCGTCACGAAGCGATACATACAGCAACGCTTTCTCTTTCTGATAACCGGTTAGTCCAAGCGGCTGGAAGGTCGCACCGTAGGGAGTGATGTCTTTCAGATAACCGATGTCACGTGCCCTGTTTGCCACCAGCGAACCTTCACGCAGGTGCATTTCCGGCGTGCGGTGATAGGGACGCGGCGTAAGGTCGGGTACTTCCTCCTTCGGCTTTTCCGTTTCAAATTCAGGGAATAGTGAAGTAGTTGCTTTCTCACTTTGGCTATTGTCCGTAACAGGAACGGGAGTTGCTTCCGGCTGTGCTTTGGGTTGTTTTGCTGCTTCCTTTTGCTCCGCTTGGTTACCCGACGAAGGCACAAAGACTGGATTCAGCGTGTCCTTGACACCCGACTTTTTTAGTTGTTCCTGTCTGTGCCGTTCCGCTTCAAGCCGTAGAGCCTTGCGCCGTTCCGGTGTCAGGCTCATCATCGTTTCGTAGAAGCCGTTGATGGGCGGATTGGTTTCCCAATCCAAAGTTGCATAGATGTCTTCTGGGTCGCCTTGCTCTCTCTGCATTTTCCGGCTTTGCCTCCTTGCTTTCGGTTGCAGGCTTGACGGATTCAACAGGAGGTGCAGCCATAACCGGCGGCTTCGGTTTGGATGGTACACGCTTTGCCTTGTTTTCCTTTTTGGTTGCCTTTTTCTTTTTGGCAGGTTCTTCTATGGGCATACCCCAAAAGTCAAGCAGAGTGAGCTGAACGGCATTTGAATGATTCGTCTGGCGTGGCTCAATCTCCGGCTTCTCGTCTATGGGTTGAAATTTCGGTTTCTCCGCTTCTGTGATAAAAACATTAGCGGTAGAAGTTGCCGCTTCTACTTTCGGAGACGGCTGTACTTCCACATTCATACTTTTATCCGTACTTTCCGTTTGCGTCGGATGCAGGCTATGTCTTTCGTAGAGTTCCCTGTTGAGTTGGTGCAGTTCTATTTTCAGATGTTCCCGTAAGTCTTCCGCCAGTTGTACGGTATCGCCTCTGTGCATGAGCTTATAGGCAGGCTTTCCGTAAGGGTCGGTACTTTTGATCAAATCCGTGTGGGAAAGCGAACCGATGCTCCATACATACCCATTTACGGAAGTGCCGATAGGGGTCTGTTCTGTTTGCACAAAAAGTTTCTCATTATAATACCGTTCCCCGTTCTTTCCGCTGTTCTTTTGCAGGATAATCAAATCACTGCCCACCTCCGTACCCGCATTTTCCGTAAAGAGGTTGTTCGGCAGACGGGCAACACCAACCAGATTGGCGTGGTTCATCATATACTCGCGTATGGGCGCATTGGTCGGGGCATCCAACACCCCCTGCGAGGTAATGAACGCCACGATTCCGCCTTCACGCACCGCATCAAGGCTTTTCAGAAAGAAATAGTTGTGTATCGTCTTGGATGCCGACCGTCTTGCCACGTCATGGCTGTTGGTAAATTCCGGGTCGAACACAGCCACATCGCCAAACGGGATATTGGAGATAGCCAGATCAAAATGGTTCATGAACGGCTTTTCAATTTTCTCGTACCCCTGTATCCTTACTTTCTGGTCGGAATGCAGGTGTCTCAATATCTTGCCCGTCATCAGGTCTTTCTCAAAAGCCATGATGTCCGCGTCCGGCTTGTTCTCTAATACGGCATCCACAAATGCGCCAACGCCTGCCGACGGTTCCAGTACCCGGTCGGGACGTATGCCGTGTTCATGTAGCACATCCGCAATAGTGCCTGTTATCTCCGGCGGAGTATAGAAAGCGGTCAGGACGGATTGCTTCATGGCATCCATGTACCGTTTATACTCCGTATCGTCTTTTGTATTCTCCCGTAGTAACTTGTGTAGTTCCACGGTAGGGGCAAACAGTTCGAGGTCGGATTTCGCCCAGTGGACGGCATCCGTCAGTTCCCTTGCAGGGTTCAGTATACATTTCAGCCCGCCGAAACCGCAGTAACGCTCCAACAGTAGCCTTTCGCGTGCGGTGGGGGTGCGTTGTTCCCTGTCAAGGACGAATGCAGTCCGTATCGCCTCGATGTTGTCCCGCAACCTTTGTTTGCGGTTAAACGCCATATTCCTCTATATAAAGGACGACAGCCCCCGTCAGCTCCGTGTAGAGCAGGTCATAATCGGGCGACAGGGCGAAATTATCGTCCGAGAGGTCATAAATGGAGAATACATTCCCGACAAGCGGCAGCAGTTTTCGGGTAAAGGATTCACGCTTCGCTTCCGGCACGTCATCGGCAAACTCGTTCTCTACGACTTCGCGCAGGATGGCGTACTTGGAGTAGCGAAGCCCCTCCAGTCAGCGTGCGCATAGCCAATTCCTGCGCACCTGCGGCGGGATAGCCTTCGAGCATTGCCCATTCATACGTTCCAGCGGCACGGTCGGCGCGTTCACGTATGAAGGCTTCGTCGGTTGCCTGTTCAAACTTGTTTGTTCGGAGATAGTCCAGCAGGTACAGACCGTAGTAGGAAAAGTCGGTTTGCCCCTCGTTTTTCTTCTTGTTGTTCATTACTTTGGAATTTAGTGGATTGGTAAATCATGACCGGGATAATTGTCTGAAAGGAGAAAGAAAAGGCACCCGGTATCCCTCCGAGTGCCACCACTAAATCCAAAGTATGAGTGTAATCCGGTATCGAAGAACAATTCATTACTCTGAATCAGTGGCAAAATTAATACTATTTCTTCCGTCCTGAAAATTTCTTGGTCGTTTTCCTTTCGGGGAACACAAAAGTCGTGTTGTACTCCCCGTCAAAGGCGACTACGGCATCGAAACTCTTGCCCTGCTTGCTCTTGAAGCCTTTGAGCAGCTTCGTATGCCCGTCGGTGAGCAGGTCTTTGATTTCGTCGTCGGAGAGAGTGCGATTCGCCTTCAGGCGGAACACGGGCAGTCCGCACTCCGCGTTGTCGCAGCGGACCACCTTGCCGTAGAACTGCATACTGCCCGTTCCGCACTTGGGACACTTGCAGTCGGAATCCCTGCGGGCGAACAGCTTTTCGCACGAGAGCAGTTCGGATGTAATCTCCCGTGTGTACGTTTCTATCTCCCTGCGGAAGGTGTCGGCGGGCAGTTCCCCGCGCTCAATGCGTGCCAGTTCTTTCTCCCATTCGCCCGTCATGGCTACGTCAGCGATGCGCATCGTTTTTACGACTGAGTAGAGTGCAAGCCCTTTTTCAGTCGGCACAAGCGATTTCTTGCAGCGTTCCATGTAGCCGCGCTTGAAGAGCGTCTCGATGATGGCGGCACGGGTGGCGGGTGTGCCGATGCCACAGTCCTTCAACGCCTGACGGAGCGCGTCGTCCTCGATTTCCTTGCCCGCCGTTTCCATAGCAGACAACAGTGTCGCTTCTGTATGCAGCGGCTTGGGTTTGGTCTTGCCCTCCGTGATGGAGCAACCTTTCAGTGCCAGCGTGTCACCCTTCTGCCAGCCAGGGATGGAAGTCTCCTCCTTGTCGTCCTCTCAATAGACGGCACGCCATCCGGCTTGTCTGATGACGCTGCCTTTCACCGTGAACTCCACTCCGGCACACTCCGCCGTGACGGTGGCGGTGTCCTTGACGCACTTTTCAGAGAAAGCCTCGATCATGCGCCCGGCTATCATCTGATAGATGATATTGTCCTCTTTAGAGAGGAACAGCGGCTTCTCGCCAGTGACGAGCAGCATGGTGGTCCGTTACCTTGCCGTCGTCCACGCTACGGCGGGTGGGCGTGACGGGGACACCTACTTCGCCCGCCCATTCGGGAAGTCCGGTAACGAAGGCGAGCAGCTTGGGGATTTCCGCGAACACGTCTTCGGGTATGTAGCGGCTTCCGGTTCTCGGATAGGTGATGAGTTTCTTCTCGTAGAGCTTCTGTGCGATTTCAAGCGTCTGTTCCGCCGTGAAGCCGTGCTTGGCGTTGGCTTCCTTCTGGAGCGTGGTCAGGTCATACAGGAGCGGAGTTTCCTCTATCTTCTCCTTACGTTCGGCTTTTGTGACAGTGGCAAAGCCGGCTTCCTTTACCTTATTATATAGTGCTGTGGCAGGTTCTTTCTCTTTCCATTTCTTGGAAGATGAGAGTTTCACCACTTCGCCGTCGCCTGTGTCTGCGGCGATATGGAGCTGCCAGAAAGGTTCGGGAGTGAAACGGCGGTTCTCCCAATAGCGTGCGCACACCATCGCCAGCGTGGGCGTCTGCACCCGTCCGACGGAGTACGTGCCGTGTCCGGCGGCGATGGAGAGTGCCTGCGTGCCGTTGATGCCCACAAGCCAGTCGGATTCGCTCCGTGCTTTGGCGGCAAGATAGAGGTTGTCATACTTGCTCCCTCTTCGAGGTTGCGCAGTCCTTCGCGGATAGCCTTGTCGGTAAGAGAGCTTATCCAAAGGCGCACGAAAGGCGTGGTACATCCGGTGTAATGGTAGAGGTATCGGAAGATAAGCTCACCTTCGCGTCCTGCATCGGTCGCCACGATGATCTGTTCGCTATCCTTGAAAAGACGGCTGATGATTTTTATCTGCGACACCACGCCGCTGTCGGGCTTGTAGCCCTTATCAGTCTTTTCCTGACGGGGAATGAGCGTGAAGGTTCCGGGGATGACGGGCAGGTTGTCGCGGACGAAGCCGCGTATGCCGTAGCCGTCGGGCATGGCAAGTTGGATGAGGTGTCCGAATGCCCATGTCACGGCGTAGCCGCTTCCCTCGAAATATCCTTCCTCTCTTTTTGTTGCGCCCACGATGCGGGCGATTTCACGTGCCACGGATGGCTTTTCTGCAATGATTGTCTTCATGCTGATTACTTTTTTATGAATTGTTACTTTGGATTTAGTGGCGGACACGGGATATTACATCTTCATGCCCTTGTTGTTTTTCTTCTGAGGCTTCTCCTGCTGCTTTTGCTGTTTGTCGTCTTTCGGGGCGGTCTGTCCTTTTTGCAACGGCTCTTTCAGGTTCTTGGTCGCCTCGTTGGTCTTTCCTTCGCTGTTCACCGCCACCTGCGTGCGGCTCTCGTTGGACGGGGCAACCTTTTGCGCATTGTCGGGGTTGGTGTCGTAGCGGTACGGGCGTCCCTTCTCCGGGTTGAACTTGATGTACATCGTGGCGTGGAAGCCCTGTTTGTCGGTCACGTTCTCCAGCTTTATCGCCTTACCCGCCGCGTAATCGGCTTTCTGCTGGTCGGTGAAGTTCACACCGCTCCATTTACTGATGGGGCGGATGCTGCCGTCGGCGTTCGTCCACGTGTTGCGGCGTTGCTCTTTCTGTGGGGCTGCGGAGTTTTCCATGCCCTGAGCCTGTCCCTGCGTGGGATTGTTCTTGGCTTCCTGCGTCTGGGCGGTACGGGGCGACCTGCCGGTTCCCGGCACGAACTCCACGCCTCGCTGCTCGACGTTCACTTGCAGGGTGGTGACGAACTTCCTGCCGTCGTTGCGTTCGATGAGCTTGTCGCGCACAGGTAGCCCGGCACGCAGCATATCCTGTTCCTGCTTGGTGATTTCCGTCTTTCCGATGCGCTCTGGTATGCGTACTTTGTTTGCTGGAATGTCCGTGATTTCATTCGTCTTGCGGTCTATGCTGATGAACGAGGGGATGATTTCACCCGTTTCCCTGTCCACGATGTCCACGACCCTGCCGAGGTTGCCCGTTTCGCGCAGGTTCTTACGGTCTTCGTCCGAAAACTTGTGCTCCTTGTACTCGTCGAGTTTCTGCTCCTTGCGGATGAAGTGCGGCACGAGGCTGATATTTCCTTCACCGTCTTTCTTGAAGGAAAGGCGGGCATCCAGTTCAAAAGCCTCGCCGCCGAACTTGGGCGACACTTTCACCAAATCGGACTTGCCGTAGTTGAGCATCTTCTGAAGGTCGCCGGACTTTTCAAGGTCGTCACGTTTCACGCCCCATTTCTCTTCCAGCTCCTGCCAGTTGATTTTGCTCTCGTCAATGGGCTGGTAGCCCCGTCTGCCTTGCGCCTGCTGTGGGCTTTCCTGATTCTTTTCCATTTCTTCCTGCTTTTGTTCCGTCTGCTCCGTCTTTCTGGCGGTCTGTTCTTCCTTCACCTGCTTTTCGTAGTCGTAAGTGTCCACCTTGTGGGGCGCAAGCAGTTCCTTGTTGGCTTCGGGGTCTTTCAGCAGGTCTTTCATCACCTCCATCAGTTTGTCGGCTTGGTCTGCCGCGACATGGTAGAAACCGAAGCGGCTGGGTTCCTTGCACTGCCGGAAGAAGTTTTTGAAGAAGTTGTCCAGCACATCGCCGTGGCGGTCGAATTGCAGGAAACTCTGCGCATTCTCCGCTTTCGCGGGGGTACGCTTGGGGAAACCGTCGGCATCCAGCCCGGCTACCACGCTGATCTCGCCCGTCTTCTCGTCGCGGACTATCAGCACGTCCTTTTCGTCTTTTTTCTTTGCCATCTGAAAAATGTTTTAATGGGTTATTTTTGAAAGAAATTATGGATACGAGCCTTGTAGAAGGCTATATCTTCTTTTTTGAAGTCCTTTACGTGTCCGGAAAGGAACGTCAGCACGTCCTCCTCGCTGTAATAGGTCTTTTTGCCGAGCGTCTTGTACGGCAACGCGCCGATGCTGCGGTAGCGTTGCAGGGTACGCTTGCTTATCTGGAGCAGCATACAGAGGTCTTGGTTGTCGAACATCCTGATACGTTCCATCGGGTTCGGGGTTTTGCCGGACGGCTGCAAGGAAAGCAGCAGTTCGTCCTGACGGTCGAGCCGTTCCATCAGTTTCTGCATCCAGCTCTCGAAATTGTTTCGGGTAACTATTTCCATATTTATGTCCTCCGTTTTTCTTGTTTCTGAGGCAAAGTTCGGTAAAGGGCAAAAGCGGCTTTAACAACTCACTACGTGACTCACGTATAATTTTTTTAGGGAATGGCTCCGTTACCCGGACAGACGACGCAACAAGCAGCCAGTCAATAAGAAATGGAACGTAGATATAGAAAGCGTATTACTTTTATGCCGGATTCCCGGATAAGAGGCTATGAACAAACATACTTACCGGAACAAATCCTTGTATGGTAATCAAAAACAAATGAAATATGGAAATTATTAGCATTGAGAAAAAGACTTTTGAAGAGATGGTTTCAAAATTTGACAACCTTGTTGCAAAAGCCGAAGCATTATGCTTTGAAGACAAAAAAATGAGTGAGTGGATGGATAGTCAGGATGTCTGTGTCCTTTTGAATATCAGTCCACGTACCTTGCAGACTTTACGTGACAGCGGACGCTTGGCATATTCACAGATAAATCACAAGACATATTATCTTCCAGAAGATGTCGGACGTATGCTGCCTATCGTGGAAAAACGAAAAACAAAAGACAAATGATAACAAAAAGCAGAAAGCCTATGAATGATAACCAATTGATAACGAAAGAAAGTGAATGGATTGCCTATTTTACAAGTAGTATAGAACGAATAATAGCAAAAATGGAACGGATGAAAAAGGATTGCCGTCCCACTTTGGGCGGCGAGAATTTTCTTACGGACAAGGAAGTGGCTGAACGGTTGAGAATCAGCAGGCGTACCCTACAAGAATACCGGAATGAAGGGCGTATTTCATACATTCAGCTGGGAGGAAAAATCATATATAAGGAAAGTGATATTGAACGGTTGCTCAAAGACGGGTATAGGGAAGCCTATTTGACAGACCTTTAAAAAATAGGAAAGGGGCATCACCTATGTAGGTGCATACCCCTTTTCCCGTATGGGATTCATTTGTTCTCAGCTGGGATTTGAATAACTACCATTCTTCTCATTCAACCCAAGCAATAGGTAATTAATGTTTTTATTTTCACGCAGCAGTTTTTTAAGCACGTATTTTCTGAAAAAGGTGCTCTCTCTACTGCATATCCTGAACGAAATGGCTATTATCATTTCAAGAGAATAGACATCCATGCTTATCCGATTGCCGTTTTTTATATATCGCATTGTAATCTGCTCATCCAACTCACGACTTTTATAAGCAGAGCGGATAATTTTTCGGACATCCGAAGAAAACACGCCAAACAAGTCGGCTATTTCAAACAATGTCATCCATACGGGAGTAGTTGGCATAGTGACTGCTCCCGTTTCACTGATGGTTATAATCCCTCTGTCCATAATTTCCTATACTTGTCGTTTCAAAAAACTCCGTTCTACATTTTTCATATCGCGTAAAATAGAGGTGTCCAGTACCTTGGCATAATGCTGTGTCATACGGATATTGGAATGTCCCAAGATTTTAGCGACATTTTCCATGCTTACCTCGTTTGCCAAAAACACGACGGTAGCCGCAGTATGCCGGGCAACGTGTGTCGTCAGACGCTTCTGTATTCCACAGATGTCGGCTATCTCCTTTAAGTAGGCGTTCATTTTCTGGTTGCTCAATACTGGCAAAAGCACATTTTTGGCAATACAATCAGGTTGGTGCGAATATTTGTCTATCAATTTACGGGCGGGTGATATGACTGGAATATTACACATCTGCTTTGTTTTTTGGCGGGCTTTACGAATCCACAAGTTACCGTCATTGTCCCTTACAAGATGTTCCTTGCTGAGCTGATGCACGTCTGCAAAAGCTAGACCTGTGTAGCAGCAAAAGGCAAACACGTCCCGAACCTGCTCCAGCCGTTTTATCTCAAAATCCTTTTCCATCAGCCTGTCCAGTTCTTCTTGGGATAAAAACTCCACATTGACTTCATCCATCTTGAAATGGATGCCATAAAACGGGTCTTTTTCTATCCATCCGTTGGCAAATGCGATGCGTATGACTTTTTTCAGGTTCTTCAAGTGTTTCAATGCGGAATTGTTCTGGCATCCGATGGACGTTTTCAGCCAATACTCGAAATCGCGAATAAACTGTCCGTCCAGTTCATTCAGGAACAGGTCATCCTTGTGATATCCAAAACGGATAAACTCCCTCAACCTGTTTATGGAAGTCTCAAATTTTGTCACGGTTGATTCCGTGTACTCCTTACCGATTAAAGCCCGGCATTTTTCGTTATGGTCTGTATAGATTTCCAAAAGCGTATGCTGCACCTTATCCCGACCGTAATATCTGTCACGGATGGCATCTGCCGTAACCATTTTTGCATCTACTTCAAGTTCCCTGTGTATCTGCAACACTTTGGCGCGAACAGAACTTATGTAATGATTAAGTTCCTGCGAACTGCGGTCTTTTCCTTTGGAACATTCTTTTGACTGGTTCCAAAGTTCTACAGGTACGCTGCGCTTGATCATAATTTCCGCTTTCCGCTTGTCAACGGTAATGCGCATACATACGGGAGCCTCCCCGTTTTTCAGCAGCGTCTGTCGCTTGATGTAAAACAACACACTCAGTGTACTACGTCTTTTTTCAACTCCCATACTTCTTGTATTTTTAGTGGTACAAAGTTAAATCGTATTGTTCCAAATCAGACTATGCAAAATATTGAGAATCAGCGAAAACAAAACTAAATCGTTGGACTTTCCAATCCTTTAAAAAGTCCAACGGATAAGCCAGTGCCAACTGCGCCATTCTGCGGCTTTTTATCGGGAAAGTCTGAAAACAAAAAAGTCCCAAAGTATTGAACTTCAGGACTTTTCTTGATTTTGCTTCATAAGATTGCGGTGCGTACGGGACTCGAACCCGTGACCCCATGCGTGACAGGCATGTATTCTAACCAACTGAACTAACGCACCAAATTTTATTTAGACTAACTCATTTTATTTCTTTCCACCTCTCTAGTAAAGAAGCGGTGCGTACGGGACTCGAACCCGTGACCCCATGCGTGACAGGCATGTATTCTAACCAACTGAACTACCGAACCAGAATTTCATTTTGTTAATCTGTATCTCTCTCGATTGCGGGTGCAAAGGTAGTTGTTTTTTGTAAATCTGCAAGCGTTTTGAGAAAAGTTTTTTCAAGAAAAAACGAGAAGAACGTTTAGTGCCTCATTTTGAGTACTTTTGTAATGAAAAAAAATATTAGTTTTTTCTTCTCTCAGGATGGTGACACTATCCGGTCGTCATAGTGACGCCATTATAATGAGATAGTGACGTTGTCCGAAGACAATAGCGTCACTATCCTGAAGTTTGTCATCCTCTTCATAGAAAATAGTTCCCGATTTCTTTCTATCTGTAAGAAATCACCGTTTTTATATCAACTTTCTGCTTGAATAATTCGTAATTTTGCAATAAATCGTTATTTTTGCGCACTAAAATTAGATAGGTGGAAGAATATCCGCCCAGAATAGTAAATTAGTAAAAAGAATGATGACTACAGCCAAACTGTTATTGCACTGTCCCGACAAACCGGGAATCCTTGCGGAAGTGACAGACTTTATTACGGTAAACAAAGGAAATATTATCTATTTGGATCAATATGTAGACCATGTAGAAAACATCTTCTTCATGCGTATTGAATGGGAATTGAAAGACTTTCTGGTTCCCCAGGAAAAGATTGAAGATTATTTCAGAACACTTTACGGCCAAAAGTACGAAATGGATTTCCGCCTTTATTTTTCGGATGTAAAACCGCGTATGGCAATTTTCGTTTCTAAGCTGTCGCATTGTCTTTTTGATATGCTGGCTCGCTATACAGCCGGAGAGTGGAATGTGGAGATACCTCTTATAATAAGCAACCACCCCGATTTGCAACATGTAGCCGAACGTTTCGGTATCCCTTTCTATCTGTTCCCTATTACTAAAGAGACAAAAGAAGAACAGGAGCGTAAGGAAATGGAACTGCTTGCCAAACATAAAATTACATTTATCGTACTGGCACGCTATATGCAAGTGATTTCCGAACAGATGATCAATGCTTATCCGAATAAGATAATCAATATTCATCATTCTTTCCTTCCTGCGTTCGTCGGTGCGAAACCATATCACGCCGCCTTCCAGAGAGGTGTGAAGATTATTGGTGCAACAAGCCATTACGTAACGACAGAGTTGGATGCAGGTCCGATTATCGAACAGGATGTAGTGCGTATCACTCATAAAGATTCTATTGAAGATCTTGTAAACAAAGGAAAGGACTTGGAGAAAATCGTTCTCTCGCGTGCGGTACAGAAGCACATTGAACGTAAAGTTTTGGCCTATAAAAATAAAACAGTAATATTTAGCTGATGAAAGTAGCAGTCGTAAAATACAATGCCGGCAATATCCGTTCTGTGGATTATGCATTGAAACGGTTGGGGGTGGAAGCAGTGATTACTGCCGATAAAGAAGAACTCCAGTCGGCCGATAAAGTAATTTTCCCCGGAGTAGGAGAGGCGGAAACTACCATGAACCACTTGAAAGCGACAGGATTGGACGAACTGATAAAGAACCTGCGTCAGCCTGTGCTCGGAATTTGTCTCGGTATGCAGTTGATGTGCCGTTATTCTGAAGAAGGAGAAGTGGATTGCCTGAATATTTTTGATGTGGATGTGAAACGTTTTGTTCCGCAGAAGCATGAAGATAAAGTGCCGCATATGGGCTGGAATACAATTGGTAAGACAAACAGCAAACTGTTCGAAGGATTCACCGAAGAAGAATTTGTCTACTTCGTGCATAGCTTTTATGTGCCGACTTGCAACTTTACTGCCGCTACGACTGATTATATTCATCCGTTTAGTGCTGCCTTGCATAAAGATAACTTTTATGCCACCCAGTTTCATCCGGAGAAAAGCGGTAAGACGGGAGAGAAGATTTTGACGAACTTTCTGAATCTATAATAAACTATGTCACCGTTTATAATAAACTCCACCATAATTTATAATAAACTCGGTCATCGTTTATAATAAACTTTTTGAGGGGATAAAAGCGGTGTTGAACAGATTGGAAAGAGGTAGTAATAAGAGAACTGTAAATTGTCAAATAGCAAATAAATAATAGATGATAGAAATTATTCCAGCCATTGATATTATTGACGGAAAGTGTGTACGCCTTTCTCAGGGAGATTACGATAGTAAGAAGGTCTATAACGAAAATCCGGTGGAAGTAGCCAAGGAGTTTGAAGCGAACGGGGTTCGCAGGCTTCATGTGGTAGATCTGGACGGAGCCGCTTCTCACCACGTAGTCAATCATCGGGTATTGGAACAAATCGCTACCCGTACTTCCTTAATAATAGATTTTGGCGGCGGAGTAAAGAGTGATGAAGATTTGAAAATAGCTTTCGAAAGCGGTGCGCAAATGGTGACAGGCGGAAGTGTTGCCGTGAAAGACCCCGAACTGTTCTGTCATTGGCTGGAAGTGTATGGAAGTGAGAAAATCATATTGGGAGCGGACGTAAAGGAACATAAGATAGCCGTAAACGGTTGGAAAGACGAAAGCGCCTGTGAACTTTTCCCGTTCCTCGAAGACTATATAAATAAAGGTGTCCGGAAAGTGATCTGCACGGACATCAGTTGCGACGGGATGCTGAAAGGACCCTCTATTGACTTGTACAAAGAAATGCTGGAAAAATTCCCCGATCTCTATCTAATGGCCAGCGGCGGGGTAAGTAATGTCGATGACATTATTGCTTTGAACGAAGCCGGAGTGCCCGGAGTAATCTTTGGAAAAGCTCTTTATGAAGGACATCTCACCCTGCAAGACTTGAGAATCTTTTTGGATTGAGACTTTTGAAAGTCTGATTTTGAATTGTCAAACAGTAAATAAAAATAGGATTGTGTTAGCAAAAAGAATAGTACCTTGTCTGGACATCAAAGACGGACAAACCGTGAAAGGAACGAATTTTGTAAATTTGCGCCAGGCCGGTGATCCGGTAGAGCTGGGGCGGGCTTACAGCGAACAAGGAGCAGATGAACTTGTGTTTCTGGATATTACTGCAAGTCATGAAGGACGTAAGACTTTCACGGAATTGGTAAAACGGATTGCTGCCAATATCAATATTCCGTTTACCGTAGGCGGTGGAATCAATGAATTGAGTGATGTGGACCGTCTGTTGAATGCCGGCGCCGATAAGATTTCTATCAATTCGTCTGCTATCCGCAACCCGCAGTTGATTGACGAGATTGCCAAGAATTTCGGTTCGCAGGTTTGTGTGTTGGCAGTAGACGCCAAGCAAACGGAAAAAGGCTGGAAATGCTACCTGAATGGTGGACGTATTGAAACTGACAAGGATCTGTTTGACTGGACAAAAGAAGCACAGGGACGTGGGGCCGGAGAAATCCTTTTTACGAGCATGAATCATGACGGAGTAAAGACCGGATATGCGAACGAGGCACTTGCCGCTTTGGCTGGACAACTTTCGGTTCCTGTGATTGCTTCGGGAGGTGCAGGCTGCAAAGAGCACTTCCGTGACGTTTTTTTGCAAGGAAAAGCAGATGCGGCACTGGCTGCCAGTGTTTTTCACTTCGGAGAAATAAAAATTCCCGAATTAAAATCGTATCTTTGCGGCGAAGGAATTACCATTAGGTAATTGTTGCGTTGCAAAAACAGCTTTTAGGCTGCGGCGAAGGATTTGTCATAGGATAATTGCACATAATTAGCGAATAAGTAAATTAAGAACTTAATATAAGATGGAATTGGATTTCGATAAGATGAACGGACTTGTTCCGGCTATCATACAGGACAACGAGACACGCAAAGTCTTGATGCTGGGCTTCATGAATAAAGAAGCTTATGATAAAACGGTAGAAACCGGAAAAGTAACTTTCTTCAGCCGAACCAAAAACCGTCTTTGGACGAAAGGCGAAGAGAGCGGCAACTTCCTTCATGTGGTATCTATCAAGGCGGATTGTGACAATGATACGTTATTGATACAGGTGAATCCGGTAGGTCCGGTTTGCCACACAGGTACGGATACATGTTGGGGTGAAAAGAATGAAGAACCGGTCATGTTTCTGAAAGCATTGCAGGATTTTATTGACAAACGTCATGAAGAAATGCCGGAAGGTTCTTATACGACCAGTCTGTTCGAATCCGGAATCAATAAGATAGCACAGAAAGTGGGCGAAGAAGCAGTAGAAACTGTCATTGAAGCAACAAACGGCACCAATGAACGTTTGATTTACGAAGGAGCCGATTTGATTTATCACATGATTGTATTATTAACTTCAAAAGGTTACCGCATCGAAGACCTTGCACGCGAATTGCAGGAAAGACATAGCAGTACATGGAAGAAGCATTAATTCAATATAAGAACGTAGAAATACATCAGCAGGAACTCTGTGTGCTAAGTGGTGTAAATCTGGAACTGCACAAAGGAGAGTTCGTCTATCTGATAGGAAAAGTAGGCTCCGGAAAAACAAGTCTGCTCAAGACCTTGTATGGCGAACTGGACGTAATTGACGGTGATGCGGAAGTGCTGGGCTATAATATGCGCTCTATCAAACGTAAGCATATCCCGCAGCTACGCCGGAAGTTAGGCATTGTGTTTCAGGATTTTCAACTGTTGACAGACCGTACCGTGTACAATAATCTGGAGTTTGTACTTCGTGCCACCGGCTGGAAGAATAAACAAGAGATAAAAGAACGTATTGAGGAAGTGCTTGATTTAGTGGGGATGTCCAACAAGGGCTATAAACTCCCCAACGAACTTTCCGGCGGCGAACAGCAACGCATCGTTATCGCACGTGCCGTGCTCAATTCTCCGGCTATTATCCTGGCAGACGAGCCGACCGGAAATCTGGATGTGGAAACAGGCAAGTCCATCGTTGAATTGTTGCACAACATCTGCGAATCCGGTTCGTCGGTAGTGATGACAACGCACAATCTGCAATTGCTGAAAGAATATCCCGGCAGTGTATACCGCTGTTCCGAACATCGTATAACGGATGTGACAGACGAATACATGCCCCGACAGAGAACAATAGAAATAGATTTAAATATAGATAACTAAAACAGTAACGAAAATGAAAGTTTTAAAGTTTGGAGGAACTTCCGTAGGTTCTGCTCAGCGCATGAAGGAAGTAGCCAAATTGATTACCGATGGTGAACAGAAGATTGTTGTCCTTTCAGCTATGTCAGGTACGACAAACACATTGGTGGAAATTTCGGACTATCTGTATAAGAAGAATCCGGAGGGTGCCAACGAGATTATCAATAAGCTGGAGGCTAAATATAAACAGCACGTTGATGAACTGTACGCAACTCAGGAGTATAAACAGAAAGGTCTGGAAGTCATCAAGTCTCACTTCGACTACATCCGCTCCTACACTAAAGACCTTTTCACTTTGTTCGAAGAGAAAGTGGTTTTGGCACAGGGAGAGCTTATCTCTACGGCTATGGTGAACTTCTATCTGCAGGAATGTGGTGTGAAGTCAGTATTGCTTCCGGCTTTGGAATTCATGCGTACTGACAAGAATGCAGAACCGGACCCTGTATATATTAAGGAGAAACTGCAGGCACAGCTCGAACTTTATCCGGATATGGATATTTATATCACACAAGGTTTCATCTGCCGCAACGCTTATGGCGAGATCGATAACCTGCAACGTGGTGGCAGCGATTACACAGCTTCCCTGATTGGTGCAGCCGTGAATGCTTCCGAAATCCAGATATGGACAGATATTGACGGAATGCACAACAACGACCCGCGCATTGTCGACAAGACAGCCCCGGTTCGCCAGCTGCATTTCGAAGAAGCAGCCGAGCTGGCTTACTTCGGTGCAAAAATCCTGCACCCGACTTGCATCCAGCCTGCTAAATATGCCAATATACCTGTACGTCTGCTGAATACAATGGACCCGGATGCTCCCGGAACACTAATTTCTAATGACACGGAGAAAGGGAAAATCAAAGCTGTAGCTGCAAAAGATAACATTACGGCCATTAAAATCAAATCAAGCCGTATGTTGCTTGCTCATGGTTTCCTGCGCAAAGTATTCGAAATCTTTGAAAGTTACCAGACTTCGATCGATATGATTTGTACTTCGGAAGTCGGTGTGTCTGTCACGATAGATAACACGAAACACCTGAACGAGATTCTGGATGACTTGAAGAAATACGGTACAGTGACCGTCGACAAAGAAATGTGTATCATCTGCGTCGTGGGCGACCTGGAGTGGGAGAACGTCGGTTTCGAAGCAAAAGCGCTTGACGCCATGCGTGACATACCGGTACGAATGATTTCATTCGGAGGAAGTAACTACAACATTTCTTTCCTCATTCGGGATTGCGATAAGAAGACAGCATTACAGTCGCTGAGCGATATGCTTTTCAACAACAAATAATTCCACAAATTATATTGAGCGCTTTTACCAAACTGATAAAAGCGCTCTTTTTTAACTAACTAAACAAGTTTCTTGAGTTATGAAAGGAATATTTCCAATCGATAAGTTCCGTACTTTGCAGACACCTTTCTATTATTACGATACGAAAGTGCTGCGTGATACATTGTCGGCTATCAACCAGGAGGTTGCCAAATATCCTAACTATTCCGTACACTATGCAGTAAAAGCAAACGCCAATCCGAAAGTGCTTACCATTATCCGTGAAAGCGGTATGGGAGCAGATTGTGTGAGTGGTGGAGAAATCCGTGCTGCTATCCGTGCCGGATTTCCTGCAAGCAAAATTGTCTTTGCGGGAGTAGGCAAAGCCGATTGGGAGATTAACCTCGGACTGGAATACGGAATCTTCTGTTTCAATGTAGAATCTATTCCTGAACTGGAAGTGATAAACGAACTTGCTGCTGCTCAAAATAAGATAGCCAATGTGGCTTTCCGTATCAATCCCGATGTCGGTGCGCATACTCATGCCAATATTACGACCGGTCTGGCCGAGAACAAATTTGGAATCAGTATGCAGGATATGGATAAAGTGATAGATGTGGCAGTAGAAATGAAGCATGTCAAATTCATCGGACTTCACTTTCACATCGGTTCTCAGATTCTGGATATGGGTGACTTTATTGCCCTTTGCAACCGTGTCAACGAATTGCAGGATAAGCTGGAAGCCCGTCGCATTCTGGTGGAACACATCAATGTAGGCGGTGGCTTGGGCATTGATTACGGACATCCCAACCGTCAGGCAATTCCCAACTTTAAGGATTATTTCTCAACCTATGCCGGACAACTGAAACTGCGTCCTTATCAGACTCTGCATTTTGAGTTGGGGCGTGCAGTCGTTGGCCAATGCGGTTCATTGATCTCCAAAGTGTTATATGTGAAACAGGGAGCGAAAAAGAAATTCGCTATCCTTGATGCAGGCATGACGGACTTGATCCGCCCCGCCTTATATCAGGCATACCACAAAATGGAAAACATCACTTCTGAAGAACCGGTAGAATCTTATGATGTAGTAGGGCCTATCTGCGAATCGTCGGATGTTTTCGGAAAAGCGATCGATCTGAACAAGGTGAAGCGAGGCGACTTGATAGCTCTTCGCTCAGCAGGTGCCTATGGTGAGATTATGGCTTCCGGTTACAACTGTCGTGAGTTGCCGAAAGGATATACTTCTGACGGGTTGGTGTAAATAAAATGTGAATGTAGTTTAAAAATACAGGGGAGTCGGAACAATTTTAACTGAAATCTTGTTATTTTTGTAATGAGTTCAAAAAGAAACTACATTAACAACTTAATAAAAAGATACGATTATGATTTCAGAAAAATTACAAAAGGCAATCAATGAACAGATCACAGCAGAAATGTGGTCGTCTAACCTGTATTTGGCAATGTCTTTCTACTTTGAGAAAGAAGGTTTCAGCGGTTTTGCACATTGGATGAAGAAACAGTCTCAGGAAGAAATGGGACATGCTTATGCAATGGCCGATTACATCATCAAGCGTGGTGGAACTGCAATGGTCGACAAGATTGATGTGGTTCCCAATGGCTGGGGTACTCCGCTGGAAGTGTTTGAACACGTTTACAAACACGAATGCCATGTATCTGCATTGGTAGACAAGCTGGTAGATGTGGCTGCTGCTGAAAAAGATAAAGCTACTCAGGACTTCTTGTGGGGATTTGTCCGCGAACAGGTAGAAGAAGAAGCTACTGCACAGGGAATCGTTGATAAGATCAAGAAAGCCGGTGACACCGGTATCTTCTTTGTTGACTCACAGTTGGGACAACGTTGATAATAGTCTGAAAATATATTTGAAATATATAGGAAGCTGTTTGGATTTATTTCCGGACAGCTTCTTTTTCATTTCATGTGTAATAGTGTGCGGATTTGCAGATGAATAATCTATTTTTTGTGTCCTTTTTCCATTGCCCCGAGATAGATCTCCAGCGAACGGGTAGAAATCTGTATCTCGCGGAAAGATACGCCCAGAGATGCGATCAGCAGAATCAAAGCCAGTCCGAAGACATAAGCGGATAATAATTGCAGTCCGATATAAATCAGAAACATACTCACTACGCAGAAAAACAGGCTTGCAATGCCCAGCCCTTGCATGGTACGTGTCAGGTTCAGTCGTTTCCGCAAGTTTTCAATCTGTGCCACGGTGATGTCCGAAGGGTTTTCCATATAGCGGTCTCGCAGCTGGCGCACAAGCTGTGCGTACGATAAGAAACGATTGGTGTAAGCCAATAAAATCAGTGAAACTGCGGAGAAAAGCAGGGCAGGGGTGGTGAGAGTAAGTTCTTCCATATATAAATATAAAAATCTTCCATTGTTATTGTCGATAATCAAATCCTTATGATTACAATAATAACAATGGAAGATATGAAAAAGTTTTATTTCAATACGCCGAGTTCTTTACCCACTTTGATAAAGGCAGCGATACATTTGTCGAGATGAGCTTTCTCGTGTCCTGCAGAGATTTGCACACGGATACGCGCCTGTTCCTTCGGAACCACCGGATAATAGAATCCGGTCACGTAAATACCTTCCTCTTGCATACGTGCGGCATAAATCTGTGACAACTTCGCGTCATACAGCATGACAGCGCAAATAGCACTTTGTGTCGGTTTGATATCGAATCCGGCAGCGGTCATCTTGTCGCGGAAGTAATTCACGTTCTCTACGAGCTTGTCGTGCAGCGCATTGCTTTCTTTCAGCATTTTGAATACTTCAAGGCTGGCGCCGATAATACCCGGAGCCAATGAATTAGAGAACAGATACGGACGGCTGCGTTGGCGCAGTAAGTCGATAATCTCCTTGCGTCCGGTAGTAAATCCTCCCAATGCACCTCCGAAAGCTTTACCCAGCGTACCGGTGTAAATATCCACACGACCATGAGTTTTGTACAGTTCGCTGACGCCGTGGCCCGTAGCGCCAACCACACCTGCAGAGTGCGATTCGTCCACCATTACGAGTGCATCATATTTCTCGGCCAGGTCACAAATCTGATCCATAGGAGCTACGTTGCCGTCCATAGAGAACACGCCGTCTGTGACGATAATGCGGAAACGTTGAGCTTGTGCCTCTTGCAGGCATTTCTCCAGCTCGTTCATGTCAGCATTGGCGTAACGATAGCGTTTAGCTTTGCAAAGACGTACACCGTCGATAATAGAAGCATGGTTCAGAGAATCCGAGATAATGGCATCCTGATCCGAGAAAAGCGGTTCGAACACACCGCCGTTGGCATCGAAGCAGGCAGCATATAGAATCGTGTCTTCTGTCTGGAAATAGTCGGAAATAGCAGCTTCCAGTTCTTTATGAATATCTTGTGTCCCACAGATAAAACGGACGGACGACATACCGTATCCGCGGCGGTTCATCATCTCTTGGGAAGCCTTGATCAATCGGGGGTGATTGGACAGTCCCAAGTAATTGTTGGCACAGAAGTTCAGTGCCTCTTTACCTTTTACTGTAATGGCAGCTTGCTGCGCACTTTCAATTAGTCGTTCTTCTTTATAAAGACCGGCTTCTTTAATTTCAGCCAATGTTTGGCTGAGAAAATCTTTCATTTTACCGTACATAGTGTTTGAGTAATTAAGTTCGATTACAAAGGACACAATTTTTATTGGAATAACCATATCTTTTTGATTAAAATCTGAAAAAAAAAGTGCTTACTTTGCGCACTATTTAGCTTAATAATTTAAGTACGAAGAAAAATGAAACACATTTTGATTATTGGAGCCACCGGACAGATCGGCTCCGAGTTAACGATGGAGCTACGTAAACGCTATGGTAACACAAACGTGGTAGCTGGTTATATCCCGGGTGCAGAACCTAAGGGAGAGTTGAAAGAATCAGGACCGGCGGCTATTGTCGACGTGACTAATGGGGAAATGATTGCGTCTGTGGTGAAAGAATACCACATTGACACAGTGTATAATCTGGCTGCCTTGCTATCAGTGGTAGCCGAATCGAAGCCGAAGCTGGCTTGGAAGATTGGCATTGATGGGCTATGGAATGTATTGGAAGTAGCACGCGAACAGGGATGTGCCGTGTTTACACCCAGTTCAATCGGTTCTTTTTGGTGCAAGTACACCTCATACGAAGACGCCGCAGGACACCATTCAGCGTCCGCGTACCATGTATGGAGTTACTAAAGTGACAACCGAGTTGTTGAGCGACTACTATTTTAATAAATATGGTGTCGACACTCGTGCAGTCCGTTTCCCGGGCATTATCTCGAACGTAACCCCTCCGGGTGGCGGGACTACCGATTATGCTGTAGACATCTATTATTCGGCTGTAAAAGGTGAAAAATTTGTGTGTCCTATCAAAGAAGGCACTTTAATGGATATGATGTATATGCCGGATGCGCTGAATGCAGCGATTACGCTTATGGAAGCTGATCCGACAAAATTGATACACCGCAATGCTTTCAATATCGCCTCTATGAGTTTCGATCCGGAGACGATCTATCAAGCTATCAAAAAGCATGTGCCGGAGTTTCAGATGATTTACGATGTAGACCCGTTGAAACAACGCATTGCCGATAGTTGGCCCGACAGCCTGGACGACACCTGTGCTCGTGAAGAGTGGGGTTGGAAGCCGGCTTATGACCTGGAAAGCATGACGGTGGATATGCTTGAAAAGCTTAGAGAGAAATTAAAATAATGAAAAAACTAATTGCAGGGGTCATATTACTCGGTTTACTGGGTGCTTGTAGCAATAAAAAAGCTAAGATTGACCCCTTCGCATCTATTACTCAAGAGGTGGATTCTATTCGGCACAAAGCCGATTCAATCCACCAGGATGAATTGCCGGAAGATCCGCAGCCTATACAGGCTGACGAATCTTTCGACGATTTCATCTATAATTTTGCTTCCGATGATGTGTTGCAACGTCAGCGTGTGAAATTTCCGTTGCCCTACTACAACGGAGATAAAAAGGCGAATATCGAGGAACGTAACTGGAAGCACGACAACCTGTTTACCAAACAGCATTATTATACGCTCCTGTTTGATAAAGAGGAAGACATGGACTTGGTAGGAGATACCTCTCTCACTTCCGTGCAAGTGGAGTGGATATTCGTGAAGACACGGATGATGAAAAAGTATTACTTTGAACGCCTCAAAGGAGCGTGGATGCTGGAAGCCATCAATTTGCGTCCTATCGAGCAGGACGACAATGAGGACTTTGTGGAGTTCTTCGGCCATTTCGCTACCGACAGCCTTTTCCAGAGCCAGCGTGTGTGTGAGCCATTGGCTTTTGTTACTACCGATCCGGACGATGACTTCTCTATTCTAGAGACTTCTCTTGATTTGAACCAGTGGTTTGCCTTCAAGCCGGCATTGCCTACAGACCGCCTTTCGAATATCAATTACGGGCAACGGAATGATGACGGATCGCCAACTAAAATCCTGGCACTGAAAGGAATCGGAAACGGGTTTTCGAATATTCTTTATTTTCGCCGGAAAGCAGGCGAATGGGAGCTATATAAATTTGAAGATGTAAGCATCTGATGATAGCGAATATAACAGTCTGCATTTATCGACATATAACGAATAGAATAACTATATAACTTTAAACGATGTATTCTCTTTTACCCTACAATACCTTCGGCATTGACGTCAGTGCCAACCGTTTCATTGAATATGCTTCGGTGGAAGAACTGAAGACGTTGATTGAGCAAGGTGCCGTTACGACACCTTTTTGCATATTGGCGGCGGCAGCAACCTGTTATTTACCAAAGACTATGAAGGAGTGGTGTTGCACTCCCGTATCGAAGGAATCGAAGTGGCGGAGGAAGACGAACGCTCTGTTTCCGTGCGTGTAGGCGCAGGTGTGGTGTGGGATGATTTTGTGGCATATTGTGTAGAACACGGGTGGTATGGAGCTGAAAACCTTTCACTCATTCCCGGTGAGGTAGGTGCAAGCGCTGTGCAGAATATCGGAGCCTACGGCGTGGAAGTAAAGGACTTGATAACAACCGTGGAAACGGTGAACATTCAGGGGCGGGAACGCGTTTATTCTGTTGAAGAATGTGGCTATGCCTATCGCAACAGTATCTTCAAACGTCCTGAGAACAAATCCGTTTTTGTGACTCATGTCTGCTTCCGGCTTAGTAAAGAGGAACATTATATGCTCGATTACGGAACGATTCGTCAGGAACTTGAAAAATATCCTGCGCTGACTTTGCCTGTCGTCCGGAAAATCATTATTGACATTCGTGAGGCTAAGTTGCCCGACCCGAAAGTAATGGGAAATGCCGGTAGTTTCTTTATGAACCCGATTGTGCCGAGGGAGAAGCTGGAAGCTTTACAGCAGGAATATCCGGGAATACCCTACTACGAACTGCCGGAAGGACGGGTGAAGATTCCCGCCGGCTGGATGATCGATCAGTGCGGGTGGAAAGGGAAAGCCTTAGGTCCGGCGGCAGTGCATGACAAGCAGGCCTTGGTGCTCGTTAATCGGGGCGGAGCGAAAGGCAGCGACATCCTTGCGCTTTCGGATGCGGTACGGGCTTCTGTTCGTGCGAAATTCGGCATAGACATTCATCCGGAAGTAAATTTCGTCTGAAAGAAATGAAAATAAGAATACTTGGAAGTGGAACGTCGACGGGAGTCCCTCAGATTGGCTGTATGTGTCCGGTCTGTACTTCTGCCGACCCGAAAGATAACCGGTTGCGCACGTCTGCTATTGTAGAGACAGGCGATGCACGGATACTGATTGACTGCGGTCCCGATTTTCGGACGCAGGTCTTACGCCTGCCTTTTGAAAGGATAGACGGTGTGCTCATTACTCACGAACATTATGACCATGTGGGCGGGCTGGATGATTTGCGTCCGTTCTGCCGTTTCGGTTCTGTGCCTATCTATGCGGAACAATACGTGTCGGACGCTTTGCGCTTGCGTATGCCCTACTGTTTTGTAGATCATCGCTACCCGGGTGTTCCCGATATTCCTTTGCAGGAAATATCGGTCGGGCAGAAATTCTTTATAAATACTACGGAGGTCATACCTTTGCGTGTGATGCACGGGCGGCTGCCGATTCTGGGTTACCGCATCGGACAGCTCGGCTACATCACCGATATGCTGACTATGCCCGAAGAATCGTATGAACAATTAGCCGGAATAGATGTTTTGATAGTGAATGCACTACGGATAGCCCCGCATCCCACACATCAGGATTTGGAGGAGGCGTTGGCGGTTGCGCAGCGCATTCGGGCGAAGAAAACATACTTTATACACATGAGTCATGATATGGGCTTGCATGCAGAGGTGGAACGGAAACTCCCGGAGAATATTCACCTGGCATACGACGGATTGGAAATCCTTCTTTGATTTCCGGTGAAATATTTAGCAAAAGTTTTGTTTTCTTTGTAGAAATTATTATTTTTGCACTTAGCCGATAAACAGCGAATATTATGAAACTTCGTACGATAGTGAAAATAGCGATCACTTCTTCTGTTGTACTTTTGTGCGCAGGTTTCGCTTTTTGTACTTTTTTCAGGCTGTCGGCCGCCGAAGGAAAAAAGGATTTCAATCTCTACGAATTGGTTCCGCCCTCTGCTTCGGCAGTTTTTGTCACTGATGACATACTGGAATTTGTGGCGGAAGTAGACGATCTGGCTTGTAGTAAAAATCAGCAATATCTTCATGTATCCAAACTGTTTTCGTATCTGAAACAGTATCTTTATACCCTTCAGGAAGAAGCGCCTCACGGATTGAGCCGGCAAATGAATCAAATGTTGATTAGTTTTCATGAGCCGGACAATATTCATAACCAGGTGCTATATTGCAGATTGGGGGAGGGCGACCGGCAACTGATTGACCGTTTCGTGCAGAAGTATGTCTCATCTCTTTATCCACCGAAAACTTTCAAATATAAGGGAGAGGATATAACGATTTATCCTATGGCGGACGGGGATTTTCTGGCATGCTACCTGACATCCGATTTTATGGCTTTGAGTTATCAGAAGAAGTTGATAGAAACCGTTATTGATGCTCACAAGACCGGAAAATCATTGGCGGACGATCCTATCTTTGCAGAAGCGGCCACCCCGAAGAAAAGTCCGGCGGTTGCCACTATTTATGCCCATTTGGAAGGTATGATGGGCTGGACGGAGTTTGATATGAAGCTGAAGGATGATTTCATTTATTTTACGGGTGTCTGTCACGAAACGGATACTTGCTTCACGTTTATGAATGTGCTTCGTCAGCAGGAATCAGTGGAAGGATTTCCGGGTGAGGCATTGCCTTCCACCGCTTTCTATTTCACTAAACAGGAGTCACGGACTGGGCATCTCTGCTTTCTTATGGAGATATGCAGGAGACGGGCGTTCGTACCAGTGACGTGCGGAATAGGAATCGGGAGTTGTCTCATCATCTAATGGAGAATGCCGGGCAGGAACTGGTTGCCTGTCTTTTCCAGCGTGAAGATACGTTGCAGGAAGCGGCGGCGGTTCTGAGCCTGTCGGTGTCGGACGTGACGGAAGCGGAACGGATGCTGCGATCTCTTATCAACACCGTTTCTACCGAAGGACGGGGAAAAACACCCCTAATAACTTTTTGTTATACTGCCAATAAAGCTTATCCCGTCTATCGCCTGCCTCAAACAACGTTGTTTACGCAACTAACTGGTTTTGCCGAACCGACATCGCATACATACGCCACATTTTATGAAGGGCGTTTGCTGTTGGCGCCCGATGAAAATAGTCTGTCCCGTTACATACGCCAGTTGGATAAAGGCGAGGTGCTCAATGGAGCGATAGCATACCGGACAGGAATGGATAACTTGTCCGATTCCTACCATTTCATGTTAATGGCAGACTTCGATCATCTGTTTCATCAGGCAACAAAGCAAGTTCATTTCGTGCCGGATTTCTTCCTGCGCAACTCCGAATTTTTTCGTAATTTTATACTTTTTGCCCAGTTTACTTGTGCTGACGGAGTGGTATATCCCAATATTGTTTTGCGGTATAAATCGGAGTAAAGTCCATTCGGAAAACTCATCTGAAAGGCTGTTTTTCTATACGGAAAAAGGACGTTCTCGAACAGGAATATCCTGACTGGAAGAGTGGAAAAAACTATGGAAAAACAACGGAAAACCTGCAAAAAACAAATAAAAAAAATATCGCTCTTTTTTCGAAAAATAAAACTTCTGAAACGCCTTCTGGCAGGGCGCGAAAACCCAACCATAAGCCAAGAGAAGAGAAGAGAGTATAAGAGAAAGAATAGAAACAGAAAGAAAAAGAAAGATAAAACTGCTGTTGCTGTTGCTGGTTGAATTTTTTTCGGGGGAACTGCTGTTGCTGATATTGCTTTGTTTCTTCCGTAAGTCGTGGGCGGATTTTTCCCATCCCGCAGCGGAGCGTCGTCCGGCCCCGGGATGAAGAACGCTTAGCCCACGGCGGAATCTTTACAAAGTGCGGGTATAAAAAAACTCCCGGCAAGAATCATTCTCACCGGGAGTTTTTTTATCTGTATCGTCAAGCGGAATACTTTCGGCTTAGAAAGGCAGATCGTCCTTGGCATCACCCGGAGTAAATTCCGGAGTAGCGGACGGAGCCGGAGGAGGAACGGGAGCACCCGGAGCCATTGGAGCGCCTGCGCCTACACGTTCGACTTTCCATGCACGGATACTGTTGAACCAACGGTCGTTCCACTGGCGGGCGTCAACGTCGAATGATACGGTCAGTTCTTCGCCCATTTGAATGTTGAACTGCTCGATTTTGTCGGCGCCAAATACGTCGAAACACATTTTGCGCGGATATTGGTCGTGGTTTTCGATAACGAACTCTTGTGATTTCCACTCGTTGCCGCTAGTTTTTGAAACTCCGCCTCTCGGAGAGAGGATAGCGATGATTTTTCCTGTAAATTCCATTGCGATAATTTTAAATTCTGCGGCGAAGTTACAATTTTTTAGTAATATCCCTCACACAATGCCTGTTTTTTTCTTTTGTTTTATTGGGCAGCCCAAATCTTTTTTCGTAACTTTGTGCGATAGAACATTTAAAACTTAAATACACGAAAATATATGAAATTTATCGTTTCAAGTACTGCTCTTTCCAGCCATTTACAGGCTATCAGCCGTGTGATTAATTCAAAAAATGCGCTGCCTATTCTCGATTGTTTTCTCTTCGAATTGGAAGACGGAACATTGTCTGTGACTGTATCTGACAGTGAAACTACAATGGTTACTACCGTAGAAGTGAATGAAAGCGATACCAACGGGCGTTTTGCCGTAGTAGCGAAAACTTTGCTCGACGCACTGAAAGAAATTCCGGAACAACCTCTCACGTTCTTGATCAATCCGGACAACTACGAAATAACAGTGCAGTACCAGAATGGGAAATACAGCCTAATGGGACAGAATGCGGACGAATTTCCGCAATCGGCTACATTGGGTGACAACGCAGTTCGTGTGGAAATGGAAGCGGAAGTGTTGCTGGGGGAATCAACCGCTCGGTCTTCGCTACTGCCGACGACGAACTCCGCCCGGTGATGAACGGTATTTATTTCGATATTACAACAGAAGACATCACGATGGTGGCATCGGACGGTCATAAGCTGGTACGTTGCAAAACGCTGGCTGCCAAGGGTAACGAACGTGCTGCCTTCATCCTTCCGAAAAGCCGGCTACATTGCTCAAAAACCTTCTGCCGAAGGAACAAGGCTCTGTGACGATCGAATTTGATGAACGCAACGCTGTGTTTATGCTCGAAAGCTATCGCATGGTATGCCGTTTGATCGAAGGACGCTATCCGAACTACAACTCTGTAATTCCGCAGAACAACCCGCATAAAGTGACGGTCGACCGGCAACAGCTGATCGGAGCTTTGCGCCGTGTGTCTATTTTCTCGTCACAGGCCAGCAGCTTGATTAAACTTCGTATGCAGGAGAACCAGATCGTGATTTCCGCACAAGATATCGACTTCTCCACTTCTGCCGAAGAAACACAAGTCTGCCAGTATGCAGGTGCGGCAATGAGCATCGGATTCAAGTCTACATTCCTAATCGACATTCTTAACAATATTTCGGCAGACGAGGTTGTTATCGAACTTGCCGATCCTTCACGTGCCGGTGTCATCGTACCGGTGGAACAGGAAGAAAATGAAGACCTGCTGATGTTGTTAATGCCGATGATGTTGAACGATTAATATACATTTCACGACAGAGGACACGGAGGACACAGAGGATAATTTGAATGACATTCCTTTCATTTACTCTCTATGTCCTCCGCGTCCTCTGTTGTGAAACAAAATGAATAAAAATGAAATTAAATCTGAAAAACCCTATTGTCTTTTTCGATCTTGAGACGACAGGAACCAATATCAACACAGACCGAATCGTTGAAATCTGTTATTTGAAAGTTTACCCGAACGGGAATGAGGAAGCGAAAACTCTGCGTATCAATCCCGAAATGCACATCCCCGAAGCATCTTCCGCCGTGCATGGCATTTATGACGCTGACGTGGCAGATTGCCCGACTTTCAAGGAAGTGGCAAAGAATATTGCCCGCGACATTGAAGGATGCGACCTGGCCGGATTCAATTCCAACCGTTTTGATATTCCTGTGCTGGCAGAAGAATTTCTGCGTGCCGGGGTGGACATTGATATGAGCAAACGTAAATTTGTGGATGTACAGGTGATATTTCATAAAATGGAACAACGTACCCTGTCCGCAGCCTACAAGTTCTATTGCGAGAAAAATCTGGAAGATGCGCACACTGCCGAAGCAGATACACGGGCCACTTACGAAGTGCTGAAAGCACAGCTCGACCGTTACTCCGATCTTCAGAATGATATTGCGTTCCTGGCAGATTATTCAAGTTTCAGCAAGAATGTCGATTTTGCCGGACGCATGGTGTACGATGATAACGGAGTGGAAGTGTTCAACTTCGGAAAATATAAAGGAATGTCTGTAGCCGAGGTTTTGAAGAAAGATCCCGGATATTACAGTTGGATTTTGAACAGTGATTTCACGTTGAACACCAAGGCGGTATTGACAAAAATCCGTCTGCGTGAAATGAGCAATTTGATTACAAAATAATGCTAAAAGGAAAAAAAATAATTCTTGGAATTACCGGCAGTATTGCCGCGTACAAGGCGTGCTACATCATTCGCGGGCTGATAAAACAGGGAGCGGAAGTGCAGGTCGTAATTACTCCGGCGGGAAAAGAATTTATTACTCCGATCACTCTTTCGGCTTTGACCAGCAAGCCGGTCATCAGTGAGTTTTTTGCCCAGCGTGACGGAACGTGGAACAGCCACGTAGACTTGGGGCTGTGGGCGGATGCGATGTTGATTGCTCCCGCCACCGCCTCTACCATCGGCAAGATGGCAAACGGGATAGCCGACAATATGCTGATAACCACTTATCTTTCGGCAAAAGCTCCCGTGTTTGTTGCTCCGGCAATGGACCTCGATATGTTTGCCCATCCTGCCACCCAGAAAAATCTGGATATTCTGCGTTCCTACGGTAATCATATCATCGAGCCGGGCACGGGAGAGCTTGCCAGTCATCTGGTGGGGAAGGGACGGATGGAGGAACCGGAGAATATCATCCGTGTGCTGGATGAATTTTTTCTGCAAACGGTGAGCTGCAAGATAAGAAAATAATGATTACAGCCGGACCGACTTATGAGAAGATTGATCCCGTCCGTTTTATCGGCAACTATTCTTCCGGAAAAATGGGATTTGCCTTCGCGGAAGAATGTGCACGTCGTGGAGCGCAGGTGACACTGATAGCGGGACCCGTGCAACTGAAAACACAACATTCCCGCATTCGTCGCATTGATGTAGAGTCTGCCGGCGAAATGTCGGTAGCGTCGAAAAAATACTTTGCCGAAGCCGATGCGGGTATTCTTTGTGCGGCAGTAGCCGATTTCCGTCCGGAGGTGGTAGCCGATAAGAAAATTAAACGTGAGAAGGAGGAAGAACTGACTCTGCATCTTCAGGCAACCGAAGATATTGCGGCAAGTCTGGGAGCGTTGAAAGGTAAGAATCAGTTGTTGGTAGGCTTTGCCCTCGAAACGAACAACGAGCAGCAGAATGCCGAAGGAAAACTCGAACGGAAGAATTTCGATTTTATCGTGCTCAACTCTTTGAATGACGCAGGAGCCGGTTTCCGCCATGATACCAATAAGATAAGTATAATAGACAGAAAAGGCCGTACTGACTACCCCCTGAAATCAAAAACGGAAGTAGCTCAAGATATTATCGATCGTCTGTCTGATGAATTAAAACACTTAACTCTCAACACTTAACTTTCAACTCTCAACTTATTCAAATGTTACGTTCACTATACATTCAGAATTACGCATTGATAGAAAAACTGGATATTAGTTTCGACACCGGCTTTTCCGTTATTACAGGTGAGACGGGAGCCGGGAAATCAATTATTCTGGGAGCTATCGGTCTGTTGCTTGGGCAGCGGGCGGATATGAAGGCCATTCGCCGGGGGCTTCCAAATGTGTAATAGAGGCACGTTTTGATATATCGGCTTATGGTATGCGCCCGTTTTTTGAAGAAAACGAGCTGGAATATGATGAAGAGTGCATTTTGCGTCGTGAAGTGCAGGCTTCCGGTAAAAGCCGGGCATTTATTAATGATACTCCCGCATCTTTGGTGCAGGTAAAAGAGCTGGGCGAACAGTTGATAGATGTACATTCGCAACATCAGAATCTGTTGCTTAATAAAGAAGGATTTCAGTTGAATGTGCTCGACATTCTTGCACATAATGATGCGGCACTGGAGAAATATCACTCTCGTTATGCCGGGTGGAAACAGACTGAAAGAGAGCTGTCCGAGTTAATGGAACTGGCTGAGAAAAGCCGTGCCGATGAAGATTATATCCGTTTCCAACTTGAACAGCTCGAAGAAGCCCATCTTGTCGAAGGAGAGCAGGAGAAACTGGAACAAGAAGCTGAAATGTTAAGTCATGCGGAGGAGATCAAGGCGGGGCTTTATCGGGTGGAACAGTCTTTTGCTTCGGACGAAGGAGGATTGCTTTCCTATTTAAAGGACAGTCTGAATACGCTGAATAACCTGCAAAGAGTTTATCAGCCCGCCAAGGAACTTGCCGAACGCATGGAAAGTGCCTATATCGAACTGAAAGATATTTCGCAGGAGGTATCTTCGCAAGGTGAGTCTATCGAGTTCAATCCTACAAGGCTGGATGAGGTGAACGATCGTCTGAACATGATCTATTCCCTGCAACAGAAACACCGTGTGCAGACACTTGAGGAACTGATTGCTTTGACGGAGGAATATCGTGGCAAGTTGTCCGCTATCACTTCTTACGATGAGCGCATTGCCGAACTGACAGAACGTAAGGAAGAACAATATAAACAGGTCAAGCAGCAGGCGGAAGTGCTGACCAAAGCCCGTGCAGCGGCTGCGCGTGAGGTGGAAAAGCAGTTGGCCGCCCGCTTGATTCCGTTGGGAATGCCGAATGTCCGTTTCCAGATCGAAATGGGGTTAAAGAAAGAACCCGGATTACAGGGAGAAGATACAGTCAACTTCCTGTTTTCCGCCAACAAGAACGGTACATTGCAGAATATTTCTTCTGTGGCTTCGGGAGGTGAAATTGCTCGTGTCATGCTTTCTATCAAAGCGATGATCGCCGGTGCGGTGAAACTGCCTACGATTGTATTTGATGAGATCGATACCGGAGTTTCCGGTGAAATAGCCGACCGCATGGCGGACATGATGCAGGAAATGGGCGAACAGAACCGTCAGGTAATCAGTATCACCCACCTGCCGCAGATTGCTGCCCGCGGACGTGCCCATTATAAAGTATATAAGAAGGACAGCGATACGGAAACAAACAGCCATATCCGCCGTCTCACCGATGAAGAACGGGTAGAGGAGATTGCACACATGCTTAGTGGCGCCACTCTGACCGAGGCCGCCCTTAGCAATGCCAAAGCCCTGCTTGCCCGCAACTGATAAATAGTAAATTATAAAACAGTAAATTAACATAGATGCTTGATAAAAGTGAAATGATTTTCGGCGTTCGTGCCGTGATAGAGGCCATTCAGGCTGGTAAAGAGATTGATAAAATTCTCGTAAAGAAAGACATTCAGAGTGATCTTTCCAAAGAATTGTTTGCAGCTTTGAAAGGGCTGCTGATACCGGTTCAGCGTGTTCCGGTGGAACGTATTAACCGTATTACCCGGAAAAACCATCAGGGTGTGGTGGCTTTCATTTCATCCGTGACTTATCAGAAGACGGAAGATCTTGTTCCTTTCTTGTTCGAACAAGGGAAGAATCCGTTTTTTGTTATGCTGGACGGAGTGACCGATGTACGCAATTTCGGAGCCATTGCCCGTACCTGCGAATGTGCAGCCGTAGACGCTGTGATTATTCCGGCTCGTGGCAGTGCTTCTGTGAATGCGGATGCTGTGAAAACTTCTGCAGGGGCATTGCATACCCTTCCGGTATGTCGTGAGCAAAATCTGCGTGCGACTCTGCAATACTTGAAGGATAGCGGTTTCCGTATTGTTGCTGCTACGGAAAAAGGAGACTACGACTATACGAAAGCTGATTATACAGGACCGTTATGCATCATTATGGGTGCGGAAGATACGGGAGTCTCTTATGATAACCTGGCACTCTGTGACGAATGGGTGAAGATACCGATGTTGGGAACAATCGAATCCCTCAATGTGTCTGTTGCTGCCGGTATCCTGATTTACGAAGCTGTGAAACAAAGAAACAACGACTGATATGAAGAAGATTTTAATCTTACCTTTAGCGCTTTTCCTTTTGGTACAGGGAGGTCTGGCACAAACCCCTAAATGGGTGGAGAAGGCGAAACGTGCAGTTTTCTCTGTGGTGACTTATGACAAGAATGATAAGATGCTGAACACCGGGAACGGATTTTTTGTATCCGAAGACGGATTGGCTTTATCTGATTATAGCCTTTTTAAAGGAGCGGAACGTGCGGTGGTTATCACGGCGGACGGCAAGCAAATGCCGGTAGACGTGATACTTGGAGCTAATGATATGTACGATGTTATTAAGTTCCGTGTAGCCATTACCGAGAAGAAAGTTCCTGCGTTGAACGTGGCAAAAGCTGCTCCGGAAGTGGGAGCCGATGCATGGATGCTTCCTTATTCGACACAAAAGAGTATTGCTTGTGTATCCGGTAAAGTGAAAGATGTCTCCAAAGTGGCCGGAGAATATCATTATTATACGTTGGGTATGCAGATGAAAGATAAAATGGTTAGTTGCCCGGTGATGAATGCGGAAGGACAGGTATTCGGTATTTCCCAGAAGTCCTCCGGAATTGATACGGTGACTACTTGCTATGCAGCAGGGGCCGCTTTTGCCATGGCACAAAAAATCAATGCGCTTTCTTTGGGTGATGCTGCGCTGAAAAGTATCGGAATCAGGAAAGGACTGCCCGAAGTGGAAGATCAGGCATTGGTTTACTTGTTTATGGCTTCTTCACAAATGACGGATGAAGAGTACGGCAAACTATTGGATGATTTTATCCGCCAGTTCCCGAACAGCACGGACGGGTATATTCGCCGTGCCAATTATTATGTAACTAAGGGACAGGAAGACCAATCTTGGTTTGACAAGGCGGTTGCCGACTTTAATAAGGCATTGAAGGTAGCACAGAAAAAGGATGATGTGTATTACAACATTGCCAAGTTGATGCATGCTTACCAATTATCGAAGCCTGAGAAGACGTATAAAGACTGGACGTATGACACGGCTTTGAAGAATCTCCGCCAAGCAATCGCTATTGATCCGCTTCCTGTTTACACTCAGCTGGAAGGGGATATTCTGTTTGCCCAACAGGACTATGCAGGTGCTTTGGCTGCTTATGAGAAAGTGAACGCCAGCAATATTGCTTCTCCTGCTACCTTCTTTAGTGCCGCTAAAACCAAGGAATTGCTGAAAGCGGATCCGAAAGAAGTTATTGTATTAATGGATAGTTGTATCGCCCGTTGTCCGCAACCGGTTACTTCCGCGTTTGCTCCTTATCTTCTGGAACGTGCACAGATGAATCTGAATGCCAATCAGGCGCGTAATGCGATGCTCGATTACGATGCTTATTTTAAAGCAGTCAACGGACAGGTGAATGATATGTTCTATTATTATCGAGAACAAGCTGCCCTGAAAGCACGCCAGTATCAACGTGCATTGGATGATATTGCCAAGGCGATCGAACTGAATCCGAAAGACCTGACTTATAAGGCAGAGCAAGCAGTGGTAAACCTGCGTGTGGGACGGTATGAAGAGGCTGTTCAAATATTGAATAATATATTGAAAGAAGATCCGAAATATGCCGAGGCCTATCGTCTGCTCGGACTTTGTCAGATACAGTTGAAGAAAACGGATGAAGCTTGCGGCAATTTCAATAAAGCAAAAGAACTGGGTGATCCGAATACGGATGATCTGATAAAGAAATATTGCAAGTAAAGATTGCTTTTTTCGAAGATATAAAAATGAACCCCTGCCAGCTTTCTCAGTTGGCAGGGGCTCTTCGTTTTTTGGGGACATTTCTTTAAAACTCTCTCTCTTTTCTGTTTTTCCCCACACTTGTTAAGTTCAGGTTATAGGTCTTAATGATATATAGGTTTGATCATTCTACGTTTGCTTTTTATATAATAAATGCAGGGGATTGGGAAATACTGCATCGTATTAATTATTTTTTTAGAAAAAATCTTTTTCTTATATTTGTGCTATATAAAAATTGATAGTCAAATGAAAAAACCTTTGTTGTTATTATTGTGCCTGTTTACTGTAATAGGCTATGCCAAAGACCCGCACATTAAGGCTGTTTATGCCTTAATAGAGCGAGTCACACCCGGATATGGGAAACAGATCAAACTGCAATTGATCGACCCCGCCAATGGAGAGGATGTGTATGAAATCTCATCAGAAAAAGGGAAAGTCCTTTTGAAAGGGAATAATGCCATAGCCCTGTCCACTGCATTTAACCAATATCTGAAATATACGTGTAACGCGCATGTTTCATGGTTGGGTAATCAATTAAACTTACCTGAAAATCTTCCGCTTCCCTCAAAGACTATCCGTAATACGATCAATGGTAAATACAGGGTATACATGAATTATTGTACGGTCAGCTATACTGCTGCCTATTGGGATTGGGAACGCTGGCAACGCGAAATAGATTTCATGGCTATGAATTCTATCAATATGCCTTTGGCAACAGTAGGATTGGAAGCTGTATGGTATAACACGTTATTGAAACATCGGTTTACAGATGAAGAAGCACGCCGTTTTTAGCCGATCCGGGCCATGCTGCCTGGCAATGGATGCAAAATCTGCAAAGTTATGGAGGTCCGCTGCCTAAATCTTGGATCGATAAACATATTATCTTAGCTAAAAAGATAATAGACCGTGAAAGGGAATTAGGTATGACACCGATCCAACAAGGATTCTCCGGTTATGTTCCTCGTGAATTGAAAGATAAATATCCTGAAGCTAAAATTCGCCTGCAACCCGGTTGGTGCGGATTTAAAGGAGCAGGACAGCTTGATCCTACCGATGCGTTGTTTGCAGCATTAGGCCGTGATTTTTTAGAGGAAGAAAAGAAACTTTATGGCACGTATGGAATATACGCAGCAGATCCGTTCCACGAGAGTGCACCTCCTGTCAATACTCCGGAGTATTTAAGCGCAGTAGGGCATGCCATATATAAATTAATCAAAGATTTCGACCCGAAAGCTAAATGGGCTATGCAGGCATGGAGTTTGCGGGAACCGATTGTAAAGGCTGTTCCTCAGAATGACCTGATTATTCTGGACTTAAATGGAGAAAAGATAAAGGGCCGCAAAGGCTTTTGGGGATACCCGGCTGTGGAAGGAAATTTGCATAACTTCGGCGGGCGTATTAATATGCATGGAGATTTGCGTTTGCTGGCCTCCAACCAATATATGACGGCTTTAAAACAGTATCCCAATGTATGTGGCTCCGGTTTGTTTATGGAAGCTATTGAACAGAATCCTGTATATTATGATTTGGCATTTGAGATGCCTTTGCATAAAGGGAAGTAGCCATTGAGGAATGGCTTAAGCAATATGCCAACCGACGTTATGGGGCTGTCTCTCCCTCGGCTCAGCAAGCTATGATTTGTTTATTGGAGGGACCTTATCGTCCCGGTACAAATGGTACCGAACGAAGTTCTATCATTGCTGCACGTCCTGCTCTTAATGTAAAAAAATCAGGGCCTAATGCAGGATTGGGAATTCCATATTCTCCTTTATTGGTCATTCAGGCCGAAGGTTTGTTACTCAAAGATGCCGATAAACTGAAGAATTCTGAACCTTATCGTTTTGATGTGATAGATGTCCAAAGGCAAATGATGACCAATATGGGACAAGTTATCCATAAAAGAGCTGCCGAAGCTTTCCTGAATAGAGACAAAGAGGCTTTCGCTTTGCATAGCAAACGCTTCTTGCAAATGCTGGAAGATGTGGACGAGCTGCTTCGTACACGTCCTGAATTTAATTTTGACCGTTGGCTGACATCTGCACGAAGTTGGGGGGATACGGAAGAAGAAAAGAACCTGTTAGAATATGATGCCACTTCCTTAGTCACTATTTGGGGGGCAGACGGAGATCCTTCTATTTTTGACTACTCATGGAGAGAATGGACGGGACTTATTAAAGGGTATTATTTGCCGCGTTGGACGAAGTTTTATGCCATGCTTCAGGAACATCTCGATAATGAAACAACCTATTCGGAGGAGGGATTACGTCAGACGCATGGACGAGAGGCTTTCCGTGCCAATGATTTTTATAGTAAACTGGGGATTGGGAGTTGCAATTTGTATCTACCCCCAATAAGGCACGTACTCCAATTGTACAAGGGGATGAAATAGAAATTGCTGGTCGGATGTATAAGAAATATACTGCTTTGGCCAAAGACTATTACCAGGACTTCAAAGCGGATGCAATCAAAGACGGTAAAACGTATGAGAATCTAGGGGAATAATTTCTATATACCCACACATAAAGAGAGAGGATAAATCATTTACTTAATAATGTTTATCCTCTCTTTGTTTATGATATTATAACTGAATAAGGCAGGGGGTATTGAGATTACAATTTGCATATTTTCTGGAAGAATATCTGATTTTCATGTAAAACAGTAAGTATTCCATAAATAGTATGTTCGGTTTAATGAAAATCTTGTATATTCCGTGATATTTTCACTCATTAATATAATATGAAATGAATTATGAAGAAAAATCGATTTTCTACTTGGGCAAGCAACTATATTGATTGTTTGCGAAAGGAGGGCCGTTATTCTACGGCACATGTGTATAAGAATGCGGTCCGTTCTTTTTCGCAGTTTTGTGGTACGCAGTCTATTGAGTTTACCAAAATAAACCGCGAAAACTTAAAAAGGTATAGCAATTACCTGACGGCCTCCCGTTTAAAGCCAAATACGATATCTACGTATATGCGTATGTTGCGTTGTATCTATAATAGGGGAGTGGATGCTCGTCAGGCTCCGTATGTACATGGCTTGTTTCGTGATGTGTTTACCGGAGTTGATACCCGCCAGAAGAAAGCACTTCCTTTGACTGAGCTTCATACGTTGCTTAACAAAGATCCGCAGACGGAGACACTTCGCCATACGCAGGCCATTGCTAATTTACTGTTTCAGTTTGGTGGTATGCCGTTCGTTGATCTGGCTCATCTGGAGAAGTCAAATTTGAATCAGGGACTCTTGAAGTATAACCGTATGAAAACCGGTACTCCCATGAGTGTGGAGATTATAGATTCTGCTTATGAGTTACTTTCTTTGCTTCGTAATAATCATAGTTCATCTTATTCCGACCGTCCCGATTATCTTTTCCATATATTGAGTGGAGAGTACAAAAGGGGGAAGAAGGTGCGTATCGTGAGTATCAGTCTGCATTACGGAAATTCAATAATCATCTGAAAAGTTTATCCCGTAAGCTGAGGTTGCATTCGTCTGTAACATCTTATACTTTGCGGCATTCCTGGGCTACTACCGCTAAGTATCGTGGTGTTCCTATTGAGATGATCAGTGAGTCGCTGGGGCATAAGTCTATTAAGACAACTCAGATTTATTTGAAAGGTTTCGAATTGGAAGAACGCACAAAAGTAAATAAACAAAATTATTATTACGTTAGAAGATTTAAAATAGCCTGAAGGAAAAGGTCTAAAATGCTAAGATTTAGGGGCTTAGTATTACTGTTACTTCTTAAGTAACGGAAATTTATTCGGTGCAAAGATAGGTAAAAATACTAATAGCATACAAGTAAAAACTTCTTTTTTTCCTTTTTCTCTTAAATACATAATAAAAAAGTATCTGAACATGAAGATTTTGCTTTCATGCTCTATGACCTTTTATTGCCTAATCTCGGAATACTTTCATATCGAATATTAGGTTTCCATATCGTCCCACCCTCATCGCGGTTCATTTTCCTTTTTTTGTTGTTAGCTGCTGTCTGCAAATGCATGATCCGTTACTTAAGAAGTAACAGATAAACATGGGGTAAAAAAATATGATTTTTCAAGAAAAGAAATCAGCAAATGCCGGGCCTAGTTGTGGGACAGGGGAAGGCGTAGCACACTCAAAACGTTGGTATGTCGCTCTCGTTCGTATGCATCACGAGAAGAAGGTATCCGAACGTTTATCCAAAATGGGAATTGATTCTTTTGTTCCCGTTCAGCAACAGATTCATCAATGGAGCGACCGTCGTAAGCTGGTGGATACCGTCTTGCTTCCGATGATGGTTTTCGTTCATGTGACTCCCAAGGAGCGTATGGAAGTTCTTTCCTTTTCCACTGTCAGCCGTTATATGGTGATGCGTGGTGAAAGTACTCCTGCCGTAATTCCCGACGAGCAAATGGCCCGTTTCCGTTTCATGCTCGATTATTCTGATGAAGCCGTCTGTATGAATGACTCTCCTTTGGCCCGTGGTGAGAAGGTGCGTGTCATAAAAGGTCCTTTGAGCGGTCTTGTCGGTGAACTGGTGACTGTCGGTGGCCGGAGTAAGATTGCCGTCCGTTTGAATATGCTCGGCTGTGCCTGTGTCGATATGCCGATCGGTTATGTAGAACCTATTCACTTAATCAATGATACTTCGAAAGTTTAGTGTTTTGTTATTGATCCTTCTGTCGGGATCATCTCCTCTTTTCGCTCAGAGTATGAGCGATTCCCAGGTACTTGAATATGTGAAGGACGGTATCCGTCAGGGTAAGGAACAAAAGCAGTTAGCCTCCGAGTTAGCCCGCAAGGGTGTAACCAAGGAGCAGGCCCTGCGTGTGAAGCAGCTCTATGAGCAGCAGAACAACGTGAACGCTTCCAACGCCACAGGTACGGATATCAACGAATCCCGCCTTCGTGAAGAGATGAAGGAGAACACCTCGGATATGTTGGAGGACCACCCTAGTACCCAAGACCTCGCACGCGGTAATCAGGTCTTCGGACGTAACATCTTCAACACCCGTAATCTGACCTTCGAACCCAGTGTCAATATCGCCACCCCTTGAATTACCGCCTTGGCCCCGGTGACGAAGTGATAATCGATATCTGGGGGCGAGCCAGAATACTATCCGCCAGCAGATCTCTCCCGACGGCACTATCAATATCCAGAAGATAGGCCCCGTCAACCTGAACGGACTTACGATCGCTGAAGCGAACGACTATCTCAAAAAACATTAAACAAGATCTATAACGGTCTTAATAATACGAACGACCCGACCTCTGACATCCGTCTGACACTCGGCAGCATCCGTACTATCCAGATCAATGTCATGGGTGAAGTGGTCCAGCCGGGCACTTACTCCCTTTCCTCCTTTGCCACTGTCTTTCACGCGCGTTACCGTGCGGGAGGTGTGAGTGACAGCGGCAGCCTGCGCAATGTCCAACTGGTCCGTAACGGCAGGAACATCGCTACAATCGACGTCTACCAGTTTATCATGAAAGGTAACATTCAGGACGATATCCGTCTTCAGGAAGGCGACGTTGTGATAGTTCCCGCTTATGAGGTACTGGTCAAGATCGACGGCAAGGTGAAACGTCCGATGCGTTTTGAGATGAAGAAGGACGAGAACCTTTCCACGCTTATCAGCTATGCCGGCGGCTTTGAAGCCGACGCCTACACCCGTTCTTTGCGTGTGGTCCGCCAGAACGGTCAGGAATATGAAGTCAACACGGTCAAGGACATGGATTACAGTGTCTATAAGATGCGCAACGGCGATGTTGTGACGGCCGAAGCTATCCTTAACCGCTTCATCAACAAGCTTGAAATCCGGGGTGCGGTCTACCGTCCCGGTATCTACGAACTGAACGGCAGGCTGAATACCGTCCGCGAACTGGTCAACGAATCCCAGGGCCTTACCGGTGATGCGTTCCTGAACCGTGCCGTCCTTTACCGTCAGCGTGAGGACCTGACTTCCGAAGTAATCCCTTTGGATATCAAGTCTATCATGGAGGGTACTTCCCCAATCTTCCCCTGATGAAGAATGACATTCTTTATATTCCCAGCATTCATGACCTGGAGGACAGGGGTAATGTGGTCATCCACGGTGAAGTGGCTCAGCCTGACTCGTATCCTTATGCGGATAACATGACCCTTGAGGACTTGATCATCCAGGCAGGCGGTCTGCGTGAAGCCGCTTCCGTAGTCCGTGTTGATGTATCCCGCAGAATAAAGAACCCGTATAGTACAGTTGATAATGATACTATCGGTCAGATGTATACGTTTGCCTTAAAGGACGGTTTTGTAGTTGACGGTCGTCCCGGCTTTGTCCTTCAGCCCTACGATGAGGTTTATGTTCGTCGCAGTCCCGGTTATCAACCTCAACAGAATGTTTCAGTCGAAGGAGAAATACTTTTCGGCGGTTCCTATGCGATGACCAGCAGGGAGGAACGTCTTTCAGACTTGATCAACAAAGCCGGCGGAGCCACCAACTACGCTTATCTTCGTGGTGCGAAGCTTACCCGTGTAGCCAATGCGAGTGAGAAGAAACGTATGGGTGATGTAATCCGTTTGATGAGCCGTCAGTTGGGTGAGGCTATGCTTGATTCCCTGGGTGTCCGCGTGGAGGATACGTTTACGGTCGGTATCGATTTGGAGAAGGCGTTGGCCAATCCCGGAAGTACGGCAGATATTGTGTTGCGTGAGGGTGATGTAGTCTCCATTCCGAAGAATAATAATACGGTAACAATCAATGGTGCCGTCATGGTTCCTAATACTGTTTCTTATATGAAAGGCAAGGATATAGATTACTACATCAATCAGGCGGGAGGTTATTCAGAGAATGCGAAGAAGAGTAAGAAGTTCATTGTTTATATGAATGGTCAGGTGACTAAGGTGAAGGGTAGTGGCAAGAAACAGATTGAACCCGGTTGTGAGATAATTATTCCTAGTAAGGCGAAGAAAAAGACAAATGTAGGTAATCTATTAGCTTATGCAACTTCGTTTAGTTCAATAGGAATGATGATTGCTTCTATTGCTAATTTGATTAAAAAATAATAGGCTTATTTAGCATGACTGAACAACGACAAAATAGTAAAGAACTTTCTGTATCAAACAAATCAATGAATGATGGAATGGAGGTCGATTGGGCGAATATTTTTCGTGAGATAATTAGTATACGTAAGACATTGTATAAAGCAGCAGGAATAGGCCTAATTGTAGGAATTGTTGTGGCTCTGAGCATTCCTAAAAAAAGTATACTGTCCAAGTCACCCTCTCTCCAGAAATGGGTAGTATGAAAAGTAATAATGGCTTAACAGGACTTGCTGCATCTTTTCTTGGCAACGGAACTACAATGGGAGATAATACGGATGCATTGAATGCTTCACTTTCATCAGATATTGTTTCTTCTACACCGTTCTTATTGGAACTCTTAAATATGAAAGTTACGCCTTCTAAAGAAAATAATATCACTTTAAAGGAATATTTAGATGGGCAGTCTTCTCCTTGGTGGAGTTATGCTATAGCGCTGCCTGGAGTGATTATTAATGGTATAAGGTTATTTTTAAGTACTGAGGAAATAAAAGAATCTACCATAGAAAATTGTGGAACAATTGAATTAACTTATAAGGAAGCTTCTATGATAAATTTTCTAAGAAAGAATCTTGTTGCTGCAATGGATAAGAAAAGTGCGATTACTCAAATCACTATTACTTTGCAAGATCCGAAAGTGACAGCAATTGTGGCAGATTCTGTAGTACAAAAATTGCAAGAATACATAATCAAATATCGTACAGTCAAAGCTAAAGAAGATTCTGTTTATTATGGAAATTTATTCAAAGAACGTCAATTGGAGTATTATGTTGCTCAAAAGAAATATGCAAATTATATAGATTCACATGATAATACGATTCTGCAGAGTGTTCGCGTTGAACAAGAGCGTTTGCAAAATGATATGAATTTGGCATATCAGGTCTATAGCCAAGTTGCAAATCAATTACAAGTAGCTAGAGCGAAGATACAAGAAGAGAAACCTGTGTTTGCAGTGGTTGAACCGGCAGTTGTACCGCTTGAACCTTCAAGTATGGGGATGAAAATATATGTTTTATTATTTATTATCTTATCAGTTGTTTGTACTATTGGTTGGAAGCTGATTGGAAAAAGTTTTTGGAAATGGTTAAGAAAAGAAATTAAGTGAGTCTTATACTAGTTTTGATAATTAAATTTATATTGTATAATGAAAATTGCTTTTTTTGATCATCCTTTCCATGAAAAAACAAAGAGTAGTAATTTTTTTCTTGATATTGTAAACGCATTAGGGGGAGTTGATGTTTTTTATGCTGATTTTCATAACGAGAAAGATACAGAACTGTTAATTAATAAATTATGCTATCAGTTTGATTTATTGATTTTTTGGCAAGTAATTCCTCCTGCATCTATTTTGCTAAAAAGTGCCTCACAAGCGGATTGTTCTAATTCCAATGTATGATGCTTGTTGTACTATGACTTATTTCCAATGGTATGCTTATCGTCATTGCCATTTTATAAACTTTAGCCATAAACTACATACTATATTATGTAATATGAGAATGCATTCACTTTATGTGAGATATGTACCACATATTACTACTATGGAGTCTGAGAAAAAAGATGAAGGGTTAACAGCATTTGTATGGAGAAGAACTCCAGCTTTAAACATGAAGGGGCTATTAGAAGCATTAAAAAACATAGGAGTGAGAACAATTGTTTTTCATGATTCACAAGATAATATATCTCCCGAAATTCCTTTTAGGGATATGATTGAAGGACTGAATATTGAGTATACAAATGGCTGGTTTAATACTCATGATGAATATTTGAAATCTGTAATTGCATGTGATATATATGTAGCGCCTCGTTTATATGAAGGGATTGGCATGAGTTTTTTAGAAGCAATGGGATTAGGGTTATGTGTTCTTGCTCCTAATCAAGCGACAATGAATGAATATATAATTGATGGATATAATGGTGTTTTATTTAAAAATTTTAAATCGATTAAAAAAAAGAGGTTTGAGATAGATAAAATTAAGATACAGTCGAGAATCTCTTTTCAGAAGTATCTGGCTGAATGGGAAGATACAATTCCAACTATTTATACGTTTTTAGTCTCTATAGAAGAGGAATATCAAGGGCATTGTAAAAAGCCTTATTTCTTTATTTTAGAAGATATAAAAATGTTTTTGAAAGTAAGAGTATTTCCGTTTTTAAGGAGAAAAACCGGATTATTAGATTATTAGTAATAATGATACGACAAATAGATAATATCCTAAAGAGGCAATCTTACCGAACAAAGCAACTTTCAAAGAATGTCTTATATATTGCGTTTTTTAAGTTCGGTAGTATATTATCAAATTTCTTGCTTATTCCCATAACCATTAATTATGTTAGTTCTCCTATATATGGAATCTGGATGACTTTATATTCAATAATTAGTTGGTTAAGTATTTTTGATATAGGATTGGGAAATGGGTTACGCAATAATCTTACTAAATGTTTGGTAGAAGGGAACTATAAAGATGCAAAGGAATATGTTTCAACGGCCTATGTGAGTCTTATTTTTATTTCTCTACTACTTTTCTCCGTTATCTTTTTTTCTGTTTTTCTACTGAATTGGAATGATATACTGAAATTACCAAATGACTTTTCTGAGAATATTAATAATATAATTATAATCTTAGGATTTGGGTTTTGTCTTCGATTTCTGTTTCAGATTATTTCGACCATATTTTTTGCGATTCAAAAACCTTTTCTTACTGAATATATGACTTTTGTTAGTAATATTCTTGTTTTGCTAGTTGTATATTTTTTCAAAGATGATTTTTCTGGAAAATTGCAGTTTTTGGTTTTTTCTTTGTGCTTTCCACCAGTCATAATCATGTTTATTTTTTCTGTTTATTTGTTTTCTACTCAAAAATATAAATCAATAGTACCCTCTTTTATCTTTTTTAAAATGAAAAAGATAAAATCATTAATGAATCTTAGTGTTAAGTTTTTCTTATTACAGGTTTCTTCTTTGGTTACTTATTCTTTGAGTAATTTTTTGATATTGCATTATCTTGCAGCGAGTGATGTTACTAATTATAATGTTTCATATAAATACTTTTCTGTTATACTGATTCTTAACAATATTATTTGTATGCCTCTTTGGTCTGCTTTTACTGAAGCTTATGTGAAGAAAGACTTCATATGGATTCGGAATATAATAAAGAAAATGCTTATAGTTTTTGTCTTTTGGATTTTGGTTGGAGGAATAATGCTGATTGGGTCGAACACAATTTATGGATTGTGGACAGGTATGGAATTAAATATACCTTATTCTTTGTCAGCAGTAGTATACTTATTTATGTTAACTTGTTGTTGGAATGGAATTTTTATAGCATTTATCAATGGTATAGGAAAAATACAATTACAAGTTCTATTGAGCATATTACCTATTCTTTTGATGTTGCCATTAAGTAAACTGTTAATTTCAGTTTTTCATTTTGGAGTAACGGGAATTGTTTTATGTATGTTATTGTTCAATATCATTTCTTCTTTAATGATATCAATACAGGTGTGGAAAATATTACGGGGTACAGATAGAGGAATTTGGGCAAAATAAATAGGATGAAATATATTTTTTCAATATTACGTTGTTATAGTCTGACTGAATTGATGTCATTGATTATTTTTAAATTATCTAAGCGAAAAAGGTATGTCTACTATAAAAAGGAGATTACTAAATGGGCTTATATATCTTATCTTCCAGAGGTTTTTTTTTTCGTCAACATGATGATAACTATTTAAATACTCATCAGAATAAAAGAGAATCGCTTGTAATGGGACAAGTGTTTGCTAATAATGGTTTTAATTTTGTAGTAGAATCTTTTGATACAGTTTCAGTTGATAATCGTAGATATGACATTATATTGGGGCTTGAACCTAATTTTTGTAATGTTGCGAAGAAAAATTTGGATGCATTGAAAATATATTATGCAACAGGAGCGTATTATAAACATCAGAATTTGATGGTAAAAGTACGGACTGATTATTTTAATACGAAGCACTCTTGCCATGTCCCTTATTATAGAACAGTAATAGAGAATGATGCTGCTGATTTAGCTGACTTTATTTTTCAAATAGGCTCAAAATATACGTTAGATACTTATCCTAATAGAATAAGGCCAAAAATTTCACTTATTGATCAATCTTCAAATTCATATAAGAAAATTTCGATAGAACAGAAGCTGAAGACGTATAGACGGAATGAATTTCTGTGGTTAGGTGGTGGTGGAAGCTTGTTGAAAGGTTTAGACTTAGTTTTGGATTATTTTTGTCAACATAGAGAACTAATATTACATGTGTTAGGAAATATAAATCAGGAAGTTAATGATTATTATAGCAAGAATCTAGTTCAGTGTGATAATATCTTTTTTCATGGCTTTGTAGATTTAAATACAGATACTTTTATACATCTTGCTGAAAGAGTAACTTTTGGTATTTTTCCTTCAGCAAGTGAAGGCGCTCCAGGTGCTATGATTGCATCGATGAAATGTGGAATTATTCCGATATCTTCAAAATATGCTGCTTTTGATGATATTGATAAATTAGGCTTTATGTTGAATAACTTAACAATTGATGAAATAGAAGCTTCTGTACAGTGGGCTACTCAATTGAAACCGGCAAAAATATCAGATATGATCATGGAGAATTATAGATATGCTTCTAAGTGGTCATTGGAAAATTTTGCGGTACAATTTGAGACTTTATTAAGGATGAAAATAGACACCTATACTCGTGAATATAGAGATACCAAAAAATAAGATACAATTATTCTTTCTTGGCTTTTATATTTTAGCAATTGGAAGTTCTTTGATGAGTGTACCGAATATTCCTATTGTGATAAACCGAATCATTCAATTATTGGGTATATTATTCATCTCTATTTTATTTTCTGTAAAAGCATATTATGGAAATATGGGCTTATATGCTCGATCTATTTTTCTATTATTTGTAACTTATCAATTAGTAATTATTTTTCGAGATAACCAATTATCTTTATGGGGGATTCAGCGTCATATTTTTACCCCTGGTTATTTACTATATGTTGCTCCAATTCTGATTTATAAACTTTCGGATTTATTATTCATAAATCAAATCATCCGTTTAGTCACTTTACTTTGCAAAACTTTTGTTTTTGGTATTATTCTGTTTCTCCCTTATGCATTATCAAGAAGTGGAACGGGAATAAATCTTTATGAGACATTTCATGGTATACTGGGAGTAGGAGCTATTTGGGGAATATTGATGCAAGAGTATCTGACGAAAGTGCAGAAACGATGGATATTTATTGCGGTATCTATTACAATTTTATTAGCTTTAATTCAGGGCAGAAGAAGTATTTTACTAATGTATGTTATAGCAATGCTATTTCATGTTTTATATAAATTTAGTTATGAGTTACAATCGGTTAAAAAGCGCATCTTATATTTCTTTTCATTGAGCAGTCTACTTATTATAATATACCTGTTTATGAGTTTTTATGGTAGTATACTTTTTGATACTCTTTTTTGAAAGGATGTTGGAAGACACAAGGAGTATTGTTGAATTAAATTTTCTTGATGATATTCGACCAGGAAGTTTTGACTTTATATGGGGAAGAGGTATTTCAGGTACATATTATTGTCCATTTGTAGAATTTAATGGGGATGATTATAGAGAACACATTGAATCTGGTTATTTGGAGCTCATATTGAAAGGAGGATTTGTATTAGTCATACTCTATTTCTTTTTCACTCTTCCTGCCATATTCTTAGGTTTGTTTAGATCAAAAAATAATTTATGTAAATTATCTTCGATATATTGTGTCTTGTTTTCTGGTTTTCTATATGGAGTGGGGTCGTATTATACGTTTGGTATTAGATATATACTTTTTCTCTTTAGTGTATTCATATGTTACAAAAAGAACTTAAGATCATTGACTAATAATGATATAGTTGAAATGTTTAATAATAAATAGAAAATGGATTATGATATTTCTGTTGTATTAGGTTCTAAAAATCGAAAGAATCTATTAAAGGCTACAATAAATAGTATACGCAAAAATGGCTTTCATGGTAATCTTGAAATTATTGTTATTGATGGGGGATCAACAGATGGAACTTGTAGTTGGTTAGCTAAACAAAAAGATATTTTTACTATGATTCAGCCTAATTATAAAATGACTGATTCAGAAGGAATTCGTGTTTTGGCTCATTCATGGGGGAGTTTATGAATATAGCTTTCAAATATGCTTCTGCTCCCTATATCGTTATGGTAAGTGATGATTTAATACTTCATGAAGGATGTTTACAAAACGGATATGATGAATTGAGAGACGTAGGATTAATGGCGAAAAAATAGGTGCTGGTGCTTTTTATTTTAGAGAGTTTCCCAGACATGACTTTTACCGGGTTGGAGTTTTGCCTAAAAATTATGTAACACTTAATCATGGTTTTTATTTTAAAAAAGCTTTGGAAGATGTTGGATACTTAGATACTGTCAACTATAATTTTTATGCAGCAGATGGCGATGTAATTATGCGTTTGAATGAATGTGGGTGGAAATCTGTTGCGCTTGAAAATTGTTTTTCTGAACATTTATGTCATAAACCTAAATTGAGAAATAGAGGTGTATTATCTCCTTCGAATGAAAGAGATATGAATACGTTTCGAAAAAGATACCCTTTTGAGAAAACGAAAAATTATTTTATAAAATATACTAATCAAACCATAAGTAAAAAACCATTTTATTTATACGCATTTGCAAATGTGTTTTACGGATATTTATTACGTATAGTTGACAAATATAGAAATGCAGATAAATAGAAGAAAAGTCCGAAATGGAGTTTCATGTTTCTTAAACTATTTAAAGTTTAGATATTTGGGGGTTGAAATGGGATATCATTTTAGAGGACTGGGAAAGATTGTACTCAAGTTGGATCCTAAATATAAACGAGTTGTCATAGGTGATAATTTTATTATTATAGGTGGTGGATTCAGAAATTCAATAAGTCGGAATATGATGTCATGTATTCATGTTCAAGCTGGGGCTGAATTATGTATTGGAAATGATGTCCGTATGAGTGACGTTTGTATTTGGGCACGTAAGAAAATAATAATTGGTAGTTTTGTTACGGTTGGTGCAGATACTATCATTATGGATAGTGATTCTCATCCTTTGGACTGGAGTTTGAGAAGAAGAGAATGTATAGACTATGAAAATACAAAGAAAGCAATAAAGCATAAAACTATAATAATAGAAGATGATGTATTTATCGGTGCAAAATGTATTATAAATAAGGGAGTTAGAATTGGTGCACGGTCAATTATTGCAGCTGGAAGTGTTGTTGTATCTGACATTCCTTCGGATGTTATTGCGGGTGGAAATCCATGTAAAGTAATAAAAGGCATATAATTTTCATTATGATTTATTGTTTTCTGAAATCGCTACTTTTTAACAAGTTACGTGAGTTGAGACTTAGAATGAACTATTATGGGAAGCGTAGAGGACAAGTACTTCCTTGTATAATTTTTATGGCTGATGGAAGATGCCCTCATGGGGGGATTGTCGATCGTTTTAAAGGAATTGTGACTATGTATGCACTTTCAAAAGTAAATACACTTCCATTTTACATTAATTATACTTCACCATTTAATATTGATGTAGTCTTATTTCCTCATTTTTATGACTGGAAAATTAAAGATAATATATTGAGCCATTCATTTTATGGGACTAAAATAATTGTAGCATATAGTGAATATAAAAATCCATATCGTATTTTTTTTATTGATAAAAAGAAGCAAAACCACATTTATTATGGATACAATTCATTAGATTTAATAAACTCGAAGTATGGTACGAACTATGAATGGGGTAAGCTTTTTAAAGAACTTTTTCAACCATCAGACAGATTACAGGAATATATAAATGAATTTAAAAGGTCAGTAAATGGGCAATATATTGCTATTCATTTTCGTTTCGTGAACTTATTGGGAGATGATTTTAAGGATGTTAATTTCAATATGGCGTATGGAGAGGACGAAAAGCAATCATTGATACTTAAATGTCGGAATGAAATTCAAAAAATATTATCGAGAGAGAAAGAAGGAACGAAAGCTTTGGTAATGTCTGATAGTAATATTTTTGTAGATTCCGTAAAGAAAGATTTGAATGTTTATGTAATTCCTGGGCGAATTTTACATGTGGATAATCAGAATCCCGATAATGATTTTGAAATAATGAAACCTTTTATTGATTTTTACTTAATATCCGAAGCTCAAAAAAGTTTTTTCTATAAAAACAAAGATATGTATCCAAGTGGGTTTCCACAATATGCTGCAAAAGTCAATAATATACCATTTGAAAGAATAGAGCTTTAAATAGAGTCGAAATATGGATGAAAATAAATTTGAAAAAAAGGTAAACGAGCTTTGTTCTGAAATCTATCAAAAATTGTCATTGCTGATAGACAATGATTATATTTTAGTTGATTTACCATATCATTCTAATATTGGAGATGTTCTGATTTGGGAAGGTGAACGGCAGTTCCTTAGTAAGTTACCTTATAAATGTCTGTATAAAGCGTCAATGTATACATATAAGAAACCAAAGGTAGATAGAAATACAATAGTACTGATTCATGGTGGTGGAAACTGGGGAGATGTCTGGAGAGGATCTCAAGAATTTCATTTGAAAATTATTCAAGAATATCCACATAATCGAATTATCGTTTTTCCACAAACTGTGCATTATGATAACCTATGCTATTTAACTAGAGATGCTAATGTTGCTTCTAAACATCCTAGATTAACTATTTGTGCACGTGATTTGATTTCCTACAAATTGTTGAAAGAAAATTATACTTCTAATAACATTTTGTTAGTCCCAGATATGGCTTTCTGTATCCCTATATCTTATTTAGCACAATACAAACAAGCTCACCAGCATAGAGATTTATTTTTAAAACGTAGTGATAAAGAATTAGTTCCTTTTGAGATAAATAGATTTACAACCTCATACTTAGTCAAAGACTGGCCTTCGATGGAGAATAAGTCTATTTGTTCATTTCTTTTGAGATTTTTCACTATTGGGCAACGTTTGAAAGTTATTCCTTCTTTTTGGGTAGATTACTTCGCAGACAATGTAGTGCGTGAGAATCTAGTTAAAACAGGAGTGAGCTTTCTCTCTAAACATGAATATATATATACTACACGTCTCCATGGGGCAATTTTAGCTCTATTATTGGGAAAAAGATTCTTTTTGATAAATAATAATTATGGAAAGAATAAGAATTTCTTTTGAAACGTGGCTTACAGAAAAGGATGAGGATATACATTTTTTAGATATATAATAGTATGCGGCTTTGTATAGGCATATCTTTTTATAATGCAGGGGAATTCTTGGATTATGCTATTTGTTCTGTTTTGAATCAGACCTATAAGAACTGGAAATTACTGTTATTAAACGATGGCAGTACTGATAATTCTTTAGATATAGCAATGAAATATCAAGGTGATCCAAGAATAGAAGTTTTATCAGATGGAGAAAATCGTGGATTGATCTATCGTTTAAATCAGTTGATATCATTGTGTGAATCAAAATATTTTGTTCGTATGGATGCGGATGATATAATGCATCCATTAAGATTAGAGAGACAAGTTTCTTTTATGGAAAACAATGCTCATATTGATGTTTTGGGGAGTTGGGCATATTCTATTGATGTTACTAATAAGGTTTGTGGAATTTTGAAAGTGAATAGCAATCCTGATTCATTGATGGATGTGTTTTCACACTCTTGCTTTATTCATCCTTCAATAATGGGGAAAACTAGTTGGTTTCAGGAGCATCAATATGATTCGTCTTTTGTACGAATGGAAGATATGGAGTTATGGGCAAGAACAATTTTGAACTCTTCTTTCCATAATTTGCAAGAACCATTATTGTATTATAGAGAGATAGGAGTTCCTTATTTGAGAAAATATCTCCAATCAATGACTGGTGAACGAATATTGATTCGAAAAATATATGGGGATGCTGTTTCTTTCATAAAATATGAGAAAATGATGAAAACCTATATTAAGTCTTTGATATACATTTTCTTCTCATTAATAAATGGACAAAAATATTTGATAAGAAAACGCTCTTGTCGAGTGATATCTTTTGATTATCAATGTGCCATGAAAGAACTGAGAGATGCTATCAGAAGATGATACATATGTGAAATTGTCGGAACGAATGAAAATCTTACAAATCATAACTCTCTCAGAGCTTGGTGGAGCTCAATCTGTTGTCATCAATTTGGCGAATGACCTAAGTCGAAAGAATGAGGTTATCGTTGCTGCCGGAGAAGGAGATGGCAAGATGTGGCAAGCTTTGAATGAGAATATAGAAAAGGTTCATATTCAACACTTGAAGAGAGCATTATCACCAGTCTCTGATTTTTTTTACTATACTCTCTTTTATAAGATTATATTATAAATATAGGCCGGATATAATACACCTTCATTCTTCTAAAGTTGGGATTTTGGGACGCATTGTTTTTCCAAATAAGAAGACTGTTTATACAGTGCATGGTTTTTATTCCATTAGAATTGCTTATCGGAGATATCTTCCGATTGAGAAGTTCTTTCAAAAGAAATGTAAGGCAATTGTCGGGGTCAGTAATTATGATAGGCAAAATCTTTGGGATGAGGGGATTACAAATAATGTATATCGTGTCTTTAATGGGATTTATCAACCACAAGGAGATGTAGCAATGAAAGTCGCACATGGATATGCTAAAAAAATATTATGTATTGCCCGTGTCGCTAAGCCTAAAAGATTTGATTTATTTCTTGAAACAGCAAAAATGTTGCCTCAATATGCTTTTTTATATGGATTGGCAATCAGGAAGAAATGGAGAATCTTCCTAAGAATGTCTTTTGCTTGGGTAATATTCCTAATGCGGGTATTTATAATAAAGAAATAGATCTTTTATGCTTGCTTCCGATTACGAAGGATTGCCAATGGTTATACTAGAAGCAATGAGTTTTGGAAAACCAGTTGTTGCTTCACAAGTGGGGGGAATCAGTGAAGTGATAGAAAATGGTGTAAATGGCTATACTGTTGATAATACAGCAAAGGCTTTTGCTGATAAAATTCAATACGTATTGGAAGATGATTATGTTTATAAATTTTTCTCGGCGAATACTCTACATCGATTTAATGAAAGTTTGACCGTAGATAAGATGGTCAAAGCATATATGGATATATATCAGTTGTAAGGCTACTGGACAATATTGATAGACTAACGTTCTAATAGATACTTATCAAATTTACAATTTATAATTATTATGGGGTATAGTGAGGACTTCATTCCGGACGGAATGAATGCTTTTGAGCGCAATGTAAAGCGAATAGGGGATTGTATCGTTGCAGCAGTTTTAATGATCGTTTTTTCTCCGTTATTTTTGATTTGCTATATAGCTGTGAAACGGGAAGATGGTGGGGCAGCTATATTTAAGCAAGAGCGTATCGGGCGTTTCGGACGGCCGTTTTATATCTATAAGTTTCGCAGTATGCGATTGGATGCAGAGTCTATGGGCCCTCAACTTTATGCGGGGGGAAGAGATGTTCGATTGACTAAGATAGGAAGATTTCTACGCGAACACCATTTGGACGAGTTGCCACAGTTGTGGAATGTCTTCTGTGGAGATATGGCTTTTATCGGTCCCCGTCCGGAACGTAAATTCTATATTGATCAGATTATTAAGCATGATCCCCGTTATCAGTTCTTGTATCAGATTCGTCCGGGAGTGACTTCATATGCAACTTTGTATAATGGTTACACGGATACGATGGACAAGATGTTACGCCGTTTGCGGTATGACTTGTTTTATCTGCAACATCGCTCGTGGTGGTTTGACTTTAAAATATTAGTGAAGACTTTTATAAACATTTGCTTTGGAAAGAAGTTTTAAGAGTGGTATAAAATAAAATATTGAGATGTAATCAGCACTAATAGAGTGTTTGTATGTGAGATGAAGAGAATGTAGGTCCCTAGTTTCATGCTGAACGCATGATTCTCCTACATTTGTGAATTAGAAAGAGTACGACGGTACCTTTCTAATTTACGCCCTGGCACCGGAGGTGTATCTGGTGTTAATTTCCCACGATATCAACGGTCTGTGAAGATAGTTGATATTTTCTTTTTATTCTCATTATATCGGATAATAGTATCTTCTTTCTTTGTTTATATGTTTAATTTTTTATAACTTTATAGCATATAAAACAGTAATAAAGAAACGATGGAACATTCAGAATTTGTAGTGAAATGTTATAATAAACAAGACTTAGCCCAGATGTATTTTCCTGATTTGACTATCCGTGCTTCGGTCAATAAACTTCGGCGTTGGATGCGGAAATGCAAGCCATTGATGGATGAGATACTGGCTACGGACTTTCATCCGAAAACGAAAGCTTTTTCTGTGAGAGAAGTACGGCTTATTACCTATTACTTGGGAAAGCCGGGAGATTTATAAATGATATAAACATAAAAGAACTACGGGAGACTGCACGTTCGACAGCTCCCGTAGTTCTTTTTATATATCCATATACTCCTTACGACAGTCAAAACATGGACAAGCTTTATGAATCGTAAGCATCCGATAAAGTACACATTGTAGACCTAAAAACTCTTCTATTACTTTGCGATCAAAAACGTAGTTATGAAACGATCAATGAGTAAAGAAGAGTTTTTAGCGCTATATCAGCGCCAACAGTCCAGCGGACTAACCATAAAGGATTTCTGTGATAATGAATCGTATCCTGCTTCCTGTTTTCATTATTGGAAGAAGAAATATGGATTGAGTCACCCATATACCAAACACACCGAACCTACAGGTGATTCGTTTATCCCTCTTAATATTAATCATACTCCTGCCATTCCCACTTCATCACGTGGTGACAGGCGTGTAACCATAGAACTTCCATCCGGCATAAAGATCCACCTCAACATCCTAAGTAATCCGGAGATTATTTATGGCCTGATCAGTAAATTATGTAGCCATGTTCTGCCTGAATGATACGATGCGCTACTTCCTGTGTCCCGGGAAGACAGATATGCGCAAAGGAATAAATTCCCTTTGTGGGCTTGTTCCTGATAAAATGGGATATGACGTTCGACTTGGCGATGTGTTTATCTTTGTCAACCGAAGCAGAACAACCATGAAACTTCTGCATACCGAAGACGGAGGTATGGTTTTATACATAAAACGCCTTGAGGAAGGTACCTTTAGACTTCCTTCCTATGATAGTGAAAGCCGTTCCTATCCCATGGAATGGCGTGATTTAGTACTGATGGTGGAAGGCATAACCGATAATCCGAGTGATAGACTCAAACGTCTTAAAGCCGGTCGAAAAGAAGGCTTTTATTGATTAAAAAGAGCTTCCTAAACTTGTATAGCTGTACGATTTTCAGTATCTTTACATTATAATAAGATACTAAAAAGAATGATTCATACAGATACGATGGAACTAATAATCAAGAATCAACAGGAGCAAATAAAAGGGCTTCTGGAGACAAATCGTACCCTTGTAGAATCAAATCAGAAACTTATGGAACAGACGGGAGAACTGCAGCAAAAAGTACAGGAACTCCTGTCGCAAGTAGCCTGGTTAAACAGACAGCTTTTCGGCAGAAAGAGTGAAAAGCTGGCATCCTTGGATCCCAACCAGCTTGCCTTGTTTGATACCTTGGCTAATCCCAGGCAAGAGGAAACGGATCTTGTGGAGACTGGCGTAGGCACTAGGACATGTAAACCGGACGGAAAGAAAAAGAATCCCGCCGTAATCGGGAACTGTTAGAGGGCTGCCCGTTGTGGAAGTCATTGTCGAACCTGATAATGTGGATCTGAATCGATATCGTCGTATAGGTGAAGAGCGCACACGTACGCTTGAATTTGAACCGGGAAAGCTATATGTCAAAGAGACAGTACGTCCCAAATACGGACTCAAAAATAATTTAAGTCTTCCCAAAGAGGGTGAAAGCGGTGTCATAATAGCACCGCTTCCACCTTCCCCTATATACAAATGTCTGGCAGGACCTTCCTTGCTAGCCGAAATACTTCTGCAGAAATATGAATATCATGTTCCCTTTTACCGTCAGGTAAAGGAATACAGACATTTGGGTGTACGACTGCCGGAAAGTACTTTAAGCGGGTGGTTTAAGCCGGTATGTGAGTTATTAAGTCCTCTTTATTCGGAATTAGTAAAGCTCGTAACGGGCAGCGGATATGTTCAGGTCGACGAAACCACAGTACGGGTCATCAACAAAGGAAAGGGAAAAACCGATAAGGAGTATTTATGGATGGTCAGGGCAGTTATGGAAAAACTGGTCATCTTCCATTATGATGACGGTTCCCGATCCGGACAGACAATCAGAAATTTATTAAAGGACTTCAAAGGATATCTTCAAAGTGACGGATACAGTGCCTACAATGCGTTTGATGGCACTAAGGACGTGTGCCTTATTGCCTGTCTGGCCCATATCAGAAGACATATGGAGCTGGCACTGGATGAAAATAGATCACTTGCTGAATATGCTCTTAAACAAATACAGGAACTATATCATATTGAGCAGATAGCAGATGCCCGGAAACTCGATGCGCAGGGACGATGTGCACTCCGCCAGCGTTTGGCAACTCCCATACTTGACTCCTTTGAAAAATGGGTGGAACAGACTTATGGCAAAGTACCACCAAGAAGTCGCATGGGACAAGCTATTACCTATACTTATCCTCTTTGGCCAAGAATGAAGAATTACCTGAAAGATGGAAATCTGAAAATCGATAATAATCTGGCGGAGAATGCGATTAGACCACTTACTTTGTCCAGAAAGAACTTCCTCTTTTGTGGTAACCACGAGGCTGCTGAAAATACAGCAATCATATGCTCACTATTAGCTACCTGTAAAGCACAGGAAATTAACCCAAGGGAATGGCTGAATGATGTCATAGCCAAACTTCCATACTATCTGGAAAAGGACTCCGGGAAAAATGTTCGTGAACTTCTTCCGGATGTTTGGAAGTTAGAGAAATCCAACACGAATCCAATTGGAGTTTAAATATTTATGTTGAAGAATAAAAAAAACTCGATATTAGCTTTTGACTAAAGTTGATATCGAGTTTTCTATTTTATGAAAATACAATGTGTACTTTATCGGATGCTTACTATGAATCGAAGCACTGATAATGCCCCAGGATTTAGTATCGTTAACAGGTCGAGCAATGCAAAGCGCTGCGCTTGGGTTCTTGTATCTGCCGGACACCCATTTTCGTCCAGTCCGCCTTCATAGCAAATGCCTATGCTGTGCCGGTTGAAGCCTCTCACGTGTGCACCCGGCTCTGATATCGGACGGCAGTGATGAAGCTCTCCGTCCCGGGTGATATAAAAGTGATAGCCGATATCCTTAAATCCGCGTTGCAGGTGACATTGCCGAAGTTGTTCTACGGTGAAGGGAACATTGCAGCGCGTTGCGCTGCAATGAATCACCAATAACTTAATCTCACGGGGGAGATAATTATCTTCTGGTTTTTCCATATAGATGATCAGAAGATTACTGTCCCATACAGGACGTTACACCCAAGGCCGAAATGACCGACGTTGCAATAGTTACAATAAACTGGAGAATGTTTTTCCAAAGTTGCTTTTTTCATACGAATTTAAATTAAAGAATAAATACTTATACATTTTGAACTCAATAACCCAACAACAATCGGTTGATTATACTGACGGATCCGGAGTTACCCCACTGCCGGAACCTCCTTGATTGTCGTCACCGTCATCAGGAAGCGGATCTTTGTCCGAATCTGCCGAAGAATCGTTCTTATACAATGTATAATCCAGCGTCTTACACAATTTGCGGAGATCACTTCCGGGATAAAAGAGTACTTTGCCCTTATCGATGCACGATGCCTTGAATTCTTTTACCGTATCAGTAGGAGTACCCGTTTTGATACTCATGCGGAAATTGCCCAGGTCACCCATCTGCACGATATTTCCTTCATCCAGTACGTTGACTATTTCGAGCAGGAACTCACCGATACAACCTTCCAATTCTCCTTTTGAATAAGAAGAACGTTCGGAGATTCGTTTGCAGACTTCCTTGACAGTCACTTTACGACCGCTACGCGCCACTGCATAGTACTTCGGAGTTTCATCAGGTTTCAATAGGTTCTTGCGAGCCATGAGAGTGTAATTCTGTGCCATAACTTTTTAAATTTTAATTGTTAATTTCTGATAACTTTGTAATCGATTACATGACAAAAGTAATACATCGGGGAATCGGCATGACGCATAGTGACGTATACAGGCGCATAGATAAATAGAAAAAACATTGGGAGATTTGTATCGAAACTTCCCAATGTTTGATTTCAATTATTGAGATGTTTTTTTCAAATCCTCCAATGTTTTTCCGATTTTCCAAAAGGACAAAAGGACAAAAAAGACAGTTGTGACTATTGCTTGTTCAACTTGATATAGGAACCATGAGATATCTTACTGATCTTTATTCCGTTAAGCGATTTTAGAAGACGTGTTACCTTACGGAGATTGAAATCGTGTTTTGCGCCGAGCCGGATCGCTTCGTCTGTAGTGAAGCTATCTGGCAACTCATTGACGAAATTGCGAATAACGTTCGGATTTTTCAGTGGACGGACCGAAGGGACAGGCATGGATGAGTGTAACAGACGGCTGTGCTCGTAACAACACAGGACAATTTGAAGAGAACGCTCGAAATCAGCATCTATACAATAAATTTCGGGAGAAAGATCATTAGCTTCAAATTGCCGGATACGGGTTTGAATCATGCTGATACGCATCATCAGAAAGGCATAACGTTTCACTACGGCTTGGAGATCATCATTGCCTTCCATGGCTACCTCGGACAGCATATGTGAGAAAATCTCATTCAGACGGTTCCATTGCGGACGGGTGAAATGAAATAAAACAGGATGCGCCAGGCAGAAATTATATAGTTCGTAGACACGATGGGCAATCGGCTTGAAAGAGTCTTCCAATGAAATGCAATCATCGCCCATTTCTTTCCAGTGAGGAATTTCACGGAAAGTGTAAGTCAGAATACGGCTGGGGAGTCCGTTCCCGCAACTGCTTAACAAACTGTCTATCTGTCCGGGAGTACCCGTCAGGAGTAAGGCTAATTTAGGATGACGGATATAAACCGGACTGATACCGTTGGCTTTATAGGAAGAATCAATGTTTTCGTGCTCAAAAGCTTTGCGGAGCATATCATCGAAGTTACCACAATCCAGGTGATTGGCCGTGGAGAGCGTTTGGGCTTCCGTATCGAAAATGATACTTCCTTGCGAACCGTTGTCCTGCATCTGAATTTGCATACGGGTGTAACTGGTAGTGGCGGGAATGAATAACATTTTAAAAGGAGGTCTTTGAGGCTCTTCGGAACACGTTTCTCCTTTTTTCCTTTTCCGCTGACATTCTGCTTGCCAGGTATTGTGCGCTGTATGGTAGTTTTTTTACATGGATTCACTGGTAGACAGTATTTCAGTCTGTATTTCTTCCAATAGATAGCGTCCGGTTTGGGCAATGCTTTTACCGCTGCCGGCAGAAGAAAATATGACACTGAACAAATGGGGGGAATATTTTTTGTGGTTATAAATTCCGAAAGTTTGTGGAAGTGCCGCACTTAGCGCTGTAAGATCGGAAAGGAGGGAGATGTCTTGTTCGCGGTCGCTTGCGTCTTCAATGATACAGTCATTCAGTAGATCGGGAAGATTATTGTACAAATCGCGCGGGAATAAAGGTGTTCCTTTCCTGAATTCTTCTCCCAGCCAATAGGCTTCTTCGGTGCTATCGGAGTTTTCTAAAGTGCCATAGGGGATTTTTGTCCTTATGTCCTTTTGACAGGGGGAATAAGCCGGTGGAACTGTTGCGGATGTCTGATTGTTAACTTGCTTGTAACCAGATGATAATACGCTTGTCAGTTCTTCGGCACGAAAATCTGTGTGCTCGAAAAAGACTGTTAGCCCGCGTAATATGCTTTCTTGCGGATAGTGGCGACGGCAGGCTTCACAGGCTAGTTTGAACACGTTGGAATGGCGTTGCCCGGTTGTTAAGGGATGAAGGAAAATATAGGACGAAATGAACTTGTTGATTTCGTCTTCAGAAGTATTTTCCGTAGGGTTGTTTTGGAGGGGGAAAGGAGGAAGTTTTTCATTTCCGGAAGAGGAGTTTTCTTCTTTTCTCATTAATGGTTCCAAAGTAAATGCCTGATAGAGACTAGCAATGTATCCATTGGGAGAATAACTGAAATAACACAGACGGCTTTCGTCCTTGCACGCCGGATCACTCTCCAGACCCAGCAACTGATTGTAGTAACGGCTCACCAATTGCTGACCTTCACGATGGCGGCCTTCGATATCTTCTACATAGGCGAAGATTTTCACACCGTCGGTCGGACTTTCTATGGCCGCTACCGTATGCGGGTCTGCCGCGCAACGTTGAATGACTTCCAGACGATTTTTTACGTGATCGTAATCGAGTCCGACAATATGACTGGGGAGGAGGAAGTGTTTGATAGCATGCGCTCCATTGAATGTACCTGCCGGAGTGAAGCAAGGGAGTTGATTTTTCAATTTCTGTGCGGCAGCATGATCTCCATCTGCATAATATCTACGGATGGTGTTGATAATCGTTGCATAAACAGGATGAATACACATAATAATGACTTCAAGGAAAGACATGACTTTGGGCTTTTTTGAATACACATTTTCATAAACCGAGACTTTGATTTCTTCTAGAACTTTCATATAAAATTGTTTTTTGTAAGATTGTGCTACCTGACTATCAGATAGCGGGAGCAAAGGTCGGGATATTAAAAATAGGGTTACTTTCCTATGTGGAAAGCATTTGATAAAGCAAATATAAACTGAAAAATTTAAAATTATTAATCATAGAATGACATGGCGAAAGAAAAACAAAAACCTTATGAGTTTTTAAGCAATTTGGTATTGGCTTTAATGGATACAGATAGCGCATTTATTAATGCATTTTTTATGGATGAATTTGCTATTTCCTCAAAAACGTTGGGTGGAATAAGACGGGGAGAGGATATGTGTATTTATCAGTATGTACGAGTGATCCGGTGTATGACGAAGTATCTTCATTTAATGATTCAGCTGGATATGTTGCTGAAAGAATTAAGAATTGTACTATCTTCCAATTGTGACTTGGTGGTTGCTACAGTTCCTCACTGTTCTCACGGAACTTGTCAGCCGAAAGAATGGGTGATAGTAATGGAATGGGATGGGGTGAGATTGTGATTTCTACAGAAAATGGGGCACTTTTTCGTTTTTTTTGCCTAAATGCTTTCTCTATTTAATTTTTTTTATATCTTTGCTTCCATATTGAGAAACACGAATAATAATTCACTTATTTTATTCATATAAAACTTAATAAATTATGTTCAAAGCTCCTTTTTCTTTTGACGGTCGTATTCGTAGAATCGAATATTTCCTGTCTGGTATTGTTGGTGGTATAGTGTTTAGTATTGCATGGGCATTGGGTATCGGTACCTTTATTTTAGGTGCGGGTATGGGATCTGCAGGTGGTTCGGTATTCGGTTTGTTGATCGGTCTTGCTGCATTGGTTGCTTCCATGTGGTTCTCTTTGGCACAGGGGGTAAAACGTTTGCACGACCTGGACAAATCAGGTTGGTTGATTCTGCTGATGTTTGTTCCTATTGTTAACGCACTATTCGGACTTTATATGTTGTTTGCTGACGGTACTGTAGGTCCTAACCAATATGGTGCTGACCCGAAGAACCGTATGCCGTATCAAGCACAGCCTTCTTCGGTAAATGTAACGGTGAATGTTGCAAGAGAAGAAGTAAAAGTTGAAAAACCGGTTGAAGCAGCTCCTGCTGTTGAAGAAGAAAAAGCTGAATAATCTTTTTTAAGAAGAAATAGACGGCCTCTTGCAAAATTCGTTTTGTGAGAGGCTTTTTTTGCTATCTTTGAAAATCAATAAAACAGAAAAAGAAATAAATATGAAAAAAGTAATTTGTAGTGAGAAGGCTCCGGGAGCTATCGGACCTTACAGTCAGGCGATAGAAGCAAATGGAATGATCTTTGTGTCCGGACAGTTGCCTATTGACGCTGCTACCGGAAAAATGGCGGAAGGTATTGAAGAACAGGCACGTCAGTCGTTAGAGAATATAAAACATATTCTTGAAGAAGCAGGTTTGACAATGGGAAACATTGTCAAAACGACTGTATTCCTTCAAGATATGTCTTTCTTTGCCGGAATGAACGGCGTGTATGCTACATATTTCGACGGAGCTTTTCCGGCACGTTCGGCGGTTGCCGTAAAAGCTCTGCCAAAGGATGCGTTAGTGGAGATCGAGTGTATCGCGGTTCGTTAACAAATCGGCGACAATGAAACTGCTGCCTCCCACGAAGATAAGGTCTTTAGGGAGGCAGTTCTTTTTAGCTGCCTGTACGGCATCTACCACAGTAGGGTAGGCCGTTCCTGTCAATCCCGCTTCTTCTGCCTGTTTCAAGAGCTCGTTTTCCGGAAGCGCCCGTTTCACACTTGCTTTGGTAAAATAATAGATAGCATTTTTCGGTAGCAATTTCAGAACGCTGCTTATGTCTTTGTCGTTGACCATGCCGAATACGAAATGGAGTTGCTGCTTGAGAGTCTGTTGGTAAAAATCGAGCTGTTCGCAGATGTATTTTATTCCGTCAACATTGTGTCCGGTATCACAAATAATATCCGGATAACTGTACACCTTTTGCCAACGTCCCATTAGTCCGGTGAGTTGGCATACATCGGAGAAACCGTTGAGATAGTCTTTGGGAAGAATGCGATAGCCTATTCTTTCTAATTCTTCGAGGGCTGTTAGTATTGTGAGGCAATTTTCAAACTGGTAAATACCACTTAACTCCATAAAAAGTCCGCAAGGAAACATGCCATTTGTAATTCGGATGGCATCTTTTCTTTTATCAAGTATTTTGTCCAGCGCGTGCATGCTGTCTGCCGGATTTAAAAACAGACATAGCTCCCGGAAATTTTGTTCGAAATTTTCGTCTTTATCTTCTACCGATTCATACAAAGTTTGTTGGATATTAGTCAGCCGTTCTCTTAATTCTTGTGATTGTGAATAGGAAAGCCAGTCCATGCAGTTGTATGGGGCAATGGATTGTGCATATATGACAGGAGCATTTACTTTTTTTCCCTTTATTGTGAACACGCGCTTCACGTGACCTTTGCCCGCCCGATAACTACCGGAACTCCTTCTTTGATAATCCCTGCTTTCTCTTTGGCTATTTTGGGTAATGTATCGCCCAGATATTGCATATGATCGAAGCCGATGTTGGTAATGATGCATAAGTCGGGCTGGATGATATTGGTACAGTCCAGACGTCCGCCCATGCCTACTTCGATCACTGCCACGTCTACTTTCTGATCGGCAAAATAACGGAATGCCATTGCGGTGGTCAACTCGAAAAATGAAGGATGTAGTGGCTCGAAGAAGGAACGGTGATCTGCGACAAAGTTTACTACATATTCTTCGGGTATCATTTCTCCGTTGATGCGGATACGTTCTCGGAAGTCCACCAGATGAGGGGAAGTAAATAATCCGACCCGATATCCGGCCGATTGCAATACTGCCGCAATAGTGTGGGAGCAGGAACCTTTTCCGTTCGTTCCGGCGATATGTATCGTCTTGAATTGTTGATGAGGATATCCGAAATGTTCATCTAATTTGTGTGTTGTCTCTAATCCCGGCTTATATGCTTTTCCACCTATTTGCTGAAACATAGGCATACTCTCATATAAGTACTTTAAAGTGTTCTGATAATCCATGTTTTATAATATTTAACTTCGGGCAATCTTTATTGCCCGCTAATTTGTTTATCTTTAGAACCACCAATTCAACTTTATATGCGGGATTGGTGAATGAGAGTGCAAATATCAACATTTAAATTTAAAGAAACCATGGGAACTAAGAAAAATTTTGTGTTGGACACAAATGTTATTCTTCACGACTACAATTGCTTGAAGAACTTTCAGGAAAATGATATCTATCTCCCTCTTGTCGTACTCGAAGAACTGGATAAGTTTAAGAAGGGAAACGAGCAGATTAATTTCAATGCTCGTGAGTTTGTACGTGAACTGGATGTGTTGACAAGCGACGAACTTTTCTCCGAAGGGGTGAAACTGGGAGAAGGATTGGGACGTTTGTTTGTAGTGACCAGCAATGTGCCGGCTACTAAAGTATGGGAGTCTTTCCCTATCAGGAAACCGGATCATCTGATTCTCGCGGCAACTGAATATCTGACGGCGAAATATCCGAAAATGAAGTCTATTCTGGTGACCAAAGATGTGAATTTGCGTATGAAGGCCCGTTCTATCGGACTTCTTTGTGAGGATTATATCACAGATAAGGTCGTGAATGTGGATGTCTTTGAAAAATCCAATGAAATATTTGAAAATATAGATCCGGCATTGATTGACCGTATTTATTCTTCTAAAGAGGGTATCGACTTGAGCGAGTTTGACTTTAAGGATCTGATTCATCCTAACGAATGTTTTGTGCTGAAGAGTGATCGTAATAGTGTATTGGCACGTTATAATCCTTTTACTCATTCTATCTGCCGGGTGATGAAAGGCAAGAATTATGGAATCGAGCCCCGGAACGCCGAACAAAGTTTTGCTTTTGAAATTCTGAATGACCCGAATGTGAAATTGGTGGCATTGACGGGAAAGGCGGGAACGGGCAAGACTTTATTGGCATTGGCTGCTGCTTTGGGTAAATTGACCGATTACAAACAGATATTACTGGCACGTCCGGTAGTGGCACTTTCGAATAAGGATATCGGTTTCCTTCCGGGAGACGCACAGGAAAAAGTGGCTCCTTACATGCAACCGTTGTTCGACAACTTGAATGTAATCAAACGTCAGTTTGCGACGAACTCCACAGAGGTGAAACGCATTGAGGATATGCAAAAGAGCGAGCAACTGGTAATTGAGGCTCTGGCTTTTATCCGTGGACGCAGTTTAAGCGAGATGTATTGTATTATCGACGAAGCGCAGAACCTGACTCCGAATGAAATAAAAACGATTATCACTCGTGCGGGAGAAGGTACGAAAATGGTATTTACCGGAGATATCCAACAGATTGACCAGCCTTATCTAGATAGCCAGTCTAACGGGCTGGTATATATGATTGACCGCATGAAAGATCAGAATATCTTTGCGCACGTCAACCTGTTGAAGGGCGAACGTAGTGAGTTGAGTGAACTGGCGAGTAACTTGCTATAAACAGATAATCTTTATTAAACGATAAACTGTAAACGACGAACGGTGAACAAATTGAGCTGTCATGCTGCAATGAGTTCACCGTTCATTATTTATAATTCACTCTTTATCATTCTTTCTTACCGAAATATTTTAGGAATTGCGTACGTTCGAACGTATTGATGCCTTGAACGTCTTTAATATTCAGTTTTCCTTTGAATTGAGCGATATTGTTGAATCCTTTTCTTTCCATCCAGGCGGAGAGGAAACGGTTGGCTTCTCCGATGAATGCGTTGGTGTTTTGATAGATTGCACTGCACACTTCCACAGCTGAAGCGCCGGCAAGAATCGCTTTTACTACTGCTTCCGGATTGGCTACACCACCGGAAGCTGCATAATCAATTTTGTCTACTACCGCAGATGCAATGCCGATCCAACGAAGCGGGTTGGCGAGGTCGGAAGCGTTGCTGAATATTTCACCGGACATATGCTCCATATTTTCAATGTTGATGTCCGGTTGGTAGAAACGGTTGAAGAGGACCACTGCAGCCGCACCGTTGGCATATAACTGGTCAATCAGTGCCACTGGATTAGTCAGGTTATCACCCAGTTTCATGATAACCGGAATGTTGATTGTCTTTTTTATGTGGCGGAGAATATCGATATGACGTTGTTCGAACGAACCGTATGTATATTGAACATCGGACTGTAAAGCCAGAATATTGATTTCTAATGCATCGGCACCCGCTGCTTCAATTTGTTTGGCAAAGTCTACCCATTCGGAATCACTGTAACAGTTAATGCTGGCAATGATAGGAATAGGACATTCCTTTTTTGCTTTCTTTGATTAAAGTCAGATATTCGGACAATTTATGTTCACGGATGTATTCTGCCAGATAGTCACTTGCTTCCGGATAGAAAGCCGGATCTTTCAGTTGGTCCGCTTCCAGCATGATCTGTTCTTCGAACAGTGATTTCAGAACAATGGCACCGGCGCCGTTTTCTGCCAATTTCTTATTTTTGCCGACACTGTTAGTCAGTCCCGAGCTACTGATGATGATTGGGTTTCTAAGAGAAAGCCCTGCGAAAGTAGTTTTTAAATCGGTCATAATGAATCTTTTTTTAGTAGTTACTACTTCTAATTTAATAATTTCGTTCTCCGAAAATCTTGCTTCCTACCCGTACTAAGGTACTTCCTGCAGCAATAGCTTCGTGATAATCGTGTGACATACCCATGGATAATTCCCGGAAAGCGTCCGAATCGGCGAACCAGGTTGTTTTTATCTCTTTAAAGAGCCTGTCTAGTAAACAAAATTCCCGGTTGATTTGTTCAACATTATCGGTGTTGCTCGCCATTCCCATTAAACCGCAGATACGGACATGGGTCAGTTCTTTCCATTCTCCGGTGTTCAGCATATCTTTGCATTCTTCGGGGCTGAAACCAAATTTAGTTTCTTCCTGTGCCACATGGATTTGCAACAGGCAGTTGATGATGCGTCCTGCTTTGACAGCTTGCTTGTTGACCTCTGCCAGTAACTTATAAGTGTCAATTCCATGAATCATCGCTACGTATGGTATCATGTATTTAATTTTATTACTTTGCAGGTGTCCGATAAAATGCCATTCGATATCTTTGGGCAAACTTTCGTATTTAGCTGTCATTTCCTGCACCTTGCTCTCTCCAAAAATACGCTGTCCTGCTTGATATGCTTCTTCTATCGCTTCATTGGGGTGGAATTTTGAGACAGCAACCAGCCGGACTCCTTGCGGGAGTTCGGCCAGTACTTGCTTTAAATTTTCAGCAATACTCATTGTTGCTTATGCTTTTGACGGATCAAACTCCGGTTTGTCATTCGGTCCCGCGCTATACGGATATACATCCATAAGGGGTGTTTCGGATACTAAAGCGATCTGGTAATCCGCCATGGTACCTTTCATACCTTCATCCAGTTTCTTAACAGCATCGCGCAGGTCGGCAGCCTGTACCAATACCTGTGTGGAAGTCTTTTTCTCTGCACCGCTTTTTTCGTCCAGCGTGATGAAAATAAGTTTGCATTTGAACCAACGGTCGGCACTTTCTTCGTCGCTGGGGAAAAGTTCGCTATAATTGGCACGTTTAATGTCGGAAACTGTAAATTCTCCGGATATGAATGGAGTCATTTCTTCAATAATTCGTGCTTCTGCTTCTGTAAAGCTGAGTGCATCAACAAGATATGGTTCGGTAACTTTTTTCTGCATTCCGTTTTCCATTACTTTTTCATAACGAATCTTGCACTCAAACCAAGTATGCATTGCCATAATTTTCTTCCTTTTTAATTAATTGATTCATGTAAATTGCCTACAAAGATAAACAAAATACCAAAGTAAGTGCCGAAAGAATTTTATTTTCTTTTATGCAAATTCTTAAGTTCAAAGGAAAGCATGACACGGAATAGTCCGATAATGAGGAAAGTGAAAGAAATCATATAGACCGCGTAGAGTGCACCTATGGCCGGTTGCCACAATATCAATAAGGAACATATAATGGCAAGGATACCGAAAGCCATGTACCAGCCCCAGTCGCGAGTACCATAGCGTTTCAGGTCGATCGAGTAACCGGTGGAGGAGAAGCCGCGGAACATGAGCCAGAAGGCTATGATAAACGGAATGACTTCCATGCTGACCATGGGATAGGCAATCAGGTAGATGCCGAGAATAACGTCGATGATTCCTCCCACGATATACCATCCCCAGCTTGGCACACCTTTTCGATTGCTGACTGCAAAGAGGATTTCCAAGATACCGCTTATCAACATGGATATGCTGAATACGATACTTAGAGCTACATAGCTGCTTAAAGGTGCAAACATCAGCCAGAGGGCTACAATAATATACACGATTCCCAAGAGAAGAGAAGCCCACCAATTTTTTACTGAGTGTTGAATCTCATTGAATACTGTTTCCATACGTTTTTATATTTAAAATTGAATACTAGAGTAATTTCGTTGTGGAATAACAATTTGAATTTAGAAAAGGTTTTCCGTGAACACATTTCGAGGAATAGTTGTTTTCTATATAAAGTAAATTTTAAAAAAAATATGCATTATGGCAACAACAAATTTCAAAGGACAACCGGTGAAACTGATCGGTGAATTTATACAAGTGGGTAAAGTAGCTCCCGATTTTGAGCTGGTAAAAACAGATTTATCTTCTTTCTCTCTGAAAGACTTGAATGGTAAAAATGTGATTTTGAATATTTTCCCAAGTTTGGACACAAGTGTATGCGCAACGTCGGTACGCAAATTTAATAAGATGGCTGCCGGATTGAAAGATACGGTTGTATTGGCTATTTCTAAAGACCTTCCTTTTGCTCACGGTCGTTTCTGCACGACGGAAGGTATTGAGAATGTAATTCCATTGTCAGACTTCCGTTTTTCGGATTTTGATGAAAGCTACGGTGTGCGTATGGCGGATGGGCCATTGGCCGGACTTTTGGCACGTGCAGTGGTGGTGATTGGCAAAAATGGAAAGGTAGCTTATACTGAACTTGTTCCGGAAATCACGCAAGAACCTGATTATGATAAGGCGCTGGCTGCTGTGAAATGATTTTTTAATTTGGAATTATAAGATTTTGACCTAATGAGAACTGGTAGACAGGTCTGGCAGGACACCAGACCTCCATTCTTGTTAGGTTGTGTTTTTTTATACACTAAACCTTATTGACATGAACAAAATAGGAATTTTATTCTTTGCCCTGTCAACTATGGGCATTGGAACCCTTTCGGCTCAAACTGCCGATAGTACTCAAACTTCTCCCTGGACTAAAGAAGGATTTGCCGGACTGAAACTGACACAGGTTAGTCTGACCAACTGGGCTGCCGGAGGTGATAACTCTGTGGCCTTTGACTTGCAAGGTACTTATCAGATTAATTACAAGAAAGAAAAACATTTATGGACCAATCGTCTGGAATTGGCATACGGACTTAATAAGACTGGGGAAGATGGTACGAGAAAAGCAAATGATAAGATTTATCTGAATACGAATTACGGTTATTCCATTGCCAAAAATTGGTATGCCAGTGCATTTGCGACATTCCAAACTCAATTCTCTCCGGGGTATGACTATTCGGTCAACAAAGATGTTTCAATCTCCGAATTTATGGCTCCCGGTTATTTGACTACCGGTTTGGGATTTACTTATGATCCGGGCAAGATATTTACAGTTGTACTATCTCCTGCTTCTTGGCGTGGCACCTTCGTACTAAACGACCGTCTCTCTGATGAGGGGGCTTATGGAGTAGATCCCGGTAAACATCTGCTATCAGCTTTTGGAGCAAACCTGAAGGGGGAGGTCAAATATGAATTTCTAAAGAATATGACCGTATATTCTCGTCTTGACTTATATTCCGACTATCTGCATAAACCTCTGAATATAGATGTGAATTGGGAAGTACAAGTAAATATGATTATCAATAAATGGTTCTCAACCACTCTGACTACCAATCTGATGTATGATGATGATGTGAAAATAGCTCAGAAAGACGGTACAAAAGGATCACGTGTACAATTCAAAGAGATATTGGGCGTGGGAGTGCAGTTTAATTTCTAATTCAAGTATAAATATAAAGCGTAACTACCTGACTGGTAGTTGCGCTTTATATTTTATATCTACTACTTATTTCTTCTTTTTTTTCAGTCCTTTGTAAGCGATGAATCCGACAACCAGTATGACAACAGCTATAATGACATAACCGATTTCGTGACTATATTTGGTTGCCATTACATAAACGTCATTGGTTGTTTTGAGGTCTGTAAACCGATAAATCAGATATCCGAGCACGGCCAATACCGTATTCCATATTCCGGCGCCTAGCGTTGTATAAAGAAGGAAAGGGCCTAACTTCATGCCGGCCAATCCGGCAGGAATACTGATAAGCTGACGTACAGCAGGGATGAGACGTCCGAAGAAAGTGGAGGCCGCACCGTGTTTTCTGAAATATTCTTCGGCATGGTGCACTTTTTCTTCATCGATAAGACACATATGCCCCAAACGGCTGTTAGCAAATTTGTAAACAATGGGACGCCCTAACCAACGGGCCAGGTAATAATTGACTAATGCACCGATGTCTGCTCCCACAGTTGCGAATACAATGACTAGAAAGATGTTCATACTGTCGTCTGCCATGGCTTTCCATGCGGCAGGTGGCACTACGGCCTCAGAGGGAAAGGGAATAAAAGAGCTCTCGATAGCCATAAAGATTGTGACTACCCAATAGTTCAAGTTTTCTAATACCCATTTGAGAAGTTCTGCTACTGATTCCATTTTTTAAGGGATGAATGATTTAATTTGATTTATTGTTTTCTTTTTCTTCTTTAAGACGTTTCATAATTTCTTTTAAGATCGGTTCATCCTCTTTTCTATGGTCCGGACCGTTCAACAACTGCTGAATGGTTTCTTCTCTGAATGGACGTTCGCAATCTTTATTGTATTTGAGGAAACCGTCCAGGTCATCGGTCATGATACTGATAACACTCAATCTTTCCGGCAGGTCTTCATATTTCGGATTGATTTTGTAGGCTTTCTCATAATTTTCTTTGGCCTCGTACATATAATTGTGTTCGAATAAGCAGTACCGATCATGTACCACATTTCCGGACCGGTACTGGTTTTTGCAGCTTTTTTAAATGCTTGGGTTGCTTTTTTTCTCTATATCTTCCTCTAGGTATACTTTCCCTTCCGTCAGGAAGATAAGGCCTTCGTCCGGATTGATTTCTTTTGCTTTCTTGCATAGCTGGTGAGCTTCCTTATATCTTCCCATTTTGGCAACGGCATTTGCTTTAGTGGTATAAGTATCTATCAGTAGAATCGAACCGCTGTCTCCGTTTTCCTCAAAAATCCGGATAACCTGGTTACAACATTCTTCTGTTTTTTCCCAATCTTCTTTGGTAGCATAGGACATCCCCATGAACATATACCCCAATTCGGGGGGGGATGGCTTTGTATTCAATGGCTTTTTCGTAATTCTCGATAGCGCTGTCGGGGTTGTTGAGGTAGAAGAAACTGTGTGCTTTGTAAGCGTAGGCTTCTCCGTATTTATCATCGGCAGCCAGTGCGAAATCACAGGTTTCGATAGTTTTGTTTATATCCTCGCTCATGAAATAGCATTTTGCCAGTCCCATCCAATAAGAAGGGTTATAAGGAGCGATGTCAATCAACTTGTCAAAGCACTCGATAGCTTCTTTCATGTGTTGCGTTGCTCCCAGATAGTCGGCCTGAAGTACGATAAAGTCTTCTTCTTCGCCATATTGGTCTTGTCCCTTGTCTATCCATTCTTTCGCGGCTTCCGGATATCCCATATCCATATAAAGATAAACGATCTCGATGATTGAGGCCAGATCGTCGGTGTCCTCGATTGTATTTATCAGTTGTTGTGCTTCTTCCAGTTTGCCTTCATTCAGTAACAGTTCTGCTTTCAGCATTTTTACCTCGGAGTCATATGTTTCTGTGATACTGTTTGCCACTTCTCTGGCTTTACTTAGTTTTTGAGTATCCAGATAAAGAAAGGCTTGTTCTATCAGTAAGCCAGTGTTGCCGGGGTGCAGTTGAAGTCCGTAATTAATGACTTCCTGTGCATCGTTGAATTTGCGTTCGGTGGCATACCAATCGGCAATATCAGCGAGCTGGTCGCCATCCAGGTATAGTTGTCGTTTTTCTGCTTTGGCGGCTTCGTATCTTTGGATGATTTCAGTCAGTTCTTTTTTCGCACTTGGTGAATTTTTTCTCCCCATTTTATTTTTTTCTTTTTAATTGCTGACATGGGGCTGCTACAAAAGTTCTTGTTCATTTCCTTTTGACACAGCCCCATGTTATAAAGTAAAGCCTGACGGCTTAGTTATTTATTGATCTTACCCCACGTGTCTTTTAAACCCACTGTACGGTTGAATATCAGTTTTTCCGGAGTTGAATCTTTGTCAATGTTGAAGTAACCGATTCGTTGGAACTGCAAATAGGAGAGTGGAGGCAGGGTTGCTGCAAACTTCTCTATGTAGCAGTTCGGAAGAACTTTCAGTGAATCGGGGTTGATAATATCTTTCATTGCTTCCAATGCATCACAGTTTTTGGCCTCGCGGATAGCAGCCAGTTCGTCGCGCGGGTTTTCTACTTTCCACAGACGGTCGTACAGACGTACTTCCGCTTGCATACAGTGGTTGCAGCTTACCCAGTGAAGTGTTCCTTTCACCTTACGGTTGGCATCCGGCATACCGCTACGGGTATTTGCATCGTATTCACAATAAACTTCGGTGATGATACCGTTCTCGTCTTTTTTACATCCTGTACATTTTACGATATAGGCATTTTTGAGACGCACTTCCTGTCCCGGAGTCATACGGAAATATTTCTTGGGAGCATCTTCCATAAAGTCTTCACGTTCCATCCACAGTTCACGGCTAAATTCGATCAGGTGACTTCCTGCTTCCGGATCTTCCGGATTGTTGATAGCTTCCAGTTCCTCGACCTGTCCTTCCGGGTAGTTGGTAATGATAAGTTTCACCGGATTGATAACGGCGGACACACGGATAGCACGGCTGTTCAGGTCGTCTCTTACAGAACTTTCGAGCAAAGCGATGTCATTCAGCGCGTCGTAAGTGGTATATCCGATTTTATCAATAAACTTGTGGATAGATTCAGGAGAATAACCGCGACGGCGGAAACCGCAGATGGTCGGCATACGGGGATCATCCCAGCCGTTTACCAGGCCTTCTTTCACCAGTGTCAGCAAGTTACGCTTACTCATCAGTGTATAGCTAAGATTCAATTTATTGAATTCCGTTTGACGGGGACGATGGTCGTTCAGGTCTTTCCCTTCTTTCAACCAGTCGATAAAGAGATCGTAAAGCGGGCGGTGCACAACGAACTCGAGCGTACACAGGGAATGGGTAACTCCTTCGAAGAAGTCACTTTGTCCGTGGGCGAAGTCGTACATCGGATAGGCTTTCCATGTGGTGCCTGTGCGGTGGTGCGGGTGTTTTACCACACGATAGATGATCGGATCGCGGAAGTGCATATTGGGATTAGCCATGTCAATCTTTGCACGGAGCACCATAGCGCCTTCTTCGATTTCACCGCTATTCATCTTTTTGAAAAGTTCGAGGCTTTCTTCGATAGGACGATTCCGGTACGGACTTTCCACACCCGGTTGGGTAGGAGTTCCTTTTGCTGTGCAATCTGTTCGGAAGTCTGCTCATCGATATATGCTTTTCCTTCTTGTATAAGGCGGATAGCGAAGTCCCATAATTGCTGGAAGTAGTCGGAAGCATAATACTCATTTCCCCATTGGTAACCTAACCATTGGATATCTTCCTTGATAGCTTCTACGTATTCCACATCTTCCTTGGTAGGGTTTGTGTCGTCGAAACGAAGGTTACATACACCTCCATGTGCTTCTGCAATGCCAAAATCAAGGCAAATAGCTTTGGCATGACCGATGTGAAGGTATCCGTTAGGCTCGGGCGGGAAGCGCGTCTGCACTTTTCCTCCATTTTTACCTTCTTTCAAATCTTTCTCTACTGCTTGCTCAATAAAGTTCAAGCTTTTCTTTTCACCTGCTTCTTCGTTTTTATATCTGTCATAACGGTAAGTGTGTTAGCTCTATTTAAGGCTACAAAAGTATGACATTTTTTTATTTAATCGGAATTTAGCCGCTCTTTTTTATAATCTCCTGTCCTTCGGGTGAAAGAATAAACTGAATCAAGGGGTGACTGCCTCTTTGTTTTTTACATTGTAATAGTAATAAAGAGGGCGCACGATCGGATATGTTTTGTTGGTGGCATTTTCTACCGAAGGCGTAGCATAATGGCTTCCGTCATAGGATACGGAGAGAGTCTTGATACGCGGAGATACATAGGCCAGACCGACATATCCGATGGCTCCTTTTGTCTGGCTGACAGACTGGATAATGGCACCGGTGGCAGGCATGGAAAGGCTGCTCGACATATAATTTTTGTTTTTCAATACGCTTTCCTTGAAGAATTCGTAAGTTCCGGAAGATGTTTCACGGGAGTACACTACTATTTTGCGGTCGTCTCCGCCCACTTGTTTCAGTTGGTGATCTTTCCACGGAAAATGTCTTCCAATTGCTGGCGGGTAAGTTGTTTCACAGGATTGGAAGGGTGCACCACTACGGCAAGGGCGTCGTAGGCTACGATCACCTCGTCCACCTCTTGTCCGGCTTCTTTGGTTTTCATCTTTTCGCTGAATTTGATCGGACGGGAAGCCATGGCGATGTCCGTTGTGTTATCCATTAAAGCGGAGATACCTACACCGGTTCCTCCGCCGGTCACTGTGACACGGGCGTCAGGGTGCTGGTTCATAAACCGTTCTGCTGTTTGTTGGGCAACAGGCAATACGGTGTCGCTGCCTTTGATACGTTGTGCATTAACACTAAGAGAGAGTAGGGAAAAGGCGATTAATAAATTTCTTCTCACTTTCATAATTATTCTTTTTATTGTTGGTGCAAATAAAACAATCGCATATTACATTTTTGTTTCATGTAGGGTGGAAATAGATGTTGTAATACAAATGTAATATGATTGAAACATTTCCTTCAAACATTAGTCACATCCCTTAATAAGGAGATGCTTTCTTTGCATCAGAATTCAAATAGGTATGAAAAAGTTTTTTGAAAAGATAATAGAAGGTGTCCTGACTTGTAGCGGTTTCGTAACGAGTATTACAATTCTGCTTATCGTTCTTTTCCTGTTTACTGAAGCTTTCGGGCTATTCAAAAGTAAAGTGATTGAAGAAGGATATGTGTTGGCGCTGAATAAGAGTAATAAGGTAAGCGTGCTGACTCCGGCGCAGATAAAGAATGTTTTCGATGAGGAGATAACGAACTGGAAAGAACTCGGCGGGAAAGACCTGCCTATCCGGGTTTTCCGTCTGGAGGATATAACACAGTATTATACCGAAGAAGAACTCGGCCCCGCTTATGAATATGCAGGTGAGAAGATAACGGAACTAGTGGAAAAGATGCCGGGTATTGTGGCATTTGTTCCGCAGAAGTTTATCGTTCATCCTGACGCGGTGCATCTTATAGAGGATAACACGATTTCGGTAAAGGATGTTTTTGCAGGTGCCGAATGGTTTCCGACGGCAACTCCGGCAGCACAGTTCGGATTTCTGCCTTTGATTGCCGGTACGTTGTGGGTAAGCTTGTTTGCTATTCTTTTTGCATTACCGTTCGGACTTTCGGTTTCTATTTATATGTCCGAAGTGGCAAATCCGAAGGTACGGAGCTGGCTGAAACCTATTATTGAATTATTGAGTGGTATTCCTTCCGTTGTATACGGCTTTTTCGGATTGATCGTTATTGTTCCGTTGATTCAGAAACTGTTTGATCTTCCGGTGGGCGAGAGTGGATTGGCAGGAAGTATCGTGCTGGCTATTATGGCATTGCCTACCATAATTACGGTGACGGAGGATGCGATGAGAAACTGTCCGCGTGCTATGCGGGAGGCGAGTCTGGCATTAGGAGCTTCGCAATGGCAGACTATATATAAGGTAGTGATTCCTTATTCTATTTCGGGGATTACTTCCGGAGTAGTGCTTGGCATCGGACGGGCTATCGGTGAAACAATGGCGGTGTTAATGGTGACGGGTAATGCTGCCGTAATTCCGACTACTATTCTCGAACCGTTGCGTACCATTCCGGCTACCATTGCGGCGGAATTGGGAGAAGCTCCTGCCGGTGGTCCGCATTATCAGGCCTTGTTTATGTTGGGCGTCGTGCTGTTCTTCATCACACTAATTATTAACTTTAGCGTGGAATACATTTCCTCTAAAGGATTAAAACGTAGTAAATAAAATGGAAATTTGTAGTAATAATAAGGCTAAACATCGTTCGCAGAAGCTGGCTTTCGGAATTTTCCGCTTGTTGAGTCTTTGTATTGTGCTGATACTCTTTGCAATTCTCGGGTTTATTATATATAAAGGCAGTGGTGCTATCAGTTGGGAGTTTATCACTTCAGCACCTACGGACGGTATGACGGGTGGAGGTATTTGGCCGGCTATCGTAGGTACTTTTTATCTAATGGTGGGTAGTGCGTTGTTTGCTTTCCCGGTAGGTGTGATGAGTGGCATCTACATGAATGAGTATGCGCCGAAAGGAAAATTGGTACGCTTTATCCGGGTAATGACGAATAACCTGAGTGGTATTCCCTCTATTGTGTTCGGTTTGTTTGGTATGGCATTGTTTGTCAATTATATGGGCTTTGGTGACAGTATCCTAGCGGGTTCTTTGACGTTAGGCTTACTTTGTGTACCTTTGGTGATACGTACTACGGAAGAAGCGTTGAAGGCTATTCCGGATAGTATGCGTGAAGGTAGTCGGGCATTGGGAGCAACAAAGTTGCAAACGATCTGGCACGTGATTCTGCCTATGGGAATGCCGAATATCATCACCGGATTGATTCTGGCCTTGGGACGTGTGTCGGGAGAAACGGCTCCTATTCTGTTTACTTGCGCCGCTTACTTCCTGCCGCAGTTGCCGACCGGTATTCTTGACCAGTGTATGGCGTTGCCCTATCACTTGTATGTGATATCGACCAGCGGAACGGATATGGAGGCGCAGTTGCCGTTAGCTTATGGCACTGCATTGGTCCTGATTGTGATTATCCTACTGGTGAATCTGCTGGCTAATGCTTTGAGGAAATATTTTGAAAAAAGAGTAAAGACGAATTAAATAATATATGGATACAGTAAAAATAGATGCGCGTGATGTGAATTTCTGGTATGGTGATTTCCATGCTTTGAAAGGAATCAGTATGCAGATTGAGGAAAAATCGGTTGTTGCGTTTATCGGTCCTTCCGGTTGTGGAAAGTCTACCTTTCTCCGGCTTTTCAACCGGATGAATGATTTGATTCCCGCTACCCGCTTGGAGGGGGAGATTCGTATTGACGGACAGAATATATATGCGAAAGGAGTGGAAGTGGACGAACTTCGTAAGAATGTGGGAATGGTGTTCCAGCGTCCTAATCCTTTTCCTAAAAGTATCTTCGAGAATGTGGCTTATGGACTTCGTGTGAACGGAGTGAAGGATAATGCCTTCATTCGTCAACGGGTGGAAGAGACGCTGAAAGGTGCTGCGCTTTGGGATGAAGTGAAGGACAAACTGAAAGAATCGGCTTTTGCCTTGTCCGGCGGACAGCAGCAGCGTCTTTGTATCGCACGCGCAATGGCTGTATCGCCTTCGGTGTTGTTGATGGATGAGCCTGCTTCTGCGCTCGACCCTATTTCGACGGCAAAGGTGGAAGAGTTGATACACGAGTTGAAAGAACGGTATACCATTGTGATTGTGACGCACAATATGCAGCAGGCTGCACGTGTCAGTGATACGACCGCGTTCTTTTTATATGGGTGAAATGGTGGAATTTGACAATACGAAGAAGATTTTCACGAATCCGGAGAAAGAGGCTACGCAGAATTATATTACAGGACGTTTCGGATAGTTTGTACCGGAATGGCGGGGATAAATAGGAATATTAACACTTATATATAATAGACTATGGTAAAGTTTATAGAATCGGAACTCATTCTATTGAAGAAGGAAATTGACGAGATGTGGACGTTGGTGTATAATCAGCTTGACCGTGCCGGGGAGGCTGTTTTGACACTCGACAAGGAGTTGGCGCAACAGGTAATGGTCCGTGAACGCCGGGTGAATGCTTTCGAACTAAAAATAGACAGTGATGTGGAAGATATTATCGCACTATACAATCCGGTAGCAATCGATCTTCGTTTTGTATTGGCTATGCTGAAGATTAATACGAATCTGGAACGCTTGGGAGACTTTGCGGAAGGGATTGCCCGTTTCGTGATACGTTGCAAAGAACCGGTGCTTGACGCTGAGTTAATGACGCGTCTGCGTTTGGGTGAGATGCATGCTGAGGTACTTTCAATGTTGGAACTGGCAAAACGTGCCTTGCATGAGGAGAGTATTGAAATGGCAACTACCGTATTCGGCAAAGATAATCTGCTGGACGAAATCAACGCACAGGCAACGGGAATCCTTGCCGATTATATCATTGAACATCCTGAAACAGTACATACGTGTGTGGATTTGGTGAGCGTTTTCCGTAAATTGGAACGTTCCGGCGACCACATTAATAATATCGCCGAAGAGATTGTTTTCTTCATTGACGCCAAGGTATTAAAGCATAGCGGAAAGATAGACGAGAACTATCCGAATAGATAATTTTTTGCAGGTTTTTAAACAGAAATTAGGGCTCCTTAAAATTTTATCCTATATTTGTCTCCTATAACGGGTAAGTTACAGGCGTTTTTGCGTCAAATGATAATAAATCCAAAGAATTTTCAAAAAGATGTTATATGACATGTTTTATAATTTGGAGAGTATCAGTAAAAGCGACTATATTTGCACCGTTATCCTGAAAACAATCTTTTACCTTAAAAAAACTAATACCTATTGAAAACTGAAAAATGGAGCTTTGTGAAAAGCCCCATTTTTTTTTTGCTCTTATTGATGATAGTAAATTGGCGTTCTACAATACTGTAAGAGAGGATTCTTCTTGATATTTTGTTAGCTAAAGCCTTGTAAGCACGAAATTGAAGTACGAGTTTGAATTACGAAATTGAAGCACAGAAATGAATAACAAGGCTCAAACGGGACAGATTTTTTTTTTATGAAGTACAGGCTAAGTTTAATTTGAGAGAACCCAAATCAAACAAGCCTACTAATATCTATTTGGTATGCAGGATAGATAGGAAGCAAATAAGACTTTCTACGGGTGTTAAGGTATATCCAGAACATTGGAATGTGAAGAAGCAAGAGGCTTATATCAGTTGTAGGTTAAGTGAACTTGATAATCTCAATAATACTATTGTTAACACGAAAATAATTGAGATTAAAAATCGCTTTCTGCAATATAAGCGTTATCTTTGTGACAATCCCAACGAAATCGGAAATAGTGTTAAGATATTAAAGAAGTTTATATACAAAGATACTATGGAGAAAGAAAAGCAAAATATAAATGCAGTACATTGGTTACGTAATACATTAGCTTTAGATAGAACTATAAAAGATAGTACAAGAGCTGATTATGTGAAACAAATAAAGTTCTTTGAAGCTTTTCTGAATGAAGTAGGTAAATATCCTATTAATTTTAGTGATATAAATTTACCATTGATAAAGGATTATGAATCTTATCTTTTTAATAAGGAAGTTGGTAAAGGTAAAACAACGAAAACTACTACGGTTGGTAATAAGGTAGAGAAGATAATATGTATTCTTAAAAGAGCAGAGCAGCAAGGCATGATTGATATTCACGAATCCAAACTGGACAAGTATAAAAAGCCCCAAAGTAGACAAGGTGATGAAAATGAGATTTATTTAACGGAAGATGAAATAGATAAAATATATGCTTTGCGCTTAACAGGAAGGGAAGAAGAAGTGAGAGATTTGTTTGTATTACAATGTTGGATAGGGCAACGCTTCTCTGATACGCAAGCAATTAATGAGGGGATTATAAAGGAAGCGCCTAATGGTAAAGGGAAAGTAATAGAAATTGTGCAAGAAAAGAAAACGCATAGAGTATCAATTCCTCTTTTACCTGTTGCTATAGATATTCTGAATAAGTATAAAAATGGTTTTCCTATTTATACCAATCAAACAGCTTTGAACTATTTAAAGAACATAGGTGAAAAAGCAGGTATAACAAGATTACATAATGTAACAGAGGATAGGGGAGGAGAAGTTGTTACAACACAAGTGAAAGCATACGAACTAATAGGAACGCATACAGCAAGACGTTCCTTTATCTGTAATATGCTAAAACATGGCTATGATAGTCATATTATAATGAAGATAACAGGACATAATGATGCAAAGTCTTTTAAGAAATATGTAAGATTAACCTCTGAGGATGCCGCTTTACTAATGTTGGAAACAGAATCTACAAAAGTAAGGCAATCTGATAAAGTACCTACTACTATTAGTCAAGAAGGTAACAAAGAAGCCATTAATATTTTAAAACAGTATCAAAATACTATAAATGGTATTACGTTCGATACTCTGTTAGACACTCAATTTTTTGCATCTAAAATCAATAAAGCCAGTGACATGTTTGAACGTATGGGATATGTGAAGAACGGCAAACTATATGATTACAATAGCGAGATAAGTGGTATTGTGAAAGAAATAGAGGCTTATATGCAATCTCCCGCCTCCGGCCTTGAAGTAGCCCATAAATATGTGGAACGGCTGTCTGTTGGTAATCTGTCCAATTTGAGGGACGAGCTTAAGCTGTTAATTGTCAAATGTATAAAGATAGAGGTAAATGTGGAAACTGTCATGCAGATTGTTGATAAGGCTTTCAAAATGGGGATTCTGGATAATGACAGCCTTAATGACATGAAAGAAATTGTAGCGGCAATGTTGACGGCTAAAGACAAGTAAAGTGATTCTGGTACGGAATACTACCCAAACCGCCATATTCTCCCCCAGACAGATACGGCTGTAAGGAGGTATGGTAAAATCTCATTAACTGACGTTAACAGACAATCTATATTTGTACAATAATCCGGACGAAATCAACCATAATGGATTGTAGAATTTGGATGTTATCAGTAAAATGGTTTATCTTTGCAGCAGTTAAATGATTAACTCATATTGTTGATGAGTAAGCATTGAACAACCCGCTCTTTGACATCATGTACAATTCGACCCCAGCACCTCGGTGCTTTAAGCTATCACTTTTTGCTTGGAAGTGATAAGCTGTGGCAATTAGTTCATAATTGTTAATATTATTAATTAGGCAATTCTCGGATTGCCGAGTATATATGAAGGTATAAGTAAGTATGCCCGCTCTTATATACCGCTTAATAATTTTAACTATTTAGAATTATGACAAATATTAAGAACTAGGGAGCGAAGAAGCTCCCAAGTGGTACTTTGTTACCACTATATTAGTAAATGGCGAAGAACTGGAAATCATTCCTGCCTTCACCGACTATTCTCTCAAACATAAAAACTTTGAGAAGGACAAAGTGTTTAAAGCTATAGATAAGAGCAAGCTCCTGCCGACCGTGTTTTGCTTCTGTGATGCAAAACCATTCTAGCAGAGAATGTTCCTCTATACGATTACGTTGGTAATAAAATAAAGAATCTTCCCGATAATGCTCCGGCCGTAATGGTCTATCTGGATAAAGCCGACAATGTTAACTTGCTCGGTTTGACGGATGAGCCACTGCAAGCTGAATTAGTGGAATGTGATAGCGTTTCTGACGCTTACCACAGAGTAGCAACAACTGCATATCTCTCCCAATGTCCTTCAAAGGATGAGTGGATAGGATATGCCGGAATTGTAACAGGAGATGAATTATTTCTGAATATCCGCAAGTTCGGCATAATGTACTCTATGTCCGGTACTGCCGTACAGGGATATTTTGGTATAAGCACTACTGTTTCTTTATTACAAAGCAAAGCCCTTGCTATGAGTTCTTCTCTTTTTAAAGAAGAATATAGAACTTATGCGCAGGCAGAGCAATTGATGAAGGCAACAGTACAAGCCTTTGGCGTGAAAGCTGCAAAACAAACCAGATATATTAAGGCCATTAATTATTGCATCTCGCAATATGACTTTGATACAGTCTGTAATGTGTTAAACAGCATTGAAGCAACAGAGAAGTTGCGGATTGAAGCAGCTAAGTGTGAAGATAAAATTAGCTGTATTCAGCGACTAATCATCGAGCGAGTTATTAAGATGCGTAACGCTCAACAGCAATAAGAATAACCGGATTGTACATGATACATAAAAATAAGAGGCTGTCTCAAATTGATTTTGAGTTCAGCCTCTTTCTGTTTGTTTACAATATTCCTCGAATCTCAAAGCCATTCTTCCGGCCGTTGGCGGTCGGTATCTTGACAGGATGAATCTCAAAGAATTCATTGAGGTCGGCCGCTTTCGGTGACTTGTCAACGCCTAACCTGTCATATACAACACGTAAGGTTTGCTGAATATCAGCAGTTAATATCCTGTCTCCGATGTGAATAGTGCCGTGTAATTCATGACGAATCTTATTTTTGGTTTTCATGATATGGATTTCATTGAGCAGTTTCTTCTCCTTATAATTCAGAGCTTTAATCCTGTCAACGCCCAAAGCCTCATAATAATACCTCAATTCTGGATATTTGCTTTCCAGTGTTGACATTGCGAGATTGACAATCAGCCCTTGCTTGGCACGATATTCACAGTATGCCTGCATCATGTCTACAAATGGCTCCTTTTTTGATTAGATGTTTCAACTGTTCTTGGTAAACGGCATAAGTTTGATTCTCACTGACATCGAAACTACTATCTTGGAGCAGTTTCTTTACAATTACCCCATTCTGATAATTGAACTTCTGGACATCAAAACAGTATTGCTCATTTACATAGGCTAAACGGTTGAAAACAAATTCTCCTTTCTGTTCATCGTACATTGTATATGAATCCTGATATTTTACATTGTCGGGGATTCTCCTAAAATCCTTGATACGTTTGGCTCTCAATGCTTCACCGGCATTGTTGTTGTCTCTAATCTCGTCAAGTGTCACATTGACCTTCCGGCACAGATGCTCATTGAATGCCTCTTGCTCTACCTCCTCTGCATTGACATTGTAAATGAAGGTGAGGAACTGCCTGAAGGGATTGCATGCCAGACGCTGCCTGCCTGCAATCTGTACCAGTTCCGTTGCTATATCAACCGCAGTGTTCGGACGATTGCAATCACTAATGACAAAAGTTGCGGCATTGGTAGAGTAGAAATCACAGCCCGCATAAGCGGTGGAAGTACAGAAGGTGAATTTCTTGTGCGTCTCCCCTTTCAAGGGAATTCTCCCCTTTTGAATCCTTCCCCAATCCTTGCAATCTGTCTGTCAACGAAGGGAAAATAAAAACAGATAAAATCTATATAAATACTGATTATCAATGTATTATTAACTAATGATGATTTCTGTTGTATTCCTTAAAAATCTCTATTATTCGACATTTTTGTTACCTAAAACGATACTTATATCCGGATTATTTGTTACCTTTGTATATGGATATAAATCATTGATATACAATGGGAAGAAAAAAGAAATCATTAATAGAGAAATCTCCGTTCAAGTTACGTCACCGTAAACTGGCGGACGGACGTTTATCCCTGTTTCTTGACCGTAGTGTAGACGGCGGGCATGAGTACGAGTTTCTGCAACTCTACCTCATGCCGGAAACATCTGCCAAAGCAAGGCGGCAAAATGCGCAGACACTCCGCAAGGCGGAAGATATTCAGCGAGAACGGACAGAAGCCCTGCTCAATGCGAAGGTGGGAACAGTACCGGAAAGCAAATCTTCCGATATGCTGCTGTCCGACTGGATGACCATTGTCCGCAAGAACCACGAACACCGGGAAGCACGCGACCTGAACGGAATCGACAACGCCCGTAAAAACTTGCTGAAATTCCGTGCAGATGTCAGGCTCTGTGATGTGGACAGACAGTTTTACATTGATTATATCGACTGGCTTCGTTCTTCCTGCAAGACCGCATGGGGAAAACAGATTACTCCCAAGACGGCTCATTCCTATTATACCACTTTGCGTACCGCTTTGAACGAGGCTGTACGTGAGAGACTGATTGAATCAAATCCTTGGTACAAACTGGAGATGACCGAGAAAATCAAAGTTCCCGAAAGCAAACGGGATTTTCTGACCATCGAGGAGATAAAGAAAATGATAGCCACGCCATTTTTTAACGAGCAGGTACGGCAGGCATACCTGTTTTCCTGTTTTTGCGGACTTCGTATCAGTGACATACGGAAATTGCGTTGGCGTGACATTTCCATATCAGGCGGGCAATGGCTCGTGTCGGTAGTAATGACAAAGACCACCAATCCCGTTTATATCCCCCTTTCGTCCCAAGCGGTAAAATGGTTGCCGGAACGTAATGGCTGTACACCGGATGGCCTTGTCTTTGGAGGGCTGCCCAATACAAGCAACCTTTGTGTCAGTCTCAAGAACTGGGCTGATAAGGCAGGCGTAAAGAAGAACGTGACATTCCACACGGCACGTCATTCATGTGCGGTGCTGCTGCTGACGCTCGGAGCGGACATCTATACCGTTTCCAAAATCCTCGGCCACCGTTCCGTGCGTGCCACACAGGTTTATGCAAAAATAGTAGACAAGAAAAAGGACGATGCAATCACCTTGGTTGACGACGCATTCTAAATACATTATTATATATGGCAACAACAAAGAAATCGACCAGACTCAAGGAACCGGTAAAGGTGCGCACGAAGAAGCTCGCCGACGGTTCGGAATCCTATTATCTCGACATCTATGTTGACGGAAAACGCAGTTACGAGTTCTTGAAACTGTACCTGTTGCCCGAAATCAATCCTATGGTCAAGGAGCAGAACCGGGCCACAAAAGCGGCGGTAGAGGCCATCAAATCAAAACGCATCATCGAACTGACTCACTCGAAGGCCGGACTGAAAAAGACATCCGTCCGTTCCAAAATGCTACTGGACGACTGGATGGAAGCCTATCTTGCCGAACAGGAACGAAAAGGCGCGAGAGGACTGAAACTGTTACGAACAGTCTGCCGGTTACTTCCCCCTTTACAAGAAAAAGGTGAAGATGAGAGAGATTGACAAGGACTGGTGTCTGGGTTTCATCGACTGGATTCAGCACACCTACAAGACCCGGTGGGACAAGCCGCTTTCACCCAAGAGTGCAGCGGACTACGTGGGTTATTTCTCCACCGCACTCAACGCCGCCGTCCGTGCCGAGGTTATCCCGGAGAACCCGATAATGACACTTGCAGCCACAGAACGTATCAAGGTGCCGGAATCCAAACGGGAATACCTGACCATTGACGAAATAAAAGTTCTGATTGACACGGAATGCCCCCGCGAAGACGTGAAACGTGCCTACCTTTTCGCCTGTTACTGCGGTTTGAGGTTGAGCGATGTTTATGCCTTACGATGGAAAGATATTGTTCAGGACGGGGAACAATACCGGATGTCAACCGTGATGCAAAAAACTACCACACCGATTTACTTGCCTCTTTCCCGCCATGCCGTCCGTTGGCTGCCTGAAAGGAACGGTGCGGAAGACGGGCTGCATGTCTTTGCCGGACTCCCGGCAGAACCCAATATCAACAAGGTACTGGCCAAATGGATGGCAACGGCAGGAATCAATAAAAAAAATCACCTATCACACGAGCCGCCACACGTTCGCCACAATGATGCTTACCCTCGGTGCGGATCTTTATACCACGAGCAAGCTGCTCGGCCATGCCAACGTAAAGACTACGCAGATTTACGCGAAAATCGTTGACAGCAAGAAAGTTGAAGCGGTGAATCTGGTTGATAACGTATTTGGCTGACATCCTGCGTTGTACTCCATTACCACCGTTTTCAGCCTTATTTGAATAATTGCCGAATTTTGACCTTTCCGGCCAGATTTCAATCCGAAGAGGTCAAAACTCGGCATATCTGTTTATCAGATACATAAACCTGAACTTATCTTCTTGATTTGGATAGATAATTTCAGATTTATGGACGCAGTTCATAAACCTCACAAAACCTTATATCTGAATTTACAGCGTAATATTTCATAGATAATATCAAATAAGTGGTTCTAAAATTTGCTTGGGCAATTCCAAATGCGTAATTTTGCATCAAAACATGAAAGTATGGATAAACTTATTGGCCGCGACAAAGAACATGCGGAACTGGAAAGATGCCTGAACTCGGACAGATCGGAGCTGGTCATAGTCTACGGCAGGCGGCGTATCGGAAAGACATTCCTGATTGAAGAATTTTTCGACCGGGAGTTTGATTTCAAATATGTCGGTGCGCATGGAATGACCACCCGCAGACAGTTGAACAACTTCCTGAATGTGCTCAACAGTTATTCGGGAAAAAAGTTCTCCTATTTAAGCAACTGGGATGAAGCCTTTTATGCCCTTGAAGAATACCTGTCGTCCCTGCCCGCTGACCGTAAACGGATTGTGTTCATAGATGAAATGCCTTGGATGGATTCGGGAAAATCCATATTCGTGTCGGCCCTTGAAAACTTCTGGAACGGCTGGGCCATGTCACAGCGGAACATCATGCTTATCGCCACGGGGTCCGCGACCTCATGGATGAAAGACAAGATTGTCGCCAACAAGGGAGGCCTCCATGCCAGAGTGACGTGTAACCTGCATCTGTCCCCGTTCACCCTGAATGAGACGGAGCGGTATCTCGCTACCAGAGGCATCGAATGGGATCGTTACCAGCTTACCCAGACATACATGGTGCTTGGCGGTGTTCCGTTTTATTACAGCCTTCTTGACCCCGCGTTGAGCCTTTCCCAGAATATAGACCGGCTGTTTTTCAATGAAGGCGCACTTTTGAAACTGGAGTTCGAGGAGCTATACAACGCCCTTTTCGACAATGCCGACCTGTACACGTCAATCGTACAACTACTCAGCGAACACGAATCGGGAATGACAAGCAAGGACATATTCCAGTCACTATCATCGAAGAGCAGCAACATAACCAAGGCGATAAAAAACCTTGAAAGGTCCGATATGATAGAGAAATGGCTTCAGTACGGCAACAAACGTCGCGGAGCCGTTTACAGGCTTACGGATTTCTTTTCGCTGTTCTATTTCAAGTTCCTTGCCGACAACCTCTCACACGATGATGAATGGTGGAGCAATCATCTTGATTCCGGAAATGTATTCGACTGGATGGGTAGCAGTTTCGAGCTTGTCTGCATGAGACATCATAAACAGATCAAGTCGGCTTTGGGAATAAGGGGCATGGCTACATCCTTGTCCACATGGCAGGTCAAGCCCAATAAGGAGGAAGGAATGCCCGGCGGACAAATAGACATGATAATAGAGCGGGCTGACCGGATCATACACCTGTGCGAGATGAAATTCTGCATGGACACATACCGTATCAAGCCCGAATACGAACGCCGGTTGCGTGACCGTTCCGGTTTGTTCAGGGAACTTACCAAGACCAACAAGACACTGGTTCATACCTTTATCACGACGTATGGTGTGGCCAATGGCAAGAACAGAAGCATCGTCCACAGCGAGGTGACGATGGACGACCTTTTCAATTCCTGACGATTATGATGATACGGCAAATAACACAACGGTTGCACGAAGTGAACACGCTTCTTGCAACTTACGGACAAGGCGTCTTGTCTTTTGAACAGGCCTTGCCGCCGTCCCTGTTCTATCAGGATTTCAACGACACGAACCTTCTTGTCAAGGAGGCAGCCTGTCTGGTAAAGGAGAACCCCGGACAACTTCTGGACTTTTCTTCTTCCCTTCTTTCGGAAACGAACAAATACCTTTCACTCGACAGGACACCGTTGCAGACAGTGAACTTTGAAGCCCTTTTCGAGGAATATCTAAGCCCCTTTGAACACCGGTACGAGGAAGCGAAAACAGCCGCCACAGAACTTTGGCGCGAGTATTCGGCAATGAGTAACCGGTTGGATTTCCTGCCTCTGGATTCGGAAGAATACAGGTCGCTCGACACGGAGTGCGGAGTAGCAAAGGCAAAATATGACCAAGCTCATGCACACGCAAACCTATCATATAAGGAATGGCAGCAGGAGCGTGACCGGAATTTCTGTGTCTGGTGCTTCAAACCGGTATTCCTCGACGTGCTGGTGGAGCGTCTGCAAGGAATCGCCGGAAGCATCATCTCCGACATCAGACGCGTGAAGGAGGGCAACCCATGAACCGTGCAGGCCTGCTGCAAGAGACCACCGCATGGATGGATACCGTTGACCTCGCCCTGTGCCTGTTCATTTACGAGGTGTGCAACGACTACCAGTTCGAGTATCTGTCGGGCAGCGACTTCGTGAACTTCCTGAACCTGAAACCCACCGAACGGGAGGTCATCGTGCGCCCGAAAGAGAACCTTCGCATCTGTTACATGGTGTTTTCCATCGCCCGTACCATCAGGCCGCGAGAGCGCGGGAAACTCTGGTCGGAAGAGTTCCTGAAACGCTGCGGCATATCCAAATCCTACTACGACAAGCACCGCAGCGATGTTTGCAACAATGCTGCCACCAAAGAGAATCAAGATTTCCGCAAATCCATCGACAAGGCCGTTGAAAACGCAAGACGGCTGAAAGGTACCCCATAACCGCCCGTCGTTTCCCCATTCAGCCCGGTATCTTCCCATTATAGCTATGCGCTATACCGTTCATACACAACGGTATGGCGCATTTTCTTTTCATGCACTTTCCCCATTCGTCCCCCATTGGCCCACCTTGGAGCAAACTTAACTTTGCATCGGAAACAGAAGAAAGGAAAAGTCTGAAAAAACAGCAGATTCCGATTCTACGAAAGTACAAGTAACAATAAAAATGAACGTATATGGAAAGTGAACGTAATTTGATGACCACCACGGAAGCAGCCCGTTACCTCGGACTGAAGCCAAGCTATCTCTACAAGATGATGATGCGCCGCGCAATCCCTTACTACAAGCCGGGCGGCAAGCTGTGCTTCTTCGCCAAGGAAGACCTCGACGCATGGCTGAAACGGGTACGGGTGAAATCGCAGGTCGAGATCGACAGCGAGGCATCCCACTATCTGGTAACACATGAGAAAAACAAATGATTCATCAACCTTTTTTAGAACAATGCAGTTATGGACAATTCAAAGAACATGGAACCGGGTATCAGGAATGCCACGGTTCAGGAATCCCCGAACAAGGAACAGAGAAAGAAAGAGAGCAGACCCGTAATCAGCGCGAAGGTACAGACCATTCTGGACTTTCTTCGCGGCTGTTCCCCCTACGAGGCCGATTCCATACGGGTAATGGTCGGTTACGGGACGGGCAACGGCGATACCGCAACGATTGAGGCGACGGACATGTTGGCTGTCAACCGCTTTCTCAATCACGGGCTTGCCAAAGAAAACGGAACAAGTAACGAGGCCGTGATGAAACACCGTCAGGAACGTGCGCAAAAACTGTTGGAAGCCGTCAAGGATTTCGTTGACATCGGCCAGCTCTGCCGCGTCAGCATCGTGCTGATGAAAATCTCTTCCGACTTCAAGGCGGTGGAGGACGCACGGGGACACCTGCAATCCCAACCCGCCGCCAACGTGAACCGGAACTGATGTCAAAACCGGAACGGGGTATCGGACGGACAAGGAAACTCCCGCACGCACTATCTCATTGAAACTGTTGTAGGTTTTCCGATACTCCATTCCCTTATTTTTTATTGAATTATGCAAGAAAACAAGAGGAACAAGGAAACATCCCTTTTCAAAAAGCCGCAGGGCTTCCGTACAGTCCGCATCCACTTTACCGCAGAGGCAATCGAATGGCTCGGAGGGACAACGAAAGATGACGACGGCAATACAATCGGCAACCATACTCTTTTTTATGACCTGCTCTCACGGATGCGACTGTCCCCCGGCAGGGGCGATTCATTCCGCAGGCCGCAGGAATTGCAGCCCGGACAGTTCCAGTTCTCGGAAACCAGACTCGCGGAGGAATGGAACATAGGGAGAAAAAGAATCCGCAATCTCCTTGCAACGATGGAAAAGCTGGGCATGATAGCGGTGGACGCTTCCAAAACCGCTTCCGTCGCTTCCATGACCTGTGTCGAGGAATGGACGGACTTTCAGAACTTCCACGTCGTAAACCTTTGCAATCCCGCCCTGAATGGTATTCGAACGGCATCTGAACGGCCTTTGAATGGCATTTTATCCGGCAGCGGAGGCACGCCGCAGGAGAGGTGAAAACGTCTTTCAGTTTCGAGATATGCCAAGGTATCACCTCCCTTCGGTCAGTCATCCCTTGGCGCTCTCGCGGCTCACTGGCAGTTCGCCGGTGGCGGCGCTCGCAGGCTCGCACCGCTTAACCCTTATAAAACAACAGTTATGACAGAAGACAATAAGCAAGACACATCATTTCCGTCCGGCGGCAGCCGCACCGAATACATCGGAGCCAAAGTCACCGTGGAACAGAAACAGTACATCCGCCGCCTTGCCGCCGAGTGCGGCATGACCGTCAGCAGCTACGTGCTGGCAAGAGCTTTCAACTACAGGCCGAAAGCGAGGCTGACGGCAAGGCAGGAGGCGGTCATGGAGACCCTTATAGGATGCCGCAGCGACCTCGTGAACTACACGTCCGCGCTCCGTGGCATGAACCCCGAAAAGCGCAGACAGATGTTTAACAGTTACCCTTTCATGCTCGAATGGCTCAAGGAACTCGGCAGGCTGGCCGAGCGTGTCACGGACGTGCTCGACAAGGTACGGTTTTCCAACCGCCTGCCCGACGGGACAAGGAACAGTGAAGACAGGGAGGACGAGCCATGATAGGGAAAGCGAAATCCATCTCCCACGGGATAAATGACATCAGGTACATCACGGGAGAATCGAGGAACAAGAAACATCCCGAACGCATCTTCCACGTGGGGGACAATCTGCTGCCGCCCGGTCTGGATGCCACGGGTATATGGGATTCTATGCGGCTGACGCTGGAGAAGTCCAAACGGGTCAAAAATTCCGTCATCCGCATCGAGGTCAGCCCTGCGCCGGAACACACCAAAGACTTTACCATCGACGACTGGCAAAGGTTGTGGGACGACTTCACGGATGAGTTCGACAACATCGAACTGCTTGACAAGAACGGCAAGACCTATTCCCCGAAAACCGCCCTCAAAGGCAGCAAGGGCACGGTGTGGCTGCATCTGGAATCCAAGAGCGGCATTCCCCACCTTCACGGTGCGTTCTGCCGTATCGACGAACGGGGGAATATCAACAACGACCATGACATACACCTGCGGGCACAGCGGGCAGCCGAGCGTGTGGCCCTGAAACGGGGCTGGACGACTGCCGCCGAAGTACGTGAGACGAACATCGGGCAGGTGAACCGGGACTGCATGGAAACCCTGCAATCCATGGAAAGCTGGTCATGGGACGAGTACGTGGCCAGACTCCGGAGCAAGGGATATGAGTTTTGGGAGCTGCGCGACAACAAGAAGATATTGCGCGGTTACGTGCTGAAGAAAGGCAACGCCAGATACAAGGCTTCCGAACTCGGCAGGGGGCGCAACCTCATGGCGACCAAACTTGAAAGCACGTGGAAAAAGCTGCACGCGGCTCCCAAGACAAGGACTGTTTCGACACAGCCCGCCGCAGGGAAATCTATACCGACTACACCCCGGACGATTCCGGTTCACGCACAAGGAACGACACCGGTTCCGCAATACACCGGCTATCGTCCCGGTACCAGCCCGTACCATATCGACATCGACGGGGAAAGCCGCCGGTTCTTCATTCCCGATGAAGCGTTGGACGTATTCAATGACGAGTTCGACTACCGGGAGACAGCCAACAGCCGTGACCTCACGGACATGGCTGCGGCACTTTTCGTCGGGATGCTCGATACTCCGGCGGTTCCTTCGGGAGGTGGTGGCGGCAGTTCCAACGACCTGCCTTGGGGAAGACGCGAGGACGAGGACGAACGGGAATGGGCACGCCGGTGCGCCCGTGAAGCGGCAAGGGTAATCGGAAAGAAACCGAAGACAGGACGAAAAAGATAACAGCCTATGAATAAAAAATTCGATTTCTCGGAAATAGACGGGGCACTTCCGACTGCCGAAAAAATGCAGGAGCAAGACCGCATAATCGATGCGCTGAAAAACAATTATGAAGCTGTCCGCATTCTTAGTGCCAACGTGGAAAAGCTCGAAAACAGACTTTCGGAAGCCCTGCCCAAAATGGACGGGGCTGTTTCTTCCCTGCGTGGGGCAAGCACGGTCACACTCGGCGAGGAAGCGAGAAAGACGCTTGAACAGGAGGGAGAGAAAATCTGCCGGAAGATGGCCGACAGGATGGAACGGGAATGCGCAAGGCTAGCCGGACGCCTCTCGGCGAATGACCGTGTGCTTATCTCCGCAACCGCTTTCTGGTGTATGGTAGAGGCAATCATCTCCCTCGCGGCGGCTTTCGTTTGTACCTGCGCCGCGAACGCTCGTCTTATACATAGCATATTGCTGTGGGAAGTACTCGGCTGTACCGCTGCTTTTCTCGTTGTCTGTGTCACGTTGACCATTTTTATATGCCGCAAGTTAAGACGAGAATGAAACATTACCAATTAAATAAATATAAGTATGACAACAGTAAAGGTGAAATTCCGCCCGTCAACAGTCGAAGGCCGTCCGGGCACTATCGTTTATTTTGTAACTCACCGCCGTGTCGTCAGGCAAATCACAACCGGTTATAAGGTGTTCTCTCATGAATGGGATGATAAACAGTCAAGACCTGTTTCGGCACCGGCTGGCGAACGGATAACCGTTATTCAGACAATAATCCGAAAACTGGAGGAGAATTTGGAAAAGCTGAACAGGATTATTGAAAGATTCGATCTGCTACGACGAGGTTATTCATCTGAAGATATAATTATGGAGTTCCGGTGCACCGAAAAAGAAAATACCCTTTTTATATTCATGGAGAATCTCATCGAGCGACTCTGCCAATTAAATCACATCGGTACGGCCAAGAACTACCATACCGCACTCGGCAGCTTCAAATGATTCCGGGATAACAAGGACGTTCCGTTGGCAGTAATAGACCAGATGATAATGGAAGATTATCAGGTATACCTGAAATATACATTGACTGTTATAGTAAATAACTAAATATTTTTAGAGCATTGCGTATCAGTAATATATTAAATGTGATGATTTCTAGGTCTTAATAAAGAAGCAATAGTTATTTATGAGATATAAAGAACTTATCATTTTACAAAAAATAGGAAGGTAAAAATACATATAATACCCCTTTGTAGGTAATATTTCCTTATCATAAATGATTATGTATAACAATCTAATATAAATTAATATCAACTGACTACTAATACGATAGCTACACACAATAAATAGAAATATATAATTTAAGTAATATTATATGCATACAACAATTTATTAAAAATACCTAATAATTGGTATTGATGGATTTAGCTAAACAAACGAACTTTGCGGGCAAAAAATAAAGCAAGATGGAAAACCTATATGAATTGTTGGAAGAAGCAGCACATAAAGTGCCGACAAAAGGAATTGTTATTGTAAATAATAGTCAATGTGATCTTTTTCTAACTTATTCAGAGTTACGAGAAAAATCTAGAAAAATAGCTTTTATTTTAAAATCTTACTATCAAGTAAAGCCTGTCAGTAAGATAATAATCTCTGTTGAAAAATCCGAAAATTTTATATTATTATTTTGGGGATGTGTTATGGCAGGTTGTATACCCGTTTTAATGCCTTCTGTACAATTCAGTAATAAGAACTCTATTGCTTTTGAACGCCTAAAGAATGCAATTGATATATTAGGTGTAGTTACACTTATAACAAATGATATTAATCTATTTGAATATTATAAATCTTCATTTCATAAAGCTGTGTATTTTGAAGATATTATGAAACAATTGGATTTGTTGCAAGATTATTCTTTACACATACCTAAAAGAGATAGTAAAGATTTATGTGTTATTCAGTTTTCATCAGGAAGTACAGGGGCACCCAAAGGAGTCATGCTTAGTTTTAACAATATTTTAACTAATTTGAAAATAAAAACTCTTGCGGATGAAATTACAACTGAAGATACTTTGATTCACTGGATGCCATATTTTCATGATTATGGTCTATTTGGAAATCATTTGGTTTGTTTGTATAACCAAATTACAGAAATAAAAATAGAGCCTTTTTCCTTTTTAAGAGATCCTTTGATTTTTCTAAAGAAAATTTCCGAATATCAAGTAAGTATTTGTGGCGGTACGACACCTTCAGGATTGGATTTGTTAATTCAAAAGTTAGAACAATCTAATGACATAAAAGAATTGGATTTATCTCAAGTGAAGACTCTTTCAATTGGAGCAGAAATGGTTCCATCTAATTTATACGTCCGATTATCCCCCCTTTTTCAACTTGGGTTTAATCGAAATGCATTCCGCCCTTCATATGGAATGGCTGAAACAACATTGATTGTTTCTTCCTGTTTACCGGGTTATGGAAATAAAAATATAAGAATAAATAGAGAGGCGTTCTATGAAGGGATTATCAAATTAGTCGATAAACAACAAGATTTTTGTGAATTTGTTAGTGCAGGTAGAATATTACCAGGCTTACAAGTACGCATTGTTAAAGACGGTATTCCTCAAAATAATTTAAATTTAGGAGAGATTCAAGTAAAAGGCGCTTGTGTCATGTCTGGTTATTATAATGACATACAATCAACAGATGAAGTATTAAAAGACGGTTGGTTAAGTACAGGAGATTTGGGCTTTTTTGATTATAACAATATTCTTTATATAGTAGGTCGAAAAAAGGAAACAATTATAGTAAATGGACAAAACTTTCATCCTTTTGATTTAGAAAATTGTGTCTTAGAGAAATTTGGTCTTTCAATTGAAAAAACTGTATTTACATCTTTTTATTCTTCTACAGAAAATCGTGAAATTGTACTTCATTTCTTTGTATTATCAAGAAAAATGTCGGAAGAACAAATAAGACAATTAATAAATGAATGTAACGCATTTCTAGCAGACAAAGTTGGATTTGCTCCAGAATACTCTATAAAGATAAAAAAAGGAGAAATACTCAGAACTTCTAGCTCTAAAATAAAACGTCGATCTATGGCAAAGTATTTTGAGCAAGGACAGTATAATAAATCAATTGTAAAACTAAACAAAGAATCTCATAATATGGATTATTTATTGGTTCTCAAAAAAATATGGTCAGAAGTTTTAAAAACAAACCTCATTCATATAGAAGATAACTTCTTTTCTTTAGGAGGAGACTCAATACGCAGTATGATGGCTGTTTCTAAACTTGAAGAACTGTTAAATATTAAATTAGAAAATAGTTTCTTCTATAAATATCCGACCTTAGTCTCTCAAAAACATTATCTTGAACAATATTTATTAAAAGAACTTCAATCTCCTTTAAATGAATATGAACTGTTAGTTCGAGAGTTTATCAGCGAAGAAATAGGAATTCCCTCTTTAGAAATACAATATACAGAAAATATTATAACTAAAGTGACTTCTTTTGCCGCTGTATATCAAATGATGAAGCGCTTAACTGAAGTTTTTGATAAAATAACATTAGATGATATAAAAGATAAAACTTGTATACGAGATATAGCACAAACCATTAAGGAACGCTATGTAACTCCAGAGGGGTATTCTTTTCCGTTAATGGATTTCCAAGAAACATTATTCTATCACAGTAAAAGTTTTATCCGTAATGAACCGACAGGATTAAGTTGTTATATCATTTGTCGGACACAATTGAAAGGTTTTTTTGATCCAGCATGTTGGGACAAGACGTTAAATCACATTATTAACTGTCATCCATTGTTACATTCTATTCTTTCCGAAGAGTCGGATAAACCTGAGATGATAACTCTTCCTGAATATCCGACATTTAAAAGTTCTTATGAAGATATAACTTCAATGAACAAAGAACAACAGGAAACATTCTTTTTACAAAAGGACGAAAAAGATCATGATCACAGATTTGACCTTAAAGAGTATCCTTTATTCTATTGTAATATTTATAAAACAGGGGAAGATGAACATGAATTAATTATACATATTGATCACCAGATAATTGATGGTTTCAGCTTTTTTCAATTCCTTCAAGAATTAACATCAACTTATGATCAGTTTATCGCTGGTAAAGAAATAACTGTTGAACAAGAAAAAGGTCTAACTTTTTCTGACTATGTTTTTGTGGAGAGATTCAGAAGGCAAACAAAGCGATATCAGAATGCAATGGATTTTGCCCTAAAGGTGTTTAAAGATTTACCAGAGAAAATATCTATTCCCACGAAATGTCAGCCATCTTTAATAAATAAAGTCCATTTTAATACCTTACATACGGAATTGGATTCTTTATTGATGAATAAAGTTCTTGAAATCAGTTCTCATACTTCTGGTATATGCCTTAATTCCTTACTTATGGCATGCTATTTTAAACTGATGAATTTGTGGTCTGGACAAAATGATCTCATTATCAACATGCCTGTATTTAACAGGGAACAGCATTTACCTAATGCAAAAAATATAATAGGTAGTTTTCTTGATATTTTCCCTGTCCGTATCCAAACATCTCCACAAGAACCGATTGTTTCTATTGCACGTAAGATAGAACAATTTGTACGAACCATGCTTGAGTATCCAATATCTTCAATAGAATTGTCCAGAAAAATCGCAGAACAGGAAGGCTTAAAACAAAGCTCTTTGAGTGCAATTATTTTTAGTAATTCTATCAATATGCTTCCCAAAGGTATCAGTCATTCATCTAGATATTTGACAATTGGTGCGCCTAAAGTACAGACAGGTGCACCTGGTACTTATATAGACCTTGTTATGTATACATGGGAAAATAAATGGTGTTTTGATTGGAATTATGTTCGTGAGCTATTTGATGCGGAATACATACAACTACTTTCTGAACAATTCACGTCTATGCTTAACCAATTGGTAGATGATACAAACACTAAGGGATACGAAGAGCGTTCATGTTCAAATATACTCCCTCTCTTCTATATAAAATTATTGGAGCAAACAAATAAAACAGAACATGCTTATCCTCTTAAAACAATATATGAACAGATCAGTAATACTGTAGATTTGTATCCTAATAGAGAGGCGATCTCTTATCAAGGAGTTTCTTTAACTTATACAGAGTTTTGGAAAAAAGCTAATCAGATGGCGCATTTCTTACGTTCTCTTGGAGTGGTACGAAATTCTAAGGTTGCTTTATTACTGAACAGAACGCTTGATTTGCCTATAGTACAACTTGGAATTCTTTTAGCAGGTGGGGCGTATGTGCCAATTGACCCTTCTTATCCTTCGGATAGAATACAGTATATGATAAATGACTGTGGAGCAGAAGTTCTTGTAACTCAAGGAATACATGTAGACAATATTAATAGTTCATATACCCCCAACATTAAACATTGTGTGTTACTTGATGATGATTCTATTCCTTTACCTGATACATATCGTCGATACACCGTAAATGATATAAATAGTCAATCTATGGATAATATAGTACCTTGTAATACTCCTGATGATTTGATTTATATGATTTATACTTCTGGTTCAACAGGACAACCTAAAGGTACAATGCTTAGGCATAGAAATGTATCCAATTTTTTGAATTATGAGAAAGAAGCGTTTAATGTAAACTGTAATAACAGGTTTGCTTTAATAACATCGTATTCCTTTGATATGACTGTTACTTCTAATTGGCTACCTTTCATTGCCGGAGCTTCTTTACACATTCTTTCCGATAATGCAACTAAAGATATAGAGAAACTTCTGTATTTTATAGATGAAGAAAAAATCAATTTTTTGAATGTAACTCCCTCTCATTTTTCAATGTTGGTAAATATGTTGGGATTTTTGGAGAGACCTGTAAACCTATCACCCAATATGACTATTATGCTGGGTGCTGAAATTATCAATGTTTCGGATATAAACAGGTGGTTAGAAAATTATCCTTTGCACAAATTTATTAATGAATACGGCCCTACAGAAACAACGGTGGCTTCCACTTTTTATCCTATCCCGATTGAAGAAGACGGCAAATGTCATTTAAATATAGTTCCAATAGGGAAACCGATTTATAATACACAAGTATATGTATTAAATGATAATTTAGAATATACACTACCAGAAGTTCCTGGTATCCTTTATATTGGAGGCGAGGGAGTGTCATGTGGTTATTTGAATAAAGAAGAGAAAACGAAATCTGTATTTATCAATAATCCTATTACTCATGAAGGAATTGTATATAATACAGGAGACGTTGTAAAGATGACTGTAACTGGCGATATTGTATTTGTAGGACGTAAAGATTTTCAAGTAAATGTCAGAGGGTATAGAATTGAATTAGGAGAAATAGAGAATGCTTTATTAAAAGTATCAGGTATTACAGAGGCTTGTGCAGAGATTCAATATGATGTAAACAAACAGCCTGTAGTTGTAGCTTTTTATGTTACAGCAAATAATTGTGATTTAGAATACAAGGATATAATGTCTGTTCTGCAAATGAAGATACCTCACTATATGTTACCTTCCGCAATGGCTAGAATAGAGCAGATTCCAATTTCTGCCAATGGAAAAACAGACAAGAAGCAATTACCCAATATTGCGAATCAGAAACAAAATTTTGTTAAAAGGGATATTGTAGGTCCAAGGAATGAAAGGGAAAAACAAATAACCTTAATCTGGGAAAAGGTATTAGGGATACCAGAGGTAGGTGTATTTGATAATTTCTGGGATATAGGAGGCGACTCTATCCGATCTGTAAGGTTAATAAAAGAATTAAAGGAGGTCGGATTAACCAACATCAAATTAAAAGATTTATTCGATAAACCTACGATAGCCGAACTGCTTGAACAAGAAATAGAGAATAATAAAGTTGAGAATCTCATTTGTATGAAAAAGGTTTCTACTCCATATGCAAAACTTATATGTCTTCCATATGCAGCAGGAACCCCTGGTATGTATAGTACATTTTCTGGGGATTTTACCGGAGAAATCAACTTATATACAGTACAATATCCGGGACATGGAGATGGACGTGAGATAAAGTCCTCTGTAGAAGAAGTTGGTGCGCTATTAGCCAATGAACTGAAAGAGGCTGATAAAGAGATTCCTTTGTTTATCATGGGATATTCTTACAGTTGCTATATTGCTTATGATATCTGTAAACGATTTGAACAAGAAAATATTCCGATACAGGGTATTATAATGATTGGTGGAACTCCTCCTACATTGCGTGATGACTTAATGCAATTCTTTTCAAATGACGATAATGCCCTTTTGGATTATTCACGTGCAAAAGATCTGTTGAATGAAGAATTGATCGCAACTTTATCAGATGAAGAAAAACATGAATATTTGCATGAGTTGAGAATGAATACTGTAGCAATGGTAAATTACAAGTTTCTTGATTGTAAATTGAAAACCCCATTATGTTCCATCGTTGGCAAAGAGGATGAGCCTACAATTCGAAACAATCAACATCTATGGAATAATTACTTTCAGAAAGTTTCTTTCCACCAATTGCCAGGAGGGCATGTTCTTATTACAAAATATCATGCGGAATTAGCTAAGTTGATAATGAATTATATAGAATTACATGTATAATATGCTCGTGTTACCCTTTTCCGATATAGCAGTGGAAATTGTGGAAGATAGTCCTTTTGCTACTTCAGATAATCTCTTTAATGAGGAAAAAATATTCATTAAAAAAGAATGGTCTAAAATACGGCTTAAAACTTATATTTTGGGACGTTGTGCCGCGCATCGTGCCTTACAGACTTTACAAAAGGAAATAGTTCCCATTTTAAAAGGAAGAGATGGTGAACCAATATGGCCATTTGACATAGTTGGTTCTATATCTCATAAAGATGCAATAGCAGTTGCTGCTGTTGGAAAGAAAAAGAGGTATAAGGGTATTGGAGTAGATATTGAAGATCAAACGACGATATTATCAAAAAAGGAATATTCTCTTTTTTGTACACCTCAAGAGATAGCGTGTATAGATAAGAAAGAATTTTCTCCTATTGACATTTTTTCACGTAAAGAAGCTATTCTAAAGGCATATTATACAGCATATAGTAAATTATGCAATTGGATTGATATTGACACGATAAATGTATCTAAAGGACTCAATGTAACTATAATATGCATGTTAAAAAAAAAATTTATTATAAACCTATGTTGTGTAGAAAAGTAAAAACAATTTTAGTCATTATGGGAATATGTTGTTTCCCTATGATATCTTGGGCACAAGTTTTTCTTTCTGGTCGAATCGTAGATAAAAAGACAAATGAACCTGTTGTAGGAGCTTCTGTATATATACGAAAAAATCAGGTTGGAGATAATGCAAATGATAATGGGTTATACAGAATAAAATTACCTCAAAACGGAACGTATCTTGTAGAGGTTTCTTTTATCGGATACAAAACAATAAAACAGTCTGTTACTGTAAATAGAAATACAACTAAAAATTTCTTTTTGGAAGAAAGTACAGAAGTGTTGAATGAGGTCGTGGTAAAAGCATCCTCACAGCAGGCAGAAATAAATCATATACGTAAAAGTCCTATGGCTGTAACGGTTGTTGATGGAGCAAAATTAAGAGGTCGTTCAACTGGAATTGAAGAAGTACTTACTCGTACTTCTGGAATCAAAGTTAGAAAATCCGGAGGTTTGGGTAGCTCTTCTAAAATGTCCATACATGGTCTGGAAGGAAAAAGAGTAGCTATTTATATAGATGGTTTTCCTTTAAATAGCCCCGATGGTTCATTTGATATAAACGACATACCTATTGATGCCATTAAATATATTGAGATATATAAAGGAATAGTTCCTGCTGAATATGGCAGTGATGGTCTGGGAGGAGCAATTAATGTTGTCACAAGAGAGGACGAGTGTGATTTGGTAGGCTTTACTCAGGAATTTGCTTCATTTGGTACTTCCAAAACTTTAGTCAGTGTAAAAAAAATGTTTGAAAAACCAGGGATTCAAATTGGAGGAGGTTTTTTTCATAATAAATCGGATAATAATTATAAAATGACTTATCCTGTTTTTGAAACAAATTTACCTTCAAGTGCCTACCAAGAAGTAATAAGAAATAATGATTATTATAGATCCACAATGTATAATGTAGGTTTAACATTTACAAAATTCTGGTTTGATAAGATTGAATTAGAATGTGCTTTTTATAACAATAAAAAGGGAATTCAGGCCTTAGATTTTGATTCACGTTTTTCTCATACACATGGGACAAACATTATGCCTACTTTAACTTTAGAGAAGAAGGATTTCTTATTTAAAAACCTTGAATTCAAGTCTGGCCTAGTAACTCCAATCATTCATACACATTTGGTTGATACCGCTAGAACAAAGCGGCAATGGGATGGAACCATAACAAATACAATGGGAGAAACTGATGATAATTTATTAAACTATTCAGATGACAAACAATTTGAAATCAGACACAAATTGAATTTGAAATACAAATTAAAGCAACACACCTTTAATCTTAACAATCAATTCACATATTCAAGGTATAGACCTAAAGATGATTATACAGCAGAATATGTTGGTTTTGACCCTAGTGGTTTTCCCAGTAATATGAAGGGAAATACTTTGGGGTTAGCACATGAGTATTCTTCACGTAATAACAAACTTCAAAACTCTTTAATGTTCAGTCTATACTATTTAAATTCTGGAATATATAGAACAAGTGATAAAATTGTAGATGAATCTGAAAGTGTTAAGAAAGAACCGAAAAAAACAAAAATAAACAATTTTTACTATGGAGTAAGTGAAGGAATCAGTTATGAATTTTTCAAAGGGGTGAGAGGTAAATTTTCCTTATCACATAACGTGAGGCTTCCTGATACGGAAGAATTGTTTGGAGACGGAGTGACAGTAAAGCCTTCAGTTGATTTAAATCCCGAAATAAGTAATAATATAAATTTAGGGTTAATCATGGATAAAAGTAATTTTATGGGGTTAAGTCGTTTTCAGTTAGAGACAAATTTATATTATATGTATATAACAGATATGATAAGTTTATTTCCTGCTGATATACGAATGATTTATACGAATTTGGGTAAGACTCAGATCATGGGGGGAGATTTTGATTTAAAAATAGATGTGACTCCACAGCTTTATAGTTATTTTAACTTAACCTATCAAGATATTCGGGATAAGCTAAAATGGACTACTAATGACCAAAGTGTGAAAAACCCGACTTATGATAAACAGGTACCCAATATTCCTCGTTTTTATTTTAACTATGGTTTAGAGTATCATACAGAGGGATTACTTGGGAAACATGAAATATCTAGAATCTATATAGACGCATCTTACGTTCATGATTTTGATTGGAGTTGGCAAATGAGTAACTTACCAGAACAGCGAAAGAAATGGTTAATTCCTCGTAGTCATCTTTTTACAGCAGGATTCCAGCAATCTATTTGGAAAAATAAAGTATCATTAGGGTTTGAAGTTGAAAATATATTCAACAAGGAGAGCTATATGGAATTTAAAAAGCCTTTACAAGGTCGTACTTTTAAAATTAAATTACGATTTAATTGGTTTGGTGATGAATCTTCAGGGGGAGCGATGAGTTTGTAATATTATAAATAATTATTTTAACTAAAAAAAATAAAAAAATGAAAAATCAATGGTTTTTATTGTCGCTATTAGCGACCTTTTTAAGTTTTATTTCATGTAGTAAAGATGATCCGTTTCCAACAGATGAAGAAGACGATATGAGTTTTGTTCATAGTGTCACGGTGGGTGATAATGCTTATGTTAGTCTATTTAAAGATTTAAATGTAGAACAGACAAGTACACAAAATTCTTTGGTCTTTGCAAAAGAATCTTTTCTTTTTACTTATGGGGGTAACATTTATGTCTTAGAATCGATGAATGCCCGTTTATATAAGTACAGAGTCGAGAATGGTTTGCTAATTCAAGAAAAAGAAACGATGATTCTCCCTTCCGGTTCTCTTCCTGCATTCCTTACATTTGATTCAGAAGAAAAAGCTTATATATCATGCGTAGGATTGGGAAAATTGTATATAATAAATCCTACGACAATGCAAAAAACAGGTGAAATAGATTTATCTGAATATGCAATTGGGAAAGAAAGTGGTGATAAAAATCCTGAACCTGGTGCTTCGGTTATTAGAGATGGTATTTTATATGTAGGATTAGCTCAAGATAAGTCCCAGTTTAACCCTAATACAGGAGCTTATGTGCTTTTGATCGATACAAAGACAGACAAGCCAATTAAAATGATATCTGATAATAGAGCTACAATGGCAACCGCTTATGAGTATTCAGGTGATCCTTTCATTGATGAAAAAGGCGATCTTTATATTTATTGTGTAGGAGGCTTCGGATATTTTGCAAACTGTACAGAAGGTTTCTTGCGTATAAAGAAAGGAGAAACAGACTTTGATCAGTCATACTATTTCCCAATAGAAACAATTAGTATACCGGACATAAAGGGTAATAAAGCAAATTATATTTATAGCAAAACATATACAGGAAATGGTAAGCTATATGGATATTTCAATGTTCCGGGATATGTTAGTAATCCACCTGATTATGTAAATGACAAATCAATGCAAACATTTGAAATAGATGTTTATAATAAAACTGTCAAAAAAATGAACTTTGACGGAACTACGGGTTGGTCATGTAGTCAATGTAAAGCAGGAGACTATATGGTGTTCGGGATGGCTTCTACTCAAGGAACAGGTTATTATCTTTACAACTATAAAGAAGATAAGTATGAACCTTTAAAGATAAACAGAAGGTAATCCCTTCAAAATTCAATATTTAAAATAAATAAAGACTGCCGGAAGCTAAAAGATTCCGGCAGCCTTTTTAATTTTTATGGAATGAACAATCGTAATTATGACTGTATAATCATTATAAGTGTAATCTCAGGTTTATTTATCACAACCTGCGACTATCTAGTACAGATGAAAACTGTTGAAACAGATTATTTTGTTTCAAGACTACTTTCTTTAGAAGAAACTATTTTAAATTTATCATCTTTTGGATGTATTTTTACTTTTCCTTTTTGGATATTAGGGACATACTTCATATACACAACAATGTGTAAAGTTAATAAAAAGCTTGCGCTTATTAATACATTCTGTATATCTTATTCTTTATTGATGTTGGGGTTTTATCATTACAGCTATGCCATAATATATAGTATTGGTACATCAAAAATGATAATGCAAACAAATATAGATTGGCAATTATTAACAGGATCTAATATACCTTTTTTCCCCTTTATGTTTATTCTACTTCCAGTGACCTGGCTGATTGTTGGATTTAGTAACTTTTCATCCAAAGCTATAGTTCCTCGATGGTCTATAGTTGTGAACCCTGTTATACTAACAATTATTTTATCTATTGTCACTTGGATAATTCCCAAGACCGAATGCTTACTACCAGGCATTTTTAGTTTGGGGATCACTCTGTATTATATAATTTGTTGGATAAGCTTAAAAAAGATAGGAATTTATGTCTAAAAAGAAAGTTTTAGTAATTGGTGGCACAGGGATTGCGGGACAATTTATTACAGATTACTTGCTACATTATCATGATATTTGTGAATTATTTATAGCATCAAGAGGTATTCATAAGATATCAGAGAAGAAAGTAAAGTTCATAAAAATAGATATACATAATACCCCAAATATAGAATCTGTTATTAAACAATTTGATATTATAATTTTAGCACTTGGCCCTTTTTCATGTGTAGGAACAGATATTTATACAATTTGTTTAAGAAATCACATAATATGTGTTGATATTAATGATGACTATGGACATAGTGGACGTGTACTAGAAATAGGAAATGAGAGTATAACAAACTTTCGGGGGACAATTTTCACTGGAATGGGATTGTGTCCTGGACTGACAACTTTCATGCTAGAATATGCTGCAGAACAATTAAAAAAAACTGTTTTAGAAGCCGAATTGAGAATCTATTTTGGAGCAGGTGTTGTTTCTGGAACAGCTTCAATAATCAATATGTTTGAGGGTTTTAAAGATGACCTGATGTTTCCTTTCAGAAATGGAAATCCGAAGAATAAAACCATCTAAATATCAATCAGATAGAACTTTGACTTTTGATTGCCTTCATTCCAATATGCCATTAATATTCTTTTCTAGTCCTGAAATAAGGACTATACAACGAGCTAGTCGATTTGAAGAACTACAAAATTTTGATTGTGCTTTTCATCTGCAAAATCTTCCTATGAGTATAGTTCCGTTATTAAGAAAGAGCTCTTTTTATTCGAAAATTGATTTGTAAAATGGTAAATAAGCAACAGAGGCAATTGGAGAGAAATGAGAAAAACGAGAAATCTGTGATAGTATGTACTTATGTAAGAAATCAAAATTCTATTGTAAAATGTTTATTGCACTCAGATTCCTCATTTAGATTAACAGGAGTATTTTGTGCGGTAATTGTGCTCTCGATAATAAAAGGATGTATACCAATTATGCCTGGCATCTTTACTTTTGAAGACATAAATATCAATCTGCACATGTTAAACGAAATATTAAAAAACAACAACATAAATATATCTATAGAGGAATAGTATTATGGTTTATAATAAATATATAGGAATAATAGGTGGAACTGGAACAATTGGTTCTATTATAGTTAAATATTTATTACAACTACAAACTCACTTCCATGTTTTAATTGGTGGTAGGAGATCCATAAAAGAAATATCTATGTCTACATTTTATAATAGTGAGCGACTTAAGTATAACCAAATGAACTATAACAATGATGTAGAATTGGATAATTTTTGTTCTCAATGTTTGTTGGTTATTAATGCTGTTGGACCTTCATTTAAAATAAATGACAAGATTGCCTTACATGCATTAAGAAATAATTGCCACTACATCGATATAGGAGGATATGGCATTTTGCGTGATTTATTAAAACCATATGAAAAAAGCATTGAAGCTCAGAAACTTTGCTTTATTATAGGTGTTGGTTGGATGCCTGGTATTTCAGGCGTATTTTCTAAAACTATTATAGAGACTCATTTAAACAGCCCAGAAAATACTAATTTTAATATCTATTATGGTGCTGTTGATAATTGGTCATATAGTTCAACTTATGATCTGGCAGCATCATCTATGGGAAAAACACGTTCCTAAGTTTATTCTCATGGAAAGGAAATACAGGTGTCTCTCCTTTTCGATATACACATCACAATTTTTTTTCCTTTCATTGGACATAAAAAATATGTATGCCATCATTTGACGAACAATTAACTCAATTGGCTACTTCTTTAAAACAAATAAGAAAGATATCAACATTCATTATGCTAAATGATTATATCTCAATGGGGAAATTTATGTTTATAAAGACCTTTTATAAACATAAATTAAACAAAGCGACACTTATGTTACAAAACGATTATCAACGTCTTGTTAAGAAAGAGAATAAGTGGGGAAGTGTAATTTGTCAAGTTTCTAAAATAGAATCAGAAAGAAATATAGATACCTTTTTACTATTTATATACAAATAATAATTTATTATATACTGCATTACCTGCTGTTATTACTACTCAATACATTTTAGAAGGTAAAACAAGAATAGGATTAAATTGTCTTTGTGACTCTTTGGATTGCCAATCTTTTATGTCGGATTTAGACTTTTACGGAATAAAATATTCATATTATGAACATAAAAATTAAAAAGAAAATTCTTGTGTGTATGTTGTGGTTATGTGCCATAGCATGTTTCACGGGTTTTCCGTGGATATTTTTCTCATGGGATGTAATTCACTCTTACATGGGAATCCATGATATACCATCAGATTTGACTGTTGTCTTGTTTCGAGAAGAATGTTTGTTCTTTGGTTTCTTTTGTATCTATTTTCTCTTTCTTAGAAATATCGAAAAATACAAAGGACTTATTAGATTCTGTTCTTTCTTAGTCGCATTTATGGGACTTTTTATGTATTTACTAAAACTTCAAACTGGGATTGTACATATATCATCAGATTATGAACCTTTTGTTTGGTTTATAATTGGAAGTTTCATATTTTATTTAAATCATAGTATTAATGGTATAGCACCAAAGAAACAAAAACTTCCCGTTTTAAGTTGTTTATTCCAAGTGCAAGCAGGAGTATTGTTGTTGAATATCTTTAATATTTTATTTCCCGAACAGACTTGGAACATAATGTTTAATATTTCTTATTCTGCAGTTTCACCTTATGATAAATATACATTTGGGATGATAAGTGGTTTTACAGCGTTTCTTCTATAATCATATATTATATCAGTAATAGGATTCTTTTTTTTATGAATTTATCTAAAGCGATTCTCATTTTCTCTTTTCTTTATTTCTTTGGTTTCTTTATGTGGGGAAACTTTAGTGAGTTGTATAAACCTCTATTTATTTTATACGTAGTATTAGTTGAGATTTTAAATATCATAGGAATTAATTATATATTTAAAAGGAGGATATATGAGAAATAAAGAAGGGTTAGTCGATGATTTGATAACATCAATTCCAGGAGAATGGAAATTTGATGAACAAGTATCACAACATTTCGACACTCATGTAAGAAAAAGTGTCCCATTGTACGAGGAAGTACAAAAGGCTGTTATCGAAATAAGTGAATGGTTTATTAGAGACAATAGTGTTGTATATGATTTAGGTTCCTCTACAGGAGAAACCATTTCTCTTTTATTACAAAAGCATTCAAGAAAAAAGAATGTGAGATTCATCGGAGTCGAAGAAAGTTTACCAATGATAGAGATTGCAAGAAAAAAATGTAGTAGCGAATTAGTTCAATTTCTACAACAACATATAGAGGAAATAAATGAATTTGCTAATATAGATTTAGTTTAATTTCTGAATCATTTCAGATTTACTTCCGTCAACTGGAATACCTAAAAATTTAGTAACGTCTTGTTGCGCATAAATAAATAATGAAGATATGAGCAACATTGTAATTGATAGTAGTTTTTTCATATTATCAAATTTTACCGTTCTCCAGTTTCTACAAGAACATCAATACTATACATCGAAGCGTGAAACTGTAATGCTATCTTTGCCCTTTTAATAATTTCCCACATTTTGCAACAAAGCAGCACAACGCTTCTGTTTTACCAATTCAATTACAAATATAATAATTATTAATTATATAAATAATATCTTTTTATCAAAAAAACTTAGATTTAATAGATGCATTAATATATGAACGAATAAAAAGGGTACAAATTAATTGCACCCTTAAAAACTGATTCAACTAATTATCTATTATGCAAGAAGGTGGCATTTGAACTATCTATCAAGTGTCGTCTTTTTTAGTTCATTTCCTTCTCTTCTTAACTAATTTATGCTTATCCTTCTTGGATGAATTTGAAAATAGTTGTTCTAACATTTCCCTTGTAGTAGGTAAATATGTGACCTCTGTCAATCTAGTTTCTCTAATCTCTTGTGGTAAATAAGAAATCACGGTGCTCTTTTGGGGTGTTACTTGCATATTTGTGTGGAAATAAATAGGTTGGTAATTGATTTATCTATAGCAAAGGTACTGATAAGAATCTGTCCAATCTAATGTAAAAGATACATTCTGGATTATTGAGGTATGTGTTTGTATTGGAAGAAAATGTCAAAGTGGTAGATAGCGACAAAATGGAATTATTGCTTCTATAAGCAGAATAATGGATAAAGATGTACATAAACAAAAGGAAGTCCCGAAGCTAAGAATTATGCAGAGAACTTTGCCGAGTATTATAAAGATATACAAGGCAAATAAGTGATTAAAAATTAAAAGTCAGTTATCGAGATGATAGTTGGCTTTTTATTTAAATATAAGTTGTTAAATAGAACATATAGATTAAAATATCATAGGGAAATGCGTTTTATTTCAGAATTAAGAGTTATATTTGTAATGTTCTTATGAGGCATACAAAGCACAAGAATGAATCACCATTTTGCTAAATGGCTAATAATTAGATACAGTAATAAAAGCCCCATTTTTTTTTGCTCTTATTTTCTTTCCTGCCGGCTTATTTGTATCTTTGAACCCTATATAAAAAGAGTATTTCAAATCGTAAAATCGTAAATTATGTTTTCCGGAATTGTAGAAGAATATGCTACCTTGGTGGCACTGGTGAAAGACCAGGAGAATATACACTTTACATTTAAGTGTTCGTTTGTGAATGAGTTGAAAATCGACCAGAGTATTTCTCACAACGGTGTCTGCCTGACAGTAGTGAGTCTGACCGATGATACGTATACGGTGACTGCCATGAAAGAAACATTGGAACGTTCCAATCTCGGTCTGTTGAAGGTAGGAGATAAGGTGAATGTAGAGCGTAGCATGATGATGAACGGCCGTTTGGATGGGCATATTGTTCAGGGACATGTAGACCAAACTGCAACCTGCATTGATATCAAGGATGCAGAAGGAAGCTGGTACTTTACATTCCGGTATGCGTTTGATAAAGAAATGGCAAAGCGCGGCTATATTACGGTCGATAAGGGTTCGGTTACGGTCAATGGTGTCAGCCTGACGGTATGCAATCCGACGGATGATACTTTTCAGGTAGCCATTATACCTTATACTTATGAATATACCAACTTTCATACATTTGAAATTGGTAGTGTAGTGAATATAGAATTTGACATTATCGGTAAGTATATCAGCCGGATGATCCAGTATAAATAAGATGGAATACAGTGATTTTCTGCAATTAGTACTTTCCCGTCAGAGTGACCGGGCGTATGATAAAGAACGTCCGGTAGAAGCGGAGAAGTTGGAGAGGATTTTAGAGGCGGGTCGTTTGGCTCCTTCTGCCTGTAATGCACAGCCTTGGAAGTTCGTGGTGATAACTGACCGTGAATTGGCTTTAAAAGTGGGTAAGGCTGCTGCAGGACTTGGGATGAATAAATTTGCTAAGGATGCTCCGGTGCATATCCTCGTTGTAGAAGAGTCCGCCAATATCACTTCTCTACTTGGAGGAAAAGTGAAGGATAAGCATTTCCCGCTGATTGATATTGGAATTGCTGCTGCTCATATCACACTGGCTGCTGAAAGTGAAGGACTGGGCTCGTGTATGATAGGCTGGTTTGACGAAAAGGAAATGAAGCGGCTGACAGGCATCCCTTCGTCCAAACGTCTGTTACTGGATGTTGCGATCGGATATCCGGTAAAGGAGAAGCGGAAGAAGATGAGAAAGCCGCAGGAAAAAGTGGTTTCTTATAATCGTTACTGATTCTAAAAGAATAAATATTTCCAACTTGTAGAATAGCTATATAACAGAAGGCGTCGTTGGTTTTAAAGGAACGACTTCTTTCTTTAAAACCAAAAATGAATGTATTAGGTCGCTGATAGATAGTTTAATATAAAAAGCCCCATATTTGGGGCCTTTATATTAATATACTTATTTTTTTTTGACAACTCTTTCAGTAGATGATCTACTGCTGCTTTCAGTTGAGCATCTTCTCCTTTCAGGCTGGCTCCCGGTTCGTTGTAGACCAGAATGTCTGGTTGTAAAGTTTGATTTTCGAGATATTTTCCTTGCATATCCATACATCCTACCTGTGGGATACCGAATACGATAGATGGGTCAATCTGTCGTTCCCACCATACAGCAGTCATGGTTCCTGCAACGGGAGTACCAATCAATTTGCCGATGCCTAATGTCTTATATACGTATGGAGTACCGTGAGCATTACTGTAATTGTCTTCACAAGCTAACATACATGAAGGCTTCAGCCATTTGTTGAATGGGTCGCTTCCGATATATTGTCCACGTGGAACGAAACGCTGGTATTCTTTTCCGCTCAGAAGGGTAACTACGTCATCGTGCAGCCAACCGCCGCCATTATGACGGGTATCTACTATGACAGCTTCTTTGTTGCGGTAACGTCCCAGTAACTCGGAGTACATTTTACGGAAGCTCGGACTATCCATTCCTTTTATATGTACGTAGGCAATACGACCGCCAGATAACTCCTCTACTTTCTGTGCGCAACGTTTCACCCAACGTTTGTAGAGCAATTCACTTTGTGCCCCATAGCTGATAGCTTTCACAGTTTCTTCAAAACGCTTTTTGGTGGCCGGGTCATATACGGTAAGTATTACTTTGCGTCCTACCTTGCCTTCAAACAATGGGAAGTAATCAGCATTGGCTTCAATCGTTTTTCCGTCTACTTTTTCGATGATACATCCTGCTTTCACATCAGTTTTCTTTTGAGTGAAAGGACTCTGATCCAGAATTTCTTTGATTTTCAGTCCTGTACCACTATATGATTCATCATAGAAGACGCCCAATGTAGCGGTAGATAATGCACTGCCTCCACCTGCATAACGGGCTCCCGTATGTGAGGCATTCAGTTCTCCGAGCAGTTCGCTCAGCATTTCAGCAAAGTCATAATTATTATTGATATGTGGCAGGAAGCGTTGGTAAGCTTCTTTATATCCTTTCCAGTCGGTTCCTTGAAGGTCTGCGACATAGAATTTATCATTTACCTGTTGGTAGACATGGTCGAAGATATATGCGCGTTCGCCATAAGGACGATAATCGAAGAAGGCTTCAAATTCAATCGGAGTGACTTTGCTGCCGGCGATTTCGATTTTCTTTAGTTGGCTTCTTGTGCACATAAAGATGTTCTTACCTTCTTTATCGGGGATCAATGCACCTCCACCGACTCCTTTAAGCAATATTTTGGTGGTATTTTCTTTTAATTTATGTTCCCACAAATCATAGTCACCTTCGAAAGCTGCCAGATAATAGAGTACATCGCCTTTCGGAGTCAGTACTGCGTCACTAAGACGGGAAGAATTGACTGTCAGGCGGACAATGCGATCGAAACGATTTTCGAGGTCGAAGGTCAGCGGCTTGACTTCTTCTTTTTTCTTGTCTTCTTCTTTCTTGGTATCTTTTGTTTTAGCGTCTTTCTTATCTTTCTTCTTTTCAGCTTTCTCTTTCTCCTTCTTTTTCCTTCTTGGCCTTTTCTTCTTTCTCTGTTTTTTCAGCCTCTTCAAGTAGGGCGAGGTCCTCTTTGCTCATGGTGAAACGGTTGTATGCATCTACATCGAAGAACATGATATAGGTATCGCTTTCGCTTCCCCAGCTACCGTGACTACGGTATCCGGAACGGTCACTGTTCCATATCATGGCTTTTCCACCCAATACCCATTTGGCATTGGTGTCGCTGTATCCGCTTTCGGTAAGGTTCACCATTTCTCCTTTTCCGTCAGCTTTCAACAGTACCACATCTTTATTATTCCAGCCGCCTATACCAATAAAATCAGAGAGAATCCATTTACTGTCGGGACTCCATTGGAACCATTGGTCACCGTCTGCATAAGAATACTGGTATTTGGCATCCATAACAGTACGTACAGCTTTGCTTTTCAGATTGATAACACGAATAGCCGTACGGTTTTCAAGGAAAGCAATCTCCTTTCCGTCAGGGCTATACTGTGGTTGGAAAGAAGCGACGTTAGATTTAGTCAAGCGTTCTTCTTTCAATTCGGTGGCATAAGTGAACTGCTTTTCTTCTTTACGTACGATCGTTGATGTGTAAAGTTGCCAAAGTCCGTTACGTTCCGATGAGTAAACTAAAGTACGTCCGTCGGGGGCAAAACTGATGTCACGTTCCTGGTCGGGAGTATTCGTAATTTGCTTCGTTGTTTTGTAGTCGATAGAAGTGACGTATACATCACCGCGCATGATAAATGCCACTTCCTTACCCTTAGGAGAAACGGCAATGTCAGTTGCGCCGTACGATCTGATCTGGCGGATGATGTCTTTGTCTATCTTATCCGACAGGATAGTGATATTTACTTTTTGTGGCTGCCCGCCCGGAACAAGCGTGTAAATCTCGCCATTATAGCCGTAGCATAATTTACCTTCGCTTGCCATACTCAGGAAGCGTACCGGATGTTTGGTGTGGAAAGTGATTTGCTTGGAAGTATTTGCTCCGGGGGTACGTTGGAAGATGTTGAACGAACCTTTTTCTTCACTCAAATAATAGAATGACTTACCGTCGGGAGCCCATACCGGTTCACGGTCTTCACCTCCGAAAGTGGTTTGCTTCTGGTATACGGGCGTCTTTCCGGGAGTATAGCTCCAGATGTCACGGGCGATAGGGGATACCTGATGTTTACGCCAGTAGTCTTCATATCCTTTTTTATCCTGATAAAGCATAATTCCTTCCTTATTAATAGAGATACACTCCATAGGCATGGATGAAAACATGGTGGGACGTCCTCCTGTAACGGCCACTTCGTATATCTGCTGGAATTGTCCCGAGGGAAATCCGGCATCCTCGGCAGAAGGGGCGATATTAGCTGTGAACAGGATATGCTTGTCGTCTTTATAAGCGACAGGCTTTTCGCTGCCGGAATGAGTGGTCAATCGTTGGGGGACTCCTCCCTCTTTGGCGACAACGAAAACATCAAGACTCCCCATGCGGTCGGATGCAAAAGCTATCTGCTTTCCGTCGGGACTCCATACCGGAGTGGTGTCAAAAGCCGGATTCGTGGTGATTTGGGTGGCACGTCCGCCGGTTGACGGTACTGTGTAAATGTCTCCCTTGTAGGTGAATGCAATGGTTGTTCCGTCCGGAGAAAGAGCGCAATAGCGCATCCATAGTGGAACTTCTTGTGCCGCAATTGTTCCTGCAAAGCAGAGAACAAATGCACTTAGTAGTAGTTTCTTCATTTTTCTTTATTATAATTGTGTTAATTCATTTCTAAAGGTCTACGGGGCGCTATTTATAAATCTTTGAGTAGTACTTTACTTGCCTTTTTATAGTATTCTTCTCTCGATTCTGTCAGCACTTTCCATTCGTCGCTGAATTCTTCATCTTTGTCTATCTTGAAATTCTCCGAGCCGTATGTATCCAAACGATCAAGCAAAATTGCTACATTTAATTGGTTGATATCCATAGACGGCTGATAACCGATTTCCTCACTTTTTTGCATCTGTGACTACCTCATGAATCAAGTCTATTTCCTGTAATTGATAAAGTACTTGATTAGTGAGTCTGATCGGTATTTGATGTTCTTCCGAAATTTGCGCGGCTGTATAAGGCGGCTCGTTTTTCTCAAACCGTTTGGCGATGAGGGACATGATCAGGATAGAGATAAAATCCCGGTAACGCCTGCTGATATTACGTGTGTCCTGGTCGAAGCTAAAACTGCGGATGTTCTGTCCCGCGTATGCCAGTTCAGCACCGAACAGGCAGATAGTCCAGGAAATCTGTAACCAGAGCAGGAATAGAGGAAGTGCGGCAAAGCTACCGTAGATAGCATTGTATTTCGATACCCACAACTGGCTGTTGATATACAGGAACTGGAAGGCCTGATAAGCGGAGCCGGCCAGAATACCGGCAATAAGAGCGTGTTTGAATTTTACTTTCGTGTTCGGCATGAAAATATACAGCCCGGTGAACATCATCCATGTGAGAACGAAGGGGATAAGCCGTATCATGAACTTCATGACAGGAGCAAGCAGGACGAAATCATCCATTTGTTTGAGTATGGTACTCATAAACAGGGAAAGTCCTCCGGAAACAACTATCAGAATCGGCATCAACAGGAACATGGAGAAATAATCCGTAATCTTGCGATACATGGAACGTGCTTTCTTTACTTCCCAGATACGGTTGAATGTGATTTCAATATTGCTGACCAGATTGATGACCGTCCATAGCAACATCACTAAACCTACTCCGATGAAAACACCTCCTTTGGTTTGTGAGAGATAGGAATTGACAAAAGAGAGAATGGCTTCTGTCGTTTCTATATTTCCTCCGAAGCCGTTGCGGAACTGGTGTTCCATTAGGTTGTCGAACCCGAAGCCACGGGCTACGGCAAATAAAATGGCAAGTATCGGCACAATGGCGAGCAGTGTGCTGTATGTCAGCGCAGAGGCCTTGTTAGCCATTCGGTCTTTGGTGAACCGGTTGATACAGAGATAGATCGTTTTGATAATATTGTAGAGCGAGAACTTAGTTCTGGTCACTTCATCTTCCGTGATGCGCCAGATGTCATACGTGATGAATTTCCATATATCGGTGAATTTCTTCTTCATGGCTTAGAATTTAAAAAAAAAAAAAGCAGTCAGCCTGTAAGCCGAGTTCTGTACCTTGTAGAAATCAAGGTGCCTGTCATTTATCTGAGTGGGGTGTCACCACAACACTTTAGCGGTCTACCCTCCGACATGGAGCGAGCAGCTCTCATAGCGCCGGTTTACATGACCTTACAACTCCTAAGACGTACAGCCCGATATGTCACCATACGGCTGGTGGGCTCTTACTCCACCTTCTCACCCTTACCTCTCCCCGGAGGGAGGGGCGGTTCTTTTCTTCTACGTTACTCTACCCTCACGGACAGCTTTCTGTTAGGAAGTAGGATGCTCTGTGTTGCCCGGACTTTCCTCCTGCACCGAAGTACACGCGACAGACCGGCCAACTGCTTTAGACTGCAAAAGTACGTCATTTATTTTGTTTTAGCCAAAGAATGTGTCACAAATAGAAATAATTTCTACCTTTGCTATCATTAAATCATGGTTCGATGAAGAAAATTATCCTTTTTTTCTGCTGCTTTCTGGCAGTTGTGTCAGTTACCCTGAATGCTCAGGAGATACGTCCTATGCCTGCTGATTCCGCTTATGGAGTAGTACATATTTCTGTCTGTAATTTACGTGACGAGGGGAAGTTTACCTCCGGTATGAGCACGCAAGCATTATTGGGTATGCCGGTCAAAGTTCTGCAATACACCGGCTGGTACGAGATTCAGACTCCGGATGACTATACCGGCTGGGTACATCGAATGGTTATTACCCCCATGTCGAAGGAAAGATATAATGAATGGAACCGTGCCGAAAAGATTGTGGTTACTGCCCATTATGGATTCACTTATGAGAAGCCGGATGAGAAATCGCAAACCGTATCTGACGTAGTGGCAGGAAACCGCTTGAAGTGGGAAGGAAGCAAAGGGCATTTTTATAAAGTCTCTTATCCGGACGGTCGGCAAGCATATATTTCCAAATCGATCTCACAGCCGGAGACAAAATGGAGAGCTTCTCTGAAACAGGATGTGGAGAGTATTATCGAAACTGCATATACTATGATAGGCATTCCCTATCTGTGGGCCGGTACTTCTTCCAAAGGAGTAGATTGCAGCGGTCTGGTTCGTACGGTGCTGTTCATGCATGATATTATTATTCCCAGGGATGCATCGCAACAGGCTTATGTAGGAGAACGCATCGAGATTACTTCCGATTTTGCTAATGTGCAACGGGGAGATTTGGTGTTTTTCGGTCGGAAAGCTTTTTCCGGACGGAAAGAAGGTATCTCTCATGTCGGTATCTATTTAGGAAATAAACAGTTTATCCATGCTCTTGGCGATGTGCATATCAGTAGCTTTGAACCGGCAGATAAGAACTATGATGAATTTAATACGGGGCGTTTGCTTTTTGCAGTCCGCTTTCTGCCATATATAAATAAGGAGAAAGGGATGAATACTACGGAACATAATCCTCACTACCTTCTACAATAACCTCTTTATTTTATTGTCTTATCACACTTATAACTTTGAAAACATGCAAAACAGAAGAGATTTCTTGAAAACGGCGGCTTTTGCAGCTTTAGGTTCCGGGCTAGTGGTTCGCCAGGCATTGGCCGGGGAATTATCACCTTCTACCTTATATATAAATAAACTCGGCTTGGGCGGGAAGATGAAAATGAAGTTTTTCCCTTATGAGTTGAAATTAAGACATGTATTTACTGTGGCCACCTATTCGCGTACTACAACTCCCGACGTACAGGTGGAAATAGAATATGAAGGGATCACCGGATACGGGGAGGCTTCTATGCCCCCTTATTTAGGTGAAACAGTGGAGTCTGTCATGAATTTCCTCAGGAAGGTGAACTTGGAGCAGTTTTCTGATCCTTTTCAGTTAGAAGACATTTTGTCATACATTGACAGTCTCTCGCCGAAAGATACTGCAGCTAAAGCAGCAGTGGATATTGCTCTTCACGATTTGGTGGGAAAACTGCTGGGAGCTCCGTGGCATAAGATATGGGGATTGAATAAGGAAAAGACCCCTTCCACCACCTTTACGATCGGTATTGATACGCCCGATGTGGTGCGTGCGAAAACAAAAGAATGTGCCGGGCGGTTTAATATATTAAAGGTGAAACTGGGACGGGACAATGATAAAGAGATGATTGAGACCATTCGCTCGGTGACAGACCTTCCGATAGCGATAGACGCTAATCAAGGTTGGAAAGACCGTCAGTACGCGCTCGATATGATTCATTGGCTGAAAGAAAAAGGGATTGTCATGATAGAGCAGCCTATGCCGAAAGACCAGTTGGATGACATTGCGTGGGTGACACAACAGAGTCCGTTGCCTATCTTTGCCGATGAGTCTTTGCAGCGTTTGGGAGATGTGGCAGCATTGAAAGGTGCTTTTACGGGAATTAATATCAAGTTGATGAAATGTACCGGTATGCGTGAGGCATGGAAAATGGTGACATTGGCGCACGCGCTCGGTATGCGTGTAATGGTAGGGTGTATGACAGAGACTTCCTGTGCTATATCTGCCGCTTCGCAATTCTCGCCACTCGTTGATTTTGCCGACCTGGATGGCAACCTGCTTATCTCCAACGACCGCTTTAAAGGAGTGGAAGTAGTGCGAGGAAAAATCACCCTGAATGATTTGCCCGGGATAGGTGTCATGAAAATCTAGTCTTACTGAATGAATGTCAGAGTGTTAACGTTACCTGACATACAACGAATGTAAATTTGTCAGGTGTTGTCGTTAACCGCTGTTAAGCCCTAAATATTCTCTGTTAAAAGAGGACAAAAAAGAGTGACAAGTAGAATAAGTGAACGATATTTGTTATTATTTTAACGTCGTAAAAGTTAAAACAATGTCGAATATTAACATTTTAAAGAATTATAAATCATGAAACAGACAACAAAGAACATTCTGGGAATAGGAGCTATCGTTCTTCTTAGCTCAGGAGTTGCAGGGTTGACAACTTACAAATTGTTGCAATCTAACGAGGCTGCCACAGAGACATCTTTTAATGAGATGTTCAAGCAGAATCCCAATGTCAAATTGGCTGCTTTTGACGCGGTAAACGCTCAACCGGTTGACTTGACACAAGCTGCGGAGAATTCGCTTCATGCTGTCGTACATATAAAGTCTACTCAGGAAGCTAAAACAAGAACCGTTCAGCAAGCGCCGGATATTTTTGACTTCTTCTTTGGAGACGGACGCGGACAGCAGCGTCAGGTACAATCCCAGCCTCGTGTTGGTTTTGGTTCCGGAGTCATCATTTCCAAAGACGGATATATCGTAACCAACAATCACGTAATTGAAGGTGCCGATGAGATCAGTGTGAAGCTGAATGATAACCGTGAGTTCAAAGGACGTGTGATTGGGACCGATCCCAGCACTGACCTTGCACTGGTGAAAATCGAAGGCGATGATTTTCCGACTATTCCGGTAGGAGATTCTGAAGCTTTGAAAGTAGGAGAGTGGGTATTGGCGGTAGGTAACCCGTTCAATCTGAATTCTACTGTAACTGCCGGTATCGTAAGTGCAAAAGCCCGTTCTTTGGGAGTATACAATGACGGTATTGAATCATTCATCCAGACGGATGCCGCGATCAACCAGGGAAATAGTGGTGGCGCACTGGTGAATGCGAAAGGCGAATTGGTAGGTATCAACTCCGTACTTTCTTCTCCCACAGGCGCTTATGCCGGATACGGTTTTGCCATTCCGACCAGTATTATGACAAAGGTCATCGCCGACTTGAAACAATATGGAACAGTACAACGTGCATTGCTCGGTATCCGTGGTGGTTCTATTGGTAGTAGTCTAATGGACGACCGTCAGCCGATTGACAACTCCGGTAAGACATTGGCAGATAAAGCGAAGGAACTGGGTGTAGTAGAAGGTGTATGGGTTTCCGAAATCGTAGAAAACGGTTCTGCGTCAGGAGCTGACATCAAGGTAGACGACGTAATCATCGGTTTGGATAATAAGAAGGTGTCCAACATGGCTGACTTGCAGGAAGCTATCGCTAAACATCGTCCGGGTGACAAAGTGAAAGTGAAACTGATCCGTGACAAGAAAGAAAAGACCGTTGAAGTAACGTTGAAAAACGAACAGGGTACTACCAAGATTGTGAAGGATGCAGGTATGGAAATCCTGGGAGCTGCTTTCAAAGAATTGCCGGATGATTTGAAAAAACAATTGAATCTGGGCTATGGGTTGCAAGTAACGGGAGTTTCCTCCGGTAAGATGTCGGATGCAGGAGTTCGCAAAGGATTTATCATTCTGAAAGCTAACGACCAGCCGATGCGTAAAGTCAGCGATCTGGAAGAAGTAATGAAGGCTGCAGTTAAGTCTCCGAACCAGGTATTGTTCTTGACCGGTGTCTTCCCGTCAGGCAAACGTGGATACTTCGCCGTCGATTTGACTCAGGAATAAGGTGTAAAATAAGGTAATAAGATTACAGGATAAGCTAATGAAATAGAAAAAGGATGCCGTCAATCAACTTGCCGGCATCTCTTTTTGTTTTATTAGTTGAAAAATATAGTGTAAAAGTTACTTAATTTTGTATGTTAACAAATTATTTGTCGTAACTTTGTACTCCAAATCTGTTTTTAAAGAATGAGACAACTAAAGATTACCAAAAGTATCACTAACAGAGAGAGCGCTTCTCTTGATAAGTATTTGCAGGAAATCGGTCGCGAAGACCTGATTACTGTTGAGGAGGAAGTAGAACTCGCTCAACGCATTCGTAAGGGTGACCGTGTGGCATTAGAGAAATTGACACGTGCCAATCTTCGTTTCGTCGTATCTGTGGCCAAGCAGTACCAGAACCAGGGTTTGAGTTTGCCGGACTTGATTAATGAAGGCAATTTAGGACTGATCAAAGCTGCTGAGAAGTTTGATGAAACACGTGGCTTCAAGTTTATCAGTTATGCTGTATGGTGGATTCGCCAATCTATTTTGCAGGCATTGGCAGAGCAGTCCCGTATCGTTCGCCTTCCGTTGAACCAGGTCGGTTCGCTGAATAAAATCAGTAAAGCCTTCTCCAAGTTCGAACAGGAAAACGAGCGGCGTCCGTCTCCTGAGGAGTTGGCAGATGAACTGGAAATTCCGGTTGATAAAATCTCTGATACGCTGAAGGTGTCCGGCCGTCATATTTCGGTGGATGCGCCTTTTGTGGAAGGAGAGGACAACAGCCTGCTGGATGTGTTGGTGAACGATGATTCGCCCATGGCAGACCGTTCTCTGGTTAATGAGTCTCTTGCGAGGGAAATTGATAGAGCTCTTTCTACGTTAACCGATAGAGGGAAAAAGAAATCATTCAGATGTTTTTTCGGTATCGGACAACAGGAAATGACATTAGAAGAAATCGGCGATAAGTTTGGCCTCACACGTGAGCGCGTTCGTCAGATTAAAGAAAAAGCAATTAGAAGACTTAGACAAAGTAATCGTAGTAAATTGCTCAAATCTTACTTGGGATAAGTAAGGAATATCAGTTTCTGAAAGAAAAAAGAATTTGAGTCGCATAAGTCGCACTTTTCATATAGAAGAATGTACTTATGCGACTTTTTATTTAGTTTCCCGTCCGTTATTTCTATGACTAAGAAATACTATTTATTTGAGATAAATGGAGGTAATCTCCTCTTTTTTCTTACCTTTGCCACAATAAAATTTATATGATATGAAATACGTAAAAATACTATTTGCCATTGCACTTGTGTTTACCATGTGCTCCGCTTTTTCTTTGAAAAAAGGTAACTCAAAACCTGTGTATGCTTTTGGAATTTCGGCTTCGTTTACAGATTCCGTTGTATATTTCACAGAAATTCAGATCTTGGATAGTGTGAGTCTCAGTAAAGGAAGGTTTTCTGGCTCATCGTGAATTGTATAGCTATCAGTTGAAAAATTATCTGGAGGACAATCTGTTACAGCAAAATAGTACATGTATGATTTACTTCTCGGAGAACAAAAGTAAATTAGAGAAGGAAGCAACGAAAATCCTCAATAAATATAAAAAGAGTAGGAATATGACAGTAACGCGGATTGAAGCTGATAAGTTCCGTTTTACGAAACCGGAAGAATAATAATTGAATTGTTAATATGGATAAGAGATGTGGTTTGCATCTCTTATTTTTTTATATTTGTCCTTTGTAATAAACTTAAAACTAATGAAAAAGATTAAAATACTTTCCCTTTTTGTATGCTTGATAGCATTATTGGCAGCCTGTGAAGATGAAGATATAACACCCTCTTATGGTGCACGTACAGTATTGGTTTATATTGCAGGTAATAATAGCCTCGGTCAGTCTGACTTTGATTCAAAGGATGTGTCGGAAATGATAGAAGGAATGAAAGGCACGGAGGGGACAACAAACAACCTGTTGGTTTATTTTGCTGGTTATAAGAAGACTGCCAAGCTGATTCGTCTGATAAAAAATGGAAAAGGCGAGGTGAAACAGGAAACTGTAATGAGTTATGATAAACACAATTCGGTTAACCTTGACGTGATGAAGGATGTTTTTAGAACGGCCTTCTCTAATTATCCGGCTAAGAGTTATGGAATTGTTTTTTGGTCTCATGGCGATGGGTGGCTGCATTATCAGAACCCCTCAACTCGTTGGTGGGGACAGGATACAAGCGATGGAGATTATCGAATGAATATTTCGGATTTGCACGAGGCATTGTCTGTTGCTCCTCATTTTGATTTTATGCTGTTTGATGCTTGTTATATGCAGTCTGTTGAAGTGATTTATCAATTACGTGACCGTACTGATTATTTTATAGGTTCTCCTACGGAAATACCGGGACCGGGTGCTCCGTATGAAGCAGTGGTTCCCGCATTATTCTCACAAGATAAACCGGAAATTAATATTGCAGAGAGCTATTATACAGTTTATGCTGAAAAATATAATAATGGCATAGGGATTTCTAACGAAAACTGGACGGGTGGAGTCTCTGTTTCGGTTGTTAAGAGTAGTGAGCTTCCGGCATTGGCTACTGCCACTAAAGGGGTTTTGCAGACAGCTGCTTCAATGCAGCAAAGAGCTAATATAGATATTACGGGGATTTTGTGCTATGATCCTTTGCGCAGTAAGAACTATCATGATTTAATGGGATTGATGAAAAAATCCAAGAAAACCAACAAGCATTTGATAACTATGCCCATGCATACCAAAACGCTGTTGTTTGGAAGAATACTACGGATAATAATTATTGTACCTATCCTTCGGGGGGTATGGGGAAATGGTTTCAATGAACGGTTTTGAAGGACTTTCTACTTATATATTACGGGGGAATGATGTAAAGCAAGATGCATATTATCGTCAGTCGGTAGAATGGTATTCCGCTGCCGGTTGGGCTGATGTATATTGGTAATTAAATTAGCAGCGTATTTTACTATGGATACACAAAATATTACTCCTTTAACACCACAAAAAGACAGACAGGTTAGTGGCTGGCTCTCATTTTTTCTTTTTGTTGTAGGTCTTGGTGCGGCAATAACAGTTGTTACTTCAATTGCAGATTTTTCTTTAGATGCTTATGACATAGGAGTGGGAGACTTTTTTTTATCTATCTTGTGGCATTAATTGATATTGTTTATGTTTTGGGGATTGGAGGATTGGCTCTTTATACGATATTGCTTTTTTGAATAAGCGGTCGAATGCGGTCTTTTTGGGTAAAAGTTATCTCATTATTATTTTTCTCTCTAATCTATTACTATTATTAGGTGGAGATTACGGTGATTATGGTTGGGGCAGTCTGCCGCAAATTCTAAAGGCTTTGATTTTTGGGATTGTTTGGCTTGTTTATCTTTGCTTGTCTGAGCAAGTTTCCGATTTATTTCCGAAGGAAGAACGGAAAATTTTGAGTAGAGATAAATATATAGTTGGTTCTTTGATATTTACTCCGGTACTTTTTTGTTAGGCATTTCAATGTTGGTTTATTGGGGAAGTGTTCCAACTCCTATGAATATTACTTTAGGACATGGTGATTACAGTGATGGTATTATTGCTTTTCATGCACCTGAAGGTGCTATTTGCGAGAAGGATACAGTTGATAATGTATGTCATACTTTTGCTATTGGTGACAGTATTTGGGGTGTTGTCATTGGATTTTATGATACCAACGCTAGTGAAGAATATTTCAAGGAATGTATTGATTCATGGCGTAATACAGAACTGGATGGATATGATTTTTCTATCCTCAATACTCATCAGGAAGTGATTAATCAGAGTAATATCATGCGTATGCAATCTGTAAAGTATGAAACTCGTCCAGTATTGATTTGGCAGTTCTCTATGTTGCTCAGCCCGGAAACAGGTAAGGCATGTATTGTTTCCTTGTATTCTACAACTGAGAAAATTGAAAATTTGGTAAATGATCTTATGGCTTCTGTGCGTTTTTTTAAGTAAACCTCTATAAAAGTTGAAAAGTATAACATCGATCTGCCACCTGCAATAAAATATGAGTAATAGCCTGATAAATAAATAATTATAGTGTTGCAGATACCTTTTGCAGATAAAGATATCTGCAACACAGTGTATCAATAAAATCTATTCATACAGGATATGATTGTTTTCTCTCTATGGACCGGGAAGTGTTTCTACGTTTAGAAACGCCAGTTCCGAGGTTATTCTGGAAAAAACAGCTTTTGTATAGGTTGTATTTTTATAGATTGTTATTCGTGTTTTGTTGCAGGTGGAAAAAAATAGAAAAATAGATATCATTCAGGGAGCCTGATAAACAATACAAGTAGTACAAGAAAAGATAGAACCGTCAATACAATCTGTTATTTATGTTTATCTATATGTAATAGATACAGGTATTTAGAATGAAGTCAATAAATTGTACGGCATCCTGAACAGAGCTATAACCGGCACATGCCGATTAAAAAATACTTTTACAATGAAGAGTTTGATCCTGGCTCAGGATGAACGCTAGCTACAGGCTTAACACATGCAAGTCGAGGGGCATCAGTTTGGTTTGCTTGCAAACCAAAGCTGGCGACCGGCGCACGGGTGAGTAACACGTATCCAACCTGCCTCATACTCGGGGATAGCCTTTCGAAAGAAAGATTAATATCCGATAGCATATATTTCCCGCATGGGTTTTATATTAAAGAAATTCGGTATGAGATGGGGATGCGTTCCATTAGTTTGTTGGGGGGGTAACGGCCCACCAAGACTACGATGGATAGGGGTTCTGAGAGGAAGGTCCCCCACATTGGAACTGAGACACGGTCCAAACTCCTACGGGAGGCAGCAGTGAGGAATATTGGTCAATGGACGCGAGTCTGAACCAGCCAAGTAGCGTGAAGGATGACTGCCCTATGGGTTGTAAACTTCTTTTATATGGGAATAAAGTGGTCCACGTGTGGACTTTTGTATGTACCATATGAATAAGGATCGGCTAACTCCGTGCCAGCAGCCGCGGTAATACGGAGGATCCGAGCGTTATCCGGATTTATTGGGTTTAAAGGGAGCGTAGGCGGATTGTTAAGTCAGTTGTGAAAGTTTGCGGCTCAACCGTAAAATTGCAGTTGATACTGGCAGTCTTGAGTGCAGTAGAGGTGGGCGGAATTCGTGGTGTAGCGGTGAAATGCTTAGATATCACGAAGAACTCCGATTGCGAAGGCAGCTCACTGGAGTGTAACTGACGCTGATGCTCGAAAGTGTGGGTATCAAACAGGATTAGATACCCTGGTAGTCCACACAGTAAACGATGAATACTCGCTGTTTGCGATATACAGTAAGCGGCCAAGCGAAAGCATTAAGTATTCCACCTGGGGAGTACGCCGGCAACGGTGAAACTCAAAGGAATTGACGGGGGCCCGCACAAGCGGAGGAACATGTGGTTTAATTCGATGATACGCGAGGAACCTTACCCGGGCTTAAATTGCAAATGAATTATGGGGAAACCCATACGCCGCAAGGCATTTGTGAAGGTGCTGCATGGTTGTCGTCAGCTCGTGCCGTGAGGTGTCGGCTTAAGTGCCATAACGAGCGCAACCCTTATCTTCAGTTACTAACAGGTCATGCTGAGGACTCTGGAGAGACTGCCGTCGTAAGATGTGAGGAAGGTGGGGATGACGTCAAATCAGCACGGCCCTTACGTCCGGGGCTACACACGTGTTACAATGGGGGGTACAGAAGGCCGCTACCTGGTGACAGGATGCCAATCCCAAAAACCTCTCTCAGTTCGGATCGAAGTCTGCAACCCGACTTCGTGAAGCTGGATTCGCTAGTAATCGCGCATCAGCCATGGCGCGGTGAATACGTTCCCGGGCCTTGTACACACCGCCCGTCAAGCCATGAAAGCCGGGGGTACCTGAAGTACGTAACCGCAAGGAGCGTCCTAGGGTAAAACTGGTAATTGGGGCTAAGTCGTAACAAGGTAGCCGTACCGGAAGGTGCGGCTGGAACACCTCCTTTCTGGAGCGATGTCGTTACAATGACTTCATGGTTCATTTCCTTTAGGGGAATATTGAACCGGGTTCTGTTTCGATTGTACTACTGGTACTTGTTTATTTATAATATATAGATCAACCATCTATAGTAATATAGATAGAGATAAACAAGAGAAAACAGAAGCCGAGTCTAAAGACAGACACGGTTGAACTAGTCCTATAGCTCAGTTGGTTAGAGCGCTACACTGATAATGTAGAGGTCGGCAGTTCAACTCTGCCTGGGACTACTCCGAAACGACTCTTACGGGGGATTAGCTCAGCTGGCTAGAGCATCTGCCTTGCACGCAGAGGGTCAACGGTTCGAATCCGTTATTCTCCACATCCCCAGCAATGGGAAACGATCTTTGACATGATGTACAAAAAGTAAAATAAAAGTAAAGAGCTAAAAGTATATATCAAACCGTACTCTCTCCGATATTTCCCATTTCAGTAATGGATAGTTTTCGGAGCAGTCAGTTTGAAAGAAAGTAAGCAAGGGCGCATGGCGGATGCCTTGGCTCTCGGAGGCGATGAAGGACGTGATAAGCTGCGATAAGCTTCGGGTAGGTGCAAATAACCTTTGATCCGAAGATTTCCGAATGGGACAACCCGACATTCTGAAGGAATGTCATCCTGCTTGGCAGGAGGCTAACGCAGGGAACTGAAACATCTTAGTACCTGCAGGAAAAGAAAATAATAATGATTCCCCAAGTAGTGGCGAGCGAACGGGGATTAGCCCAAACCAATGTTGTTACGGCAATATTGGGGTTGTAGGACCACGTTGTCGCAAGACATTCAGTGAGAAGAATTCTTTGGAAAATGAAACCATAGACGGTGATAGTCCGGTATTCGAAGCTGAACGAAGCGTAGTGGTATCCTGAGTAGCGCGGGACACGAGGAATCTTGCGTGAACCAGCCGGGACCATCCGGTAAGGCTAAATACTCCCGAGAGACCGATAGCGAACCAGTACTGTGAAGGAAAGGTGAAAAGCACTTCGAATAGAAGAGTGAAATAGTCCCTGAAACCATGCGCCTACAAGCGGTCGGAGCAGCTTATGCTGTGACGGCGTGCCTTTTTGCATAATGAACCTACGAGTTACTTTTTCCGGCAAGGTTAAGGATCTAGAGATCCGTAGCCGAAGCGAAAGCGAGTCTGAACAGGGCGATAAGTCGGAAGGAGTAGACGCGAAACCAAGTGATCTACCCTTGGCCAGGTTGAAGGTTAGGTAACACTAACTGGAGGACCGAACCGATAAGCGTTGAAAAGCTTCCGGATGAGCTGAGGGTGGGGGTGAAAGGCTAATCAAACTTGGAGATAGCTCGTACTCCCCGAAATGCATTTAGGTGCAGCCTTGTGAGTTACTAATGTGAGGTAGAGCGACTGATAAGATGCGAGGGCTTCACCGCCTATCAAGTCTTGATAAACTCCGAATGCGCATTAGTTCTATCACAGGAGTGAGGGCATGGGTGCTAAGGTCCATGTCCTAAAGGAGAAGAATCCGGACCATCAGCTAAGGTCCCGAAATAGATACTAAGTTGAACTAACGAAGTCAGATTGCTAAGACAGCTAGGATGTTGGCTTGGAAGCAGCCATTCATTTAAAGAGTGCGTAACAGCTCACTAGTCGAGGAGTTTGGCGTGGATAATAATCGGGCATTAAGTATCTTACCGAAGCTATGGGATCATTAATGATCGGTAGGGGAGCATTCCACTCCGCGTCGAAGGTGAAGCGTGAGCTTTGCTGGAGCGTGTGGAAAAGCAAATGTAGGTATAAGTAACGATAAAGGGGGTGAGAAACCCCCTCGCCGAAAGACTAAGGTTTCCTGATCAACGCTAATCGGATCAGGGTTAGTCGGGTCCTAAGGCTCAGCCGAAGGGTGAGGCCGATGGCAGAACAGGTTAATATTCCTGTACTACCTTAAGGAGTGACGTGGAGACGGAGTCGTGACAACGCCGCGGACTGACGGAATAGTCCGTTGAAGGGTGTAGATGTTGATTGTGGCAGGCAAATCCACCACGAGAGTCGAACCTGATAGTATACCAATTCCTTCGGGAAACGGTAATAGTGCGTGTAAACATACTCCCGAGAAAATCCGCTAAACTTAATCCTTGAGGTACCCGTACCGCAAACGGACACACGTAGTCGGGTTGAATATACTAAGGCGCTTGAGTGATTCACGGTTAAGGAACTAGGCAAATTGACCCTGTAACTTCGGGATAAAGGGTCCCAACGAGAGTTGGGCGCAGAGAATAGGTCCAGGCAACTGTTTAACAAAAACACAGGGCTGTGCCAAATTGAAAGATCACGTATACAGCCTGACACCTGCCCGGTGCTGGAAGGTTAAGAGGAGATGTCATCGCAAGAGAAGCATTGAATTGAAGCCCCAGTAAACGGCGGCCGTAACTATAACGGTCCTAAGGTAGCGAAATTCCTTGTCGGGTAAGTTCCGACCTGCACGAATGGTGTAATGATCTGGACACTGTCTCAACCGTGAGCTCAGTGAAATTGTAGTATCGGTGAAGATGCCGATTACCCGCGATGGGACGAAAAGACCCCGTGAACCTTTACTATAGCTTAACATTGAATTTGGGTAATTGATGTGTAGGATAGGCCGGAGACTTTGAAGCGCAGACGCCAGTTTGTGTGGAGTCGCTGTTGAAATACGGCCCTTTGATTATTTGAGTTCTAACCCGTTGTAACGGGGACACTGTTTGGTGGGTAGTTTGACTGGGGTGGTCGCCTCCAAAAGTGTAACGGAGGCTTCTAAAGGTGCCCTCAGGACGATTGGTAACCGTCCGTAGAGTGTAATGGCATAAGGGCGCTTGACTGGGAGACATACAAGTCGATCAGGTAGGAAACTAGAGCATAGTGATCCGGTGTTTCCCATGGAAGGGACATCGCTGGATAAAAGGTAGG
>VOFH01000969.1_pt1 | contig 158001 bp, 155 predicted proteins | sample 5384091 | NCBI WGS metagenome assembly VOFH01 (sample SAMN12384727, study PRJNA508395) | human gut metagenome | isolation source: healthy gut G | host: Homo sapiens
TTGAGAACTGGAAGAACAATAAGCAAAAGACGCGGCCTTATGAGATTACTGTGATCGACGATGCCACAAGCACCAATGAAACTCGTCTGGGAGCAGTCAAAGATATTCAGCTGGCGGTAGAAAAGCTGAATCTGGCTGATGATCTGCTAGTTATGGCTGGCGATAATGTGCTGGATTTCAGCCTTTCAAAGTTCGTTGATTTTGCCAAGGAAAAGAATACTTCTTGTGTGATGTGCCATGAGGAAAATGAGCTGAAAAAGCAGCAGAAAACAGCAATCATCACGCTTGATAACTCGGATCTGATTACGAGTTATGAGGAAAAGCCAAAGGAACCAAAAAGGAAATCTGGCTGTGCCGCCGTTCTATTGCTACCGTGCCTGTGATGTAAAGAGGATTCAGGAAGCACTGAATAATGGCTGCGGCTATGACGCACCGGGCAGCTTTGCGGCTTGGTTGAGCAAGCAGACCCCGATGCACGCTTACATCATGCCGGGTAAGCGGTATGACATTGGCGATATTAACAGCTATGAGTATGTGAAAAGTGTGTTTTCAAAATAAAAACACAAAGAGAGAGGAGAAAGTAATCATGAGAGATTTTAAGGATTTGAAAATTGCCGTGGCCGGAACTGGCTACGTTGGACTTTCCATTGCAACGCTGCTGAGCCAGCATCATAAGGTTATGGCAGTGGATATTGTGCCGGAAAAGGTGGAACTCATCAATAATAAAAAGTCTCCAATTCAGGATGAATACATTGAAAAATACCTGGCGGAAAAGGACCTGGATCTGACCGCCACGCTGGACGCAAAAGAAGCATACTCTGACGCTGACTTTGTTGTTATTGCGGCTCCTACCAACTATGACAGTAAGAAAAATTTCTTTGATACTTCTGCGGTTGAAGCTGTTATTAAGTTGGTAATTGAGTATAACCCTGAAGCAATTATGGTCATCAAGTCTACGATTCCTGTTGGTTTTACCGCAAGCGTCCGTGAAAAATATCACTGCGACAACATTATCTTCAGCCCGGAATTCCTGCGTGAGAGCAAGGCTCTGTACGACAACCTGTATCCGAGCCGTATCATCGTTGGTACAGATGTAGAGAACGCTCGTCTGGTGAAGGCTGCACATACTTTTGCTGCATTGCTCCAAGAAGGTGCAATCAAGGAAAACATTGACACTCTGTTCATGGGCTTTACCGAAGCAGAAGCAGTTAAGTTGTTTGCTAATACTTATCTGGCTCTGCGTGTTAGTTACTTCAATGAACTGGATACCTATGCAGAGATGAAGGGACTGAATACCCAGCAGATTATCAACGGTGTCTGCCTTGACCAGACCGCAGAGGACGGTCTGGGTGATACGGTCAAGCCCCGGCTGATGGAAGCGGAAGCGGACCTTGAAAGAGTGCTTGTCATTGACGATAGGGACACACCGCTGACCCTTGCCGATGAGCGCATAGCAAGGGCAATCAGGGAAAACAACGCAAGGCTGGTTATCATTGACCCGGTACAGGCGTTTCTGGGCGCAGATGTGGACATGAACAGGGCAAACGAGGTGCGCCCGATATTCCGCAGTCTGGGAGACATTGCACAGGCTACCGGGTGCGCTATCGTGCTGATCGGACACCTGAACAAAGCCGCAGGAACGCAAAGCACCTACCGGGGATTGGGGTCTATCGACATTACGGCGGCAGTCCGCAGTCTGCTCTTTATCGGCAAGCTGAAGGACAGCCCCACAACGAGGGTGCTTATCCATGAGAAAAGCTCCTTGCGCCGCCCGGACAGTCCCTTGCCTTTTCTCTGGGAGACGAGAAAGGCTTTGAATGGATAGGAGCTTATGACATTACCGCTGACGAGCTTCTTGCCGGAACAGACACCGCCAAGACCGAAAGCAAGACCGTACAGGCGCAAATGCTCATTCTGGAACTGCTTGCGGACGGAAAGCGTATGCCGAGCGCAGAGCTGGAAAAAGGCAGTCAATGAGCGTGGGATTTCCTCACGCACCATGAGAACGGCAAAGAGCCGTATCGGGGACAGACTTGTGACCGAGAAAGACGGCACAGCATGGGTCTGCTATCTCCGAGATTGACAACAGGAACACGGCAAGCGTGGCAAAGACGGCAAGGGTTTTATAGATACCTTAATGTTGCCGCCTTGCCTTGTTCCCTCATACCGACACCGCCCGATGATGAACAGTCACCGGAACTTTTTCATTTACAGGAGGATTTTGAATGAACAATACCGCAACCAACACCGCCCCTTGCCCGACTGTCAGAAAGCAGATCGGAAAGACAACCTATATCGTCCGTGTGCATTTCAGCCAGACCGCAAAAGAAACGATGGAGGACAAAATCAAGCGTCTGCTCCGTGAGGAAGTCCGCAAAATGTAACTTCTTTTTGAATTTGATGAAAAAGTCCTTGACTTTTCGTCTCTGGAAAGACCGCAAAGTCTATTTTGGTCAGCGTGGGTGTACGCTTGGCTGCATTCAATCTGCCGTCCATCGCCAAGCTGACGATGACGGACGAGCTGCACTTGCAGGAATTGGGCGAGCGCAAAATCGCGCTGTTCTGCTGCATCCCGGAGTTCCCGCGCAATTTTCTGTTCCATCATCGTGCAGAACATGGCACAGTTAAAGGCTATGTACAAGGACGATTGGGAATCACTGGTCGGTCTGTGCGACGAGTTTCTCTACCTCGGCGGCACCGAGAAAGAAACCCACAAGTATGTTTCGGAACTGCTGGGGAAGGAAACGATTTCCACGACAAGCTATAACCAAAGCAAAGGCCGCAGCGGCAGTTACAGCATCAACCACCAGCAATCCGGGCGCGACCTTATGACCCCGGACGAGGTGCGGCTGCTGCACAACAGCAAATGTATCCTGTTTATCCGTGGAGAACGCCCGGTGGTTGACTTGAAATATAATCTGCTGAAGCACCCGAACTTCCACTGCACCGAGGACGGCGGTGCCGCCCCTTACGATTACACCGCTGCCGACAACGCGCTGGACGATCTGCCCGGTGCACCCGAAAATTATGAACTGCTGGATATGGACGATTTTCTGCCCGCCGAAGCGGCAGAAATGAAGCCTACCATACAAAGAATCAGGAGGCCCAAATGAAGCTGAATCATAACAAAAAATCCGTGAAAATTTCTCTCAATTTGTTTGCGCTGTACGCCGTCATGGTGTGCGGCATTATTTTTGCTTTACCCGCGTTCGCTGCAGATGACCCGCTGGTCGTGGTCGAAAATCTCTCCACATTCATCTTTTCGCTGATCCGCGCGGTGGGCCTTATCCTGCTGGGGTGGGGCATCGTGCAGGTCGGTCTGTCTTTGCAGAGCCACGACCCCAGCCAGCGCAGTCAAGGTTTCCTGACGCTGGCTGGCGGGCTGGTGATTACCTTTGCCAAAGAAATCCTCGACCTCATTACCGCGTGAGGATTGCTCCAAGAGGAAAGGCGGTGATGCCCTGTGGGTGAGTCTTGGATTGTCAGCAACTTAAACGCCGCACTCTCCACATGGAACGACAAGCTGGCGGAAATCTGGTCGCTGCTGACCGAAAGCCCGCAGACCTTCAAGGGCGGGCAGGTCTGGGGCGTGATGACCGGCATCCACAGTACCTTACAGGCAATCGGCTATGGGCTGCTGGTTCTGTCTTTTGCTGTTGGTGTGATGAAAACCTGCGGCAGCTTTGTGGAAGTCAAAAACCCGAACACGCCCTCAAACTGTTCATCCGCTTTGCACTGGCAAAGGTGCGGTGACCTACGGGCTGGAATTGATGCTGGCGGTGTTCTCCATCGTGCAGGGCATGGTGTCCACCATTATTACCCAATCGGGCAGCTCCGGCATGAGCAGCGTATCGCTGCCGCAGGAGTTGATCGACGCCATCAACAACGTAGGCTTTTGGGATAGCATCCCGCTGTGGGCGGTTACGCTGATCGGCGGGCTGCTGATTACGGTGCTGTCCTTTACCATGATCCTCACGGTTTACGGCAGAATGTTCAGCCTGTGGATGTATGCAGCCATTGCGCCAATCCCGATGTCCACGTTTGCGGGTGAGCCTACAAGCAGTGTGGGTAAAAACTTCATTCGCAGTTATGCAGGTGTCTGCTTGCAGGGTGTGGTGATTGCACTGTCCTGCATCATTTTCTCCGCCATCTCGTCCAGCCCACCCGCCGTGGATACCGGTGCATCCGTTGTCACCGCTGTTTGGACCTATGTCGGGGAACTGGCATTTAACCTGCTGGTGCTGGTCGGAGCCATTAAGGGCTGTGACCGCATTGTTAAGGAAATTATGGGATTGGCATAAAGCAAAAGCGACGCACCATTATGGTGCGCCGCAAATATTACGCCTGATGATAGAGAATCCATTCCAGCAAATCCGCTGCCTTTGCACGACCGCTTGCAATTTGCAAAATAATGTCAATCAGTTCTTCCTGCGTGTAGTCAAGTTCAATTCCGTTAATTGCCAGAAAAACCAGCATAACGTGGGCGCCGATGCGCTTGTTGCCATCTACGAATGGGTGATTGCAGACTAAGCCAAATCCAAGCTGTGCCGCCTTTGCCTGCACGGATGGATATAGATACTGCCCGCCGAATGTAGCAAAAGGAGCATTCAAAGCAGATTCCAATAAACCATCGTCACGGATGCCGGCAGTACCGCCAAATGTCTCCAACAGAGCATTATGCAGCCTTAAAACCTGTTCCTTGCTCAGCGTTTTCATTTGGCAAGTACCTCATAGGCTTGCTTGTTTTTGGCAATCAGGCGCTTGGAGATTTCGAGAATGTCCTCGTCTTTAGCCTGTTGCTCGTCCTCGACTTGGCTGAACTCCATTAGCACATAACGCGGGACATTATTCTTTAAGATGACCGCCGCGCCGTTCTCATCAACCATCCGTGCTACACGGGAAAAATTCTGGTTGGCCTCCGTGATGGATACAAGATTGTCTGTGTTAATAACCATAATTCAACGCCTCCTTTGAATATAGTATACACGAATTGTAGGATAAATTCAACCTATTTATTAAAGAAGGAAGGAATGCAGTATAGACATCAAAATACCGAAAGAAGTCCGAGACTACCATGAAAATATCTTTTTCGGGCTGAATACGCGGCAGTTTATTTGCTCGGTGCTGGCGGTCGGCGTGGCAGTGGGCATTTACTTTGCCTTGCAGCCGTATGTCGGCACCGAAGAAATCGGCTGGATGTGCATTCTGGGTGCCGCCCCCTTTGCCGCCTGCGGGTTCTTCACCTATCACGGCATGACCGCCGAATAGGTGCTGTGGGCGTGGTTCAAGTCTGAAATCCTCTGCCCGAAACGCCTTGTGTTCAAGTCCGACAGTTACTACTATGAAGCCATGCAGCCCGCCATCCGTGCGGGCATAAAGAGAAAGAGAGGTTTGCCTATGAAGAAAAACACCCATGACAGCGAGGAAACCGCTTGATTAAAACCCTGTCAAAAGCGCAGAAGATGGAACGCGAAAAGTTCCGTATTCCGCGCAGTGTACAGGACGCCATCCCCATCCGCCGCATCTTTGCGGATGGGATTTTCCAAGTCGGCAACCAATATTCCAAAACATGGTCGTTCACCGACATTAACTACGCCATCGCCGGCAAAGAGGACAAAACCAGTATGTTCCTTGATTACTCGGAACTGCTGAACGCCCTCGACTCCGGTGCATCGGCAAAAATCACAATTTACAACCGCCGCATGCGCAGGGGTACATCGAAGATACCCAATACATAGAACGAAAAACTCTTATAGAACAGCAGTTAATCGAGAAAAGAGTTCAGCTGTCCAGAACTTCCATCAGCAAGAATGTTGGGCTAACTTTGGAAAGCACAAGGCAGCTTGAAAAAATGATGGCTTCCGGTCTGCCGCTGATATACTTTGATGAGCATACTTTTACCGCGATGGTCAAGAAAGTGTTGGTTGGCACTACAGCGATAGAATTCGAACTCATCAATGGCATGAAACTCTCGGAGGAACGGATGGAAAAATGAAAAAGCGCTACCTGCCATTTGGCTACCAAATTACAGACGGAAAAACAACCATAGTTCAAGAAGAAGCCGAAGCTGTGCAACACATTTTTGAAGAATATATAGCAGGGAAGTCCCTTCGAAAAATTGCGGAGAGCATGACAACGAGGAAAACGCCGTACCATGAGGACACTCAAAAATGGAATCAGAACATGGTGAGCCGCATCCTTGCAAATGAAATTTACTGTGGCAATGAAAAATACCTGCCTATCATTACAGAAGCCCAATATCGCTTGGCAGAAAAAATACGCCAGAGGAAAGCGCAAACCTACTCCACGGTTTTGCAGCCGTTTCGCCAAGATGTGCAATGCGGATGCTGCGGAGAACGCTTATATTGGCGGCCTAAAACCGAACAATGGTTTTGCCGCCAATGTGGAATGTGGACAAAGCCTATCCCAGAAAAGGAACTGTCTGATGCTATTACAATAAAATTGGAATGGATTCAGAGACACTCAGAGGTGATTCACCCACCGACAACACAGCGTAATGTCCAATCTATCGAAGGCGCTAAGTTGACACGGGAAATCCAAACGGATTTACTGGAGACAGAGCCTAATGCCGATGCGCTAATTGCCAAAATCTTACGCCGGGCGGAACTGGAATATGAATTCTGCTCTGCGGGAGATGCCGACCCGGCAACTATGCAAATACGAAAAGCTTGTGCCGAGTATGATCTGACAGACGGCTTTCAATATACCTTTTATAAAGAGGTCGTCAGCAAGGTTATTCTGTACCGTGACACCCACATTGAAGTCAGACTGCAAAACGGACAAATCGTGTAAAGGGGAAAGCTGTGAATAACATGAGAATCGTTGAGATTCCCGCCTCAATGCGGGAAAGTGCCGGACGAAAAAATGCCGTGCGCAAGCTGCGGGTGGCGGCCTACTGCCGCGTCAGCACCGAGGAAGAAGAACAGCAGGGCAGTTTTGAAATCCAGAAACTGTACTACACCGAAAAAATCAATTCCACCCCGGAGTGGGAAGTCGCGGGCATCTACGCGGATGACGGTATCTCCGGCGTACATACCAAGAAGTGTGACGGTTTTAACCGGATGATTCAAGACTGCAAGAAGCGCAAAATCGACCTTATATTGACAAAATCCATTTCCCGCTTCGCCCGCAACACACTGGACAGTATTCAATACGTCCGAATGCTGAAACAGATGGGAATCGCGGTGGTATTTGAAAAAGAGAACATCAACACCGCCACCATGAACTCTGAGATGATCCTTACCGTACTGAGCGCCTTTGCACAGGCAGAGAGCGAGTCTATCTCCCAAAATGTTGCCCGCGGCAAGCGCATGGGATATAAGCACGGTAAATTTGCCTTTCCTTACGGCAGAATTATTGGCTACCGTAAAGGGACAGGCGGCAAGCCGGAGATCATCCCGGAGCAGGCTGAAGTCATTCGGCTGATTTTCAACAGCTACCTGCAAGGAGACAGCCTGCAAAGCATCAAGGCAAAGCTGGAAACCGTGGGTGCGCTCACAGCTCGTGGCAACACCGCATGGTCGGCGCAGAGCATCCAGCGTATCCTGCAAAACGAAAAATACTGCGGTGATGTGCTGTTGCAAAAGACTTTTACTGAGGATGTGCTGACCGGGGCACATAAGAAAAACACCGGGCAACTCCCGCAATATTACATTGAAAATTACCACGAGGGCATTGTCAGCAAGCAGATATTCCGAGAGGTGCAAGCCGAGATTGCCCGCCGAAACAGCAAGTCGGCAGCCAACCAACGCAAGCGCCGCCAGGGTCGCTATAACAGCAAATATGCCTTGACCGAACGACTGTTCTGCGGTAACTGCGGCAGCCCTTACAAGCGGGTGACTTGGAATATTCACGGCAGAAAACAAATTGTCTGGCGGTGCGTGAACCGCATCGAGTACGGAACGAAATTCTGCAGCAGTTCACCGTCCGTCCCGGAAGAAGAACTGCACCGTGCCATTTTGAAAGCGGTGCAGGATTTGGCGGCAAACTTCACCGATGAGGTTGCCACCCAGATCAACGGCATCCTGCATGACATACAGACCGGCGAAAGCACAATGCCCAATTTGCAGGAGCAATTGGAACAGACCCAGCAGGAATTCGACCGTCTGCTGGAAATGTCCTTGGACTTCGATGAGGATACTCCGTTTCTGGATGACAGGTTGAAAAAGCTGAATAATAAAATTAAGAGCCTGAAAAAAGCCATCGAGGACAGCGCCACCCGACAGGAAAAAGCCAGCCAGCCGGAGATGCTGCTGTCGGCCAAGGTCCTGCAAATCCAAGAATATGACGATGCGCTGACCGCGCGGATTATTGAGAAAATCACGGTGAGGTCTCGCAATGAAATTGAAATACGGTTCATTGGTGGATATGAGAAAGCAATGCCGCTAGAATAAGGAACCTTGAGTGAAACACATTATGAACTACCGTTCGCAGAAAATTAAGAATCTGGAGTGAAACAAAACTTGATAAAAAAAGAACACTTTATGGTAAGATGGAGACAAAGAACAAGAGGTGAAAAAAGGGGAGGTGTACACCAATGGGATTAGCTGATACGGTCACAAAAGCCTATATGAAGGAAAATACTGTATTTGCAGATGCATTTAACTATCTGATTTACGGTGGTAAAGCAGTTGTCAATCCTGCACAGTTGCAGGAATTGGATACAACAGAAATAGCTTTGCCGTTTGGTGCGCAGAACGAGAATAGAACCCAGCCGGATGATGCGGTGCAAAAATACCGTGATGTGCTGAAATCGGCGGTCATCAAACAGGACGGCGAAGCAGCTTACATTCTTTTGGGTATCGAAAACCAAACCGATATTCACTATGCAATGCCTGTTCGCAATATCATTTATGATGCGCTCCAGTATGGCAAGCAGGTTGCTGACATAGCAGCAAAGCATCGCACCGATGGCTCGAAAGGACACAGCAAGGGTGAGTACTTGTCCGGCTTCTATAAGGACGATAAGATCACACCTGTCATTACGTTGGTGCTGCACTTTGGAGCGAACGAGTGGGATGGCCCGCTGTCTTTGCATGAAATGATGGCAGTCAAGAATGAGAGCTGCTGAACTTTGTGCAGGATTATCAGATCCACTTGATAGATCCGGCAACACTGAGAAAAGAGGACTTGGAAAAATTCTCGACAAGTCTCCGGGAGGTAATCGGGTACATAAAGTATTCTAAAGATAAAAAGAGACTAACTGAATTTTTGACCGATAACCCGCGTATGCTTATGGAAGCGAACGCGGCGCGAGTAATCAAAGCTGTAACGAACACACCTCTGGACATTCCAGAGGACGCGGAGGTGATTGATGTGTGCAAAGCGGTTGAGGATATGATGAATGAACGAGAAGAAAAGGGCAAAACTGAGGGCAAAGTAACTACCCTTGTAGGGCTTGTTAAAGATGGTTTGCTGAGCATCAAGGATGCTGCACTTCGTGCAAATATGACGGAGAGTGCGTTTGAGGCCGAGATAAGGAAAATGTCTTGATTATGAATTAGTCCCAAAAGGCATCCACACGAAATTTCCGAAAAGCAACGGGGTTTCGTGTGGATGTTTCAAAAAAGTGCCTCATCATTCCATAGACAGTTATGACACAAGTTACAGGTAATATGGCTATTGAAGTGTAAGGATTTCAGACGGAGGGCTCTATGTCTAAACTTACAGATATACAATACAGAATTGATCAATTAGATGGTGGGGCATTTCAAAATCTCTGCGATGCGTATTTGACGTGCAAAGGCTATGGAATAGGATATTCCCTTGGAATGAGAACGGGCACAAATAAAACGGCCAAGGGAAATCCAGATACTTACTTTTTGAAAGAAGATGGGAAGTACGTCTTTGTGATGTACACTACCCAGAAAGACGATTTCGTTAAAAAGGCTTTACAAGATTTAGAAAAGTGCTTTGATGCAAACAAGACCGGGATTCCTGCAGAAAATGTTGGAGAAATTGTATATTGCCATACATGTGGACGACTTTCAGCAGGGGATACACAGACACTAAACGAGTTTTGCAAAGCAAGAAATTCAAAGCTGACTTTAATAGGACTGGATAATCTTGGATCGGATATATATTGGCACTATCCGCGCATTGCGAAAGACTTTTAGAAGTAAGTGTGGATACAGGGCAAATCATGTCCATACAAGATTTCGTACAGGTACATGATGCTAATAAAATGTCTGCACCTCTTGGAACTAAGTTTGAGCTTCGAGAAGCGGAACTTAATGAGGCAAAAGAAAAGCTAAACCTAAGTGACGTGTTGATTCTTTCTGGTCCGGCAGGTGTTGGAAAGACAAGATTGGCACTTCAAATTTGTAGAGAATTAGCGAGTGAAAATGGATATGAAATTCTTTGTATTAAAAGCAACGGGTTGGAACTGTACGAAGATTTAGTAACAACGATAGAAGAAGATAAAAACTATCTGGCATTTGTAGATGATGCAAACGAACTGACGGGGCTGCATCTTGTTCTGGATTTTCTGTGCAAAACAGCAGACCAAAAGAAAAGTGTCAAGAAACTTATTGTGACAGTACGCGACTATGCACGTCAACAAGTGATAAGTCAAATACTGGAAGTAAAGAAACCATCAATTATAAAGGTCGGATGCCTAACAGACGATGAAATTCGCAAACTCATAAAAGAAGCGTTTGGAATTAAAAATTACATATATTCAAATCGAATAGTTGCGATTGCAGAAGGCAATGCAAGATTGGCTATGTTAGCTGGTAAGGTTGCGGCTGAGACAAACAGCATAAGTTCAATCCAAAATGCAACAGAATTGTACGAGCATTATTATGCAAATCAAATTCAAACCATTGTTGATAGCAAAACTGGAATTGCATCCGCAGGTATTATTGCTTTCTTTCAAGCGATGCGATTGGACAATCTAAAATGTGTGCAGCCAATTTTGGATGCGGCAGGACTAACAGAAGAACAATTTGTGGCTGATTTAAAGCAATTTGATAAGCTTGAACTGGTGGATTTACGTTACGATAAAGCCGCTAAAATTTCGGATCAAAGCTTTAGTAACTATCTGATCAAATATGCTTTTGTAGATCAAAAGGTCATTCCATTAAGCAAAATGATAGAAGAGAGCTTCTTCATTAACCAAGAAAGGACTGTTGTGGCATGCAATATCCTTTTGCAAGTTTTCGCAGATGAGAATATTCAAAAGTACGCAAAAGCGCAAATCGATATTGTTTGGGACGCTTTAAAGAATAGCAAAGAAAAATTTGTTCCTTTTTTAAAGTCTTTTGTATGATTCGCCCCACGGAAACACTTATACTACTGAGCGATTTCATCAAATCAGAACCAGCGCGCGTGTTTGATGTGGAAACCATCAAATTCGAGAAAAATAAAAGTGAGAAAAATATAGAAGATGATGCGGTAAAAATATTGTGTGGCTTTAAGGCAACACAGCAGACTTCAGAAGCAATTGAGCTGTTGCTACTTTATTATCAAAAGAGACCAGATTTGTTTTATGAGATATATAGCGCATTAGCTGTTCACTTTGGCGTTGATATAGACTCGGAACGGCAGGGGTACTTTGTTCAAAAGATTGTTGTTGAACAGCTCTGTAAGGCCATAGAATCAAATCAAACAACGAATCTACTGCTTTTGTTTATTAGGGTGGCAGCTCAATTTTTGAAATTGAGCTTTTCAAGGACAGAGGGAGGCCGACATAATTCTATTACGTTCTACACGGTAGCATTGGCTTCACAAAAGACAGTGTTAGGATACCGCAAAATGCTACTACAACAGCTATATAAGCTTTATGAACAAAATCAATGCAGAACTGAAATAGAAGATTTTCTTCTGGATTATGGAACGGAGTACGGCAAAAACGAAGACTATTCTATAGTAAAGAATGAATTGAATTTAATCGAACCGTTTTTTGCATTATTTTCACCAGAAAAGTTATTTCACTGTGTGATTGCAAAACATATAAAAAAGGTATCCAAGAGGGCTGAATATGTTTGCGATGATTTGCTGGAACCGTTTTTGAATTCGAAGAAGTACAGAATCTATAGTGTACTAAATCTAGATCCATTACTGCTATTGAACATGGACTATTATGAACGCGAAAATTGGCATAGAGAGCAGGTGCAAAATCTTGTAAAAGGATATGAATTACGCGACTTTCAATATCTTTTGCAAATATGTACAGAGTGCATGGAAACAGTTGATACTAGTGCAAGATATTTAACACGTGGTATAGAATATGCAATTAATGCGTGTTCTAAAGATAAGAAATTATATTTTGGCGTAGTAGAGGCGTATTTAAATGCTAATACGCCGTATAATATTTACCCTTAAAGCGTTATCCGCAATCTTTTCGAATTTTTATCGCCAGAGGATGTAAAAGAACTTTTAGAATCACATGATTATAGCCAGAAAAATTCGTGGTTATGGGGATTCTATGATGAGCTACCACCGGAACAATCATCTCTAACATGGGAGGAAAACTTTCTTCATTTTTTAGTGGAGATTCCAAAGAGTTTGAAATCTTCTATGTATCGCCCACTAGATAGAATGGAAAAATTTGAAGCAGTAGACGATGATGTAATTATAAAAAGGCCAGCGAAATTATCGCTGAACACTATGATGAATCACCATTTGTATTCAGCCTCTACTTTTCGCTTATGACAAATTCGCATAATGTGTCTCCAGATAAAGTGATTGAAAAGTATAAAAATCACATTCCGCTTTTGGAAGATATTTACCTAAAGTGTTTGGATTGCGTAGATGGGGATGATTATGACGGAATCTTTTTAGAATCGCTTGTTTTAATGGATGCTAATTTTTTATATCGTTATCTTGATAAGCTGTTAGAAAAGTCTCCGCATCCGTATGGGTACCATGACGAATGGATTGAACGCCTATCACATATTTGGAAAAAAGACACATACCTACTGGATATGGATTCGATTTCGAACTACATTTACGAAAAAGCGGAGGAAAAGCAGTGGACATATCGCCCAATCATAGGACAACTTTTGTGCCATGAGTCGGGTGAAAACGAAATCACAGAAAGACAAGGAAAGTGGATTCAACATACAATTGGAAATTATTGTCTAGATTCAGAACGGATGTGCCATCTCTTTGGAGCGATAGCGGAACATGATGTAAACCAAAAAGAGAGAGGCCCTAAAAAAGAATTTTTGCGATGTAATAGCGAATATGCGGTATTTGAGAAATTGCCGTTAGAATCTTCAAGCTGGAGCTGGAGCGGAAGTGAAGTTCCGGTTATTGAAAGAAGGATCGAATACTTTAAATCGCTTTTACCATTGATGTCAGGAGTTAAATATTTAAAGCATCGACAGAAAATTGAAACAAGAATAGAAAATTTAGAGAATCACATAAAATATGTTGAAGTTCAGGAGCTCCTTGAAGCATTTGGCTAACGAGGTGCTGAAAACCATTTATGCTATGCAATGAAAAACTCAAGAGAAGAAAATGAGTTTATTAGGCATTATCTCCACAGCAAACAGGGTATCTCTTTTGTAACACTCACACATAAGACTGTGATGAAAAAGATGTCACAGTCTTTTTTGTTGTATCGCCGAAAATTGGCGATTTCGCCAACCAATTTTTAGACACGGTTTTACAGTGTTGCCAAACCATTTTCGGGCGGTTTTCCCAACTTGATGCCCACTTTTCCTGCCGCTTTCCGGAATTTGGCAGGGAAGGGGGCAATTTTTTTGAGAAAAAACAGAATAAATCCTGCTGTTTTCAGAATGTTTCAATTTCCTCGTGGTCGGTTTTCTGTGAAGTGACCCCAAAAAGTTAGACAAAATTTCGAAGTAAAAATTGTTCAAGCTGCCGAGAGGGCTTGTTGTCTGTGAATCGCGGGCGGCAAGCCCTTTAGCTTTGCCTTGATCCTGCGGTTGTTGTAGTAATCTAGATAGTAATCGCTCAACAATTGCCGTCCTGTGAAAGAGGCGACTCCTGTGCGATAATATAGTTATCGAGAACTTTTGAGAATTCTCAGTAATTCTCGATAATTATTGAGAATTCTTAAAAAATTCTCAAGTAGAGGAGACATCGCGATGCAAGTGAGTCAGATGAAGCGGGCAATAAGTCAGGAACAATGGAAACAGCGCATTGTGGAGTGCCGCAATTCAGGGGTTACGGTCAAGGAATGGTGCCGGGAGCAAGGAATAAGTTATTCTACCTACTACCGCCATGAGCAAGCATTATTGAAAGGTGCGCAGGATTCCAGCGATATACCGATTTCAGAGCAGGCACCGCAAACATTACCCGTCCCATTCGTAGATGTCTCTGAAATGTGCCAAACAACCTCCAAAACCCATGCAGATAGCATTGTAATCCAAGTCTCAGCTCCCGGCTTTAAACTCAAGGTTACCGGAGAAGCTGCAATGAGGGCATTGAAAGAAATCGAACGGGTGCTGCGCAATGCTTAAAGATGCCACAGGATTTAAGAAGGTTTACATTGCAGCCGGAAAGACGGATCTTCGCAAAGGAATGGACTCGCTGGCAGCAATAGTCAGTTTGCAATTTGAACTTGATCCATACGAGACGGATATTCTATTCCTGTTTTGCGGTAGTACTCGACGTGTTATAAAAGGTCTTGTATGGGAGGGAGACGGTTTTGTTCTGCTCTCGAAGCGTTTGCAAAACGGAGTGTTCCAGTGGCCGCGTGACAGGCAGGAAGTCATGGACCTTACGCAGAAGCAGTTCTCGGATTTAATGAATGGGTTAAGCATTGTAAGCACGATACGAACTGCGCAGCCCAAATATTTGTGCTGAAAGATATGGCAAAACGTAAAATTTTCGGTCACGCCAGATTCATTTTGCTTTGCGGAAACTCTACCCACTACAAACGTCTGCATCCCGAGAGAGCCTCTGCTGTAGAGGCTCTTTTTCGATTTGACCGAAAAGCAGGATTGAAGCCTGACAGGCCTCTCTCCTCAGCTCAGCGCACACTGTGCATGGGCAAAATGCCAAATGCTGGCTGGGGTTCGATTGGACAGCATAGCCAGAAAAGAGTACAATAGTATGTAAAGAAAACACTTTTTTGATGGAGAGAACTGCCATGACTAAGCTTACAGCAGAAGAATTGAAGGGCTATACCAAAGAGGACATGATTGCTTTGGTAATGCAGATGCAGGAAGCACTGGCGGTTTCAAATGCAAAACAGTTTGGCAGAAAAAGCGAAACGATGGAATGCCTTGGACAGGTAAGCCTGTTTAATGAGACTGAAATGTATGCGGATGCATCTGTACCTGAAGCAACCGCTAAGAAAGCACATGGCAAAAAGAAGGCCAGCAAGCAGAAAGAAAACGTCTCCAGAGTGCCCCTGCGCGTACAGAACCACGAGCTTCCCGAGGAAGAATTGGTTTCTGTCTTTGGTGAAAACGGCTGGAAGCGGTTGCCGGACAAGGTATATCTGAAAGTGGAATATCTGCCGGCTCGACAGGAGTGCGTGGAACACCATATTGCAATCTATGCGGGTATACGCAAAGAGGACAGGCAGAAGACTGTCGTGCAGACACCGCATCCTGTTGAAGTTATTGAGAAGAGTCTGGCAACATCCTCGCTTATTGCCTGCATTATGAATATGAAGTATGTAAACGCCATCCCGCTCTACCGTATGGAGCAGGAGTTTGCGCGCAACGACCTTGTCATCTCCCGCGCCAACATGGCGAACTGGATGATCTATTCCACGGAGCATTATTTCAGCCTCATGTATGACCTGCTTAAAAGTATATTGTGCAAACAGCACGTGGTGCAGGCAGACGAGACTACCTGTAATGTGGTACGGGATGACCGCCCGGCCGGCACAAAGTCCTATATGCATGTGTACAGAACGAATGAGTTTCAAAAGGGCCGGCAAATCGTTCTGTACAAATACAGCCCGGGGCGTGGGCACAAGGTAGCCGCTGAGTTTCTGGAGGACTTTCACGGATATCTGGAAACGGATGCTTTCAGTGGCTACAAGGCTCTGGAAAAGGAGCAGACGCAAATTACAGCAGCTTTTTGCTGGGCCCATGCTCGCAGAGACTTTTCTGATGCCTTAAAAGCAGTCGGTGCCAAGAGCGGAGTTGCAATACCGCAGGAAGGTTCCGTTGCCGCTCAGGCACTAGCCAAAATAGCAGAGATCTACCATCTTGAAGGATTGCTGAAAGATTTCTCACCAGAAGAACGTCTGCGCCGCCGCCAAAAGGAGATTGCTCCTTTGGTAGAGGCTTATTTCGCATGGGTAAAAAGAGCAGAACCCTTTGCAGATTGGCAGCAAGAAAACCTGTGATGGATTGGCTTACAGCCTGAACCAAGAAAAGCAGCTGAAAATGTTCTTGTGTGACGGAGAGATCCCTATTGACAACTCTGCAAGTGAGCGTGCTATCCGCCCCTTTACAGTCGGGCGCAAAAACTGGATGATGCTCAACACCCCCAGAGGAGCACAATCCAGTGCGACTCTCTACAGCATTGCAGAAACAGCCAAGGCCAACAATTTGAAGCCGTATGAGTATTTCCGTTTTTTACTGGACGAGATTGCAGAGCATCTTTATGGCCGGAAGCATGATCCGAATGACCGTGCGTTCTTAAATGATCTGCTGCCGTGGTCGGACAAGCTGCCTGACGTTTGCAAAAAAGAAAATTTGAAGTTTGCTGGAGCCGGGTTTGGCTCCAGCTCTATTTTTGCTCGATGGCTGTGGTTGAGCGGTTACTCTAGATATTCGATCAGTTCCAGTTTGAAGTGTTCCATGGAGCGGAACTCCTGCAAATACAGCAGCTCACTTTTGAGCAGCCCGAAGAAATTTTCTATCACAGCATTTGGCGCAGTAAATTTCTGCGACTATTCATTATGGAGGCTCCAAAATGGCAAATAGTTTGGAGATTTTGCGACTTAATTATCTCGGTTATACGCAACGGATGATTGAGTCAACGATTCACTGCTCACGGCATACAGTACGGCAGGTGTTAGATGAGGCTGCGGAGAAGAACATTACGTGGTCCCTCAATGGCGACATCATCAATGAGGATTTGGAGAAAACTTGTTTCCCCGGCAAATACAAGATCACTAACATGTATGAACAACACAAAACGAGGAGCTGCTGCACTTGGGTCTCCTCTGTGCAACAGCTCCTTTTGTTTTCGTTATCCGTTAGAGGCAGTCGGCTCTTCCAGAATGCGCCAGCCGTCCATCAAATTCGCATTATCCATAATAAAAGTGTGAGCCGTATCCTGTCCCCAGGAATTGTCGTATTTCAGCATCAGGTAATCGCTCAACTCAGTTCGATTTTTGAATTTTAATAAACGATATGGCTCCTGAAAAGCGACCTTTTCCACGAAATATACGGCATCCGATGTGGGAAGCATAACGCCGACATGGCCAATCATAAGGGAATTGTCTGTTTCAGAAAACTGATCGTGTAGAACCACGGAGATAAGACGAATTTTATCATCTTCTACAAAGGATAGACCGCGTCTTTTCCATTCTTGCTGAATTGCTTTTAAATAGAAATTCATTCTGAGTGCTTTCCAGCCGGTTGGCAAAACAGGGGAGAACGCTGGCGTATCTCCATTAAAGTTCGCTCCCAAGAAGCCAAAGAAGATACTTGACCACGTTTCGCCCAAGCAGGCAAGATGAAGACCTTCTTTTCCGGTGTTGTTCATGATTTCGTGTAGGTCGAGATACAGCGCTTTTTTGAAGTATTTTTCGGCAGCTTCCTGCAGGCCGTTTTGTGCAGCAAAAAGTGCATGGCTGGCGAAGCTCAGAGTGGAATCGTGCAAGCAGCACGGCTCGAAATCTTCCCATGCGTTCAGACGCTCTTCAGGAGTGAACTTCTTAGGCAACCGGGACATCAGAAGCAGCGTATCAGCCTGCTTGATAACTTGATACCTTTGCAGACGGTCAAAACAAACATGATGATAGCTGGCACCATCATCGGTTTTGAGTGTTTTAATGTCCACGGGCTCTAATCGAGAAAAAGTCTCATCCGGCAAATATCGACCAGTTTGCGGATTGCGACATTCTTTTAGATTGTCTCGCAGAGAATGCCAGGCAAGGACTTCCTCATCGCTGAGGGAAAGCTTCGAATATCGATTGGGATCGGTTTCCTTGAGCTTCAGCGCTGCCTTGATGGCCAAATCAAGATTAAACTTTACCATGCAATTGGTAAAGAGGTTATTATTGGTAATGCCACAATATTCATCAGGCCCCTTGCAGAACATAAGGTCGGCAGAGCCGTCAGGATGAATGATGCAACGGCTATGCCAGAAACGAGCAGTTTCGATGTAGACTTCCATGGCTTGCAGGTAAAAATCCTCATCGCCTGTGGCATCAAGATACTGCTGCATAGCGAATGGAATATCCGCAGTAATGTGTAACTCACTGGCACCAATGTCCCAGCTTTCGCACTGCTCAGAACCGTCAAAGGATGTCATCCAAGGATACCGGGCACCGGCATTGTTCATTTTTTGGCGTTCTCTTTCGTCTGCGGAAGGGTTCAAAATCATGTCTTGACGCATAAAAGCATCCTTCTTTCTTTTATAGTAGCAATGATTGTCGGAATCACGCAAGATTTTGATTGAACAGAGTAGTATGGTGATGCACCACATGTAATTCTAGCTGTGTTTCTGATCAAAAAAATTCACAGGAACTTTTGTATCTCATGCCTGCATTCAGGCGTAGCTGTTTCTGCTAATTTTTAGGTATTTCTAAAGCATGTTCGTTTACTGGCGGTAAATTAAAAATCGCAAAGTTAAATTCTTGTTTCGTTAAAATCACAAGTTTTATAGAGCATATTTGTAAGTTTTTACAAACTTCTTTGCGAGGTGTTGAAATCAAAAAGCGAATATGTTACTATTTAGATACAATAAGTAAGATAACTTAACTAACTAACTAAGAATCGGACCTGATATTTGCTACACGAAAGGCGAGATTTGTAAATGGTTATTCAACAGCGCATCCGTGCAGAAAACCTGAAAAAATCTACCAACTGGTAAACCAAAATAGAAGTATCTCGAGGGCGGCGTTGTCGAAAGAAACCAATCTCAGCAAACCCACGGTTTCCAGCTTGGTTGATGAGTTGATTGTCAACAAGTATCTCATTGACTGCGGGACCGTTGCCAGCCAGCAAATGGGACGCCGCCCCAACGAACTGAGGGTCAATGGTACAGAAAACCTAGTGGCGGTTATCAGCTGGCGGAGAGCGCGCTTGGATATTGCCCTGATCACGGCGGATAATAAAATCGCCTTCCGGGATCAGATTCCCCTTACGGAAGAAGAAGATAAGGTCGACAAGATCACATCCACCTTTTTCAACATTATGAAGCCGAAAGTAGGGGATAGACGCATCATGGGTCTCTGCATCATTATACCGGGCATTATTGATGCAGAAAATAAACGGATCCTCTCCACAGTGATCGGCGTAGGCTACAGTGACCCTGTGGTCCAGCGCTTTGAAGAAGCTTTTCATGATTATCCTTTCTGCCTGCTGAATGATACCGCCTGTTTCGCTTACGCAGAATATGTGTTTGCCAACATTACAGAACCTAATTTCGCCTATATCAATGTCTCAAAAGGCGTTGGCGCTTGCCTTTTGCCAATGGAAAAATGCTTCGTGGGGCTGGCAGCAATGCAACGCAGTTCGGACATTTCTCAGTTGACAGAAACGGACCGCTTTGCGCTTGCGGAAATCATGGCTGCGTTGAACGTGTTGTAGGTGAAAATGCCTTGACGGAAAGAGCGGAGGCGTGCGGTATTGATTTGACCCGTTTCGCTGGACGCAAACCTTTGTACTGTGATATCGGTGCCATGGCTGAAGATGGAGATGCCCATGCAAAAGAGCTGATAAAAGATTTAGCGGTCGATTTGTCTTTCGCAATCTCAAATCTGATCACGCTTTTCAATCCGTCGCTTGTGGTGATTGGCGGTATGGGCGTAAATCTTGGCCCGTTCTTCCTTTCCAACATTCGCGATGAAGTACAAAATAGCGGCTTCAAAGAGTTTGTGTCCAACACCTGGATCCAGTATTCTACACTGGGGCTGGATTCCGAGCTTGGCGGCGCTGCAAGATATTATATTGATCATTACTACGATTTTTTTGAACAGATGCAAGGCGGCCTATACGCTGACTGATGCAGAAAAGAGGCTTGAGATTATGATGCCCAGAATTATTGGTGTCAATTCCAACTGCTACCATGGTTACTCAATCGATGAAGCACTGGAGGAATCGCCGCAGCGGGGTTCCATTATGTAGAACTGACGGCAACAAAGGGATGGACAGAACACGTCTTTCCGGACCAGAGCTTTGCAAGTCTTTGCCATGTGCAGGACAAACTGAAAGAGCTGGATCTAGTCCCCTTTGCGATGAGCGGTCATACAAACCTTATGGATGTAGACAGACTGCCTGATTTTATTATGAATATGCGCCTGGCGCATTTCTTCGGCTGTAAATACATTGTCTCCTCAATCGGTGAGGCCCATTTAAAGGATAAAGCAAAAACCGGAAACGAAGTTCTGGTGCAGAACATCAAAGGACTGATCCCGCATCTGAAAGAAAATGGCTTGATGCTGGTCCTGGAGCTGCACGGTGAGCATGCGACCGGCACAATCATGAATGGAATCGTCACGGCAGTAAATTCCAATCTGGTAAAAATCAACTACGATACGGCAAACTGCGTGTTCTATGGCAATGTAGATGCAGCAGATGATAGCGATACCTGCATGGACAATGTGGCGTACCTGCACATCAAGGATAAGGCAGGCGCACGCGATGCATGGGATTTCCCTGCACTTGGAAAAGGCTACGTCGATTTCAAAACGCTTTTCAATAAACTGGACAAGGCTAATAACGATGCTCCACTCAGCCTCGAAATTGAGTTTACCGCAAAAGGACCGAAAGATCTGGATGAGATCAATACCGCTGTTAAAGAATCTGCGGTATATTTGAAAAATCTCGGTTACAAGATTTAAGTACATTCTGCGGTAGGTACCACCGCCGGATAATATATTTTCTACATTATTTATATGGAGGTTTAAGAACACATGAAAAAGGCACTCTCTATTGCAACAGCCACCGCGCTCATGCTTTCTTTGGCAGCATGCGGCAGCTCTGCTGCATCCAGCTCGGCCGCACCGGCAGCCGACAGCACTGCTTCTTCCACGGCAGAGTCTTCTTCTGCTGCGGAAAGCACCGGCGATAAGAAGGACCTGACCTTCGGCTATATCGCATACGATATGTCGGATATCTGGAATGAGTATTCTGCCAAGGCATTTGAGTATGCCGCTGAGCAGAACGGCGTGGAGACCGTGGTGCTCGACTCCAAGAACAGCCTGGAAGAGTCCATCACTGCGATGGAATCCCTCATCCAGCAGGGTGTGGACGGCATCTCTATCTTCCCGATCTCCACCGAGCAGGGGTCTCAGCTGGTCAAGATGGCTAACGAGGCCGGAATCCCCGTCACTATCGAGAACTTTGCTATGGACGGCCTGGATGATCCGGGCGATTACATTGCTTCCGTTGCCTGTGAGTACGACAAGATCGGCGAAGCTGCTATCAAGTGGATTGCAGAGCAGGACCCCGAGGCAAAGATTTTCTTCTGTGCCGGCCAGCAGGGCGCCGGTGTGTACGAGAAGTACCAGGAAGGCGTGGACCGCGCTGTGGAAGAGCTGGGCGGCGATGTGAAAGTCGTTGCTACGTTGCATGCCGACTGGCTGACGGATAAGGCCTACAACGTCACCACCGACCTCATCAACTCCGGCACTGAGTTCGATTACATCTTCGCCAACAACGACATGATGGCTCAGGGCTGCTACAACGCGCTGAAAGACGCCGGCAAAGAGGGCATCCCCATCGTGTCCACCGGCGGCTCCCCGGACGGCTTCAAGATGCTGCAAGACGGTATCGAAGCTGCGAATATGACCGCTCCCGTTTCTGTGCAGGGCGTGAAGACGTTCCTGAACCTGTACAACAAGGTTGCCCTGGGCGAAGATCCCGCTGAGAAATTCACCGCGCTGCCTGTTATCCCCGTGTCTGCGGACGACACCAGCTCCTACATCGCGTGGGATGACTATGCAGCCGCTTACAAGTACCTGGGCGAGAACAAATAACTAGCCTACTGAATACTACGATATGAGTTAATATACCGCCAGCCGGCCGTGCCGTGAAATTCGGCGCGCCTGGCTGGCGTTTTTGTAAGGGGGTGAGATCAGACATGCCTTGTGACTACAAAAATACAAAACCCATTATTGCCATGAAAGATATCAAAAAGGAGTTTTCTGGCGTTTGGGCTTTGTCCGGCATCACTTTTGAAGTATATCCGGGTGAAATCCACTGCCTGGTAGGCGAGAACGGCGCAGGAAAATCTACCCTGATGAAGGTTCTTTCGGGTGCTTACACACCTACCGAGGGAACCATCACGGTGGATGGAAAAGAATACAGTAAGTTCGATCCATTCTTGTCCAAGCAGCTTGGAATCAACATCGTTTACCAAGAAAATGACCTGGTTCCAAGCATGGACGTTGTGGAAAATATTTTTGTCGGCAACGAAAAACCAAGGGACTGGGAATCATAGATTATCCCGCCATGCGGAAAGAAACACAAAGGCAGATGGATGACCTGGGTATCCATTTGAAGCTGGATACCAAAATTGAAAATCTGTCTGTCTCGGATCAGCAGTTTGTCAAGATCTTGAAAGCGTTGAGCGTGCAGCCCCGTGTGCTGATTATGGATGAACCGACATCAATGTTCAACGTAGAGGATGCCGCAAAGGTTACGGAACTGACTAGGCGTATTGCCAGCATGGGGATTGGTATCATCTACATTTCCCACTTCCTGAACGAAGTTGTCGAGATCGCGGATCGCATTACGGTAATCCGCGATGGTGCGGTGATCAGCACCTTCTCCAACGAAAATCATGATACGCCGATTATCAAGATCACACAGGACATGGTAGGCCGCCCGATAGATATGTTCTATGACCGCGAGAAATGTCCTATCGGTGATGTGATGCTGGAAGTCAAAGACTTGCAGCTGACGAAAGACTCCCCAAAATCAATTTTACGGTGCACAAGGGCGAAATCGTAGGCTTCTCTGGAATGGTCGGCTCCGGCCGCACCGAAATGATGCGTGCCATGATAGGCGCATACAGCCGCTACGGTGGGCACATCTACATCAACGGCAAAGAGGTGCAGATCAAGAACCCGAACGACAGTATTAATGCAGGTATCGCCTTTATTACAGAGGATCGCCAGAAGCTTGGCCTGATGCTGCACGCCAGCGTGCTGGAAAATGCAACGATCATAGGCCTGCGGGAAAAGATCAAGGGATTCTTTGTGAATATCAAAAAGTTCCCGCCGCTGATCGAGCCGCTGCTGAAAGAACTGCGGGTCAAAACGCCCAGCGTGTGGACCGAGGCAGTTTACCTTTCCGGTGGCAACCAGCAGAAAGTAGTCCTGGCAAAGTGGCTGTATGCGGAACAGGATATTTACATTTTTGATGAACCTACCCGCGGTATTGATGTCAATGCCAAAGCCGAGTTTTACAAACAGATGAGCAACCTGACAAAGCAGGGCAAGTTCCTGATGATCAGCTCTGATATGCCGGAACTTATCAGCATGAGCGACAGAGTTTTGGTGGTTCGGGATGGCCGCATTGATTGTGAGCTGAAAGGCGAGCAGATCAACGAACAGGAAATCATTAAACGTGCATTGGGAGTAAATAAAGATGGCTGATAAAAAGACTAGCCTTTCTCCGGCTAAAAATATTTTTAAGGACCAGCGGGTCCTTCTGGCAATCGTTATCGCATTGATTGTCGTAATTATTTCGTGTATCAACCCTAATTTTATTGGCATCAATAACATTGTCGCAATTTTCCAGCAGATCTGCGTGCTGGGTATTCTGACAATGGCAATGAGCATTCTGCTGATCTCCGGCGGTATTGACCTGTCCATCGGCAATATTATGGTCGTCTGCGGTGTTGTTATGTACGTAGTGTTGGACAACGGTCTGCCCACCTTTATCGCTGTGCTGGCTGGCCTTGTTACCGGTGCAGCCTGTGGTTTGCTCAACGGCGCTATCATTGCAAAAAGTAAGTGCATTCCGCTGGTCATTACACTGGGCACCAGCAAGATGTTTTACGGCATTGCCCTGACGGTTTCCGGTGGACGTATCATGAACTTCGGCGGTGCATTCAACGGCTTGAAAACCAAGTACTTCGAAATTTTCTCGCCCATGCTGCTGGTTTTGCTGGCCATGGTCATGGTGGCGTATCTCATGATGACTTACACCAAGTTCGGCCGCCGTGTAGTCGCCCTGGGTGGTAATGAAAAGAACGCTTTCCTGTCCGGTATTAACGTGAACCGTTATAAGATCATTGTTTATGGCATTTCTGGTCTGTTCTGCGCGGTTGCCAGCATCGTATTTGTTGCCCGTATTGACTCCATTACCTCGAACGCCGGTACCAACTATGAAACGAACGCCCTAGCCGCTGCCATTATCGGCGGTGTCACCTTCGACGGCGGCAAGGGTACGATCAGCGGCGCATTCCTCGGCTGTCTGCTGATGGGTGTTATCTCTAATGCTATGAACATCCTCGGCGTCGATAATAACGTACAGACGATCATTACCGGCGCCATCATTGTTGCAGCAGTCGTCCTGAGCAACATCAATAACATCAAGAAGAAATAAATCCGAAAGGTTGTGTAGTAAGTGGTAAATGTTGCTGTTATTGGAGCAGGATTTATGGGACGTACCCATGTAACAGCCTACAAGGCCATGCCGAACGCAAAGGTTACGGCTGTTTGTGATCTGAGTGAAAAGCAGGGCAAAGACCTCGCCGAGTTTGCCGGATGTGATTGGTATAACGACGGTGAAAGCATGCTGAACACAGTAGATATCGACGTTGTGGATATTTGCCTGCCTACCTTTTTACATGAGCAGTATGTCCTGCTGGCTGCGGGGCATAAAAAGCACGTCATCTGTGAAAAACCTGTCACGCTGTCGCTCGAATCACTTGACCGTATGATTGCCGCTACCAAAGCGGCTGGCGTTCAGTTTGCCGTAGGGCAGGTCGTCCGTTTCTGGCCTGAATACGTCCGCGCCAAGGAAATGGTAGAAGCAGGGGAACTGGGAACGATTAAATATGCCCGCGCCAGCCGCCTTTCCGTGCACCCGGCATGGAGCGAGTGGTACCGCAGGCCAGAAAACAGCGGCGGCGGACTGTTCGACCTGCACCTGCACGACATCGATTACCTGTGCTATATTTTCGGCAAGGTGAAGCAGGTGTATGCTGTCGGCCGCAAGAACAGTGTCGGCTGCTGGAACCATGTGGCAACATCCCTGACCTTTGAAAACGGTATGGAAGCTACGGCCGAGGGAATCCTGGAGATGCCCAGCGGATTCCCCTTTACGACAGAGCTGAATGTTGTTGGCGATAAAAAGGCATACTGTTACCATATGGGGGCTGGTGCCAACCTGGAAAACATCGCGGCGGCGTCTCGCTCCACCACGGTCTATGGCGACGGCAAGGCCGAAACTCTGGCCATAGATCCCTATGATGCCTACCAGAAGGAACTGGAAGATTTCATCGGCCATATCGAGGCCGGTACGCCGATAACGGTAATTACCCCGGCCGATGTCCGCCATGTGCTCTCTGTAATCGTGGCGATTCGCGAATCGCTGGAAACGCAGAAAACCGTAACGGTTTCGTGAGGATGTTATGAAACAAGGTATTAGTTTGTTCTCTTTTTCCGAAAATACGGATGTCCGATGGATGTTTGAACATGCGAAAAAAGCGGGCTATGATGGCGTGGAGCCGGTTTTGAGTGAATCCGGCTATCTGAACCCGCAAACCCCGGAAAAAGATGTCCTGGCCATGAAAAGAATGGCCGATGATATGGGCCTGGAGATTCCCAGCGTAGGGGTATGGAGTCTGTGGCAGAACAATCTCGTTTCTGACAGCGAGAAGACCCGGCAAAAAGCGTTTGGCATTGTACAAAAGCAGATCGAAGCTGCGCACCTTCTGGGGGCTAAAACGATTCTGGTTGTTCCCGGTTATGTCGGTTGCAATTTTGTAGAGCACCCAGAAAAGATCCGGTACGATATTGCCTATGAGCGTGCGCAAGACGCATTGAGCCGACTGGCACCCGAAGCGAAAGCTGCGGATGTGGCAATTGGCATTGAAAATGTCTGGAATCGCTTCCTTCTTTCCCCATTGGAAACTCGGCGGTTCCTGGATGAGATTAGCTCCGACTATGTCGGTATGTATTTGGATGTCGGTAATGCCGTGTATATCGGCTACCCGGAACAATGGATCGAGATCCTCGGCCACCGCATCAAAAAGCTACATATGTCTGACTATCGCTTTGATCAGGCAGGCATTGGCGCTTTCGTAGATCTCTTTGCCGGTGATGTTGATTTCCCGGCGGTTGCAAAGGCGATCGCAGGAATCGGGTATGATGATTACATCACGCTTGAAATGCTGCCCAATTATAAGCAGTTTCCCGAGGTAAGCCTATATGCAGACAAATATGCCATGAACAAAATTATAGAAATGATTCATTTATAAAAAACGCTAGGAGACCATTAAGTGCGTCTTCACGGATGCAAAGGAAAAAACAGATTTTTGTTACACAACGAGTGTGGATTAGGTTTTCTGCCATAAATTCGAAAAGGCTTGCAAACGGGACATGAAAATCCCATTGTTTGCAAGCTTTTCTAGTTCTAGAATCAGAATATGACCACTTCATGAATGCTGTTTATTCTTATACCTGTTCATATAAAAAAGGAACTGCCGTATTGCAACAGCCCCTTTTTAGAAGGAAAATAGTGAATATCAGTTTTTCATTTCGACGCGGATCTTATCGTTGGCTTCCTCCACCTTCATACGAGAAAGGATAAAGGTGATGATGGCATCCAGCACCAAGGGAATTACGAGGTACATGAGTTTCAGCATATTGATGCAGGATTCCGGCTGCACGGCCAGTGCCTTGTCGTAGTTGCTGAATGCCAGCAGCCAGCCGGTAATGGCAGTGCCGATGCCGCCGCCCAGCTTGACACCAAGGGAAGTGCAGGAGTACATGGTGCCATCCACGCGCTTGTGCTTGGTTAGCCACGTGTATTCTGAGCAGGCAGCGATCACGGCGTTCATATCACCCTGCCAGGGACCCTGGCCCAGTGCAGCAATGGCCGTAAAGAGCAGCATCATCTTGACATCGCCGGAACCCGTATAGCCGGCCACCGCAACGAGCGCACGGGCCACGGTAGCGAGGGCGTAGCTGCCGACATTCAGTTTGTACATACCGTGCATCTTGGCAACGAGGGTCGGTGTAAAGACCAGTGCGATGATCAAAGGGATGTTGATGGCCCAGGAGAAAACGCCGAACAGGTTTTTGTCACCAAGAATATGGGCGGTGTAGAAGGTACCCATACTGATCATGGCACCATAGATCTGCTGCAAAATGTAGGTGACACAGATCATCATGTAATATTTGTTGGAAACCAGCAACTTGGCAGCCTCGACAAGACCGTACTTCTTGTCTTTCTCGATTTCGGCTTTATCCGTGGTATCGACAAACTCTTCCTCCGGCAACTCCTTGACGGAGAAGACAGAGAGCGTGTTGACGATCAGACCGATAATGGCGTAGACGATAGCCACGGTGCGCCATGCTTCGGCAGTGTTACCCAGTGCGGAGACGGCCAGCAGCGTGAAAGACTGGATTGCAAGGCTGGTGGCGAACGCGAACATGAAGCGGTAGGAACCCATCTCAACGCGCTCGGCGCTGTTCTTGGTGACAAGGGAAGTCAAGGCAGAGTACGAGCGTACCAACCGCAACCTGTCTGTCCATGGCTACCAGGAGGAAGGCACCATCACCACGCCGTTCGATATGCGCGTGCAGAACGAGATCGACCGCTTCCACCTGGTTAAGGATGTCCTGCAGCACCTGCCGCAGCTGGGCAACAAGGGCGCTTATCTGATCCAGCAGATGAACGACAAGCTGGTTGCTCATAAGAACTACATCCATGAAGTCGGCCAGGATATGCCCGAAATTTTGGATTGGAAGTGGCATCTGCCGGAAAACAAGTAAGGGGTTTACGTCAAGTAATCCCTTGCAAACCTCCCCATAAAATGCTATACTGAGTCAGTACGATGCAAACAGGTCATGAGCCAATGTGTACGCACGGCTCGTGACCTTTTTGTGTTTGTGGGATTCCTAAATCGAGAGGGAATGGGGAGGATTATGTTAGAAACGATCGCGGCTGTCAACCAGGTAGTCAACAACTTTATCTGGGGCGTTCCCGCCATGGTGTGCATCATCGGCGTGGGGCTGCTGCTCAGTGTGCGCACCGGCTTTTATCCAGATCCGCAAATTCCCCTATGCCATCAAAACCACGATTGGCCGCATGTTCCGCAAAAAGGATGCCTCGGACGGTGCAATGACGCCGTTCCAGGCGGTGTGTACCGCGCTGGCGGCCACCGTGGGTACCGGCAACATTGCCGGTGTGGCGGGGGCTATTGCCATCGGCGGGCCGGGCGCGGTGTTCTGGATGTGGTGTTCCGCACTGCTGGGCATGTGCACCAATTTTCGGAGGTCACGCTGGCGGTACACTTCCGGGAGCGCAATGCCAATGGCGAGTGGTGGGCGGCCCGATGTATTACATCAAAAATGGCCTTGCCAAACACTGGCGCTGGCTGGCCGCCATTTATGCTCTGTTCGGCGTGCTGACGGTGTTCGGCACCGGCAACGCCACACAGGTCAACACCATTATCACCGCCATTGATGCCGCCCTGAACCAGTATGCCGTTGTGAGCGATAAAGCTATGGCAACCGTCAACCTGGTCATCGGCATTGTAGTGGCCATGCTGGTGGCGCTGGTGCTGCTGGGCGGCGTGAAGCGCATTGGCAGTGTCAGCGAAAAGCTGGTGCCCTTTATGGCGCTGACCTATGTGGTGCTGGCTCTGGGTGTGGTGCTGCTCAACCTGCCGCGTCTTCCGGAGGTGTTCACCTCCATTGTGGCGGGGGCGTTCAACCCGGCGGCCTTTACCGGCGGCGCAGTGGGCAGCTTGTTCCTGAGCATGCAGAAAGGTGTTTCCCGCGGAATATTTTCCAACGAAGCGGGCCTTGGCACCGGCTCCATTGCCCATGCCTGCGCTGACACCAAAAAGCCGGTCAAGCAGGGCGTGTTCGGCATCTTTGAAGTATTTGCCGATACCATTGTGATCTGTACCCTGACGGCGCTGGTCATCCTGTGCAGCGGCACGTCGGTCAATTACGGCCAGGCCGCCGGTGCGGAGCTGACCATCTCCGGCTTTACCCTCACCTATGGCGGCTGGGCATCGCTGTTCACGGCGGTGGCGCTGTGCTGCTTTGCATTTTCTACCATCATCGGCTGGGGGTTGTACGGCTCCCGCTGCATTGAGTATCTCTTCCACACCGACAAAGTGGTGCGGCCTTTCCTGGTCGTTTAGGCCGCGACCCGGCCCCTCCTTTGTTGCCATCCTGATGGCCAATAACAGCACTTCCTTCTTTATATTACAGCGTGATCTTCTCCAGCTCGGCCATCCACAAAGCGTTGCAGGCATGGGCATGCGAGTCACCGGGGGGACAACGTGACCGATCCGACTTTCGGGCCATCGGGCAGACAACTGCGCTTGAACTGCTGGGCAAAGAAGCGGCGGTAGAAGTTCGCAGCCAGGCCAGCAGTACTTCCGGTTCATACCGCCCGGCAAATGCGGCCAACGCCAGGTGATAAATCTTGGCGGGTCCAAACCCAAAGCGCAGCACATAATACAGTAAAAATCGTGCAGCTCATAAGGGCCAACCAGCTTCTCGGTCTGCTGAGCGATGGTGCCGTCCTCAGCGGAGGGCAGCAGCTCCGGGCTGACAGGCGTATCCAGAATATCCACCAGCACATCACGCAGCACCGGCTGGCCGCAGGTATCGGCCACGTACTGCACAATGTGACGCACCAGCGTTTTGGGCACCCCGGCGTTCACACCGTACATGCTCATGTGGTCGCCGTTGTAGGTGGCCCAGCCGAGGGCCAGCTCGCTCAAGTCTCCGGTGCCGATCACAAAGCCGCCGTTCTTGTTGGCGTAATCCATCAATTCCAGCGTGCGCACACGGGCCTGGCAGTTTTCAAAGGTCACATCATAGGTGTGCGGGTCCTGGCCGATATCGGCAAAGTGGCTTTCCACCGTGTTGGTGATGTTGATCTCGGCAAAGCTGACACCCAGTGCTTCGCACAGAATCTCCGCGTTGGAGCGGGTGCGCTTGGTAGTTCCAAAGCAGGGCATGGTAATGGCAATAATGTCCTTGGGGTCACGGCGCAGCACCTTGCAGGCACGCACGGCAACCAGCAAAGCCAGACAGAATCCAGCCCGCCGGAAATACCCACAACAGCGCACTTGGCGTGGGTGTGCTCCATACGCTTGGCAAGGCCCTCAGCCTGGATGCGCAAAATCAGCTCGCAACGCTCGGCGCGAGCTGCATCATTCTGCGGCACAAATGGCGTGGGGGAAACAAACCGCGTCAGCGGTGCTTCTGCCACTTCCAAATCAAAGCTGATGGTCGTGTATCCGGCGGCATCCGGCACAAAGGTCGTGCTGCGCTACGCTCCTGCACCATGCGGCCAAGGTCCAGCTCGGTCATAGCGGTGCCGCCTTCAAAGGGGGCAGTCTCGGCCAGCAGGGTGCCGTTTTCGGCAATCAGGTTATGCCCGGCAAAGGTCATATCGGTGGTGCTTTCGCCGTGGCCGGCGTCGGCGTAGAGATAGGCACACAGCAGCCGTGCGCTCTGCCCGCTGATAAGCTGGCGGCGGTAGGCGGCCTTGCCGATGGTCTCGTCGCTGGCGGAGAGGTTGGCAATCACGGTCGCGCCGGCCAGTGCCAGCGCGCAGCTGGGGGGCACGGGGCTCCATAGGTCCTCACACACTTCTACGCCCAGCACAAAGCTTTTCAGCTGCTTGCAGCTGAAAAGCAGCCGCGTGCCGATGAGCGTTTCCTGCCCCGCAAACTCAATGCACTCCGGCTCGGCCATGCCGGGCACAAAGTGGCGCTTCTCGTAAAATTCGCCATAGTTAGGCAGGTGTTGCTTCGGCACCAGGCCCAGCAGCTCACCGTTGCACAAAACGGCGGCGCAGTTGTACAGCTTGCCGTCATAGGCAACTGGCAGGCCCACCAGCGCCACCAGGTTCAGCCCGCGGCTTGCCTCCAGGATGGCAGCCAGGCCGTCTTCGGCACCCTTCAGCAGGGTCTGCTGCAAAAACAGATCACTGCAGGTGTAGCCGGTCAGGCAAAATTCAGGAAAGCAGACCAACTGCACGCCCTGGGCCGCGTACACACTCATAGCGTCAATGATCTGCTTGGCATTATAGGCGCAGTCGGCCACGTGCAGGGCGGGGGTGGCGGCGGCTGCGCGGACAAATCCATTTTCAAAAGCGGGAAAGCTGTACTTCATTCGCCAAACTTCCTTTTTATAAAGTAGTATAGGCCTATCATAACACGGCGCAGGGCTAATCGCAAGCAAAACGACAAAAAGAAAAATATAAAAGATAAAATATAATATATACTTGACAATGCAGGAGGGCGGTGCTATACTGGTTACACCATCTGAAAGGAGGCAGGGAAGTTGGCCAAAAACCTGAAACTGAAAGCTGCCCGTGCCGAAAAAGATATGACACAGGCCGCTTTGGCCGAAGCCGTCGGCGTTTCGCGCCAGACCATCAACGCGATTGAAAAAGGGGAGTATAACCCCACCATCAACCTGTGCCGCAGCATCTGCAAGGTGCTGGGCAAAACCTTAGATGATCTATTCTGGGAGGAATAACTATGAAATTAGCACAACTTTTCGGCAAAAATCAGTTGGACGAAATGCAGGAACGCACCATGCTTACCATCGAAAGCCGCGGCTTCTGGCTGGTCTGGTCGCTGCTGCTGGTTGTCTTGCTGGTGGAGGGATTGCTCGGCTTTACCATGCGGGAGATGGCAGGCACCTGGGCTGTGTTTATGATTAGCTGCGTCTACATTGTCGCCGCCTGCCTGCGTGCCGGACTTTGGAGCCGCCGCATTAAAAACGCTGCCGGCACCAATGTGCTGTTCAGCCTTGCGGGTGCGGCGGTCATCGGCGTTTTTACATTTGTAAGGATGTCGGCGTTCGATGTGCCGCTGGCCATCCATCTGGCCTGCGCGGCCATTGCGGGTCGAGCGCAACGCCGTGGTGGAGGAGCTGCCCATCCGGCGTGATTCCGGCTTCCGCGCCTGGCTGCCCATCATGTATGGGTGCGACAATTTCTGCACCTACTGCATTGTGCCCTATGTGCGCGGGCGCGAGCGCAGCCGCACCCCGGCGGATGTTCTGGCAGAGTTCAAAACGCTGGTAGAGCAGGGCTATAAAGAAATCACCCTGCTGGGCCAGAACGTAAACAGCTATGGCAAAGGTCTGGAAGAAAAGACGGATTTTGCCGATCTGCTCAACCTGCTGTGCACCGTTCCGGGCGATTACCAGATCCGCTTTATGACCAGCCACCCCAAGGATGCCAGCCGTAAGCTGATCGATACCATTGCCGCGCAGGATCACCTGTGCAAGCATATTCATCTGCCGGTGCAGTCCGGCAGTGACCGTATCCTGAAAGAAATGAACCGCCACTATACGGTTGCCCAGTATATGGATCTGGTCAATTATGCTAAGGAGAAAATCCCCGGTGTAACCTTCTCCAGTGATATCATTGTCGGCTTCCCCGGCGAGACGGAAGAGGATTTCCAGGCAACGCTTGATTTGATCCAGCGGGTCAAATACATGCAACTGTTTACCTTTATCTATTCCAAGCGCACGGGTACCATCGCTGCCAAGCTGCCGGACCCGGCCACCCATGCCGAAAAGGCAGCCCGCATGGACCGCCTGCTGAAACTGCAGGATTCCATTGCTTTCCCGATGATCGCCGCTATGGCGGGGCAGACCGTGAAAGTGTTGGTGGAGGCTGCTGGCCGCACCCCCGGCACCCTGAACGGGCGGCTGGATAACAACCTGGTCGTCGAGTTCCCCGCCGAGGAAAGCCTGATCGGCCAGTACGCCAATGTGCGCCTGACCGGTTCCCGCGCCGCACTGCTGGTGGGGGAACTGGCAGAATAAAGCCAGTTCCAATAAAATATCGTAGCTAACATTTGCTGAATACAGCGTAATAATAAGGAGTAACCAAAATGGATTGCATTGATCTTTTCAAAAAAGCCGCCGCCGCCATGCAGACTGACCCCCGTTACCTGGAACTGGATGCAGCCCGCCGCGAAAACGATAACGACCAGGAGCTGCAGGGCCTGATCGGCGAGTTCAACCTCAAGCGCCTGGACCTGAACAACGAAAGCGCCAAGCCGGAACCGGATACCGCCCATGTGGCCGACCTGAACCAGCAGGTGAATGACCTGTACACCCAGATCATGTCCAGTGAGGGCATGGTGCGCTACAACACCGCCAAAAAAGAGTGCGAAGCCATGGTTAGCCATATTGATGCCATCATCAACACGGCCATGAACGGCGGCGACCCCATGACCGTTCAGGCCCCCACCGGCGGCTGCACTGGCAGCTGCTCCACCTGTGGCGGCTGCCACTAAGGCGGCACAGCAGCCAATTTGTTCATGAACAGAATCAGGAGTGTGAAGAATGGCAGCAAACATTGTGCCCCAAAAAGTTGAGGATGTTGATACACAGGCGCTTTCGCCCATGATGCAGCAATATCTGGAAATCAAGCGCCAGCACCCCAACGAGATTCTGTTTTACCGCGTGGGTGACTTTTACGAGATGTTCTTTGACGATGCCCTGACGGCATCGCGGGAGCTGGAACTGACTCTGACCGGCAAAGCCTGCGGCCTGCCGGACCGTGCGCCGATGTGCGGCGTGCCGTTCCATTCGTATGAAATTTACGCCGCCCGCCTGATTGCCAAGGGCTACAAAGTCGCTATCTGTGAACAGATGGAAGACCCGGCGCTGGCCAAAGGGCTGGTCAAGCGGGATATCATCCGCGTAATTACGCCGGGTACTGTGATCGAAAGCAGCATGCTGGCGGACGATAAAAACAACTATATCTGCAGCATTTATACCCGCAAGGTGCGCAGCCGCTGGAAAGCCGGCATCTGCTTTGCGGATATTTCCACCGGCGAGGCCTATGCCACCGAGCTGACCGCGGAAAAAATGGGCCCGGCCATCATCACCGAGCTCTGCCGCTATATGCCCAGTGAAATTCTGATCAACCCGGCACTGCTGGACTTAAAAGAAGTAACCAACTATGTCCGCCAGCACACCCATGCACTGGTGGAGCTGCGCGAGGATGCCTGCTACCAGCAGCGGGTGATGGAGGACGCCATGACCGCTCAGTTTGGGGCGGATTGGCGCAATACCTGCGGCTTTGCGCAGGACGGTCTGGTGCCCTATGCCTTTGGGGCACTGCTTGGCTACCTGCATGAGACCCAGAAGCACGGCATCGACCGCATCAAGTCAGTGCAGAACTATGCCGATGCCCAGTACATGCGGCTTTCCCCGGTCACACGCGCTAACCTGGAACTGACCGAGACCATGCGCGGCCGCGAAAAGCGCGGTACGCTGCTGTGGGTGCTGGATAAAACCGAAACCTCGATGGGCAAACGCCAGCTGCGCGCCTGGATCGAGCAGCCGCTGGTGGACAGCAGCGTCATCAACCAGCGGCTGGATGCTGTGGAAGCGCTGTACAATGCCAACGTGACCCGTGCAGACTTAAAAGAAGCGCTCTCCCATGTTTATGACATTGAGCGCCTGACAACCCGCATTCTGTATGGCTCCGCCACCCCCAAGGAAGTCAAAGCCCTGGGGGATACCTGTGTTTATCTGCCGCAGGTACGCCAGCTGGCCCGGCAGTGTACCACCCCACTGCTGCAGGAGCTTTCGAGCGCTGTGGACCCGCTGGAAGATTTGCTGGACCTCATCAACCGTGCCCTGGTGGAAGATCCCCCGGCAAACCTTAAGGACGGCGGTGCTATCCGCGCAGGGTTCAACGCCGAAGTGGACGAGCTGCGGGATATCATGCACGGCGGCAAGGGCTTCCTTTCCCAGTTGGAAGCCAAGCTGAAAGAGGAGACCGGTATCCCCAAGCTGAAAATAGGTTTCAATAAAGTGTTCGGCTACTATATTGAGGTCAGCCGCAGCTATGCGGCCAGCGTACCGGATACCTTTATCCGCAAGCAGACCCTGACAACAGGGGAGCGCTACATTACCCCGGAACTGAAAGAGCTGGAAAACAAGATCCTTGGCGCAAACGAGCGCCTGTTGGTATTGGAACACCAGCTGTTTGCCGACCTGCTGGAAGCCATCTCCGCCCAGTTGCTGCGTATCCAGCGCACGGCCTTTGCGGTAGCCCAGCTGGATGTTCTGGCTTCCTTTGCGGAAGCGGCGGTGCAGAACAACTATGTAAAGCCCACGGTGGATGACAGTGATGTGCTTTCTATTACCGAGGGCCGCCACCCGGTGATTGAGCAGATGCTGAAAGGCAGTCTGTTTGTGCCAAACGATACTACGCTGGACGAAACCGAAAACCGCATGCTCATCATCACCGGCCCCAACATGGCGGGCAAATCTACCTACATGCGCCAGAATGCGCTGATTGCCCTGATGGCGCAGATCGGCAGCTTTGTTCCGGCATCCAGCTGCCATGTCGGTGTGGTGGATGCTATCTTTACCCGCGTGGGCGCATCGGATGACCTTGCCGCCGGTCAGTCCACCTTTATGGTGGAAATGACCGAAGTGGCCGAAATTTTGCAGCGGGCCACCAAAAGCAGCCTGGTCATTCTGGATGAGATCGGCCGCGGCACATCCACCTTTGACGGCATGAGCATTGCCCGCGCCGTGGTGGAGTATATCTGCGATAACATCGGCTGCAAAACCTTGTTCGCTACCCATTACCATGAGCTGACCAGCATGGACCAGGATGTGGACGGCATTAAAAACTATAACATCGCCGTCAAAAAGCGCGGGGAGGATATCACCTTCCTGCGGCGCATTGTGCAGGGCCCGGCGGATGACAGTTATGGCATTGAAGTCGCCAAACTGGCCGGTCTGCCGGAGGCCGTGATCAAGCGTGCACACGCCGTGCTGCGCCAGCTGGAAGCCACAGCTCCCGGCGCCAACAAGGCCATGCAGCTGGATTTTGAAACAGTGGAAGCCTATAACAACCCCACCGTTCCCAGCGAGGTTGTGGACAAGCTGAACAGCCTGGATATTGAGACCCTGACCCCCATCGAAGCGCTGAACTTCTTGTATGAACTGAAACAGGCGCTGAAGTAAATACATTGTTCAAACGCTAAGGCAATACCGCATAATTCTAAGTGCCGATACGGCGAGCGAGGTGCGGCAGCTGCTAAGCCAAAAGCGCAGATAATACTGGATGCTGCAAAGGTGAGCGCCGCCAGTGGCGGAAACAGCGAACCGAAGCAGGGGCAGCGGTCGCAGAGTGCGAGGGGCTTTTGCCCCCGAAGCACGATGCGGGTACCGCAACCCGACATTATCGAGCATTTTGGCAACGCAGATGCCGTGCCGCAGCCGCCGGAGCGGTGCTTGAGCCGTTAGACGGGAATTGTGCGGTATTGCCCTAAACTTTAAGCAGAAAAACACCCCCTGACCTAGAAAGAGGTACCCCATGGCAGAAATTCGCGTACTGGATAAGCATACCGCTGAACTGATCGCCGCAGGCGAGGTGGTGGAGCGGCCTGCTTCGGTTGCAAAGGAACTGCTGGAAAACGCCATCGACGCCGGTGCAACGCAGATCACGCTCTCCATCGTGCGCGGCGGCATTCAACAGCTGCAAATTGCGGATAACGGCAGCGGCATTGAGGCAGAGTATATCGATAAAGCCTTTGTGCGCCACGCAACCAGCAAAATTGCCAGTGCCGAGGATCTGGGCCACATCCACACCCTTGGCTTCCGCGGCGAAGCGCTTGCTTCCATCGCCAGCGTGGCCAGGGTAGAGGTGCTGACCCGCACCGAAGCGGACGAATACGCCTGCTGCTATCGCATTGAGGGCGGCGAGCCCCAGGGCATGGAGCCCGGCGCCCGCCCGCGCGGCACCACCGTAACGGTGAACGATCTGTTCTATAATACGCCCGCCCGCATGAAGTTCCTGAAAAAGGACGTCAGTGAGGGAACTTTTGTGGCGGATATCGTTCTGCATGAAGCGTTGTCCCACCCGGAAATTGCATTCCGCTTTCTGCGGGACGGCAAGCAGCAGTTCATGACCCCCGGTGACGGCCAGCTGCGCAGCGCTGCCTATGCGGTGCTGGGGCGGGAGTTTGCCCGCGACCTGCTGCCGCTGGATGGCGATGGCGGCGTTTATAAAGTGACCGGCCTTGTCACCCCGCCGCGCGCCTGCCGGGCGTCTCGCAGTGCGCAGCATTTTTACGTCAATGGCCGCTATGTCAAAAACCGCACCATGATGGCTGCGCTGGAAAACGCTTACAAGGGCACCCTGATGCAGGGCAAATACCCCGGCGCCATCCTGCGCGTTGATATGCCGGCGGACCTGGTGGACGTCAACGTACACCCCGCCAAAACCGAGATCCGTTTTGCGCGGGAAAGCGATGTGTTCGATGCGGTCTACCGCACGGTGCGCGCGGCCTTGGCTGCCCCCGGCAGCGGAGAGTGCCGCTTTGATTTGGGCCATGTGGCAAAGAAAATCCCCAGCCTGCCCCGCAGCAGACAACGCTGCCCGGCAGTGCTCCGGCACAGTCCAACCCCCAGCGGCCTGCGGTTGCACCGGCCCAGCCGCCGCAGCCGCAAAAGCATTTCAACACCCTTTCCGCGGCAGAGTACCGCGCATTGAATAAGCTCACGGCCCCGGTGCCTGCCCGCACGCTGCCCGGTACCAGCGGAGTGATGGAGCTGAACTCGGTGCGGGCACCATTTAATGCACCCAGCACCCCGCAGTTTGCCGCCCCCGCGCCGCACACGGCACAGGAGGACCTGCTGGACATTCTGCCCGACCTGCCGGAACAGCAGCCCAAGTCAGAACCCGCTGTAACCACAGCCCTCGCGCAGCAGCCTGCCCCGGCCCAGCTGGAAAATATTGAATCACCGGAACTGCCGGAAGAGGAAAAATCTGCCACCGGCCTGAGCGCACTGCCCATCACCCACAATGACCCAACTACCCAGGCGGACATCCCGCCGGAGCAGACGACCTTTGCCCCGGCACCCGCCAGCCTGCCGCTGCGCGTGGTGGGGGAGGTATTCAAAACCTACATCATCACCGAGCGCAACAATGAGCTTTGTCTGATTGATAAGCACGCCGCACATGAGCGCATCCTGTTTGAGCAGCTCGCCAAGGATTACGGCAGCGTGCCGTCTCAGATGCTGCTTGTCCCCGTGCAGGTCAACCTTTCCGCCGAGGAAAAGCAGGCCCTGCTGGCCCACCAGGAACTTTTGCAGAACAGCGGTGTGGAAGTGGATGATTACGGCGGCTTTACCGTTGTGGTGCGTGCCGTTCCCGCGGATGTGCCGGTGGACGATGTGGGGGATATGGTGCTGGAACTGGCCAACCATTTGCTGAACGGCGGCCGCGATGCCCTGCGGGAGAAAACCGAGTGGGTACTGCATTCCATTGCCTGCCGCGCCGCCATTAAAGCGGGGGACAGGACCACCACCGATGAAATGCTGGCCCTGGCCCAGAAAATTATGGACGGCAGTGTGCCGCCGTTTTGTCCCCATGGCCGCCCCTGCGTGCTGAAGCTGACCCGGAAGGAGCTGGAAAAACAGTTTGGACGCCTTGTATAATGCCGCCAAGCCCCGCGTGGTTGCCATTGGCGGACCGACGGCAACTGGTAAAACCGCACTCTCGGTCGCCTTGGCCAAACGCTTTGGCGGCGAGATCATCAGTGCGGATTCCATGCAGATCTATCAGGGGCTGGATGTTGGCACTGCCAAAGTGACCCCGGAAGAAATGCAGGGGGGTGCCGCACCATCTTGTCGGCTTCCTTGCGCCGGAACAGGCGTTCAGCGTGGCGGATTTTACCACCCTTGCGGGGAAAACCATCACCCAGCTGACGGCACAGGGCAAGCTGCCGCTGGTTGTGGGCGGCACAGGGCTGTACATTACCAGCCTGCTCAACGGCATTGGCTTTACGCCAGAAAAAGTGGATCCTGCCATCCGGCAGGAGCTGCAAGCCCGCCTGCAGGCGGAAGGCTCCCAGGCGCTCTATGCAGAACTTGCCGCGGTGGACCCGGGCTATGCCGCCAAGGTGCATCCCAACAACACCCCTCGGGTCATCCGTGCTTTGGAACTGTACCGTGCCACCGGCCGCAAGATGAGCGCTGAGCGCGAGGCCGCCCGTCCGGCGGAAAAACCTTACCGTTCACTCTGTCTCTGCCTGACCTGCCGCGACCGCACCCTTCTTTACCAGCGGATTGATACCCGCTGTGACCGTATGATGCAAAGCGGCATTCTGGAAGAGGCCAAACTGGTGTATGACCACCGCGATACCTACCGCACCGCGGCGCAGGCCATCGGCTACAAAGAGTTCTTCCCGTATTTTGAGGGAACAGCAGACCTGGAAAGCTGCCTTGCGCACCTCAAACAGGCTTCCCGCAATTATGCCAAGCGTCAGCTGACCTGGTTCCGCCGCCAGACGGACGCTGTGTGGCTTTACCTGGAAGACGGAAACCTGGAACAGCAGGCGGCAGAACAGACCGAAGCGTTCCTGGCGGAAAACAACGCTTGAAATGCAGTAACAATATCGCTATATATAAAAGATAAGGCAATACCGCATAATTCTAAGTGCCGATACGGCGAGCGAGGTGCGGCAGATGCCAAGCCAAAAGCGCAGATAATACTGGATGCTGCAAAGGTGAGCGCCGCCAGTGGCGGAAACAGCGAACCGAAGCAGGGGCAGCGGTCGCAGAGTGCGAGGGGCTTTTGCCCCCGAAGCACGATGCGGGTACCGCAACCCGACATTATCGAGCATTTTGGCAACGCAGATGCCGTGCCGCAGCCGCCGGAGCGGTGCTTAAGCCGTAAGACGGGAATTGTGCGGTGTTGCCATAAAACCAAAGGGGGGGGATACCCAATGCATGAACAGAATGAAAGCCAGCCCAAAGCATTCATAAAAATTCTTTTTGCCCTGTTTACGGCGCTGCTGGTTGTGGTGCTTGGGTATCTCTGTATCCAGATTTACACGATCTTCCACCGAACTTACAAAACCGAAACCGCCATTGCCTACACCATGTCGGATAACATCACGCTGAAAGGCGTGGCAGTGTTCCAGGCAGTGGATGTGCCTGGCAGCGGCAACCTGGGATATGTGGTGCAGGATGGTGAGCGCGTCAGCGCGGGCACCATTCTGGCGGAACAGTATACGGATGATTCCCAGGGAGCAATGCGGGAACGGCTGGACCGGTTGGATCGTGCGATTTTGCTGCTGACAAAGTCGGAAAATTCCTCCGGCAGCGATCTTTCGGTTCTGACCACCCAGACGCGCACGGCGCTGTATAACCTGCTGGACCAGATCGACACAGCATCTTACGGCGCAATTCAGGATGCTGCGGAAGATTTTTTGCTGGCGCAAAATAAACTGCAGATCAGCACCGGCCAGGCGGCGGGCTTTGGCGAGGTGCTGGCCAGCCTGCAGGCCGAGCGGGACGGCATTGCTGCCCAGCTGAACGGCCTGCAGACGATCGAAGCGGATACCAACGGGTATTTTGTCTCATCCGAAAGCGCCGCCCCGGTGGTGCGGGATCCCATGGAGCTGGATGCCATGAGCCCGGCTGATCTGCAAAAGATGATCAACGCAGGGGAAACTCCGTCCAATGCCGACCTTGCCGGGCATATTGTAACCGGGTTTTCCTGGCGGTTTTATGCCGTGTGCTCGGCAGACCTTGCCGAGCGGTTGAACGGCCTGTCCCGCGTGAGCATCAGCGTTCCGGGCAAACAGGAAGAGCCTTTGGCTGCCACCGTAGTGGATGTGACCACCGACGAAGAAACCGGCCTTGCCAAAGTGGCGCTGGAATGCCGCAGCATCAATGCTCAGGTGCTCTGCCTGAATTATGAGGAAGCCGAAATCAGCCTGCACACCTACCAGGGCATCCGCATTGACCGCAGGGCCCTGCATATCGTGAACGGCCAGCGCGGCGTGTATGTCAAATACGGCGATTTGCAGCGCTTCCGCCGCATTACCATTTTATATGAGGACGATACCTACATCCTTGTACCGGAAGGCGGCAAAGTGGGGGAGGATAACGAGCTGCGCCTGTACGATGAGGTGATCGTGGAAGGCAGCAACCTGCAGGACGGCAAGCTGCTGTAAGGACAGAAAACGGGCGTTTTGCCCCATATTCTGTTATATTTGTATTGACAACGAAGCAAAAATGGAAGATAATAAATACTGTATAGTTGTGACAAAAGCCAATCGGGGCTTTTTTTGTGCAATTTATACAACTAAGCAAACGTAAGGAGTAACTGCCATGTCCATGATAGATGGTTTGAGAAACGTCCTCGGAATCAACCAGGATCCCGAAGCAGATTCCTATGTGGATGATAACGAAGAGGATGATATCTTCCCTGGCGGTGGTCAGGGCGGTTCGCCAGCCCCGGAAGAAGCCTACCCCACGCAGGAAACTGCTAAGCAGCACAGCAACAAGGTGGTCAACATCAACGCTACCACCCAGCTGCAGGTTGTACTGGTCAAGCCGGAACGTTTTGACGATGCTGCTGCCATTGCAGACCAGCTGAACGCAAAGCGCACCGTTGTGCTGAACCTTGAATCCACCAACAAAGAAGTCTCCCGCCGTTTGATCGACTTTTTGTCCGGCGTGGCTTACGCCAATAACGGCCAGATCAAGCGTGTAGCAACCAGTACATTCATCATTACCCCGTATAACGTTGATATTATGGGCGACCTGCTGGACGAGCTGGAGAACAATGGCGTCTTCTTCTGATACAAGGACCCGCGGCTTTGTGCCGCCGCAGAACGAGGATGAACGCTTTTTGATGCGCCGGGTGGAAGAACTTTGCCGTACCGCCATGCAGCGTGGCATCCCGCGGGCAACGGGCTTCCTTTCGGATCGCGAACAGGCCCTTGCACAGGCCGCGCTCAACCGTGAGGGCTGCGATTTTGCCCGCTTTCAGGGCGGCTGGCCGGATGCGGAACGCAAAGTGCTCTGCATTGAACCACCGGATTCCTGGCCGGAAGAGCCAGTTGCGGTGCTGCATTTCACAGCGCCGCAGCAGGGCGGCAGCGCCGTGCCGGGCCACCGTGACTATCTGGGGGCAATCCTGGGTCTTGGCCTGGATCGTGCCTGTTTGGGGGATATCCTGCCGGATCCGGCCGATGCCCGCAGTGTGTATGCCTTTGTGCTGGAAGATAAGGCGGATTTTATTGCTTCCAACCTGACGGAAGCTGGCCGCAGCCCGGTGCATGTCGAGCGCTGCAATGCCGTGCCGGAAGAAGTCCTGCGCGGGCCGGAACGCCAGACGCAGGATGCAACGGTGCCATCTTTGCGGGCAGATACCGTAATGGCAGCCATGATGCGCACCTCCCGCTCCATTGCGGCGCAGGCAATCCAAAGCGGCAGGGTGGAAGTGAACCACGTTCCGCTACGCACCGCCCATGAGGATGTGTTTGAAGGCGATATCTTCACCGTGCGGGGCGTTGGGCGCTACCGTCTGGTGGCAATCGGCGGCAAAAGCCGCAAGGACCGCATCTTTATCACGTTTTATCAGTATTGAACATAAAACCTGAATGTGAAACCCATGGGCCGGGGCAGCCCGGCAGCCGTGCCGAACGGTAAAATTTCGGATACCATTCCGGGTGTGTGCCACCCGAAACAGGAGGAATTTGGATGATTGCTTCGGATGATGTGCGCCGCGTGACCTTTGACCGTGCCATGCGCGGTTATCGTTGTGAGGACGTAGACGATTACCTCAAACAGGTTGCGGACAGCATCGACAGCCTGGCCGCAGAAAATGATGACCTGCAGAAAAAGCTGGTCATACTGGCCCAGCGCATTGACCAGTACCGTGCCGACGAAGATACCCTGAGCACAACCATGATCAATGCCCAGCGCCTTGGCGAGAACGTCATCAAGGAAGCCAAGCAGAAAGCTGCCGAGATCATTCGTGCCGCCAACATTAAGGCGGAGGATCGTGAACAGCGCGCCCGCGATGAGGTGGAGCTGGCCCAGCAGGAGCTTGTGACGATAAAGCAGGAAGCGGATGCGTTCAAAAAGCGCCTGATGGACCTGTACCGCCAGCACATCGAAATGATTGCCAAAATTCCGGAGTATCACACCAACCGTGCAGAACAGCAGGCCGCGCAGCCGCAGCCTGAACCGCAGGAAGCCCCGCAGCAGCCTGCACCCCAGCCGGTAGAACAGCCTGCCCCGGCTCCGCAGCCGGAACCGGAACCCAACCAGCCAATCCCGGAGGATGTCCCGGCTCCGCAGCCCGCAGCCCCGGAGGAAAGCTACCCGGCATATGAGGAACCGGAATATTACGAGGCTGAGCCGAAAGAACCCGCCCAGCCCGAAGAGCCGGAACCGGCTCCGGCACCTGCCCCTGGCCAGCCGCTGGACGAGGAAAAGATCGATACGGTAGAATTTGCCTTTGCCCCCAAAACAAAGCCAATCCTGCCGGATGATGATATGCCATCCGTTGCCGGGCTTTACGGCGGGGATATGCCGGAAAAGCCCGCCAAGAAATCCGGCTCCCGCAGCCGCGGCACTTCGGCCCGCAGCACGGGCAAAAATGCCCGCAAAACCAAGAGCCCTGCCAAAGCGGAGCTTGACGCATTTGATGACATTGATTATGATGTTTGAGGTGCCGCATTTGTGCGTGCGTGTACCCCAAGCATTTTAAGACCTGCCTGAACGGTGCAGAACTGCCAGGGCAACCTGGTATACTGCGCTTTGGACAAGCCGCCATATCAGCTATAATAAGGAAATAGAGGAGAGTTGGAAACTTTGCCGCAGAATTACAATGATACCATCCATAAGATGGCTACCCCCTTTGAAATGCGTGCCGGGCTGCCGAAAAAGGAGCCCAAAATGCTGGAGGATTGGGAGAAAAACCACGTCTACGAAAAAATGATCGAACATAATGCGGATCTGCCGCGCTTTGTTCTGCATGATGGCCCTCCGTATGCCAACGGTAATATCCATATGGGTACTGCCCTGAACAAGATCATCAAGGATATCATCATCCGTGAAAAGAACATGTCGGGCTACTGTGCTCCCTATGTTCCCGGCTATGATACCCACGGTCTGCCCATCGAGCTGAAGGCTCTGTCCTCTCTGGGCGATAAAAAGGCCGGCATTTCCAAGCTGGAACTGCGCAAGATCTGCAAAGAGTTTGCTACCGAGCATATTGATGTGATGAACAGCCAGTTCGCCCGCCTGGGCGTTCAGGGCGATTTCGCCAACCCCTACCTGACCCTGCGCCCCGAATTTGAGGCACGCCAGGTGGAGATCTTTGGCGAGATGGGCCAAAAAGGGCTACATCTATAAGGGCATGAAAGCCGTTTACTGGTGCCCGGAGGATCGTACTGCTCTGGCAGAAGCCGAAATCGAGTATGCCGAGGACGAGTGCGATTCTATCTATGTCCGCTTTAAGCTCACCGATGACCCCAACGGTGTTCTGGCCAAGTACGGTATCCCTCTGGACAAGGCATGGATCGTGATCTGGACCACCACCACCTGGACCCTGCCCGCCAACGTGGCAACCTGCCTGAACCCCAGCCTGGAGTATGCCTTCGTCAAAATCGGCGATGAATATCACCTGATGGCTGCCGGTCTGGTGGAATCCACCATGAAAGCCTGCCATATCGAGGATTATGAGGTTCTGGAGCCCCGCGTCCTCGGCGCTGAATTTGAGCTGATGCAGTATCAGCACCCCTTCCTGGACCGCAAGGGCCTGGTTATCCTGGGTGACCACGTTACCCTGGAAGGCGGCACCGGCTGCGTTCATACCGCACCTGGCCACGGTGTTGAGGACTTTGAAGTCTGCGTCAACCACTACCCGCAGGTTCCCGTTATTGTCCCCGTGGACGATGGCGGTTACCTGACCGAAGAAGCAGGCAAAGAGTTTGCAGGCCTTAAGGTCTGGGCTGCCAACAAAGTTATTCTGGAGCACATCAAGCAGTCCGGCCACCTGATGGGCGTGCAGCACATCACCCACCAGTACCCGCATTGCTGGCGCTGCCACCATCCCATCATCTTCCGCGCAACCGAACAGTGGTTCTGCTCCATTGATAAGTTCCGCGAGGAAGCCTATAAGGCCATTGACGAAGTCAAGTGGCAGCCGGCCTGGGGTCATGACCGTATGCACGGCATGGTGCGTGACCGCAGCGACTGGTGCATCAGCCGTCAGCGCGTGTGGGGTGTGCCCATCCCGGTGTTCTACTGCAAGAACTGCGGCAAGTACCACATCACCGATGCTTCCATCAAGGCTGTCAGCGACCTGTTCCGCAAGGAAGGCTCCGATGCCTGGTATAAGTACGATGCCAACGAGATCATGCCCAAGGGCGAGGTCTGCGAGTGCGGCGCTTCTGACTGGGAAAAGGATCCCGATATCATGGATGTCTGGTTCGACTCTGGCTCTACCTGGAGCGCAGTCTGCCGCGAACGTCCCGAACTGAACTGGCCCGCTGACCTGTATATGGAAGGCGCCGACCAGTTCCGCGGCTGGTTCCAGTCCAGCCTGCTGACCAGCGTTGCCACCCAGGGCGTTGCCCCGTACAAAGGCGTTCTGTGCCATGGCTGGGTCGTTGATGAGCAGGGCAAGCAGATGCACAAATCTGCCGGCAACGGTGTGGAGCCGTCCGAAATCATCCGCGATTACGGCGCTGACATCGTTCGTCTGTGGGTTGCTTCCAGCGATTACACCGTTGATGTGCGCGCAGGCAAGAATATCTTCAAGCAGCTGTCTGAAGCATACCGCAAGATGCGCAACACCGCCCGCTTTATGCTGGGCAACATTGGCGATTTCAACCCTGCCATGGATATGGTTGCCGAGGATCAGCTGTTCGAAATCGACCGCTGGGCACTCAAGAGCTGCAACAGCCTGACCGCCAATGTGCGCGCCGCTTACGATAATTACGATTTCTCCCGCGCTTACCACGCAATCTACAACTTCTGCGTCATTGATATGTCCAACTTCTATATGGACGTCATCAAGGACCGCCTGTACTGCGCGGACGAGCACGCACGCCGCTGCGCCCAGACTGCGCTGTACCGCATTCTGGTTGACTTCACCAAGCTGGTTGCCCCCATCCTGTGCTTCACCGCCCAGGAAATCTGGAGCTACATCCCGAAGCTGGAAGGCATGCAGGAGTATGTCTGCTGGGAGCGTATGCCGGAAGCAAAGAGCGATGAGGATGCCGCTTTTGACGCCAAGTGGGCCAAGATCATTGCTGTGCGTGACGATGTAAAGAAGGTTCTGGAGCAGGCCCGTGCCGATAAGACCATCGGTTCCTCTCTGGAAGCTGCCGTTACCCTGTACTGCAGCGATGAAATGTATGACTTCCTGAACGCCATCCCGATGGATGAGCTGGCCGATCTGATGATCGTTTCCCATGTGGATCTGGTCAAGGGTGAAGGCGGCGTGAGGGGTCTGACCGAGGGCCTGGGCATGAGCGTTGCCCATGCTGCCGGCAACAAGTGCCTGCGCTGCTGGAAGTTCGACACAGCGGTTGGCGAAGACGGCCTGTGCCCGCGCTGTGCGAAAGTTCTTGGTTAATTTCAAATAAAGGGCTATGCCGCATGAGGTTAAGCGCTGTTCCAGTGCTTAAGCCTGTAAAACAGGAACTGTGCGGTATTGCCATAGTATGATTTACAGCGGTGCTTTTGCGCTTTTATCAAGCCTTTGCACCGCTGTTTTTGTCAGGGCATTTTGCAGCGCTGCATTGGCCCGGACGACGGAGGCGTTTATGCTGGTTGGCATTTTATCCATTCTTGCTGCGGCAGGCCTGACGCTGGTTGACCAGCTGATCAAACTTTGGGCCACCGTGGAACTGCTGCCGGTTGGCAGCAAACCCTTTATCCCGCATGTGCTGGAATTTTATTACCTGCTCAATGATGGTATGTCGTTTTCCATGCTCAGCGGCAAGCGCACGCTGCTGGTGATCGTTACCGGTGTGATGCTGGCTGTGCTGGCCGGTATGCTGCTTTTGCGCAAAATGCCGCGTTTGGAGCGTGCTGCTTGGATTTTGGTCGTGGGCGGCGGTGTTGGCAACCTGATTGACCGTATCCGCACCGGCGTGGTGGTCGATTACCTGAACTGCCTGTTCATCAATTTCCCGGTGTTCAATTTTGCGGATGTCTGCATCTGTGTCGGCGTGGGCCTGCTGGTCCTCAGCCTGCTGCTGGATATGCGCCGCGAACAAAAAGCAAAACAGCAAAAGGGGAGTGCGCCCACAGATGGAACAGCGTGAACTGACCCTTGCGCCGGAAAGTGTTGGCCTGCGGCTGGACCGCTGGCTGGCGGAACAGTGCCCGGATCTTTCCCGCAGCCAGCTGCAAAACCTGATCGAAGCGGGCAGTGTGACCTGCAACGGCAGCCCCTTGAACAAAAAGGATAAGCTGAAAGCCGGGCAGACGATTCTGCTCACCCTGCCGGACCCGCAGCCCATCGAAGCCCAGCCCCAGAACATTCCGCTGGACATTGTGTATGAGGATGACAGCCTGCTGGTGGTCAACAAGCCCAAAGGCATGGTGGTGCACCCTGCGCCAGGCAACCCGGACGGCACCATGGTCAATGCACTGCTGTGGCACTGTGCGGGGCGGCTGTCCGGCATCGGCGGGGCCATCCGCCCCGGCATTGTGCATCGCATTGATAAGGATACCAGCGGCCTTTTGGTCGTTGCAAAAACGGACGCCGCCCACCAGGCACTGACCGAACAGATGAGCGTGCATTCTATCCATCGGGTGTACCACGCTGTGGTGTATGGCAACCTGAAAGAGGATACCGGCTTTGTGGAAGCCCCCATTGGCCGCGACCCTAAGGATCGCAAAAAGATGGCCGTGACCCAACAGAACTCCAAATATGCCTACACCGGCTGGCAGGTGCTGGAACGGTTCGGCAACTTTACTTACATTGCATGCAAGCTTAAAACAGGCCGCACCCATCAAATTCGGGTGCATATGGCGTCCATTGGCCACCCGCTGGCTGGGGATGCCGTGTATGGGCCAAAAAATTGTATCCGCAGCCTGAACGGTCAGTGCCTGCACGCCAAGGAGCTTGGCTTTGTGCACCCCGCCACCGGGGAATGGATGCAGTTTGACAGCTCACTGCCTGACTGGTTTCAGGACTACTTAAGCCGTCTGAGAAAGGAAAGCCGCCATGGAGCGTTTGAGTGATTATCTGGTTTTTTGTGATATGGATAACACCCTGCTGACTGCAAAGGAGGGCATTCCCGCCTGCAACCGCAGCGTCATCCGGTTGTTTACCGCCATGGGTGGGCGCTTTACCGTCGCATCCGGCCGTCCGCCGGAGTCGATCCGCGCGGCGCTGGGCGATATCGAGCTTTCGCTGCCAGCAATCTCCTGCAATGGTTCGCTGCTGTATGATTTCCAGACCAACCGTGTGCTGCGTCGCTCCTGCCTGAATCAGGAACAGGCCGCTGCCGCCATTGCCGATATGCTGCAAAAATTCCCGAAGATTGGTGTAGAGGTCATGGCCGGTGCGGGGGAGATGTATGTTGTTCACGCCAGCAGCTATACCCACGCCCACCAGGTGGATGAACACATGGAAAGCGTGGCCTGCCCGCTGGAAAATGTGCCGGATGGCTGGCTGAAGGTGGTGTTTGCCGGGGATCCGGAAACTATCCGCAAAGCGGGACAGTACGCCAAAACGCGGTACTTTGGCCGGGATAATTACTTTTTGCCTACCAACCAGATCTACTTGGAAATTATGCCTTCCGGCATCAGCAAAGCAGCCGGAATGGAAGAGCTTTGCCATATCCTGAACGAGAACATCAAAAAAACCATCGTGATCGGTGACTATTATAATGATCTCGAAATCATGAAAAAAGCGGGCTATTCCGTGGCTGTGGCCAATGCGCCGTCCGAAGTAAAAGCAGCGGCCAACGAAGTGACCAACTGCGACTGCACCGGCGGCGCGGTGGGCGAGTTCCTTTACAAGCTGATCAGCAAGGTGGAGGGCGTATGAAACACAGGGAAAGTGAGCAGACACAGCTGAGAGTCAGCCGTTTACTGAACCGTGACAGTGTGATGCTGCATGCCGAGATGCCCAGTGTGCAGACGGCGCTGGAAACCTTGGTGGAACTTCAGGAGAGCAACGGCGTGATCACCAACGGTACCGCCTACTATAAAGCCGTGTGTGAGCGTGAACGCGCGGGCGGCACCACCGCCATTGGGGAAGGGCTTGCCATCCCGCATGCCTGCAATGCGGGCGTTGCCTCGCTTGGGCTGGCCGCGCTGACCCTTACCCGCGGGCTGGACTGGGGCGCAGCGGACGGCAAGCTGGTGGATATGATCTTTATGGTTGCGGTTCCGCCGGACCGCCAGAGCGACCACCTGTTGATTTTGGCTCGCCTTGTCAACCTGCTCAGCGACCACCGCCTGACGGAAAAACTGCGTATGGCGGATACGCGAGAGGCGTTTATCCGCATCCTGAACCAGACCGAAGCGGCAATCTTTGCATAAATGAGGCCAAAACGGCAAGGAACACAAAAGCAATCCAGCACCCGATTGCTGAAACAGAGAAAAATATCATTTTATAAGTCTTATTGATACTGCACACCCTGTGCGAATGCCCCAAAGGCAGAACGCAGGGTGTGCTTTTTTGTTAAAATTGTGCAAAATGTGGAAATTTAGTGCTCTAAAGCGACGTGATTTGGCGGATTGTATCTTGCAGGGAAATACGATTGATGCTATACTTTAAATCACTAAATCGCTTTTTCGGAGAGGACACCCACCCAAGGCTATGCAGCATAGTGGATGCCGGTGAGCGATGCATAGATTTGGGAGGAAGATACCATGAAAAAAGCACTTTCTATTTTGACAGCCGGCTGCCTGGCTGTTTCCCTTGCTGCCTGTGGCAGCACTGCAGCAAGCTCTGCTGCATCGGCCGCGGACAGCACCGCTTCTTCTGCCGCAGAATCCACCGCCGCTTCCGATACCGCCGCTGCTGACGGCCAGACCTACAAGGTCGGCATCTGCCAGCTGGTGCAGCACGTTGCTTTGGACGCTGCAACCCAGGGGTTTAAGGATGCCCTGACCGAGCAGCTCGGCGATGCCGTTACCTTTGAGGAAAAGAACGCCCAGGGCGATTCCAACACCTGCAGCACCATCATCAATGGCTTTGTTTCTGATAATGTTGACCTGATCCTGGCCAACGCAACCCCCGCCCTGCAGGCTGCACAGGCCGGCACCAACACCATCCCGGTTCTGGGCACCTCTGTTACCGAGTACGGCGTGGCACTGGGTATTGATGACTTCGATGGCCTTGTCGGCACCAATATTTCCGGCACCAGCGACCTGGCTCCTCTGGATGAGCAGGCAGGAATCATCAAGGAACTGTTCCCCGATGCAAAGACCGTTGGTCTGCTGTATTGCAGCGCCGAAGCAAACAGCCAGTATCAGGTTGATACCGTAAAGGCCAGCTTGGAAGAACTGGGCTACACCTGCGAGTATTACGCATTCTCTGACTCCAACGATCTGGCCACCGTCTGCCAGAGCGCTGCCGATGCCAGCGATGTGATCTATGTTCCCACCGATAACACCGTTGCCAACAACACTGAGATCGTCAATAACATCTGCCAGCCCGCCGGTGTGCCTGTTGTTGCAGGCGAGGAAGGTATCATGAGCGGCTGTGGCGTTGCTACCCTGTCCATCAGCTACTATGACCTGGGCGTTGCTACCGGTAAGATGGCCGCCAAGATCCTGACCGGCGAAAGCAAGGTTGAGGAGATGCCCATTGAGTACGCTCCGGAGTTCACTAAGGAATACAACCCGACCATTGCCGAAGCTCTGGGCATCACCATCCCAGATGATTATGTGGCATACGAGGGCTAAACAGCCAGAACGGCCTGCTTTGATTTGATGCAGGTAACTTTAATACAAAAATCGCGGAAAAGGCTTTTCTTTCCCGCGATTTTTTGATATACTTAAAAAGAATATATCTTTTTTTGAGGAGTTGACGATCTCTTGAACATTGCAACATTGTTCAATGCCATGCCGGGCGCATTGGCGCAGGGCCTGATTTGGGCCATTATGGCGATTGGCGTTTACCTTACCTTCCGCATCCTGGATGTTGCCGACCTGACGGTAGACGGCACCTTGGGCCTTGGCGGTGCGGTCTGCATCATGTGTATGACTTCCGGCATGAACGTCTGGCTGTCCTTGCTGCTGGCGTTTGGTGCTGGCCTGCTGGCTGGCCTGGTGACCGGCCTGTTCCACACGTTTATGGGCATTCCGGCCATCCTTGCCGGTATCTTGACCCAGTTGTCCCTATATTCGGTCAACCTGAAAATCATGGGAAAAGCCAATCAGGCTATCAACGTGGACAAATATGACCTGCTGGTATCCCTGCGTTATATCAAAGGCGTTCCGTTTTACCGCAATACCATCCTGATCGTGGCCGTTCTTATGGTGGTTGTTATCGCTATTTTGTACTGGTTCTTCGGCACCGAGCTTGGCTGCTCCATCCGCGCTACCGGCTGCAACGCCAACATGGCGCGGGCGCAGGGCATCAACACTAATTTCAACATTGTGCTGGGCCTGATGCTCTCCAATGGTCTGGTGGCATTTTCCGGTGCGCTGCTCAGCCAGTACCAGGGCTTTGCTGATGTCCAGATGGGCCGCGGTGCTATTGTGATCGGCCTGGCTGCCGTTGTTATCGGTGAAGCCGTGTTCAGCAAGATTTTTCGCAACTTTGCGCTCAAGCTGCTCAGCGTTGGCATCGGCAGCGTCATCTACTACATTGTTATGCAGATCTGCATCTGGTTCAAGATCGATACCGACCTGCTCAAAATGCTCAGCGCCATCGTGGTCGCCATCTTCCTTGCGGTTCCATACTGGAAAGCAAAATACTTCACCCGCGTTGCGGTAAAGAAAGGCGGCAGCAGCAATGCTTGAGATCAAAAACGTTTACAAGACTTTTAACCCCGGTACGGTCAACCAGAAGGTTGCCCTGAATGATTTGAACCTGACACTGGAGGACGGCGATTTCGTCACCGTAATCGGCGGCAACGGTGCGGGCAAGTCCACCATGCTGAATGCTGTTGCCGGTGTGTGGCCGGTGGATATGGGCAAGATCATTATTGATGGTAAGGATATCACCCGCCTGCCGGAGCACAAGCGCGCCGCTTACATTGGCCGTGTGTTCCAGGACCCCATGATGGGCACCGCCGCCACGATGCAGATTGATGAAAACCTGGCCCTGGCCGCTCGCCGCGGTGCGGGCCGCACCCTGCGCATTGGTATTACCAAAAAGGAAAATGCCGAGTACCACGAGCTGCTTAAAACCCTGGGCCTGGGCTTGGAGGACCGCATGACCAGCAAGGTCGGTCTGCTTTCCGGCGGCCAGCGCCAGGCAGTCACCCTGCTGATGGCGACCCTGAAAAAGCCCAAGCTGCTGCTGCTGGACGAGCACACCGCAGCCCTGGACCCCAAGACCGCCGCCAAGGTGCTGGAAATTTCCAACAAGATCGTGCAGGAAAACCACCGGAAGCCGTGCGCCTGTGCGGGCTGGCGGATACCTGCCGGGTGTACCAAGCTTCGACCTCGGAGCTGTACGGCAAGGTGGAGGAAGTGCCCCAGAACGAAAAAACGCCGTTCCATCCGTACAGCCCCTATGCGGTGGCCAAACAGTACGGTTTCTGGATCACCAAGGAGTACCGTGAAGCATATAACATGTTCTGCTGCTCCGGCATTCTGTTCAACCATGAATCCGAGCGCCGCGGCGAAACTTTTGTGACCCGCAAGATCACGCTGGCCGCCGCCCGCATCAAGCAGGGCAAGCAGGACAAGCTCTACCTAGGCAACCTGTCCAGCCTGCGCGACTGGGGCTATGCCAAGGACTATGTAGAGTGCATGTGGCTGATTTTGCAGAACGATAAGCCAGATGATTTTGTCATCGCCACCGGCGTGCAGCATTCCGTGCGGGAATTCTGCCAGCTGGCGTTCCACTATGTCGGTATTGAGCTGGAATTTGTTGGCGAGGGCATGAACGAAAAGGGCGTTGATAAGGCGACCGGCAAGGTGCTGATTGAGGTAAGCCCGGATTTCTACCGCCCCACCGATGTGGTCAACCTGTGGGGTGACCCCACCAAGGCACGCCAGGAACTGGGTTGGAACCCCACCAAGACCAGCTTTGAGGAACTGGTCAAGATCATGGTGGAGCATGACATGGAAAAAGTAGCTGTAGAGCGCGCAGAGGAAAACATCCGCTGCAACCTGGAAGAATACCTGGAAAAAGGCGTTGTAAAATAAGAAAGAAGGCCATTTGTTATGATGGAAAAGAACGCTAAGATCTATGTGGCAGGCCACCGCGGTATGGTAGGTTCCGCCATTGTGCGGGAACTGGAACGCCAGGGATATACCAATATCATTACCCGGACCCATAAAGAGCTGGACCTGTGCCGCCAGGATGCCGTGGAAGAATTTTTTGCCGCCGAAAAGCCGGAATATGTCTTTTTGGCCGCAGCCAAGGTGGGCGGCATTGTTGCCAACCAGAACGCTTTGGCGGACTTTATGTATGACAACATGACGCTGGAAATGAATGTGATCCATTCCGCATGGAAAAACGGCTGCAAAAAGCTGGAATTTTTGGGCTCCTCCTGCATTTACCCGCGCATGGCACCGCAGCCCATGAAGGAAAACTGCCTGCTGACCAGCGAGCTGGAAAAAACCAACGAAGCTTATGCTCTGGCTAAAATCAGCGGCCTGAAATACTGCGAGTTCCTGAACCGCCAGTATGGCACCGACTACATCAGCGTGATGCCCACCAACCTGTACGGCCCCAACGATAACTACCATCCTACCCACAGCCATGTGGTGCCCGCGCTGATCCGCCGCTTCCATGAAGCAAAGGTCAACGGGGTGACCAGCGTGACCTGCTGGGGCGATGGCAGCCCGCTGCGCGAGTTTTTGTATGTGGACGATCTGGCAAACCTCTGCGTATTTTTGATGAACAACTACTCCGGCAACGAAACGGTGAACGCAGGCACCGGCAAGGAGCTGACCATCAAGGAACTGACCGAGCTGGTAGCCAAGGTTGTGGGCTATACCGGTGAGATTAAGTGGGATCCCACCAAACCCAACGGAACACCGCGCAAGCTGCTGGATGTTTCCAAGGCAACGGGCCTGGGCTGGACCTACAAGACCGAGCTGGAGGACGGCCTGCGCCTTGCCTATGAGGACTTTTTGAATAACCCCATGCGTGCTGAGCGCTGAGAAAGGCGAAACCATTATGAATATTGTGCTGCTTTCCGGCGGGTCCGGCAAGCGCCTGTGGCCGCTATCCAATGATATCCGTTCCAAGCAGTTCATTAAAATTTTCAAGTGCCCGGACGGAAGCTATGAATCCATGGTGCAGCGGGTGTACCGCCAGATCAAACAGGTAGACAAAGGGGCGACTGTGACCATTGCCACCAGCAAGACCCAGGTTTCCGCCATCCACAACCAGCTGGGGGAGGAAGTGGGCATTTCGGTGGAACCGTGCCGCCGCGATACCTTCCCCGCCATTGCGCTGGCAACGGCCTATCTGGCCGATGTGCAGGGCGTGGACCCGGAGGAGCCGGTGGTGGTCTGCCCGGTGGACCCCTATGTGGAGGATGACTACTTTGAGGCACTGAAAGCCTTGAGTGAGCAGGCTGCCAAAAGCGAAGCTAACCTGGTGCTGATGGGCATTGAGCCGACCTACCCCAGCGAAAAATACGGCTATATTATCCCCAAAAACAGCAGCGCCGTGAGCGATGTTGCAACCTTTAAGGAAAAGCCGGACGCCGAAACGGCAAAGGCTTACATCGCCCAGGGGGCGCTGTGGAACGGCGGCGTGTTTGCCTACAAGCTGCGCTATGTGCTGGATAAGGCCCATGAGCTGATCGACTTTACCGATTATAAGGACCTGTTTGATAAATATGCCGAGCTGAACAAAATCAGCTTTGACTATGCTGTGGTGGAAAAGGAACCCAAGATCCAGGTTATGCGGTTTGCAGGCCAGTGGAAGGACCTTGGCACCTGGAACACCCTGACCGAAGCGATGGGCGAGCCCAGCGTGGGCAAGGCCATGATGAACGATACCTGCACCAACGTGCATGTGGTGAACGAGCTGAATGTGCCGGTGCTGGCCATGGGCTTGCATGATGTGGTGATCTCTGCCAGCCCGGAGGGAATTCTGGTATCGGATAAAGAGCAGTCCAGCTACATCAAGCCCTATGTGGATAAGATCGACCAGCAGATCATGTTTGCCGAAAAATCCTGGGGCAGCTTCCGCGTACTGGTTTCCGGCTGGACTTACCAGCTACGGAGAACACGAACCCTACACCCGCCAAGGACTCTTAGAGTTTGGCGGGTGCTTTTTTGTTTGTGGCTCTGGGCGGCAGCCTATCCAGCGGGACAAGACCGTGAACGACAACTACTACCTGCTGACGCTGGCAGCGATTGCAAAAGAAATCCGGCAGCGCGGCTTGCCGCCCGAATGTTCTGTGCGAATTGCGGCAGGTCTGCCGCTGACCAGTTTCGGGCGCGACAAACCCAAGTTCAAAGATTATCTGCTGCGAAGCAAGCAACCTGTGAATTTCCGCTTCGAGGGCGTGGAGTACAGCATCACCATCGAAGAAGTTGCCATTTTTCCGCAGGGCTACGCCGCCCTTATGACCGAAACCGGGCTGTTGCAGGACGAGCCATCAATGCTCCTCATGGATTTGGGCGGCTGGACAGTGGACCTTATGCGCATCGACAACGCCATCCCTGCGGCTGACACTGCGCACAGCTTGGAGCTCGGCATGATCCGCTGCGTAGATGACATCCGGGAGCAGGTGCGGCGTGAAACCGGGCTGTCCCTCACGGATGCCCAAATCGAAAATATGCTGGCGGGTCACCCCTGCACGGTCAGCGATACGGTGCGCGACATTGTGAACAAACAAGGTCGCAAGCACACAGAGCATCTTCTGTCTGCCACAATGGAAGCGGGATTCGATTTGCACGCCATCCCCGCCGTGTTGCTGGGCGGCGGCGCATCGGTGGTGAGCCGCCACCTAAGCCCCAAAGACGGCCTTTGTAAGACGATTTTCCTGCTGGACGACAAGGTGAACGCTGTCGGGTTCGAGCGCGCGTTGACTGCCGTGTCGCGCCGTAAAAAGCGAGGTATGAAACGATCGCAATATGTTTTCCGCCCGAACCTTAACGAACCTGCAACACCGCCGCGCGTGGGCGTTGTTGCAGCAGGTGCCGCCTGCCAAACGCAAAGAGTTTCTGGTACAAGCCATTCTTGCGACGGAGCAGACAGATAGGCTGGAGAAAAGCATCCGCAAGGTTGTGCGGGAGGAGTTGCAGGCAGTCAACATAACCAACGCTGTTCCAAGCCCACTGACAGAGAATGCTATACCAGACTCTGCGCTCGATTTCCTGAATTCACTGTAGGGGGTGATTCCAATGTTTTAATAATAGGTAGAAAAGCAGATGGAAAAAGGAGGTTTATACATTATGAACGGTAAAAAAATCTTGTTTGGTGCAGCCTGTGACAGGCTGCTTTTGTTTTTGATGAGGGACGCCTATTAAGCACATTCGCAGATGCGGCAAACATCCCCATCGGGAGTTGTGCCCTTGATCAAGTTCGTAGATATGTTCTCCGGCATCGGCGGTTTCCGCGAAGGACTGAGCCCGTGCCGGAGGATTTGAATGCGTAGGACACTGCGAAATCGACAAATACGCCAACCGCAGTTACAACGCCCTGTTTGACACGAAGGGAGAGTGGTTCATTGAAGATGCAAGAAAAGCAGACCCAGAAACAATGCCCGAATTCCAGTTGCTCTGCGGCGGATTTCCTTGCCAGACTTATCCCGAAAAAACAAGAATCCCGAAGTCTAACCGGGAACCCTTGCAGCACAAGGATTTCTGCAGAAAAACTTCGGGATAATATTTTCACTTGTATTGTTGTTTGCCTCTTAATTTAAGCATCATCTCCTCGTCATCTGTATTCCAGAGTGCGTCCGGAATCGTATCGTTTAGCTTGTTTGCTGCTTGCTGAATGGCTTTCCGTTTCATTTCTGTATCGGCATGGGCATAAATTTTTGTTGTTTCAATCTGCGCATGGCCAAGAAATTCGGATACCATAGCCAAGGGAATGCCATCTTGGTACAGATGCATTGCCCGTGTATGCCGCAGCATATGGGGATGTACCCGCGCTGGGATGGATGTACAGGCTTGCCGTGCAGATTCTCCGTACTTCTTTACAAATGCCGTAACCGTGTCAGGCGACATCGGTCTTTGAGGGCCGCCATAAGCGTAGAACACATAATCGTCTCGTTTTCTGTTGTCTGCTGGATGAAATTTCTTCAGGTAACTACGAAGATGCTCTGCTGTTTTCGGTAAAATAGGGACAACCCTCGTCTTGTTTCCCTTACCTGTGAGATAAACACAAGGCGAAGTCCTGTGCAGCACTAAATCCTGTATCCTTAAATCCAGCATTTCCTGACACCGAGCAGCTGTATCGTACATTAAAACCAGAAACACCATATTCCGGAATCCTGTACGCTTTTTGCAGTTCGGCTGTGAGAGAAAGGCAGAGAGTCCTTCTTTCGTAAGATAACCCACCAAAGCAGGTGCTGGCTTGCGGTACCGAATTTTCTCTACGTCGGCCTGTATTGAGATTACACGCAGATCAATAATGCCGCCATATCGCACAAAAGAGCGTATCGCAGCAAGCCTTTGCAGCTGTGTTTGCCTGTTGCAGTTCCGAACTTTCTCCAGCCAGTCCATAAATTCCTGTATGTTTTGGCGGGTGAAGTGGCTCCAATTCGCTCGCTGTCTGGGAATAGCTTTTGCAGTCTCAAGAAAAGTAAAAAACAGATTCAGAGCATCCTCATAGGATTTTACCGTATTAGAACTGCAGCTTCGGTTTTTCACAAGATAAACATTCAGGAATGAACTTACAACTGCAAAGAACTGAGCATCCTTAACCTTCATCATGCACCTCCGGAAGCAATTTTTCCCATGCAGTACGGTCTACTGTTCCAACACGCTCATAAAAATCAGGAACCATGTGGACATAGTAAAGCGTATCTTCATAACGGGCGTGTCCCATGTATGCGGAGAGAAACGGCAGCATTGCATCAATATCACGGCCTTCTCGCATCCAACGACAGATACATTCCGTTGCAAAAGTATGTCTGAAATCGTAAACCCTAGGTTTAGGTCCCTCAAACGCAGTAATTCCGGCCATACTGAAGCATCTCCAAAACATTTCTTCTGTCCAACGCTTCGTATACGGCCCCTCCCCATCGTATCTCGGAAAAAAAGTAATCGCTGTCCGGGTAAATTTCTGAAATCAGGGTGGAATAGCTTCTCATAATCTGAAGCAAATCATCTGCAACCGCAACGACACGGTCCTTGTGCCCTTTGGATTCCACAACGTAGACAGCACCGCGAACCAAGTCCACATTTTCCTTCTTGAGAAGTCTCGCTTCTGCGGGCCGCAATCCGCAGCAATACAGCAATCTGTAAAATACCGGGATAACAAGATGTCTGGCTGGAGCTTTCTCGTGAGGCCGAAAGCTGTCAGCACCGTGGAAGAACGCTTTTATCTCCGCTTCATTGAAGATATGTGGAACATACCTAGGGCCTTTGCTGGTCATGGATATGGGAATCATATATGCTTCTGTTCCAACAGCCCGAAGGTACTTTGCAAACTCCCGTATGACCATAATGCGATTTCGGTGGCCTGCTGTGTTTTCCGTATCTCGTTTCTCCAGCCACGCAAGAGCAAGCTCACGATCCAAGGAATCTTTTTCGGGAAATCTCTCTGCACAGAAATTGTCAAACTTCCATAGAATACGGCAGCTTTCATCGTAAGGAAAGCCGAGACTGTTCTTGTAGTCTACAAAGCTGCGAATCTGTTCTGCAAAGCTGCTTTTCAAAGGATATCGCATCATAACAAAGCCTCCTGCGCAATGGGGATTGCAGAAATAGTACCTGCGCACACTTTTAATTTCTCTAAGGATGACGCGGTATATTGGCGCAAAGACATAGACGATGTATGCCCCAGAATATTGCAGATTAAGGGTGCGGGAATATCTGCTTCCAGTAGCTGTCTCCCCATTCCTCGTCGGAAAGCATGAGGGCCATTCATCCTTCTACTCTTCCCCAGTGCGATACGAGCATATTTTGCAATCACAGTCCACATACTTCTGAGCTTGGTATAAGGACGCTGTGTCCGTAAAAACACATACTCGGAATCGCATTTTGGCCGAGCATTGAGAATGTAATCAGCAATCGCATTCCCAGTTGTCGTATCGAGGGGTAAAGATACAGGAATATTCGTTTTTTCTTGTACAAGGCGTAATTCGCAGGCATCCCAGTCAATGCTGTTGAACTTCAAATTCACAATGTCGCACCCTCGCAGGCCCGTTGTATACGCCAGCATAATCATTGCATAATCTCGCATCCCCATTGTGCTGCTGCGATTTATTGCAGAGAAAATCTTTTGGGCATCTTCGTGAGTGTATCCTACATAAACACGCCGACGTTTTGCAGCAGAGAACACCAGTGCTGGCGAAATATCGAGAAGCTCAGGATGCTTTTCAGCCATGAATCGCGCAAAGGATCGCATACTTCCGGTCAAATTAAATATACCGCAAGGAAAAGGTTCTGAAATCTTTGCCAGACACCTGGTGACATCCGCCAGGGTAATCTCAGCATAGCGGTATATTCCCAAAATGCCCATAGTACGGAAAAATGTCCGAACCGATGAAAGATAAAACTGGCGGGTGCCTTCTTTCAAATAGTTTTCATTGTCCATGTACAGTTGGTATTGCGAGAGCAGATTTTCAAACTCTGGCGGAGCGCAGGCAAAATTATATTTTCTTAACTTCCGCTGAGATACCCGCCCTGTCGAGAGGCATTCCTCGATCCAGCGGGCAGCTTTGCGCATCGTTTGAAAAAGATGCTTTTGGGATTGTTCCGTTCGCATAATTTTCTTTTGCTTTATTTACGAAAAGAGCAAGCGTTTCTGGAGAATAGAACTCCTCACCGCGAGAAGCAAAAAAATTCAAGATGGGTCCAAATCCGCAATAGATATAATTTGTTTTTGTCTTATCGGATAACTCCAACTGTATGACCGCATCTCTGGTTCTGCAGATAATGTCTATTACCTTCATAGAATTGCTTGGACTGTGTGGTGCGTTTTGAAATAATGGATTGTGTTCCGCCTCCCAAGACCGCAGGGGCTCACCCTGAATTTTTCCATGTTTCGCCATTTGGTCAAGATAAACAGCGGCACGCCGGGTTAAGACCCACTGGTAATGCGGTAATGCTCCGGATTCCATCCTCGCTCGTTCCTGCCAAACAAAATCTTGAACCGTTTCCTTGAAGTATATTGTTTGACCGTTGTCCAAACAATGCTGCACGATCCGTCGAGTCCCATACCGCTCAAATTCCCGTACTGTTTTAGCCTTGAGTCCGCGCACACTTAAGGCATCTAATACACGCGCAGAAAGGACTGTGATTTCAATTTTGTTCACATCAATACACCTCACAATGTTGATTCGGATTTTCATCCGTAGCAACATTATATCAGGTGCCATCTTCAAAATATTATTCCGAAGTTTTTATGCAGAAATCCTTGCGCTGCAAGGATTCCCGGCTGGGCTTCGGGATTCCTATTTTATTCGGGATAAGTCTGGTTATCCTGAATTTCGGGATAACCAGACTTTCAGCATTGCAGGATCCCGAAAAGGATTCGGAGATCCACGCGGCACTCTCTTCTTTGAACTGGCCCGCCTGGCTGAAGCCCGGAAGCCTCCGTATTTGCTTTTTGAGAACGTACCTTATGTGCAGAAGTGCATAAGGTACATTATGTACACAAATCAAATATGTATAGCACCTCCTAAAAACAGCGGAGCAAGGCTGTTTTGCTTTGCTCCACTGTGCATAATATGTTTCTTTTTTAGCCAAGGGATGAAAGCCATGCAATAAGATCAGCGTCCTGCTCCCAATTCGAAGCGCAAGGTAATTCCAAGCATAGAGAGGCTTTTTCCAGTGCCACATGTTTTGCTTCGTTGTCTGCACGGGCATATATCTCTGTTGTGGAAATATCTGCGTGGCCGAGATAATCTTTAATATAAACAGTGTTTACATTTGCTTGAACTAAATGCATGGCTTTTGTGTGCCGGAACACATGTGGAGATATAGTGGCAGGAATATCAGTTGAGATTGCCTGTGCCGCAGCTGCATACTTCTGGACAATATATGTAATTCCAGAGCGCGTCAGCTTGCGGTAATTCCCACTCCAAAACAGTGGCATGTCCGGACTTTTTGGGGCGTAATACCATTTTCCGTAAAGTAGCTTTGCAGCAATTCTACTGTTTGCTTCATCAGCGGAACAGTGCGAACCTTTCCTCCCTTGCCATGTAAGGTAATTGCTGCAGGCGAATCAAGTCTAACATCACGCATACGAATATCGGCTAATTCACTTACACGTGCTGCCGTGTCGTATAAAACCGTAAGAAGAACAAGGTGTCGGCGTCCCTTTGGCGTTGTAATGTCGGGGGTAGCCAACAAACAGCGTAATGCATCGGGTGTAAGGTATTTTGCGGGAGGAGCGGACGAAACCATTTTGGGAATATTGTGTATCTGAATGCACTGTTCCATAAACTGTGGCTCTTCGACCATAACATAGTCAAAGAATGCATGGATTGCGCAAAGCCGTTGGTTACATGTGGAAGGCGAAGATTTTCGGATGTTCCTAAGCCACAAAATAAAGTCCTCAATACATTTTCTATCTAGCTGAGTCATTGGTAATTTTGCAATATTGAACCCCTGTATATCGCGACAAAATATCAGCAGCAATTTAAATGTGTCTCGGTAGGAACAGATTGTGTTGCTGCTCAAGTTTCGCTGTGCAGGCAAATATTGTGTAAGATACTTCGACAAAAGTAGTGCGAAATCAAGCGACTTCATCTTGGCACCTCCATTGTTGGAATCAACTCACCGAATTGTTTTTCCAATTTTTGTGTAATATCCGGATACATTTGTGCAGTCAACTGGAGATATCGCTGCGTTCCGGATAGGTCGTTGTGTCCCAAATAAGTTGAAAGAACGGGAAGCCCTGCCGTCAAATCTTCGCCTGCAAGAACCCAGCTATTTAGGCAATGAACAGCAAATGTATGGCGCATATCATGTGGCCGAGGCCCTCTATCTGGCCCTCCGTAAGGAATCTCAGACATTCTTAAAAGTGTCCGGAATTGTGTGTGTATCCAAGAGGCTCCATACTGTTCTCCTTTACTGCGAGAGCAGCAACTGGCAAAAAGGATTGCTTCATTTGAGGCAGGCGGAAACAATTCTAAATAGTTAGCCAGCGGAATTGCAACGGCATCCGTAAAAGGCACCAGACGGCTTTTTGTGAAATTTTGTGTCACGAATTGCAAGAACTTTTTCGGTAAAGTCTACATCACAGACGCGCAGATTCAACAGTTCAGAGGTACGCAGTCCGCAATTAAACAGCATGCGGAACATTACTGGAATCTGGTACTTTTTTACCGGGTTTTGCATGCATACAGGAAAATGGTCTGCAGAATCCAACATCTTTTCAATTTCAGTGTCAGTAAATATATAGGCCCTGAAATTGCGCACTTCTTTGGGCATAGACTTGGGCGGAATTTTGTATGCGGTAAAACCTTTTCGAATTACAAAATTCAAGAATCCATTTATTGCGCTGACATCTCGGAGTACAGTGCTTGCCTTTTGGTTTAAGCCCGTTCCAATATGCTCAAGGACGTACTCCTTAGAAAAAACAATTTTTCCATCTTCTGGTTCCTTGTAATCACGCAGGAAACGCCGAATGCATCCTTCGTCGGTTTTTGACACAAACCCAAGCGCATGGCGCTCTGCCATATACTGTTCCAGTAGCATCTTAGCAGTCATGCAGAAGCCTCCCACTTTCCATAAGATAATGCGCATTTGCGCAGGGCGGGAAGATTTACTTTTGTGTAGCCTGTGGTTGTTTTGGGACTGGAATGGCCGAGAATATTAGAAATCGTCAACAGTGGTGTGCCGTCCATCAAGAGTGTACTTGCAAGGGTACGTCGCAGCGAATGGATCGCTTTTCGATTTTTTCTTGTCAGACCTGCGTATGTAATGTATTTCTTAAGCGCAGAAGATACGGCAGCGCTGGACTGGAATCCACCATAGGGATGAAGGTGTCGAATAAAGACATTGTCACAATTGGAATCAAGCCGACCGTTTCTTAAATAGTCAATAATTGCTTCTCCAATCACAGGCAGCAACGGCAAAGCACTGACTTTTCCGGATTTTTGCTGCGTGTAAGTAATCAGCTTTTGGTTCCAATCCAAGTTTTTGAATCTCAGGTTACAAATATCGCCCGCCCGCATTCCCAGCAGGATCGCAAGAAGAAACATAGCATAGTCTCTTTTTCCAATTGGATTACTCCTGTCAACAGCAGATAGCAGTTGCTTTACTTCTGCGGGAGTCCATGTTTCAGGAATGTCCTCATCTGTGTAAATCTTAGGTTTGGGAACATCTGCAGATAAATCCTTTGTGAACTGCTCTGACTCATAAAGATAGCGCAAAAAGTCTTTCAGCACACTGGCAGTCGTGTAAAGTGTTGGCCGACGACAACGGCAAAGAGTAGTCATAAAATTCGAGAGATCTGCAGATGTCAAACATGCAAGCTGAATGTTGCGGCCCTCTATATACTCAAAAAATTGGCATAGCTTCATCTGCTTTGTGCGTAGTGTTCCCTGTGAATTATGCTTCTTTCTGCACTTCATAAGATAGCTCTCCAGCAAAATGTCATACTCTGGATTGACTGTATAACTGCGGTGGCAATATCTAAGTGCGTATCCGAACTGGAAGATGTCGTCTAAAAGGCGGATCGCTCTGCGCGTGGCAGATTGCGACTTTGTTAGCTGGAGTCGTGGACTTGCAATATTTACGCCATAGATGGATTGAAAATATTCCCGTCCAGTCGTTGCAGTGTAGTCCTGAATTTTCTCATTGCTGTAGTAATCTGAAAACTTTCTGAATTCAGCACAGTAAATTTGTAATGCACTACGCTTGAAATCTAGTCGCAATAATTCTGAATTTGCTGTAGTGATTAATTCTGAGATAGGGATACTCTTTTGACTTGGCATAGTTGGCCTCCTTTATATCTGTGATAACCAAAGTATAAAGGAAAATTATGCACAGCGAAACACAAATTTGAAACGTATCTACATCATTTACGAAAGGAGACTTTACATAATTGCTTACAACTCATAATGTACCCGGTCTGTTATCTCATGACGGAGGGCGGACATTTGCGACAATCCTCAACACGCTGGACCGACTGGGGTATGGTGTGGAATGGCAATGTCTTAACAGCAAAGATTTTGGCGTCCCGCAGTCAAGAAACCGCGTGTACATTATCGGATATCTTGATGAGCGATGTAGAGGAAAAGTATTTCCTTTCACCGAAACAACAGGAACAGCTCTTGTTCAAAAGCACGGAGGACCGCAAAGGAAAGCGCGTCTACTCCCCAGAAGGACTAAGCTGCACATTGGCGACCAATCCGGGTGGCTTCGGTGGCAAAACCGGGCTGTACGAGGTGGGAGTGCCGATCAAGTGCGCCACAAAAACCGGCTACCAGATGGCACAGGTCGGTGACAGCATCGACCTGAGCTACGCCACAGTCAACAGTCGGCGCGGACGGGTTGGTAAAGAGATTGCGCATACACTTACAACGGGCTGCCAACAAGGTACTGTTGACGTTTGCCCGGTCAAAAATCCCATCAAATCAGACCCGGCGAGAAACGCAGCCCGGACAGGCAAGCCAGGCGCACCCATGCACACTCTTACCACGAAAGACCGGCACGGCGTTCTGTGTGAGGGGCGCATCCGCCGCTTGACGCCGCGCGAATGCCTGCGTCTGCAGGGCTGGACGGATGATCGCATCGACACGGTGCTGACCATCCAGAGCGATAACCAAGCCTACAAGCAAGCTGGAAACGGCGTCACGGTCAATGTAATCGAGGCCATCGGGTGGCGCATTGCAGCCATGGATGCAGAACTGCGGGGTGAGACTCCTGCCCCTTGATTTCCGTGACCAGTATTTTGGCTGTGAAATCGAACTGACCGGGATAAACCGCGCCACAGCAGCCCAAACGCTGGCCGACTTATTTGGCACCCGCGCCGAGCATTCCGGTGGTGGCTACGATGCCTACAGGGTCAAAGATTTGGACGGTAAAGAGTGGAAAATCGTTCGGGACGGCAGCATCCATCCCGAATGCCGTAGGCGGTCTGTTCTTATTGGAGAGACCTACAAGGTTGAACTGAACTCCCCCAAACTCGAATACGGCGAGATGGAAAAGCTGCAGGAGGTTGTCCGTTCCTTACGCCGCGCAGGGGGCATCGTAAACGACAGCTGCGGAATGCACGTCCATGTGGATGCAAGCAAGCACACGCCGCAGAGCCTCAAAAATGTGCTGTCCATCATGTATTCCAAAGAAGATATTTTGTTTGCAGCACTCAAAGTCAACCCTGCTCGCATCGACAGCTACTGTCAGGCGGTGGATGAGCCGATACTGGAAGAAATCCGCAAGCTGCCCAGCGACGCGAGTATGGATCAACTGAAGGACCGCTGGTATCGCGGGCGGGACGGCAGTGACTATCACTACCACCAGAGCCGGTATCACGCCTTTTATGCGCAGAAAAAAGTTATGCTGAGAATCTTTTAGAACAGACGTTACTTCGAGACTGTTCACCAGAAATCTCAGCATAATTTTCTACAAGGTCTTTAAAAACGCCTTTAAGTCAGGGTCGTCGTTCCAATCCGGCATGGCAGGCGTATTCATCCTCGTGTCCATTGCTTCTGATGCCTTGCGCCGGGCTTCGGGATTGGCTTTTGCGTAAACCTGTGTTGTCTCAATAGATTCGTGCCCTAAAAAGTCACGAATATAAATGAGATTTTTGCCTGCCTCAACAAGATGCATTGCTTTAGAATGCCGGAGACAATGCGGTGTAATCTGCGGAAAAAATGAACCCACTGCAGTATTTGCTTTGTGGATATATTTTGCTAGCACGTAGGAAACACCGCTGCGAGTCAACTTTTTCCCTTGCGGATTTGTAAACAGCTGGTCATTGCGGCGTTCTGGTATATCAAGATGGTTCTCACAAATGTATTGGCGCAATACCTGTGCACACGGTTTGGTAAGCGGAACATCTCGACTTTTTCGCCCCTTCCCTAATAAATGTACAACCGGTAGTGAATCTATTCGGATATCGCAGATTCTTAAATCGCAAAGTTCCTGCACTCGTGCAGCTGAATCGTAAAGGAGAAGAAGCATCGCCAAGTCTCTGCGACCTTTTGGCGTGGAAATATCAGGCTGTTCCATTAGAATATCGGTTTGCTGGTTACTCAAATATTGAACCGTCGGCTTTGCTGCTTTTTTGCTGTCAATTGAAAGAATGCGCTGACACAGAATCATTTCATCCGGGCATTCAATTTGTACATATTTTGCAAATGACTTCAGCGCAGCAAGTCGTTGGTTTCGAGAAGATATACTGTATTTGCGTTCAGTTTCAAGATATTGTAGAAATTCAAGAATCAGTTCGCGGGAAAGGTCGTTAAAAAGCATTTTCTCTAATTTAAAGCCACAATACTTTTCAAGGTAGCCATGAAAAATAACAAAGGTGTCCCGGTAAGAGTAAATTGTATTTGTACTGACATTTTTAGTTCCTGCCAGATACACGCTAAAGTATGCGGAGACTAAACCGGCGTAGCTGCATCTATTCCTCATTGCAAAGTACCTCTGTAATGGTATGGAATCGGTCATTGAATGGTTCGGTGACTTCCATATAGGCTTCCGGGACAAGCCTCAAGTATTTTTCGGTTGTTGTAATTCGGTCATGCCCAAGAGCAGTGCGGAGAATCGGCAAACAGGTATATATGTCTTTTCCTTCGGAACTCCATTTGTTTAGAATGTGGACCGCAAAGGAATGCCTGAGATCATGGAGACGAGGCCCTTTTCCTCGACCTCGGTGTGGAATCCCGGCATCAAATAAGCATTTTCGAAAAATATCGTAAATTGTACTTGTATCATAGAATCCGCCATCAGGAGCAGGGAAAAAGTAAATACTTTTTGCATTTGCCACTAATGGATTACTGCGGTAGGATTTCATGTATGTAAGCATTGAGTCCGAAATTCCTACCAGCCGTTCTTTGTCTCCTTTTGCACCGTATATGGCTAAAACTCCAGCATCCAAATCAACATCTGCAACCTTAAGGTGCAGAGCCTCTGACACGCGCAGCCCACATGTATAAAGCAGGCGAAACAGAACCGGCATAACTAAATGTCGTAGTGGAGATTCTGAAGATTCTTTGGTACAATCTACCGCAGAAAACAATCTCTCGATTTCGTCTTTCGTAAAAATGTAGGGAACGAAACATTTATTTACATGAGGCGCAGGGTGGAATGCACATGGAGCATCATAGCCATTGCTGTGCAAATACTTACAAAGAATTCGCACATACGAAATCCGAAAACATTGCGTGGTTTCGTTTTCGTGAGGTCTCTTTTTCTCCCACTTTTGCAGCAGTTCTTTCGAAATGGCAGGTATACGCAATTGTTGCTCATTGCAAAAGTCATCGAATGCACTGAGTGCCTCAACACCGGCGTTGTATTTATTGCCAAGGGCACGTTTTTGCTCCACAACATCCAGCATATATGGTGCAAGCACACTGGTAAAATGGGGTTCAAGAAGTTTTTCCTCAAACACTAATCAGTCACCTCCAATGCGCAGCTGCGAAGCTGACGTACATTTACACCAATATATTTTTGAGTAGAATCGGCATTTATGTGTCCTAATACACCCTGAATCGAGGTAATGGGGATTCCTTCATCTAACATATGTGTTGCGAGGCTGTGTCGAAGCGAGTGAAGCCCGTGGTGCTTTATTGAATCCAAAGGAATGCCCGCTTTTCGCATATGCTTAATAAGAATGTTGTCAAAATTTTGCAGAGAGACGTATGGAGCGACTGCGCGGAGAAAAATTTCCGGGGCATCGCTTACAGGCCTTCCATTTTTCAGATAGTCTATTACAGCCCATCCAACATCTGTGGGAAGTGGTAAAGTTATCGGCTCTCCTGTTTTGACTTGGGTGAAAGACACCAAATGCTGTTCCCAATTAAAATTGGCAGGGCGAAGATTACGTATATCGCTGGTTCTAATGCCGAGTTTTACTGCAATCATTAAAACTGCATAATCGCGTTTCCCTTGTGGACTTTCACGGTCAACAGATGCAAGGATACTTTCGATTTGGCTAAGATCTAATGTTGTAGGAATTCGCGCGGAAGCGGATACTTTTACAATTGGCATCATTTTCAAAGACAAATCTGTTTCCTTGTAGCCACTATGCGCAAGGTACTGAAAAAAGCGTAAAAGGATACTGTAATGGAGCCTTACAACCGAATTGCTGTAATTGCACGAAACAACTTTGACGTATCGATTTACAATATCTGCTGAAAGTAATTTGTAATCCGTGACTCCAACGCTGAACAAATAATCTGTAAAACGGAGAAGACTATTCCTGTGGCTGCGTAGTGTATTTTCCCTGCGTCCGTGGAGAGATAGATTTTGCAAGTAGTTGACCGCACCTTCTTGCAGCTCTGCAGGAAACTCCCGGTTCAACCTCCGCCGAAGCATAACCGCGTTGAAATGTTGGTAGTCTGACAACAAATCCATTGCACGGTGAACTCGTGAGCATCGCCGTTCTACTGTTCCCGGCTGCACACCGTAGCAATCCAACATGAACTGTTGGGCTAATTCCGTTGTAAAATATTTCTTTTCATTTTTATTGCAGTACGCTAACAGGTTCCTAAACGTCGAACGAAAGCCTTGAATATAGTTTTCGCTATAGTGCTTTGCAATGATGCAGGGGATAACTCTTTCCACAAGTTCATACACGGTCAGTCGATTTCCATCATCCACAATAACAACCTCCATCATATCTGGAATACTCAAATTATATAGTTATTATGTAGAGAAAAACAGACTGTTTTTATAATTTTTGTCGCTGTACAATTAAAGTTTGGAACGTGGGATACATAATCGCTTTCTTGCCATAACACGCCTTATGTTGAGCTCAACATAACGCCTTGAACCTGCATTCAGTGTTCTACCATGGCACAGTCGAGTGGCGGCTGTTCAACTCCACGCTGCACGCGGGGAAGTCAAAGCCAACATCATTCTGGCTATGGCAATCTCGGCGCAGGGCATCAACCAGAAGTACACGCAGTTTCGGAAAACGCCCATCGGGGATAATCCGGCGTTCACTTTCCGCACCTTTCTGCTGCGGCTGGGACTCATCGGTCCGGAGTACAAAAATGTTCGGATGCACCTGCTGAAGAACCTGCCCGGTGACAAGGCGTTGCGGCACGACAAGTCGCTGTATCCCAGCAATCAACCACGGCTTCATACAGATGAGGTCAGATAAGGAGAAACCCAATGTCTCGAAAAGAATACTTTGCCTATGGTTCCAATCTGAATTTTGAGCAGATGGCCTACCGCTGCCCCGAAGCAACAGTGGTGGGTACAGCTAAGCTGGATGGCTATGAGCTGGCGTTCCGGCGCGGCTACCTGACGATTTTGCCCAAAGAGGGCGCAAGCGTTGAAGGACTGATCTGGTCTGTCACCGACCATGACGAATCCCAGCTTGACTGTTACGAGGGTTACCCGACATTCTATGACAAGGAAACCGTGACGGTCACGGATGCAGATGGTACGCCGCATGAAATCATGGTTTACACGATGAACGAACCGTACCGCGACCAACTGCTCCCGGTCAGCAGCCGCTACAATGCGGTTGTTTTGCAGGGGTGTCTGGATGCGGGCATCTCTCCGCAGCAGTTCTATGATGCTGACGAAAAATACAGAAAAGCCTACAAGGCCAGAGCTGCGCCTGCCCCTAAGAAACACGCTCCCGAACGCTAACCAAGCCCGCTGCACCGTGCAGCGGGCTTTTTTCTTTTGCAACAAAAGGAGAACCAGTATGAAAAACAAACACAGAATAAAGCAGGGATTGTCGCTGCTGCTGGCGGGCGCACTGACGTTTACCAATGTTGGCGCAGCGCTGCCCGCCTTTGCAGAGGATGCCCCTGCCACGCCGGAGACAGCTTCAGCGGCCACACCGGAAACCGCTGAAGCTAATGTCCCGACACCGAATCTTTCGCAGATCACTGAAAATCTGTACGACGATCTGCCGGACGCGCCTACCGGCAGTTACCTTGGCAGCATGGGTCTGCCCGTGGCAACCGGCGAGACAAAAATCGGTATCTCCGCGTGGGTTTCCGACCTGTATGACGGCGTAGATGCCCATATGGATGCCGATGCGCTGAACGCAGATGAGAACACGGTCTCAATCGGCAAAACCCCGGCACAGACTATGCCATTGTTCCACTGCTGGCGCAGGTCGAATACCCGGCAGACGGTGCGGTATCTGAAATCATACTGCCGGATGATGTAGAGCTTTTAAGCTATCTCTCCACCGATTATGAGCCTATCCCGGCAGACGAGCAGGAGCAGGCTGAAATCCTGCACCAGACATACTCGGAGCAATCGGCGGCAGCCACCGGCCTGTATGTAAAAGCCTCTGCCAATTTTACGGCGCAGCTGGTCTATACGGATTCGGACGGCAGTTCGCAGTCAAAAGCTATCCATGTACAGATCAGCGAGGATGCTGCACCCACACAGATGTATGCCGACACCGGCGATGACGGCATTGCCGCCTATGCTGCAGGACCGACTCCGCCGTATACCACCGGAAAAATCACAAGCATCGCCAAAGAGGGCGGCACATGGCTGATTTGGTTCAACGGTCAGGAAGCCTACTGCTGCAGCCATGGGCTGAACGGCCAGCCCAAGGGCTGCCCCACCTACAGCTTCTCTCATGTATCCCGTCTTGAACCCGGCCAATATACCCCCGGCAACCACTATGCAAACCAGGTCAACATCTGGGGCGGTCTTGGTCAGCTGAGTCTGGATATGCTGGATGACCGTCCTGTTGTGGCAAGCCTTGAAGATGATCCTGAAGGCGGCGAAGAACAGCCGGACATCCTTGGCAGCCTTTACGATGAAACCCAGCAGTGGATCATGGAAAACTATCCCGACAGCTACGCGGCGCAGACCTATATTGCTGCTGCAGAAGAACTGGTAAACGGTACAGATGCACAGTCAGGGGAAAACGGCTACTACACCTACATCTATAACCCGCCTGCAGGGTATGCGTGGCAGGTTGTGGCGCTGGTCGGTGAAGAAATTGCGGGCGGCACTGAGATCCCGGATGTGCCGAGTGTTCCGGAACCGAAGTACTATTCCGCTGCGTGGACAGCTCCTGCGCAAAGCGCCAGCGGAAGCTTTGATCTGACATTCACAGTCAACACCGACAAGTACCAGCTGAACACGCTGGAAAAGGTGGACGGGGCGGTCATTACCGTCACGCCCAGCCGGACCGGCGGTAGCGTGGACGGCGGCAGCTGGCAGATGACACCTGCCGCAGCGCAGACCATTACCACAAGCGGTCACACACAGGATGACAATTTTCATCTGAATGGCGGTGACGGCTCTGCCACATGGACGGTGCATTACGAGGTGTCCAAAACCAGCGCCAGCACGCTCAGCGGGCAGGAGGGACCATTCACCAGCCAAGCGGAGGCGGACGCCGCTGCCGAAGCTGCCAAGAATGCGGCCATCGGGCAGCTGCAGAACGAAGCGCAGGGCATGGTAGATGCTGCCATCGCCGCGGCACGGGCGCAGCTTGCGAATATCACCTTTGCATACGATGAAATCACCATCCCTCATGGCTTTGATTCAACGCCCGGTGCGTTGGGCAGCCACCAGACCATTACCGTTCCTGCCAACAGTTCGAACGATTACCCGATGAAAAACGATGAGTGGTCGGTAAAAGTCAGCATTGACAAAATCGACAGTGAAACCAAGCAGCGCATCAAGGGCGATGCCGAGTTTAAGATTTTTGAGTGGGATACCGTCCGGCAGTGCTACATCCCCAATGGTGGGTATAACCAATACAAGGTTGAACGCCAGAGTGGCGGCACTTATAAGGTCATCAACCACAGCAATTATGCCAATGGTTCTGACAATATCTATTACACCCAGCGCAATGAGGGCAAGTTCGTCATCGTGGAGAGCCGCGCACCCAGTGGGTACTATGGTGACTGGTCGGATGTAAACGCTCCCGGCACAGCCGGTTCCGTGCTGGGCAAGCGGGCGTATGCCTTTGAAATCACGAAAGCGTTGGACGGTCAGACGATTTGGCTGGGCAACGTCGATTATAACGCCGACATTACTGCGGCCAACAGCGGCGGCACGCTCATCGACACCGGCGAGGGTGTGGTCACCATCACCTTTGGCAGCCGCAATGCAGATAAGACCTACGCCACAGACCCCACGGGCATTGCCAACAACGAAAATTCCTACACCATGCATGCCAATGCCGATAAGATGCAGAATGACCGTGTCCTTGGTAATATCACGCTCTCCAAAGTAGACTTGGACGCCGCGCGGTATCTGGCTGCGGGCAGCAACGGAGATACTACGCTGGAAGGTGCTGTGTACGATCTGTACGCCGCTGAGAATATCACGCAGCCGGACGGCGTGACCGGTATTGTGGACTACAGCAAAATCACCGATGCCAACGGTACGCCCATTTGGCACACTACGGTTCTCACCAATGGCGGCTGGGATGCCGATTACCTGCCCATTTTGCAGAAAGATCGACTGGTAGCCTCTGCGAAAATCACAGACGGCAAGCTGGCCTTTGCCAACCTGTACATGGGCAGATATTACCTTGTGGAACGCGCCACAGGGCTGGTTCTGCCGATTGACGGCAACGGCAAACTATACATTACTGGAAAGTACCCACAGCTTAATAAGAAGCTGGAACGCACCGGCAAGTACAGCGATTTGGCGCGGAAGAATAACGAGTACAATGACTACATCTACAAAAACCAGTATTCCGCCGTAGCTGAGAGCCGTAAGCTGAACGGCAGCAAAACGTGGGATGGCTACTATCTGTCCTACGCGAAAGGCTACCTCTGCGATGAGGTCAACCACTACAAAACGCTGACCTACGCCGATGAATCCACCTACCACATCCACGCCGAGCAGGAAAGCCAAGACGAAGTCCTCAAATCCGGCTTTAGTTTGCAGAAGTTGGTATCGACCACCGGTCAGCCAAGCCCGGCACTGAAGCTGGAGGGTGCGGGCTTTACCGTTTATCGCATCTCTAAACTGAGCAAGGCGGCGCAGTTCAAGCAGAACCCGGACGGCAGCTACGATGCCGCCAGCATCCTATCTGCCTACCGCAAGGACAATTACGATAACGCCACACTAAAATACGATTTCACCGCCGAGGACAAGCCATCGTCAATATGTTCGAGAGCAGCACCGACACGGTCAACGCCTATAACGTGACCTTGACCGCAGACGGCGACTACGCCAACGGCAAGGGCAACGGCTGGATGCCCACGGATCAGCCCGCCGAATATCGGCTGGGAGAAATGTTCACGAACGATGAAGGCATTTTCCGCGTAGAGGGGCTACCCTATGGGCAATACCTTGTTGTCGAAACGACCATCCCTAATGATGTGTTCCAGTGTGATCCGTTCATCGTGACAGTGGACGCCAACAGCCCGCAGAGCAGATTTACGGTTCCGGCGGGCAGTGCAACCATTGCCAGTAACAATTATATGACCTTTAATGTGCTGGACGAGGAACTGGAGGGCTATTTGCAGCTCATCAAGACCGATACAGAAACCGGCAGGGCGGTCAAAATCGCCAACACAGCCTTTGCGCTGTATCGGCTGGACGAAAAAGACCGCAAGACCCGCATTTCCATGATCGACCCCGCCAGCGGCAGCGCCACCAAGAAAACGGATGTGTTCTACACCGATGCAGACGGCCTTATGAAAACACCCGAAAAACTGCCGCTGGGCAGATACCTGATTGAGGAACTGCAAGGTCCGGAAGGATACTATAACGATCCTGCCTACTCGGTGGAATTTGAAATCAAGTCTGACCGCGTCTGGCAGGTTGTGGGCAATGCCACCAACGACATGGACGAGTATATCGTAGATGAAAAATACTGTAATCACGAGACGCTCGGTCAGCTTACCATCCGTAAGCTGGGCAATGTGCTGACCGACTACCAAGATGGACAGTTCATCTACACGCAAGATAATCTCGCAGGCGCGGTGTACGAAATTCACGCTTCAGCCGACATTGCCACACCTGACCGCCAAGGCACTTACTGGTACAAATCCGGCGACTTGGTAGCAACTGTTACCACTGGTGCGGAGGGGCAAGTGGACGAAGTAAAATTCAGCCCCACCCGCACACAGGCAACCTATGATTTCTTGAAAATTACCCATGATGGCACCAAGGGCGAAGTCACCGTGACCCTGCCGCTGGGCAAGTACACCATTACCGAGGTCAAAGCGCCGTATGGTTTTGTGCTGACCCAGCAGAGCTACACTGTGGAATTCGGCTGGGACAACCAGAAAAATGACATTGTGCTGGCAAAAACTATTGTCAGCCACGAGCAGGACGGCGACAAGGAATGTTCGTACAGCATCGTGAACGTCAAGGATGCCTCGGATGCCCACAAGACCGGGCAGACGCTCGTGTTTGAAAACGCCCGTGTACTCCCCACGCCAGAAAAGCCCGGTGATAAAGTCAGCAAAATCGGTGTAGGCATTTACAAGCAGGACCGAGAGGCGCTGACCTATCTGCCCGGTGCGGTGTATGAACTCTACACCGTGGATGACATTTATTCCGCAGATGGAACGAAACTGGTGGATGCCGGTGCAAAGCTGGCCACCGGCAGCACCACCAATGCCAACGGCTTCGCGTGGTTCGATGTGGACGTGCCGATTCGCGGAGAATATTACATTGACCCTGCAGGCCCGCGAAGTACTAGCCGCGAGAATAGCGGCAGATACCGCATTGTGGAAATCACCGCCCCTGCGGGCTATCTGCTGGACAGCACCCCTATGGAAGTTTCCTTCACCTATGAAAGTCAGCAAATCGCGTGGCAAGTCGTGGATGGTACAAACACCAACCTGCGCACCGGTGTGGATATTTCAAAGCAGGACATCACCAACGGCAAGGAACTGCCCGGCGCACAGCTTGAAATCCGTGATGCAGACGGCAATCTGGTAGAGGGCTGGACCTCCGGCCAAGTGCCGCACACCGTGCGTGGGTTGGAACTGGAAAAGGAATACACCCTGACGGAGAAGTGCGCCCCGGATGGCTACGCCGAAGCCGAAAGCATCGTGTTCAAGCTGGTGCAAGAAGGTACAGAGCAGGTCAATGAGGTATATGTGAAATCCGACGGTGATTGGGTAAAACTCGACGATGCCACCGTCATTATGCAGGACGCACCTGTACTTGACATAGACAAAACGGACATTGCGGGCAATCTGCTGCCGGGTGCTACGCTGACGATCCGTGATGCGAATGATGGGGTCGTCGACACTTGGACAACCGACTACAAAACGCATCGTGTTCCCGTTTCAAATGATTTCCTCAAGCTGTCAGGCGAAGCCAAGGAGTACATCTACACCCTGACCGAAGATGCAGCCCCGGCTGGCTTTGAAATTGCCGAATCGGTGCAGTTCAAGTTGGAATCTGTGGATGATGTGATTTCTCTGTTCGTCCGCGAAAATGCCGATGCCGAATGGGTGCGCGCCGACAAACGCCTGATCCAGATGATTGACGAAGCCACGCCCCGCGAGGACACGCCCACGCCAACCCAGGCCCCTACACCGCAGCCGACACCCGCTGCAACCCCGGCGCCCACTCCTGTTCCCACGCCGGTTATTACACCACGCAAGGTGCAGACCCTCCCGCAGACAGGAGATGGTTTCCCGCTGCTGGCTATTGTGGTCGTTTTCCTTGCGTCTGCGACAGGTATCGTGCTGCTGACCGTTAAGCGGAAAAATGCGCTGAAAGAAACTTCTGATGAGGAGGACGCCGATGAAAGTTCTGATCGTTGAACCCGGAAAATACCCCCGCGAAGCCGACATTGAACACACCCTTGAAGCCGAGCAGGCAGTTGTCGGCGGCACCATCGAGGCAGTGTACCCTTGGCGGGATAGCGCCTGCATCGTCTGTAATGCGTAGTTATATGTTATGTGTAGCATAATTGACATCTCCTTTCGTACCTCCTGATTTCATTTGTATTTTAGCCGGTAGCTTTTTGTGATACTCTACATAATGTAGAGACACAATGCTCTGCAAATAACATCAGGAGGTTTTATAATGTCTGAAGCAACAATACCAATCAAGGAATTGATGGAAAAGACCGAGCAATGGCTACTCGGTCAGGGTTACAAGAAAAGTACTCTTGGGTTTTATAGAGCTACATGGAACAGATTTCTTTCGTATTCAGCCTCTCCCGCTTATAGCCGTGAAACTGCAGAGCAGTTTTTGCTTCAATACTTCGGAGTCGATGTCCACGCTATAGATCAGACTCTTGACGGTCGAATGCGCCATGCACGGCGTCACATGAATGCATTGGACGAGATTTTTTTCGCACGGGAACAGTGTGCCGCCGTAAAGTTTATGGCGTTGCTTCTATTGATGACGATTGTTTCGATAAGTTTTTTTCCGACTACTTGAGTTATTGCAAAATGCAGAATTTTTCGAGATCGTGGATGGACAACACAATAGCAGCATTGAGGCTTTTCTTGCTTGCTGTTCATTCATCAAACACACAGAACATCAAAAGCATAAATGCGGAGACTATCAACTGTTTTTCCACGGCTATGAGCAATGCTTCAGAAATATGCATGAATGTTCGTAGAGCAAGATGCCGACAAGTTGGTGCTTACCTGCACTGGCTTTATGACCACAAATATACGGATTTGGATTATTCCCTTCAACTCCCAAACTTCAAACGCACTGCACCCCAGATTCCACAGGTATGGAGTCCTGAAGAAATCGACAAGATTCTTGCAGTCATCGATACTGCCAATCCAGTTGGAAGGCGGAATTACGCGATTTTTCTGCTTCTTGCAAGAACAGGGTTAAGGATAAGCGACGTTTTGGGACTCAAATTTTCAAATATTAACTGGAAGGAAAACTGCATTTCACTTTCTCAGCAGAAGACAGGGAACGCCTTGAGTCTGCCACTCAGCAAAGAGCTAGGTATGGCGATTATTTCTTATTTGCAAGATGGCCGCCCACAGTCCTCCTCGGCTTTTATCTTTCTGAGCCATAACGCACCGTTTCAGCCATTGGGTGAGCATAACAATTTCAATCCGGAATTTCATAAGTATTTACGCAGAGCAGGGATTGCTATCCCAACAAAGAGGCACACAGGCGTACACACTATCCGCCATTCGTTTGCCACAAATATGCTGAGAAAAGGCACTCCGGTGCAGGATGTGTCCCAAATCCTCGGTCACAGTAACATCAGTGTAACAGAAACCTACTTGCGGGTCGATATTGAACATATGCGGTTATGTTCGCTGAGTTTGGAGGATTACTATGAAACAATTTACTTTCACAAGCCAGCTTGCGCCAATAATATGGAAATATCTGGAATCTCGACAAAATGAGGGATATACCTCCGTGCATTGCGGCTATTATATGCAGGAACTGGACTGCCTTTCAAAGGAACTCTCGGATGCCCCCGTGGTGACAAAAGAGCTTATTGACGCATGGGATTTATTAAAGCCATATCTTTCAAACCGTTCGAAAATAGTCAGACATAATGCGATACGCGCTTTTGCAAAATTTGCATACACGCAGGACGGAATCTCCTATGTCCCGGATACCAGCAAACTAAAGAACAGTTCGACTTTTACCCCGCATATATTTACTGTTGAAGAAATACGGCGATTATTATATGCAGCAGATAATCTGCCGGTCAGGAATAATGCGCCAACAAGGCATCTGGTCATACCTGCTGTTATCCGGCTTTTTATATTGCTGTGGTTTTCGTATAGGTGAGGTGCTCCGGCTAAGAGTGAAGGATGTCGATTTGGATACAGGCATTATTACTGTACACAACGGGAAAGGAGGTAAGGATAGACTTGTCCCTGTCCACAATAGCGTAATAGAGTATCTCCGAAGCTACTCTGCTCAGTTACCAGATGAAAGAGAATGGTTCTTTCCATCTGCTTGTGGCCATTATTCTATTAAAACAATCTATGATAATTTTCGCGAGCTGCTATTCGCATGCAATATTCCTCACACCGGCAATGGCCCTCGTGTGCATGATTTTCGGCATACATTCGCAGTTCATACACTGGAAAAACAACTTTCTGATGGGTATGATCCCATGGTAATCGTTCCTCGCCTTGCCGCGTATTTGGGACATAAGAGTTACCGTGAAACCTGTTGGTATATTCACCTGACGGTTGCTTCGTTCCCGGAACTTTCCCAAAAACTTGACAGAGCATTTGTCGGCATTATTCCGGTTGGAGGTGAGACGGATGAGGAAAACTGACTTTACCAAAGCACTGACCGAGTATTTCTCAATCTATCTGCCTACTACATGCGGGGTGAGTCCCAATACCACCAATTCATACAGAGATACTTTCAAGCAACTCCTTCTATTTTTTCAAGAAAAGAAAGGCATCTCCGCAAATTATATAGAATTGCGCTATCTGAATATGGAACTTGTTTCTGAATTTCTGGATTGGTTAGAAACATCCCGCCATATTGCGGTTACAACAAGAAACCAGCGACTTGCCGCCATAAAGGCCTTTGCTCATTTTGTACAGTACAAGTTTCCGGAAAACATAGAAAACTGCGTTGACATTATTAATCTGCGACCCAAAAAGTACGAAAAGGCATTGATACCGTTTTTGACGGAGGATGATCTGTCACTTCTTCTGTCCCAACCAGATGCATCTACCCGACAAGGGCTCCGAGATTTGACACTTCTTGCACTACTGTATGACTCTGGCGCACGGGTACAGGAATTGGTGGATCTTAGGCTGAAAGATGTCCGTCTAACACACCCCCCAATGGTTATTCTAACTGGAAAAGGACGAAAAGTTCGTCAGGTTCCCCTGATGAAGGATACCTGCAAACTGTTGGACAGATATATCCGCAGCTTTCATTCCGATTCTCAGTCTCAGATGATTCCGCTATTTTATAATGCAAAAAAGCAGGCTTTATCTCGCTATGGAGTCACCTATATTCTGAAGAAGTATGCGGCAAAGGCATCTCCGGTACTTGAACCACAGAATATATCTCCTCATGTATTACGCCACACCAAAGCCATGCACTTGCTGCGAGCTGGTGTTAACATGATATATATTCGAGATTTTCTTGGGCATGCAGACATCTCTACAACAGAGGTTTACGCTCGCATCGATGCAGAGATGAAGCGAAAAGTATTTGAGGAGAAAGTGCCGAATTACACACCCAATACCACAATGCCTTGGGAGGAGGATGAAGATTTATTGCAATGGTTAACACAATTTGGAAAGAAAACTTTCTGATTATGTGTAGTAAATTATGCTTAAACGCCCGGGATTCTGGGCATTTTGCTCAATTACTACTCATTTGTAGGAACTACTCATTACAGACGTTATGTGGTGCACCACATAACGTCTGCAACGATAACGGCATTGCAGAAAACCTGCCGCTGAACCGTATGCTGGGCGACTATGACATTATCCACGGCACATTTTTTCGTCTGCGGCCTGACCCGCGATGATTTTACCGACCTTACGCCCAAGCAGATGAAGCACTACGGGGAAATGTACCACGACCCGCAGCTGTTTTTCCTGCTGGGCAAGACCCTGTGTGTGGAACACACCACGCCGGAAGGCTACGCTCAATTCATGCAGGCAACAAGGCAGCCCCCGCACCAAGAACAGGAGCGCTGATATGAATACTACTATCCTAGCCCGCAGCCCGCCTGCGGGCTTTTTTTTCTTTGTCCGAAATCATCCAACAAGCAAGGAGAAGAACCTATGAACGACATTTTTGAAAATACCGAAACCATGCAGGAAAACGAGCATCCCCGTTTTTACACCGCAGAATCCGTTATGCGCGGGCATCCCGACAAGCTGTGCGACCTTATTGCCGACAGCGTGCTGGACGCCTGTCTGCAGCATGATCCCGCCAGCCGCGTGGCCTGTGAGGTAATGGCAACCCACGGTCACATCATTGTAGCAGGCGAAATCACGACCAAGGTTAAGCCGGATGTGTTCAACATCGTCCGCGACACCCTGCGCGATGTCGGCTATGACCCGAAAGACTACCAGATCGACTGCTACATCCACGACCAGAGTCCCGACATTGCGGGCGCTGTCGAGCCGGAATTGGCTGAGGGAGAGGACGAGGACACCCTCGGCGCGGGCGATCAGGGCGTTATGGTCGGTTACGCCTGCAACGAAACGCCCGAATATCTGCCGATGCCTGTGGTGGCGGCGCAGCGCCTTGTGACATTGCTGGAAATTTCCCGCATGACCGGCATTATCCCCGACATCGGCCCGGACGGCAAGGTGCAGGTCACGATGGAATACAACGGCGACACGCCCGTGCGCATCACCACGGTGGTCGTCTCTGTGCAGCACAAAGAGGATAGCGATATGGACAAGCTGGCGGATTTGCTGGACGAATATGTGTTCCCGCTGGCCTTTGACGGTATGCCCGCCGACGACGCGGAAATCATCCTGAACCCCAGCGGTAAGTTTGTGCAGGGCGGTCCGGATGCCGATACGGGGCTGACCGGGCGCAAGCTCATGGTGGACAGCTACGGCACCTTTGCACCCCACGGCGGCGGTGCGTTCAGCGGCAAGGACGCCACCAAGGTAGACCGCAGCGGCGCGTACATGGCACGTTTTATTGCCAAAAACATTGTGGCAGCGGGCTTTGCCCAGCGCTGTCAGGTCACGCTGGCGTATGCCATCGGGCAGAAAGACCCTGTTATGGTGGAGGTAAACACCTTTGGCACCGGCATCTGCGAGGATGACTGTTTGGCAGCCGCTGTGCGCAAGGCGTATGACCTGACCCCTGCGGGCATCATCAAACAGTTGAACCTGCTGAACCCCATTTACAGCCGCACGGCGGCGGGCGGGCATTTCGGGCGCGAGGATTTTCCGTGGGAAAATGTTGAACATATGAGCGACCTCGCCGCTTACATTGTGTAATTGCCGCGCGTCTGTAAAGAACAAATTGATGCCGCCAACCGGATGACGGCAATCGAGTTCCTGCGGAGGTACCGCCCCAATTCTCTGGTAAAAAGCAGTGCGCGGGGCGAATATCAGCTGGCTGAACACGACAGTTTCAAGATAAACGGCGAGTCCAGTGTCTGGCATTGGAAAAGCCGCGACATCGGCGGCAAAACAGCACTAAAATATCTGACTTGTGTCGAAGGTGTGCCGTTTGTAGAGGCGGTGCAGCTGTTATGTGAGGAAAGCCCGATGTACATCCCCGTGCAGCATGAAGCAGTGGAGCGCGAGCGCCCGCCGTTCCGTCTGCCGAACCCCGCGCCGAATAATGACCGTGTGACGCGGTATTTGCTGGGGCGCGGCATCTCACTGCCCACGATTCGCTACTGTATTGAGAGAAAAATTCTGTACGAAAGTGCAGAATACCACAACTGTGTTTTCTTGGGCAAAGACCCGCAGGGCGTGCCGAAATATGCAGCTCTGCGCGGCATTTATGACTATGGAAAGCCGTTCAAGAGGGAGGCCCCCGGCAGTCAGAAACAGTACGGATTCTGCATCCCGCCGATGCAGCCCGGAACCACCGTGGCCGTGTTTGAGGCCGCCATAGATGCCATGGCCGAGATGACGCTCTGCGGGGATGCTGCGGACAAGTATCGTCTGACGCTGGGCGGGGTTTCATCCTCCGGCAAGGAGCCACTGGCCTTGCAGGAATTTCTGCGCCAGCACCCGGAGATCACCACGATAGAACTGCGGCTCGATAACGACAGTCCGGGTCGTATGGCAAGCGCCCACATTCAGAAAATCTACGCTGACCGCTACACCGTGCATGACCTGCCGCCCGACATCGAGAATGGAGATTACGCTGATATGGCAAAAAATAATCGGATCGCAAGAACTGCCGCCCACCGTGCGGCGCCTTGCCGATAGAGAGAGAAATCAACATGAAAGTTAGAAATCGTTCGCCCACTTATAGGGCATAAACAGGAGGTAAATCGTTATGGCTGTGTTCCGTGTACAAAAGACGCAAAATTATACCATTATGTCCAACCATCATCTGCGCAACAAGGCTCTTTCGCTCAAGGCGAAGGGCCTTTTATCTTTAATGCTGTCCCTGCCCGAAGATTGGGATTATACCACGCGAGGGCTGGCATCCATCTGCAAAGAGGGTGTGGATAGTGTCTGCGCCACGGTGCGGGAGTTGGAGGCGGCCGGGTACATTATCCGCCGCCGTGTCCGTGATAAAAACGGCCAGATGCGCGGTATGGAATATACCGTGCTGGAGGAACCACAGCCCCCGCAGCCGGAGCCAGAACAGGCCGAGCCTTCGTGCGCCAAACCAGAACAGGTCAAACCAAAACGGGAAAAACCTGTACAGGCAAATCCTGCACAATTAAATACTAAAGAACAAAAGAAAGAAATAACTAAAAACGTATCTAATCCTATCCGCACGGCGGACGAGCGCGAGCAGTACCGCGCCCTGATTCGGGAAAATATCGAGTACGATATTCTTGCAAAGAACAATCCGGCAGATAGGATTCGATTGGATGAGCTGGTGGAACTCATGCTGGACACGGTCTGTTCCAACCGCAGCAGTATCCGTATTGCGGGGGACGAGTTTCCGGCAGAGGTAGTGAAGTCCAGATTTCTGAAACTTGAAGCTCAGCATATCCAGTATGTGCTGGACAGCCTGAAAGACAACCCACCGCATATCCGCAATATCAAGAAATACTTACTGGCGGCGCTTTACAATGCGCCGCTGACGATTGAAAACTACTACGCCGCACAGATCAACCATGATTTGTACGGCAGAAACCGAGGTGATGTGAATTGAAAATGAAGTTTTATTCTCCGCTGACTGCAGAGTTTTTCCCTGACGAACCGGATTGGGAGGACAAATCTTACAACGAGTACGAAGGCTATCCAATGGACGGCCATGACCTGCTGCAATATGCCGATGCTGTTGATGAGGCTGTGAAAAAGGACATTGCAGATTTCAACGGCGACCTGATGCAGTATTACCATGAGGACGATTCTGTCCGCAGCAAGGTGGTAAGTGCTGTGCCGTCTGTGGAAATTTGCGGCAACAAACTGTGCGGGTGTCTGACCGTGGAACTGAAAGAAACTCTGCTCGATGATGAGCAGACCGTCCTGTGCAACTACATTTCCGGTCAGTACAGCGACGGCTGGGGTGAGGGCTTTGAGCAGAGGGATATTCGTGTGGATCACGGCACGTTGGCTGTTCATTTCTGGCAGGAAGATGGATTCAAGATGACGCCATCTTTTGAGAAAATCCCGAAACCGGAAAAGAATTCTCTGCGCCCCAAGATGCAGCTGATTGGGCAGGACGGCAACATTTTTGCCATTATGGGCCGTGCATCCCGGCTGCTGAAAAGCAGTGGGCAAGGTGACAAGGCCAAAGAAATGCGTGACCGCGTTATGTCCTGCGACAGCTACCAGAAAGCACTCAGCATCGTTTCCGAGTATGTGGAAACCGAACTGTCGCCCAGCCCTACGCCCAAGCGTGACCGGGATGATGCCAGATGAAGAAATACGAAATCACCGACATTGCCCATCCTGACAATCCCAACCTGCACCGCATCCGTGCGGTGACGGACTTGACCGAGGATGTCCTTGCCGGGATGCTCGGCGGCTATGTGGAAAGCTGCGATAACCTCGACCAAGATGGTCGCGCGTGGATTTCAGCGGATGCCATCGCCTGTGAAAATGCAGTTGTCTGCGGCGATGCAGTCCTTACAGATCACGCCGTTGCAAAGGGCTGCGCCTATGTCGGAAAGAACGCCGCCGTGACAGGGGATGCCACTGTGCAGGATGATGCCATCGTCTGCGGCGGACTGCTCATGGGGAAAAGCTGTGTCTGCGGGTATGCCGTGATTCGGCAGGATGCGCAAACCTTGTGCGCACCGATCATTGACGGCAACGCCCGCATCTATGGCGAAATTTCCGGCAATGTAGTCTGCCGCGGAAATGCCGTTGTTCTGCCCGGTACCAAGCTCGACAACAGGACGCAGGACTGCTTTGTACTCGAAGATGACCGTGTTTCTGTGCAGACGGCAAGCCGCACACCACCCCCGAAAGAACCCCGTACCCATGATTTTGAACGATAAGAAAGAAGGATGCCTTTGACGAACACTCCCGAAACGCTCAACATTCTCAACCCGGATTTCCGGATGCCCGAACACTGCGGCGGTGACCGCTGGTCAATTTTGCACGGGGATTCTTTGCAGATTATCCGCCAGTTTGAGCCGAACAGCTTCGATGCCATCATCACCGACCCACCCTATGCCAGCGGCGGCAGCAGCCAGACCACCAAGAACCGCAGCACCAGCGAAAAGTACAGCAGCATGAGCAAGGAAAAGGCGCTGCCCGACTTTGACTCTGACCAGATGGATCAGCTGAGTTGGATGTTCTGGACGGCGGCATGGCTACAGGATGCCCGCCGCATTGCAAAGCCCGGTGCGCCTGTCTGTCTGTTCATCGATTGGCGGCAGTTGCCCGCCATGACGCTGGCTTTGCAGTGGGCGGGCTGGACCTGGCGCGGTGTAGCCGTGTGGGATAAAGTCGCCAGCCGTCCACAGAAAGGACGCTTCCGCCAGCAGTCCGAGTACATTGTGGGGGTCCAACGGCAAAATGCCGCTTGAGAGAAATGTTGGGTGTCTGCCGGGCGTGTTCCGATACCCGAACCCCCAGAACCGCATCCATGTAACCGAGAAGCCCTTGCAGCTTATGCGGGATGTGGTGCAGATCTGCGAACCGGGCGGGCGCATCCTTGACCCCTTTGCCGGGGCGGGCACCACCGTGCTGGCCGCTGTGCAGGAAGGCTATGAGGCTGTCGGCATCGAAATGTCGGACGCCTACTTCCGCCGCAGCACTGAACGGCTGAAAACTGCCCTTGAATCCGAAGTGAATCAGTACTGATTCACTATTTTGCAAGAAAAAACCGAAAAGTGAATCAAATCTGATTCACTCCCGAAATTCAGAAAGGAAACACGAAAATGAAACGACCTTGGGCTTTTATCTGCGCCAGCGAGGGCGCGACCTCCAAACATCTCCGCAATTATTGCCGCGAGGTGTACCTGCTGGGCTATCTGCCGGTATGCCCCAAATTGCAGGACAGCCAGTATTTGGTGCTGGAAGATGCCATGGAACGCAGCGAGTACACCGCCATTGTGAGGGATAAGCTGCTGCGCTGCCCGATGCTGGTGGTCTGCAGCCGCAATCAGGATGCGACCACCAGCGCGCAGATCGGCTTGGCGCAGAAATACAACCGTATTGTCACAACCTTGGACGGTTTGAAGAAAGCCGTTTCGGAGGGCGACGACCTTGTGTCATGAATGGCGCTGGGGGTGTGTTTGGCAAGCATAGCGTTTGGATATCCAAACGCACTTTTGGGGTGATCCCCAAACCCCCGCAATGCGCAGACGCGGTCATGTCATTCCGCTGCGGCTGAACGAGCGCGAGTACCGCCATCTTTGTGAACAGGTCAAAATAAGTGGATTTTCGCGCGAGGAATACCTGCGCTCCCTAATCTTGGGCAAAGAAATCCATCCGCGCCCCTGCACGCACCACGCGGAGCTTGTTCGGAAAGTTTCCGGACTCTGCAATAACGCGAACCAGCTTGCACACCGCGCCAACAGCACCGGCATGGCCGGGCAGCAAAGTGTGGACGAGATGATGCGCATCGCCAAGGAAGTCTGGCGTGAGATAAAAGAAAACTACTGGGAGGCTCTATGAAATATGGCTTACACATCCGTGATCCCTGTCCGCCGTCTGGATCGGGCGGTGAAGTATGTGATGAACAAAGAAAAGACCACGGCGGTATCCTTGCGGGACGCCCTCGACTATGCCGCCAACCGCGATAAAACAGAGCAATCCTGCTTTGAAAGCTCGTATACCTGCACGCTGGAAACCGCCTTTGCCGATATGCGGCAAACCAAGGAACGCTGGCACAAGTCGGGCGGCGTACAGGGTTACCACCTTGTACAGAGCTTCGCCGCAGGAGAAGTCACACCGGAACTTGCGCACCAAATCGCAAAGGAACTGGCAGACCGCATGCTGGGTGGGCGGTATGAATATGTCATCGGCACACACCTGAACACCGGGCATATCCATTCGCATATTGTCTGGAACTCGGTCAGCTGTGTGGATGGCAAAAAGTATCGCAGCAACTATAAAAACTATGTGACGGAAATTCGCGCAGTGTCAGATGAACTTTGCCGGAAATATAAGTTGTCGATCATCGACACTGAAAACTCCCATCATGTAGCAAAGCCTTATGCGGAGTGGATGGCAGAAAAGAATGGTCAGCCCACATGGCGCACCGCCATCCGACAGGATGTGGACGATGCCATTCAGCAGAGCCTTACGTGGCGGCAGTTTCTTTCCGTGCTGGAACGCAAAGGGTATGAGGTCTGCATGGGACGCAAGTATCCCGTCCTGCGCCCACCCGGAAAGGAGCGCTTTGTTCGCTTCAAAACGCTGGGCAAGCGGTACACACCGGAAGCCATCCAGACGCGCATCCTGTATCCACAAAGCTACCACCCTTATGTGGAAAATCCACCAACAATCAAACATGGCCGCCTGCACAGAGGGAAGAAGCCCCATCGCAAGCTGACCGGGCTGCGGGCGCTGTATTATCGTTACCTGTACGAATTGGGCGCGCTTCCCGCAAGCCGCGCCGCCCCAGCTATGCTGTGCGGCAGGATGCCTATAAGCTGGATCAGAGAATCCGGCAGATGGAGTTCCTATCCAAGCACAACATTGACACGCTGGAGCAGCTGGAAACTCACCGAAAAGCCCTGCAAACAGAAATTGGGCAGTTGCAGACAAAGCGTAAGCAACTGCCCAAAACCGATGATGTACAATCGCAGCATGAATCGGTCAACACCGCCCTAAAACAGCTTCGCCAAGAGGAACGGCTCTGCCGCAAAATTGCAGAACATTCAATCGAGGTGCAGCAGCACCAACCGAAGCCCGCCGTGACCGCGCTGAACATCAAAAACAAGAACAGGAACGTGCGCGTGACCGCCGCCCCAACATTGATTTAACACTATAATGCAGAAAGGAAAATGCCTATGAAATATCCCAACAAAGAATACATCGAGCACCTACGCCGCAGGTACCCGCCCGGCACGCGGCTGCAACTCAGCTGTATGGAAGATGAGATGGCCGTGCCTCCCGGCTCTATGGGAACCGTTGATTTCATCGATGATGCCGGACAAATCCACATGAATTGGGATTGCGGGCGCAGTCTTGCCCTCATCCCCGGCGTGGACTCGTTCAGCCGCTTGCCCGCGCCCAAGGAAAAGGCCGGTGATGCCAGATGAATTACGGCTCTGAACCCGCAGACCAGGTCGTCCGCTACTCGCTGGAGGGCGCAGAGTTCGCGCTGCGCATTTCCGGCACTGCTGCAAAGAACTTTTTATTTTCGCACAGGCGGTGCTGCACGACAGCAAAAAAGACGCACGGCAAAACACACCTTATCCGTCTGCTGAAAGAACAGAAGCCGCTAAAATTTTTCACGGTGGACAAGTACGATATGCGCGCTTTTGCCCGTGCAGCAAAATCCCACGGTCTGCTATTCTGCCCCATCCGCGACAAGATGGATCCCGACCACATTGAGATTGCCATTTTGCAAGACGATGCTTCCAAGGCCAACCGCATCATCGACAAGCTGCAACTTGCTGTTGTGGACACCGGCACGGCAGAACTTATCGACACTGTGCAACAGGAGCGTGGTGAAACCGCTCCGGAAACCGAGCGCGTCCAGACCGAGGACGGTGCGGTGGATTTTGAGATCGGCGCAGACGAGGAACAGTTCAACATGGTTTTTCCGCAGGGCTCGGAGAACGCCAGTCCGTCCGAGCCTTTCTCCGACAGCAGCAAATCTTTTGCAAACTCGCCGTCGCCGCGCGCCGATCAGCTTCGGGCCAAGGGTGAGCGCCCCAGTGTGCGCATGGAATTAAGCGACATCACCGCCTACCTGCGCCGCAAGGTTGAGCCGCCCAAAGACCGTATGCCGAGGATGCCAGTAAAAATCAAGCGAAAGGACAAGGTGCTGTAAATGGACTTGAATAAATATCTCAACAAGGCTGCGCTGCCCGAAACACAGTATTCCAAAGAAGAATACGCTGCCATGAAGAAAACCGAGCGTGAAGCAGTTTGGGTGCAGGTGGATGCCCGCATGGGTGAGGTGCTGGCAGATGCCTCGACCTTGCAGGGATTTCTCGACTTTATGTCGCAATGCCGCAACTCGCTGCCGAACCAGCTTCTGCTGTCCGGGCAGAACGCCGACATCACGGATGCCCGCACATTCCAGCAATGGAAGGATGCCGGAAGGCATATCCGTACCGGCGAGGAAGGTTACACGGCCATTGTGGGGCAGGTGTACGAGAATAACGGCCGAAAGGCTTCCGGGTATAATATCGGCAAGGTGTTCGACATCACCCAGACGCGCGGCAGGCCGGTACCACCGCCCGCTAACTACCAAGTGGATGAACTGGTCGCCGCGGCCATCGAGAGCAGCCCGGTGCCGATCCAAATCTCGGACAGTCTGCCGGACGGCATCCAAGCGCAGTATGTTCCCAAGAACCGCACGATTTATGTCCGCAACGGCATGGATGCAGGCACGACGCTGTGCGCTATCGTTCGGGAGTGCGCACAGGCAGATTTTCACAAGGATTACACCTACAACCGCCAAGCCTACGCTGCGCCGAGTTACTGTGCCGCCTACATGGTCGCGCATCGGTATGGGTTTGACACCACCGCTTTCAACTTTGACCGAGTGGTTGCCTTGTACGGCAATCTGGGCAAAGAACAGCAGCGGGGCTTTCTGTCGGATGTGAACATCGTTGGTGGTGGGCTGCTGCGCAGTCTGAGTCGCACGCTGGCTGTACAGACCCGCGAACCACCCACCGCAGAATACGCTGTTGCCGTGCCGTCTGCCAAGAAGCAATCTCGCCAGCAGGAACGCGGCTGATTGTTTTCCGTTTGTTTTCAAATGACGGATAGCTATTGCGGCGGTTCTATGATATGCTGTGAGCAAAGGATGGTGAAAAACAATGAAAGAACGTAAAGTTAAACTTGACCGCGCCAACAAAAGCATCCTGCTCCGGGCGCTGGGTGATGTCTACTACGGCCAGCGTGCCAACGGCGGCAGCACCGAGGTGACCGGACGGCTCATCCTGCGGGTGAACGATTTGACCCGCAGGCGGCTGTTTAAACTATGGAATGCCGAGCGAACAAAACGCCCGCCCTATCGCGGCGAAGAAAGGTAGCCTATCACGCCGGGAAGGAAGAACCCTTGGTGGGTTTGGCTGCTGCCCCTGCCAGTTGTGTGGTGGGCGGCGCTGGCGGTGGCTTGCCGCTGGCAGCCGGGCATGAAAATAACGGCTCTGCTGGATGCGCTGAACAGCGCACTGGCAGAGCCGTTTGCGTTGGCGTGGAGTCAAGACAGCCCGCGCTTTTTGCTGGTGTTTACGGTGATTTACGCGGTGGTGGTTATCGTGGCCGTGACGGATCAGAAGAACACCCGCCCCGGCGCGGAGCATGGCTCGGCGGCTTGGGGTGACGTGTTCCGCTTGAACAAGTTCTACATGGATAGGCACGGGTCGAACCTGCTGCTGACGCAACATTTCCACATCGGAATCGACGGCTACAAACATAAGCACAACACCAACATCCTGATTGTCGGCGGCTCCGGTGCAGGCAAGACGCGCACCTACGGTGTGCCGAATGTACTGGAATGTGCCTGCTCTATGGTAATTACAGATCCCAAGTCCGAAATTTTGCGTAAGACCGGGAATTTGTTGAAGCAAAAGGGCTATGAGGTTATCGTTTTTGACCTCATAAATCCCGCTGCATCGTTCTGTTATAACCCATTTGTCTATGTGCATGATGACCGTGAAGTCTTGACCTTAATAGAAAATCTGATTCAAAATACCACGCCATCACATTCAAAAAGCAGCGACCCCTTCTGGGAAAAATCCGAAACCGCCCTGCTCCAAGCCCTCATGCTGTACCTGCTGCACGAGGCTCCGCCCGAAGAACAAAACTTCTCTATGGTGATGGAAATGATCTCCGCTGCTGAAGTCCACGAGGACGATGACAACTACCAATCCCCACTGGACATCCTGTTCGAGCGCTTGGAGATGCGCGAACCCGACAGCATCGCCTGTAAGCAGTACCGCATTTTCAAACAAGCCGCGGGCAAAACCGCGAAGTCCATTCTGGTCAGCGTGGGTGTGCGCCTTGCCGCGTTCAATCTGCCGTCCATCGCCAAGCTGACCATGACGGACGAACTGCATTTGCAGGAATTGGGCGAGCGCAAAATTGCGCTATTCTGCTGCATCCCGGATTCGGACAAATCTCTCAACTATCTGGTCGGTATGATTTATACCCAGCTTATCCAAACGCTATACCGTCAGGCAGATCGGGTGCATAAGGGCCGTCTGCCTGTGCCGGTGCATTGCCTCATGGACGAGTACGCGAACATTTCCTTGCCAAAAGATACATTCTTGTCGGCACTGGCCACCATGCGTTCCCGTGGCATTTTCTGTTCCATCATCGTGCAAAACATGGCGCAGCTGAAAGCCATGTACAAGGATGATTGGGAATCGCTGGTCGGTTTGTGCGACGAGTTCCTCTACCTTGGCGGCACCGAGAAAGAAACCCACAAATATGTTTCGGAACTGCTGGGGAAAGAAACCATCTCCACGACCAGCTATAACCAAAGCAAAGGGCGCAGCGGCAGTTACAGCATCAACCACCAGCAATCCGGGCGTGATCTTATGACCCCGGACGAGGTGCGGCTGCTGGACAACAGTAAATGCATCTTGTTTATCCGTGGGGAGCGCCCTGTGGTGGATTTCAAGTATAACTTGCTGAAGCACCCCAACATCCGCTACACCGAGGACGGCGGCGCAGCCCCTTACGACTACACCGCCGCCGACAACGCGCTGGACGATCTGCCCGGCGCACCCGAAAACTACGAACTGCTGGATATGGACGATTTTCTGCCCACTGAAGCTGCAGAAATAAAGCCAACCATACAAAGAATCAGGAGGTCTACATGAAGCTGAATCATAACAAAAGATCCGTGAAAATTTCTCTCAATTTGTTTGCGCTGTACGCCGTGCTGGTGTGTGGCATTGTTTTTGCCCTGCCCGCCTTTGCCGCCAGTGACCCGCTGGTGGTTGTGGAGAACCTCTCCACGTTCATCTTTTCGCTGATCCGCGCGGTGGGTCTTATCCTGCTGGGGTGGGGCATTGTGCAGGTCGGCCTGTCCCTGCAGAGCCACGACCCCAGCCAGCGCAGCCAAGGTTTCCTGACGCTGGCGGGCGGTCTGGTGATTACCTTCGCCAAAGAAATCCTCGACCTCATCACCGCGTGAGGATTGCGCCAAGAGGAAAGGCGGTGATGCCCTGTGGGTGAGTCATGGATCGTCAGCAACTTAAATGCCGCGCTCTCCACATGGAACGACAAGCTGGCGGAGATTTGGTCGCTGCTGACCGAAAGCCCGCAGACATTCAAGGGTGGGCAGGTCTGGGGCGTGATGACCGGCATTCACGGCGCTTTGCAGGCAATCGGCTATGGGCTGCTGGTGCTGTTTTTTGCGGTTGGCGTTATGAAAACCTGCGGCAGCTTTGTCGAGGTCAAAAAGCCGGAACACGCGCTCAAACTGTTCATCCGCTTTGCGCTGGCAAAAGGCGCGGTGACCTATGGGCTGGAATTGATGCTGGCGGTGTTTTCTATTGTGCAGGGCATGGTGTCCACCATTATTACCCAATCGGGCAGCTCCGGCATGAGCAGCGTATCGCTGCCGCAGGAGTTGATCGACGCCATCAACAATGTGGGCTTTTGGGATAGCATCCCGCTGTGGGCGGTTACGCTGATCGGCGGGCTGCTGATTACGGTTTTATCCTTTACCATGATTTTGACCGTCTACGGCAGAATGTTCAGCCTGTGGATGTACGCCGCGATTGCGCCGATTCCGTTGTCCACATTTGCGGGTGAACCTACAAGCAGTGTGGGCAAAAACTTCATTCGCAGCTATGCAGGGGTCTGTTTGCAGGGCGTGGTGATTGCCTTGTCCTGTATTATTTTTTCCGCCATCTCGTCCAGCCCACCCGCCGTGGATACCGGTGCATCCGTTGTCACCGCTGTTTGGACCTATGTCGGGGAACTGGCATTCAACCTGCTCGTACTGGTGGGAGCCATCAAGGGCTGCGACCGCATCGTTAAGGAAATTATGGGACTATAAGGGGGGCAATCTATGGAAATCAAAATACCGAAAGAAGTCCGCGACTACCACGAAAACATCTTTTTCGGGCTCAACACGCGGCAGTTTATCTGCTCGGTGCTGGCGGTCGGCGTGGCAGTGGGCATCTACTTTGCCTTGCAGCCGTATGTCGGAACCGAAGAAATCGGCTGGATGTGCATCTTGGGGGCCGCGCCGTTTGCCGCCTGCGGCTTTTTCACCTACCACGGCATGACCGCCGAACAGGTGCTGTGGGCTTGGTTCAAGTCTGAAATCCTCTGTCCAAAGCGCCTTGTGTTCAGGTCCGACAGCTACTACTACGAAGCCATGCAGCCCGCCATCCGCGCGGGCATGAAGCGAAAGAGAGGGTTGCCTATGAAGAAAAATACGCATAACAGAGAGGAAACCGCTTGATTAAAACCCTGTCGAAAGCGCAGAAGATGGAACGCGAAAAGCTCCGGATTCCGCGCAGTGTACAGGACGCCATCCCCATCCGCCGCATCTTTGCAGATGGGATTTTCCGGGTTGGGAACCGGTATTCCAAAACATGGTCGTTTACCGACATCAACTACGCCATCGCCGGCAAAGAGGACAAAACATCCATGTTTCTCGACTATTCGGAACTGCTGAATGCCCTCGATTCCGGCGCATCGGCTAAAATCACGATTTATAACCGCCGCATCAACAAGGCCGAGTTCGAGCGCAGCGTCCTGCTGCCGGACAAGGATGACGGCTTAGACGAATACCGCCACGAATTCAACCAGATGCTGACCGCACAGGTCACCGGCACCAGCAACAGCATTGTGCGGGAGCGTTATCTGACCGTAAGCGTGATAAAGCGCAACGCGGACGAAGCCCGCAGCTACTTTGCCCGTGTCGGCACGGATCTGGTGACGCACCTTGCCCAGCTTTCCTCGGTGGCAACCGAACTAACGCTGAACGAGCGCCTGCATATTTTCCGCGACTTCTTCAAGGCAGGGGAACAGGCTGCGGCAGAGTTCAACATCCACGAACACGCCAAGCGCGGGCAGCATTTCAAGGATTGGTTCTGCCCCGACAGCATGGAGTTTGCCGCCGACCATTTTAAGGTCGATGCGCGGTATGGCAGGGTGCTGTATTTGCAGGACTACGCGAGCTACATCAAGGACAGCTTTGTGTCCGAACTCTGCGACCTTGACCGCGACTTGATGCTGTCCATTGACATCCTGCCGGTGCCTACGGACGAAGCTGCCCGCCAGCTGCAAAGCACACTGCTGGGCGTGGAAACGAACGTTGCCAACTGGCAGCGCCGCCAGAACGCCAACAATAATTTTACCGCGACCATTCCTTACGATATGGAATTGCAGCGCAAGGAAACCAAGGAGATGCTGGACGATCTGACCACCCGTGACCAGCGGATGATGTTCGGATTGGTGACACTGGTGCATCTGGCGGACAATAAGGAGCAGCTCGACAGCGACACCGAAACGCTCTACTCCACGGCGCGTAAGCACCTGTGCCAGCTTTCCACGTTGCGCTGGCAGCAGAAAGACGGACTGGACACGGTGTTGCCGTATGGTCTGCGAAAAATCCAAGCCTTGCGCACGCTGACCACCGAAAGCACCGCCGTGCTGATTCCGTTCCGCGCACAGGAAATCATGGAGCCGAACGGTCTGTACTATGGGCAGAACGCCGTCAGCAAGAACATGATTGTGGCGGATCGCCGCTTGCTGCTCAACGGCAACAGCTTCCGTTTGGGCGTTTCGGGTTCCGGCAAGAGCATGAGCGCCAAGGAAGAAATCGTGCAGATCGCGCTCTCTACCGAGGATGACATTCTTATCCTCGACCCGGAGTCGGAGTTCGGCTATCTGACCGAAGCCCTTGGCGGTGAAGTCATCCGCATCTCGGCCACGTCCGATACCCACATCAACGCGCTGGACATGGATCGCGCCTACGGCGATGAGCGCAACCCCATCGTCAGCAAGTCGGAGTTTGTGCTGTCGCTGTTCGAGCAGCTGATTGGTGACGGCATGGTGACCGCGAAAGAAAAGTCTATTCTCGGCCGTTGCACTGAACAGGTGTACCTGCCTTACATCCGCAACGGCTACAAAGGCACACCGCCTACGCTGCAGGATTTTTACCGTTTGCTCCAGATGCAGCCCGAACCCGAAGCGCAGGGGCTGGCGCTTTCGTCCGAATTGTTCATTACCGGCACACTGAACACCTTTGCCCGGCACACCAATGTGGACACGCAGGCAAGAATCATTGCCTATGACATCCGCGAACTGGGTGAGCAGCTTATGCCGCTGGGAATGCTGGTGACGCTGGATGCCATTTATAACCGCGTTATCCAGAACTGGAAGAAAGGCCGCAGAACGTGGATTTTCTGCGATGAGTTTTACATTTTGTTCCGCTATGAGTACAGCGCCAATTTCTTCTACAAGCTGTGGAAACGCATCCGCAAGTATAACGGACTTGTGACCGGGTTGACGCAGAATGTGGATGAGTTGCTGCGCTCCGACACCGCCCGCCTGATGCTGGCGAACTCGGAGTTTCTGGTCATGCTGAACCAGAGCGCCACCGACCGCGCGGAACTGGCGAAGCTGCTGAATATTTCAGACAACCAGCTTGGCTATGTCACCAATGTCCCCGCAGGCTGTGGGCTGATTCGCTGCGCGGGCAATATCGTGCCTTTCACCAATAGCTTCCCGAAAAATACTAAGCTCTACGGCTTGATGACGACCAAGCCGGATGAAGTGAGGAAGGAGTAAGTCAATGATTTGCAAAAATAGAGGACCGCCGAAGCGACCCTCTACTGTGCTACAAACTGGAAGTTATCTTTTTCCTAATGGCAATGCTATTAAATTTCCCAATAATGCAATAACAGCATATCCAACTACATAAACCCATGCACTTGAGTTATAAAATATAAATATAGATGGCGCAAACATTATTGCTACAATCAAAATATACCAGAAGTTAAAACCATTCCTAATCCCATAAAAAACAGAGGTTATTAAACATATTAGAGGAATAATTACTAACATAACAATCATTGCACTTCCTGTGTTTTTTATAAACCAAGGAACGATATAAAAATCTATCAGCAACAGTAGGTAGAAAACCATGTTCTTTTTTAATTTATCCATCATATCATCATCCTTTCACATTCCGATTTGTATGCCTACATTAGTGCATCCAAATATTGTTTTCCAAATCCCGCAGCCGTCCCTTATAGTCATCTATCAGAGCCTGAACATTTTCCCCCTGCGGGAAGGTCACCAGATAGCCGTCCCCGGCCTCATGAAAACCGATGATCCCCGCAAGCCCTGCCATCTCGGCTACCTTGAGCAGCGTGTGGTAGTCATACTCGGCGGCACTGATATATAAATTCATGGGAGAAACCTCGCGTTTCAGAGAGATGATTCTATTATAGCAACATCTTTTCATAATTGCAAAGAAAATGCTGTATCGTCCAGAATCGGAAGATACAGCATTGCTTTTTATATGTAATGGCCCTTTAGCCCAATTTGTTGTCTGGCCTTGACCGAGCGATTGCTCTGGCATGGTCTAAGGCGCAGTGGTGTGCGGGATGCTTCCCGCGTTTGTTTTGATTACGAGACTTATTATAGCGGCGACTTGTGTGTAGAATTTAAAAGCTGTTTGAACGATTTTGAAATTCAATTTGAATAATTTATGACGTGGGGTGATGCCATGAAAGATATTAAAGAAAAGCCAACCGCGCATATGCCGAGAAGCAATGCAACCGGGGAAATCCCGAAAGCTGCGCTGAAAAAGGCGTGGACGGAGGCCAAGGAGAAAAGCCGAACCATGCTGCGGGAAAGCACTTCTACACAGGGAGACGGTGATTATACAGCTGCGCAAGATACCAGCTCGGTGGTAACCGATACATCCTATTCGGTCATCAAGCAAAACACAGATTTCACCGTGCAGCAGGGGCGCAAGATTGCGCGCAAACAGGCAGAAAAATACCGGGAACGACACGCCGCTGAACAGGTCGAGACCGCCCGCGCCCATGCCGCCAATGAGCGCGGTGTCAGCCCGAAACAGGCTGGGCACGACACGCTGACCGATGCAGAGCAGCGCTCGCGCCGTGGGGCGGATTTGCCCCGCCAGCGAGCAAAAGAAAAAGCCGTCACCGCCAAGACCGTGCCGCGCGATATTCGCGGTGTGACCCAAAGTCAGCGCCAACTGCGCACCGCCGCAAATCAAACTGTGCGCAGTGTAACGACCCAAGTGCAGATGCAGACCCGTACCCGTCAAGTGCAGCTTGCTATCCAGAAAGCCGCCAGCAGCACCTGCAAGACGGCTGTGGCGGTGCGCTCGGCAGTACGGCATTTTCTTGTCGGCCTGCACAGTCTTGTCGCGGCCATTGCTGCAGGGATTAGCGTGGCACTCAGTATTATTATCGTCATCAGCCTTGTGGCGTTTGTGTCCGGCTCGGCCTATGGCATCTTTTTTGCCGCCAATGCCCCCAACGCCGACACAATTACCGTGCAACAGGCAGTAGAAACACTGACAGCAGAATACCGCGACAGGCTGGAAGAAATCTCCGATACCGTACAGCACGACCGCCAAGACATTACAGCCAACGATGACGTGTACTACATTCGTTGGCAAGATGTCCTGGCGGTCTTTTCTTCGTATGTTTCAGGAAATGAACAAGGCGCACCCGTTGCGGCACTGACAGAGGAGCAGGTAGATAAACTGCGGGAAACTATGTGGGCGATGAATGCGGTGGATTGTTCCACCCACCCGGAGACTACCACAATAGAAACTACCGATGAGGACGGCAACCCGACTACCACAGAAATCACCGAAACTGTCCTCGTAATCGAACTGACCCACAAAACACCCGACGAGATGGCGGCAGACTATCACTTTTCCACCCGCCAGAATACTTATCTGCAATTGCTGCAGGACCCGCAGTACGAAGAGCTATGGGCAGAACTACTCGGCGGCTTTGCACAGGGCGGCGGTGAGCTTATGACTCCGGACAGCACCCGCATCCCGACAGGCACCCTGCAATGGCCGCTGCCCGTTGCGGGTACGATTACCTCGCAGTTTGGTCACCGCGTGGACCCCATCACCGGCGAGGTCAGCTCCCACACCGGCACCGACATTGCCTGTGCCGAGGGTACGCCGATCCTCGCCGCCGCAGACGGCATCGTCACTGTTGCCAACGGTCTTGACAGTTGGGGCGGCAGTTACGGCTACTACATTCAAATCGACCACGGCGGCGGGCTGGAAACGCTGTATGCCCACTGTTCGTCCATCTGCGTCACCACCGGTCAGCAGGTGCAGGCGGGGCAGGTTATCGGATATGTTGGGCATACAGGAAGGGCAACAGGCTCACATTTGCATTTCGAGATACACATAAATAAAATTAGGAAGGACGCAATGAGTTATTTCGGGATGCAATATTGAGAACAGATTTACAATTTGCAGCCGGTCACGGTCTGCTCAGCGCACGATCAGGACATAGGGATCAAACAGTTGTTCATGCAGCTCGTCCATGGCCTGTTCGGGGTCGGAAATATCGGTCAGCCAGAGCGAATAGTCATACTGGCAGAATCCGGACAAATCCATCTTGAAGTTTGTTTCCCAGTTGTTGTTCATGACCCAGGAATACAGCGGGCGGGCATTGTTTTCTGCTGCGCCGTCGCACAGGCGGATGGGGTGATGCTGCATCTCGCCGGTATAGAACATGGGAACATCTCTGGCTGCAATCAACACGCCGCCTTCGGGGGAAAGGCGTGCCGCGCCGTCATCCGACATATAGAATTCCATGCAGGTGCCGGGCAGCTGGTCAATGCCGGGGCGGAAAGCCTCACGCGCACCCTTGCGAAGCACGGTTCCGTTGCCGGGACGGTTCAGATCAAGCGACAGGAAAACACTCTCCACTTCGTCCGAAATTGTCTTGCCAAGTTCCAGGGTAAAGTCAATGCGGGGAATTGCTTCATACAGTTTCAGCAGAACATCAGCTTTTACTGTACCGGCAAGGCTGTAATGCAGACGCAACTGGGTGAACACAGGACCATGTTCCATGCAGGTGATTTCCATCAGTTTTCCGATGTGCGTTTCTGCGTGTTTGCCGCGAATATTGCGACCCAGTGCGCGGCGCTCCTCGTAAGAAGAGAACGGCACCTCCTGATGCAGAGGCGTACGCTGGTACACCGGCGTGAAGAATGGAATGGCAGTGCCGGCCATTTCGGTTCCAGTGCGCTTATCCACAAACGAAGTGATGCCATCGCCCGGCTTATAGCAGATGCGGAAGAATTTGTTTTCCACTTCATACGGCAGGCGGTACGTCACCGGGTCGTAGTCATTCACAATATCCCGTACTTCTTCAGCGCCCATATAGCAGTGACGTGTATTCAGCGTTTCCGGAGCTTTGTGACGGGCAGTGTAGATGTATTCTTTTTCTTCGCCGTAAGACAGCGTATCAATAAAGCTGATTTTGCGTCCGCGCGGGTGAGGGGATACCTGGCAGGTGTACAGGTTTCCTGCCAAATCACGCACCTCAACATCTTCAAGTGCAAGAGTTTCAATATAAAACTCGATCAGCTGGGGTTGGCTCGTGTGGCTGACGCCTACCGCACGCACAGTACCGGTGGTGTTGTAGTAGCGCAGCATATCGCCTTTCTTCTCGGCAATGGAGCAAAGCATAAGGGAGGCGGCTTCATGCGCCTTGGATGCGTAGCTGTTCTTACGCATATCCAGGTTCAGAACCATCGTGTCATATGGGTTGGTAATAGTAGAAGAATGTCCCCATGTATGCTCTGCATACAGCATCAAGTTGTCCTGCACGGCTTCTGCCAGCGCCGGATAGTGTGTTTCTGCATCCGGGTCCAGACGGTTTGCAAGCTGCCAACGGTGGTCGGCATCCTTGTAGTGCTTGACCGCATAGGGGTACTGCCGACACCATTGGCCCACCAGTCCGTCCAGTCACCGCGGTAAACAGGTGCATCCGTAAGTTTCGGTGCGATGGCAGCGTACAACTCCTGCAGAGAAACCATCTCAACGCGTACTTCCTGACCGTACTTTTCGTTGTAAGCACGGATGGTTTCCATAATCTCGGCAGACGGCGGCGCATTATCGCTGAAAACACCGGACACTGCGGTTACAATGAAATCGTATGGATAACCCTCGGTTTCACATTCGGTCAGATACTTGTCAAGATTTGTATGCAGCTGATCCGAGAAGAAAGTGCCGGCGTCGGCATCTTCACCCAGACGGTTGCGCATCATCCAGTTGACAGCGTGGTTGGGCTGAAGCCCCAGCACATTGCCCAGATTATAATGTTCGCCGTTCCAGACCAGCAGCCGCTGTCCGGAAGCGTTTTCCCAGAAGAAAGCATTCTGGTTCTGGTACAGCGGATACATACCGTGGTGGCAGTGAACATTCGTGAAGAAGAACTCCACACCGTTTTCAATCATGGCGTCACGGTAGCCCATGGAGAATCCATTGACATCGGCTGCCATGGCTGTGTGAATTTTTGTGCCAAACGGTTGCAGCTTGTCCTGCCATTTGGCCAGACGCTTGCCGAATACATCCGCATTGACAAGATCGTTGAAGTTCAGATAGTTGGCCGAAATACCGATTTTGCCTTCCTTGACAAAACGGGCAAAGTCGGCGCGATCCTCCTCGCTGGCCTGTTTCCAGAACTCCTCTACGCAGTACAGCGTTTCGCAGTTCCAGCGGAAGTCAGCATATTCCGGCTGACGCATCATGGACAGCACGGTTTTGATATAGTTGACCTGAATTGCAATAACGCGTTCCTGCAGATCTGTGTAGCCTATGTCCGTGTGGGAATGGTGGACAACATAGACCGTCTTGATGGAATGTGCCATGATAAAATACCTCCTAATATTTGATTTGCGGTTTTCGGGGAAAGCCACAGACTTTTGAGATTGATAAAATGTCGGCGATTCTACACCGGATGTGCCACAATGCATACCGGTACAGGGCAGGAGATTCCCGCTTTTTCCGGTTCCAGACGTCCCGTCTTTTCATCCCTGCGGAAGCAGGTGATGCAGCCGCTGTCCTGATTGGCAGCCAGCAGCATATAGGATAACTCAGTTGCGAACACAGGCAAGAATGACCTTGACCTCGCTGCCGTCCGGGCTGTAAATTTCATAATCGCCGGCTGCCTGAGGAACAATGCAGGTTTCGGCATAGTGCAGCTCCAGAGGAGGGAACGCATCGCTTTTGCTGCGCAGAACCGCCCGCGTACCATCAACCAGGTTCAGCATATGCACACTGCCGTTGCGATGTACCGGCAGGGCAGAAGATGTTGTAAAGCGGAATGTGTCCAGAAACTCCCGTTCATGCAAGCCGGTGCGCACAACGGTTCCGTTTTCGTCGGAATAAACTTCTGCGACGGCATTGATTAGATTTTTATGAACCCATTCGGTATTGCGATACCACTGGATGTTAGCCGCACCGTGTTCAAGGTGGATGGGACGCGGCTTGCCGTCAAGGTCGACGCGACCCCAGTCCCAGAGTTTGAATGTGAAAATGTACGGTGTTGCGCTAATCTCCAACACCATGGTATCTGCACCGGAACAATGCACAGTGCCGGCCGGAATCAGTACGTGGTCATGCTTCTTGACAGGAATCTTGTTGACAAATTTTTCTGCCGGGAAAGGCTTGCCGCCGTTCTGGGCCGTCTGCAGGGCGTCAATCATTTCTTCCGGCTTTGTACCGGTTTTAATGCCCAGATAGACGCAAGGGGCTTCGCCGGCAGCATCCAGAAGATAGTAGCTCTCATCCTGTGTATAGTGCATATGGAAATGGCTCTGGATGTATTCGGTCAGGGGGTGAACCTGAAGCGAAAGGTTCTGCCCGTGCATGGTGTCCAGCATATCAAAACGAATGGGAAATTCCTTGCCGAAGCGTGCATGAACACGGTCACCCAGAAGCTCACGCGGGTGCGCATAGACAAGGTTGAGCGCCGGCGTTTCCACAACACAGGAACCGAAATCCAGCAGCAGGCTGTTTTCCTCCGGAACGCCGTCAAAGCTCCAAGCATAGTTGCTGCCGTTTTCGGGCAGGTCAAAATGCGTTTTCATCCAGTCGCCGCCCCAAACGCCCGGGTCAAAGTAAGGCACCATGCGGAACGGCTGCGCCGCAGCTTTGGATAGTGCATCACGGTAAGCGGTACCCGGCACAATGGCAGGGTTGCCGGCTGATGTGGTATCGAGATAATAGTCAAAAACCGGCAGCAGTTTGTCCTTGATCCGGTCGCCCCAGCGCCATTCGGCAAAATAGCCGCGCTTATATTTTGCGCGCTGCGGCAGGTCATGCATGGCTGTATGCCAGTTGTCCTGCCCTTTGCGGAAACGGAGCTGAATTTCCCACCGCGTAATGTCCGCATAGATGGTGATGTCTGCACGTTCCACAAGAGAGGCACCGACACCGTAAACCAGTACCAGACCATCCGTTACGGCATCAATTTTTCCCCGGGCGGCACACAGTGCTTCTTCCGGGTAAAAATCTTTCATCTGCCAGGTGGTCATGATGCCGAACACAGGGTCGTCCGTCAGTTCGTGTTCGATTTTTGCATCCAGCTCAGCGGGCAGGATTGCCAGATCATCTGCATGGATGACAAGCTCGGCATGCGGGAACAGTGCAAGGATCTCCGCTTAATCGGTACCGGGGTAGCATTCAACCGTCACAACGGTTTTGCTGCTGCCTGCACACAGGGCGTGCAGTTCCTGTTTTACGGCATCGGTTCCCCGTGCAGCATGGTCGGCGGCGCCGACCTGTATGGTGGGGAAGCGCCGGTAAGGGTAAGTAGAGGGATTCGGCATAAAAGGCACCTGCTTTCGGATATTTTGTACGATATAATCAACATACACGGAAGCGGTATAAATGTAAATACATTTCTGAATAAAATTAAAATTAGTAATTACATCTTTACAAGTTGCCGTCTGCATGGTATACTTGATTCAGAAGTTCTGTGTGGTATAAATCTGCGCTGTGACAATGTTTTTGCGCGCAGAACGCCGGAAACAGCACATCAGCAGGGAGGTCAGATATAGTATGTCGCAGCCGCGATATCTTCAGATTGTACAGCAGTTAAGGGATCGGATACAGAATGGGGAATACCCGCCGAACACCCGCATTCCCACAGAAAACGAGCTGTCTGTTTCTATGGGGGTAAGCCGCCCCACGGTGCGTCAGGCGCTGAACCTGCTTGAACAGGAAGGACGCCTGACAAGGGTCAAGGGAAGCGGCACCTATGTGACAGAACCAAAAATACAGCACGAATCCACGCGGTTCGTGATCGGCTATCAGGAAGAAAGCCGGGAACGGCACAACCACCTGCACACCAGTGTGCTGGCACTGCAAAAAGAAAAACCGGGCAAGCTTGCCGCCAAAGCACTGGGGCTTGCCGAAGGGGAACGCGTGACCCGGATGGTTCGGCTGCGCTGGCTGGAAGGCATGTATAACGGCTGCCCCATTGTGTACACGACGGTGTATGTGCCGGTACGCCTTTTCCCGGAAATGGAAGAACAAAACTTTACGGATGCATCCTTTTACGAAATGCTGGACAGTCGCGGGCTGACCGTCATGCGAACCTCTCAGCGACTGGATGTGCGTATGCCCCCGGCAGAGGTCGCGGCAGAGCTTAAACTGTCGCCTTTTGAACCGACAGTCTATATTGTTTCGACCGGCTACGGTCAGAACGGCACTGCGGTGGAATACAGCGAAAGTTATTATCCGGCAAGCCGGAGCAGCTTTAATATTGAAATCAACCGGGGGCGATAAAATGCAGGAAGTATATCTGTGTCTGGATGTGGGCGGTACGGAAATCAAGGCTGCGCCTCTGGATAAAAAGAGGAAATTTTCTGGCGCCTGTCCGCCATTTCCCGGCAATGGCCGGCGCGGACAGGCAAACGTTGCTTGAAAACTTTGGTTGGATTTTTAGCAGTATCTGCCCGGAAAATGCTGTTCCCATTGAAATTGATCTTGCGTTTCCGGGACCGTTTGACTATAAAACGGCATCTGCCTTTTACAAGGACTGGACAAATACGATGCACTGTACGGCTGCAATCTGCGCCGAGCATTCTCCGAAATCAGCGGCTTGCCGGAGCAAAGGATTCAATTTATCAATGATGCAGCGGCCTTTGCGTTGGGGGAAATGACCTTTGGTCAGGCGACGCAAGCCGGGCGAGCTCTGTTTGTAGCAGTGGGAACCGGCTGCGGCAGTGCATTTGGGGTGAACGGATTTCTGGCTGAAGAAGGTACACCCGGTGTGCCGCCAAACGGATATTTTTATAATGCACCGTTTCGGGACAGCTGCGTAGACGACTATATTTCCCGGCGGGGGCTGGAAAAGCTGTCCGGCGAGATGCTGGGTGTGCCGCTGGATGGTCGTGCGCTTGCTGAACGCATCGCCGCCGGGGACAAACGGGCCAAAGCCTGTTTCCGGTGCTTTGGTGAACAGCTGTGCGATGCATTGCAACCGCAGATCGAAGCATTCTGTCCGGACACGCTCTGCATGGGGGGGACAGATTATGGCAAGCGCGGCATTATTTCTGCACCCGTTGGAAAAACTTTGTACAAACAAGAAGATTACTTTATATATTACACAGGATACTTCTCTGCGGACTATGCAGGGGCTGACAAGAGCTGCCAGCCGGTAGGCATATATCAATCTGCTTATATATCTGGAAAAATTTCAGTCCATGGAGCACTTCAAATAGGAACTCGTCGAATATCTGGATTACTACAACAACCGCAGAATCAGGGCAAAACAAAAGGGCTTGCCGCCTGCAATTCACAGACAACAAACCCTTTCGGCTGCTTGAACAATTTTTACTTCAAAATATGACCCTGACTTTTTGGGATCACCTCAAAACCGCGGATGTCCTGCTATTTATTTGGCGAAAAAACCATGTAGCTGATTGCTTTATAGAATAGACTCGGCAGGCTTTGAAGCTTTTGAATCGGATGCCAGCACGCCGCGGTAAAGCACTTCAGAAGAAACATAACTGACTTCGGGCGCCGCTTTCGGGTGTTCTATCGCAAAAAGAATTTTGGTGGCCAAGCGAGATCCGATGGTTTTCGGCTTTACATCTACGGTTGTAATACGGTCGACAACGTTCAAATATTCGCTGTTGTTGTCAAAGCCCGTCAGTACGATACGACCTTCAGGGTCTATCCCTTTTTCTTCAAGATAACGCTGGATGAAGTGAGCAATATAGTCGCTGGCACAGACGATACCGTCCGGCATGGTTGGCAAAAAGTCCAGAAAGTGACTGATTTCCTCATAATGGGTACGAAGACCCAATGACCCGGTAAGGTAAAGACTGGGGTTTGGAATGATCCCATGCTCATGCAGCGCATCCAGAAATCCCTCGTAACGGTCTTTGTTTGTCTGGGCGTATTCCACATCGCCTATGAAGCTGAGCTTTCGGCATCCATGAAGAAGCAGACTGTTTGTAATCTGCCGGATAAGATCACGACCCTCAATAATGAGCAGGTCCCCATGCAACTGGTTATAGGGGACAGAAGGAACCGTGTCCAGAAAAACCTTTGGTATAGGTAAAGAAGATAACAGCCGCAGCAAGGGGGCAGAATACGTGTTCAGTACAATGACACCATCTACTGTACCGTTTGTCAAAGGCTCCGGCAACACATAGCCCGCTTTGTAATTTGTGGGGAGATAGGTGTACATGAGGTTGACATTATGCTTGGAAAGATCCTTGGCAATCTGATGGATGATTTGCATCCAGAATAGAGAGGACTCCGGTCGGCACACGGCTACCGCCACAGTGCGTGAGTGGGGAGGCAGTTGAGCAGAGACGGTCGCAGTGGTATCCTGAGAGGGAGTGTGGAAATAGCCCATCTCGGTGGCTTTTTGATGGATTTGGGCACGCATAGAATCCGAAACGCCGGGACGGTTGCTTAACGCTTTCCATACGGTGATTCTGGAAACAGAAAGAGCATCGGCAATATCCTGCATGGTTGGTTTGCTCATGAAAGAAACCCTCCATTTTTTTAGTTTATAGAAAGTATAGCACAATCACAAGAGAAAGGCAACACTAAATGTTAACTTTTGCTAATGCTCAATGTTGAAAATGTTGGCTATTATGCACAGAAAGATAGGGTAAAATCCGTTAAAATACACGAATACAATAAAACGATGCGCAATTTGTGCAAAACGACGATTGACAGACACAAAAGCAAATGTTAATATTGGGTTAATAAATGACAACAAAAGGTGACTGTAAAGCTAACGGTGAGTTAACATGAACTGTTGACAGTTGTTAACAATTGGTTCGCCGAAAGAAAGGGGCACATTCTATGAAAAAGGATAAGTCGGCAGTTTCAGCTTCAACGAAGCCACGCCGCAAACGTTGGACGCGTGATGACACGGAGCTGACATTGCTGGGGCTTCCGGCAGCCATCTGGTACGCAGTCTTTTGCTACCTGCCCATGTTCGGTCTGATTATCGCATTCAAAAACTTCAAGATCACTCCGGGAAAGAGCTTCCTTTACAGCTTGTTCCACAGCGACTGGGCAGGGTTTGACAACTTCAAATTTTTCCTTACCAGCAACACCTTTGCCATGCTGCTGCGCAATACGCTGTTATATAACATCTTATTTATCGTATTGAACATTGTAATTCCGGTTACATTGGCTGTGCTTATCAATCAGATTTACAGCCGCATTGCTTCTAAAGCATACCAGACGATGATGTTCTTCCCGCACTTCCTTTCGTGGGTTGTTGTCAGCTACTTTGTCTACGCTTTTCTGAACCCTGACAAAGGTCTGATGAACACCATTATTCAGGCTCTTGGCGGCGATAAAATCATGTGGTATTCTCAGCCAAAATGGTGGCCGCTGATTTTGACTTTCATGCAGGTCTGGAAATCCATGGGCTATAATATGGTTGTCTACCTTGCAAGTATTACCGGCATTGACAGTACGCTGTACGAGGCGGCAACGCTGGACGGCGCGACCAAGTGGCAGCAGACCAAATATATTACACTGCCGGCACTGAAACCCATCATCGTTATGATGTTCATTCTGAATGTCGGCCACATCTTCTATTCCGATTTCGGCTTGTTCTATCAGGTTACGCAGGGTGTTCCCAACTCACTGTACAACGTTGCCAGCACATTTGACACCTATGTCTACCAGGCTTTGCAGAGCAATGTGACAATCGGCAGAACTGCTGCCGCAGGTTTGTTCCAGGCTGCATGCTGCTGCGCGACCGTTCTGGTTGCCAACTTCATCGTTTCCAAGATTGATGAAGAAAGCGCGATTATTTGATGAAGGGAGAACACACAAATGACTCTGGCAGAAAAGCGTAAGATAAAGGCCGAAGAAAAAAGCTGGAAAAAGAGGAAGCTCGTGCGAAGTTCCGCTTAAACCAGATTAAGCCAACAACGAATGCCTGCTTTAACATTCTGTTTGTACTGCTTTCCTTCGTCTGTCTGTTTCCGGTGTTCTACGTCTTTATGATTTCCGTTTCCTCCACGGATTCTATCACAAAGTACGGGTACAGGCTTTTCCCGGATACATATTCCACGGCGGCGTACAATTTCCTTTGGAATGAACGCGGAACGATTTTTAATTCACTCATAATTTCCGTGGTGGTCACGGTTATGGGTACGGTGCTGGGTGTGCTGCTGACCACAATGATTGGCTATGTGCTTTCCCGCCCGAACTATAAACTCAAAGGCTTCTTCACTTGGATGGTGTTCATCCCGATGATTTTCAATGGCGGCATGGTTGCAAACTATGTGGTTGTTGCCAATATGCTGCGTTTGAACAACACCATCTGGTGTCTGATTCTGCCGCTGGCGATGAGCAGCTTCAATGTTATTATCTGCAAGACCTTCTTCCGAACAACGGTACCGGATTCCATCATTGAGTCGGCAAAGATTGACGGCGCATCCCAGATGAAAATTTTCTGGCGTATTGTGGTGCCCATCTCCAAGCCAGTATTTGCCACCATTGCACTGTTCCTGACGTTTGGCTACTGGAATGACTGGTTCCAGTCTGCCCTGTATATTTCGGATTCCAAGCTGGTATCCTTGCAGGCACTGCTGAACAACATGATGAAGAACCTGGAGTACATCGCCAATAACCCCAGCGCAGGTCTGAGTCTGCAGCAGTACGGTAACTCGATGCCGTCCGAATCCGTGCGTATGGCAATCGCAATCATTATCGTCATTCCCATGGCGTGCGCGTATCCGTTCTTCCAGCAGTACTTCATTTCCGGTCTGACGGTTGGTGCGGTTAAGGGCTAAGAGAAAGACTCTGAAAAAGAAAAACACTGTATAAGAACATCGATGCTAACAAATAAGCCCATTCAATTTTCCCACCACATTTGGTTCTGTTCCCCTATAAGGGGAATGAAGATACACAACTTTACACAAGCAAAGGAGAAAAACAGATGAAAAAGTTCAACAAAGTGCTTGCGCTGGGCATGGCCGGTTCCATGGCCCTCAGCATGGCAGCCTGCGGCGGCAGTTCCTCTTCTGCCTCCACCGGCACCGATGGCAGCAGCACCTCTACGGCTGCTCCTACGGCTGCTCCCTCCAAGGACGTCGTCACCCTGAAATGGGTGGCCGTTGGTTCTGGCATGCCTTCTAACTACGATGCATGGCTGGCACAGATTAACCCGTATCTGGAAGATAAGATCGGCGTCAACATCGACATGGAGGTTATCTCCTGGGGCGACTGGGACACCCGCCGCAATGTTATTGTGAACACCAGCGGTGAATACGACATCCTGTTCACCAACGTCAACACCTATAACAACGACGTCAATACCGGTGCTTTCCTGGATATCACCGATATGGTCAAGGAAGCGGCTCCTGAACTGTACGCTTCCGTTCCGGAAGATTATTGGAAAGCCTGCGAAGTGGGCGGACATGTTTATGGTGTGCCTACCTACAAGGATTCTTCTCAGAGCGAGTACGTTGTCTGGGATAAGGCAAAGGTCGAGGCTGCCGGCTATGACTATACCAAGGAGCTGGGCATCACCGACCTGGATGAACTGACTGCGCCCCTGAAGGCTATCAAGGACACTGACGGCGAGGCTTCCTTCCCTCTGAACAAAAACGGCGGCGGCTACCAGTCCTATATGTATGACCAGCTTGGCGCCGGTCTGTATCCCCTGGGTGTGCGCTATGATGACAGCGAGGGTAAGGTTGTTGCTACTGTTGAGCAGGATGACGTCAAGCAGATTCTGAAAACCTTCCATGAGTGGTACAACGAAGGTATCATCAACTCTGACGCTGCAACCCGTCCCGAAGATGCAAACTACAAGGCTTGCTCCATTGCACAGGGCTGGTCCGGTGCGGCAATCACTTCCTGGGGTCCGCAGCTCGGCGTTGAGTGCGTTGCCCAGAAGTGGGGTCCGACCATCGTTTCCAATGAAACTGTCCGCGGCTCTCTGAACTGCATCTCCGCTAACTGCGCCTATCCCGAAAAAGCACTGCAATTCCTGCAGCTGGTAAACACCGACACCTACGTCCGTGACCTGTTCTACTACGGCGTTCAGGGCGACAACTGGGATTACACCGATGACAGCAAAACCTTCGTCCATAAGAACAACGCGGATTGGTCTATGGCAGGTTACACCCAGGGCAGCTTCTTCGCTATCACCCCGACCGACGATTTCGATTTCAACCAGTTCGACGAAGTTAAAGAGCTGAACGAAAAGGCTGAGCCTTCTGTCCTGCTTGGTTTCACTCTCGACACCACCCCCATCGCTGATGAACTGGCAAACTGCATCCAGATTGCAGAGCGTTACAAGGGCGAGCTGCTGACCGGTACGGCTGATCCCGAAGTTATGGTTCCCCAGATGATGCAAGAACTGCGCGCTGCCGGCTTTGACAAGATCGTTGCTGAGGCACAGAGCCAGGTTGACGCTTTCATGGCTACCAATAAGTAATCTTTAAAAATCCAAATACTATCCCTGCAGGCAGGGAAACCTTCGGGAGCGGGACGCTGAGTTCCCGCTCCCGATTTATTTTAAGTACACAAGGAGAATCAAGTATGGCTAAAATCATCGGCAGCGCACTGCCCAATATTCCGTGGCAGGAACCGCCTGCAAACACCCGCACCCCTTTCTGGCGCTATGATGCAAACCCCATCATCGGTCGTGACGGCAACGCCCGTTCCAACAGCGTGTTCAACAGCGCCGTTGTACCTTTCAAGGATGGCTTTGCCGGCGTATTCCGCTGCGACAGCCTGTCCATCAGCATGGATATTTTCGCAGGCTTCAGCAAGGACGGTCTGCACTGGGATATTGAGGATACCCCGATTCATCTGGTAGGGGACGACCCGGAGGTCACAACCCGTGAATACCGCTATGACCCCGTGTATGCTATATGGACGGCAAATACTATGTGACCTGGTGCAACGGCTACCACGGACCCACCATCGGCATTGCGTGGACGGATGACTTCAAGACATTCCACCAGCTGGAAAATGCCTTCCTGCCGTACAACCGTAACGGTGTCCTTTTTCCCGCGCAAGATTCAGGGGCGCTACATGATGATGAGCCGCCCGAGCGATACCGGGCATACCCCCTTCGGCGATATTTTTGTCAGCCAGAGCGAGGATATGGTATACTGGGGACGCCACCGCTTTATGATGGGTGCTGTAAAAGGCGATGAATCTGCATGGCAGAGCATGAAAATTGGCCCCGGCCCCATCCCCATTGAAACCGATGAGGGCTGGCTGCTGATTTACCATGGTGTTATCAACACCTGCAACGGCTATGTATACCGCATTGGTGCTGCTCTGCTGGATATTGACGAGCCGTGGAAGGTAAAATACCGCGGCAAGGATTACCTGCTGGCTCCTCATGAGCTGTATGAGTGTGTAGGCGACGTGCCGAACGTAACCTTCCCCTGCGCCACCCTGACGGATGCCGCGACCGGTCGTATTGCGATGTACTACGGCTGTGCCGATACCGTGACCGGTCTGGCGTTCACCACTGTGGATCGTGTATTGGACTATATCAAGAAGAACTCTTTCTGATGTTAAAGGGGCAAAGAGATGCCACAGGATAACATTTTGCTGATACCACGATTTCGGTGTAGATACGTTCCACTAACGCAAACAAAGATGCAAAAAACAGCCAGCTTTGAATTGCTGGAAGCCTCGTTATGAGGGAAAGGAAAGACCTATGCGCACCATTGATTTTCTTGACAAGCGCGTCACAGGTATCTGCAATGAACTGAAAAAGCTTTCTGTAAAACAGAAGTTTGAAACGAGCGACTGGCTTATAAAGCCGGGCAACTTCCTGCGCCCGGAAAATGCCGATGCAGACCCTGCACCGTTTGAACCTTTGACAGCCGCACCATGCATTGGTACGGACCGGACAAGCATTACTGGTTCCGCGCGGATGTGGCTGTGCCGCAGGAAATGGACGGAAAACCGCTGTGGATGCACGTCTGCACCCAGATTGATGAGTGGGACGATGCCAAAAACCCGCAGTTCCTGCTGTTTGTGGATGGCAAGGTGACACAGGGCGTGGATATGAACCACCGCGACATCCTGCTGGACCGCTGCGCCAAGGGCGGTCAAAAGTACCGTCTGGAATTGCAGTCCTACACCGGAATCCTGCATACCGAATTCAACCTGATTGTAGACCTGCGGGAAATCGACCCCGAAATTGAGGGTCTTTACTACGATATGGTTGTGCCGCTGGAGGCTTTTCCCCGGTTGGAAGAGGACGGCAAAGCCCGCCGCGATCTGGAAAACGTGCTGAACGAGGCTGTCAATCTGATCGACCTGCGCACACCTTATAACGAGAGTTTCTATCAAAGCATTGCTGCTGCCCGCCGGTATCTGGCAAAAGCACTTTATACCGACCTTGCCGGTCATGAGGAAGTCATTGCAAGCTGCATTGGTCACACGCACATTGACGTGGCATGGTGGTGGACTGTTGCACAGACCCGGGAAAAAGTGTGCCGCAGTTTTGCAACTGTGCTGAAACTGATGGACGAATACCCCAACTACAAGTTTATGTCCAGCCAGCCGCAGCTGTATTACTTCCTGAAGCAGCGCTACCCCGAGCTGTATGAGCAGATCAAACAGCGCGTGACAGAGGGACGCTGGGAACCCGAAGGCGGTATGTGGGTTGAAGCAGACTGCAACCTGACCAGCGGAGAAAGTCTGGTGCGCCAGTTCCTGTACGGCAAGCGTTTCTTCAAGGAAGAGTTCGGTGTGGACAACCGCATCCTCTGGCTGCCGGACGTATTCGGCTATTCGGGCGCACTGCCTCAGATCATGGCAAAGTGCGGCATTGATTATTTCATGACCACAAAGCTGGCATGGAACCAGTTCAACAAAATGCCTTACGACACCTTCAAGTGGCGCGGCATTGACGGCACCGAAATCCTGACCCACCTTGTCACAACGCTGGGGGTCGGTCAGAGCGAGAATGACTTCTTCACGACTTACAACGGCATCCTGCATCCCGATGCGCTGATCGGCGGCTGGCACCGCTACCAGCAGAAGGACATCAACAATGATATCCTGATTTCCTACGGTTACGGTGACGGCGGCGGCGGTCCGACCCGCGCCATGCTGGAAACCTCCACCCGTATGGAAAAGGGCATCGAGGGACTGCCCAAAGTGCGTCAGGCATTTGCACGCACCTACTTTGATGAGCTGGCTGAGCGTGTGAAGGACAACCGCCGCCTGCCCACATGGGAAGGTGAACTCTACTTTGAGTATCACCGCGGCACATACACCTCCATGGCGCGCAACAAGCGTTCCAACCGTAAGATTGAGCTGCACATGATGGACTTGGAACTGCTCAGCCTGCTGGCACAAGCCAAGGTCGCATACCCAGAGGCAGAAATCGACAAGCTGTGGCATGGAATCCTCATCAATCAGTTCCATGATATTCTGCCCGGTTCCTCCATCCACGAAGTATACGAAGTCACCAAAAAAGAGTATGCCGAGATGGAAGCCGAAATCACGGCACTGCGCGAGGAGCGCCTGGATGCACTGACCCCGCCGGGGAAGGCGTTACCGTGTACAACACTACCGGCTTTGTCCGCAGCGATGTGGTTGAACTGGGTGATTGCAAGGCAGAGGCTTTGCAGGACGAAGCCGGCAATATCTATCCCGTACAAAAAACAGCCGATGGTGCCGTGGCGTTCCTGAACAACCTGCCTGCCAAGGGCAGCAAAACGTTTGCGGTCGTACCGGCACAGGTTTCGGCTGCGCCTTTTGAAATTGCGACCGATGGACATAAGATTGACACCCCGTTCTATACTGTCACCTTTGATGAACACGGTCAGATGACCGGCATCTTTGACAAAGAGAACCGCCGCGAAGTGCTCAAGCCCGGTCAGGCAGGCAACCTCTTCCGCGTATATGAGGATAAGCCCATCTATTATGACAACTGGGATATCGATATTTTCTATACCGAAAAGTTCTGGGATGTCACCGACCTGCAGGACTTCACATGGGCGGAGAACGGTCCCGTGCGCGCGACACTGCATATTGAACGCAATTACAGCAATTCCACTCTGGTGCAGGATATTCATTTCTATGCAAAGCAGCGCCGGATTGAGTTTGTTACAACCGTGGACTGGCACGAACACCAGAGCCTGCTGAAGGTTCACTTCCCGGTAAATGTCCATACTGACGAAGCTACGTTTGAAATTCAGTATGGCAACCTGACCCGCAAGACGCACGCCAACACCAGCTGGGATCGTGCGCGCTTTGAAAGCTGCGGTCAGAAGTGGATGGATCTGAGCGAAGGACATTACGGCGTCAGTATGCTGAACGACTGCAAGTACGGCCACTCTGTCAGAGATTCTGTGATTGGGCTGACCTTGATCAAGTCTGGTATTGAACCGAATCCTACCACGGATCAGGAAGTTCACCACTTCACATATGCCATTTATCCGCACGCCGAAAAATGGCAGGCGGCCGGCACGGTGCCGCAGGCGTTCTTCCTGAACCAGCCCGCGTTGGCTGTGCAGGGCGGAAAGCCGGGCGAAAGCTTCAGCCTTGCCGGACTGGATGCACCCAATGTGGTGCTGGAAACCATCAAACGCGCCGAGGATGGCGATGGTGCCATTGTGCGTATGTATGAGTGCGAGAACAGCCTGACAAATGTCACCCTGGACTGGAACCTTCCCTTCCATGCGGCAGAAAGCTGCAACTGTCTGGAACAGCCCGACGGCGAGCCGGTTGAAGTCAAAGACGGCAAGATTACCTTTACGGTAAAGCCGTATGAAATCAAGACAATTCGTATCCGTTAAATAACAAAGTCCGAACATTCTGCACGGGCGGTTGGCAATGCGCCCGCCGCCCGTGCCTTTTTTTGGAGGAAATGATGATGGAGTTTATTCCGAATCCACATAAGATCGAACACCCTGCAGGGGTTCATATGCTGGACAATCAGAGCCGAATCACCCTGTGGCAGACCGAACCCGCCGCGTTGCTTTATGCACAGATGCTGCAGGGCTGCCTGCGGGAGTACGCCGGGCTGGAAGTGCCGTTCACCCGCGGTAAGCCCCGGGCAGGTGACGCCGTACTTACGGTGGATACCGCCCTGCCGCAAAACCGTTACACGCTGAGCATTATGCCGGAATGCATCACGCTGAAAGCCGGCAGCGATGAAGCACTCTGCAACGGTGTGCAGACACTGTGCCAGTATATTGAACAGCACGGAGCCGTACTGCCCGCACTGGAAATTGAGGACTGGCCCGATCTTGCCAACAGAGGCTATTATCAGGACTGCTCCCGCGGACGTGTCCCGAAGCTGGACTACCTGAAACAGGTGGCAGATATTCTCTGCCGCTACAAGATCAACCAATGGCAGCTTTATATTGAGCACACCTATCTTTTCCGTGACCTGAGCGAAGCATGGCGTGAGGATACGCCGCTGACCGCGCAGGAGATCATGGAGCTGGATGATTACTGCGCAGCCCGGCACATTGAACTCGTTCCTTCCTTGTCTACCTTCGGGCATATGTACCGTATTCTCAGCACAAAAACCTGTTGCGACCTCTGCGAGCTGCCTGACTCGGAAAAGATTCCGTTCAGTTATACCTATGCAGGGAATCACCATACCCTGAACGTATCCAATCCCGATGCGCTGGGGTTTGTAAAAGGGCTGATTGACGAATACCGCCCGCTTTTCCGCAGCAGCAAATTCAATATCTGTGATGACGAAACGTTCGATTTGGGCAAGGGGCGCAGCAAGGCACTCGCCGAGGAGCAGAGCGAGCGCAGCCTGTATCTCAGCCATGTGAAAGCGCTGTGCGAATATCTTGTTGCACAGGGAGTGACACCGCAGTTCTGGGGCGACATCATGTGGCGCTTCCCGGAAAGCTGTGCCGAGCTGCCCAAGGAAACCATCTGCCTGAACTGGGGCTATCTGCCGCATCAGCGGGAAAATGAGATCCGGGATATTGCCGCCAGCGGGATTACACAGTATGCCTGCCCCGGCGTTTGTGGCTGGAACCGTTGGATGCCTCTGATGTACAATTCTTACCTGAATATCCGTACCATGTGCCACCATGCACACAAGTACAACGCCATCGGCCTTTTGAACACGGACTGGGGCGATTATGGTCATGTCAATGACCCGCGCCTGACGATTCCGGGCGTCCTGTACGGTGCAGCGTTCGGTTGGAATGCAGAGCCTGTGGAATTTGACGAGCTGAACGAAGCCGTTTCCCGCCTGTATTACGGCGATGCCACCGGGCAGTTTGTCGGCCTGATGGCAAAACTGCAGGACTATGAAGTCTTTGACTGGCGGAATACCGTCAACTGGATGGAATGTGATGAGAAAACCCGCGCCGAGATCCTTTCTGAGGTTGACTTTACAAAGATTGACGATGCCAACCGCGCCGTAGAAAAGGCAAAGGCGGATATCCTTGCGGACGCAGCAAACCTTCCTGCCGGCAAAAAGCAGATTGTACAGGTACTCTGCCAGACGGCAGACATCATTGTGCTGTGGAACCGTATTGGCGCATGGCTCAATGCAGGCTGCCCGCACGGCCCCGAAGCAGATGCCATGGCAGCCGCGCTGGAACACTGGCTGCAGCGCTACCGTGCGCAGTGGCGTCAGGTCAGCAAAGAAAGCAGCCTGCCGGTTCTGACAAACCTGATCTGCCGTTACGCGGATCTTCTTCGCGGACGCGCTTACGGAACCGTGGAGGCGCCTGCCGGGAGGTAAGCCATGGGCTGGCTTTATCAGCTGTTTTTTCCTGCGCATACACCGACCGAAAATGAACTGGAAATGGGTCGCTACCGGATTATTGCCGAAGGCGCAGTGGCCGGCGTGATTTATGCCGTTGCCACCGGCAACTTTCTGGCCGGGTATTTGAGCAGCCTTGGGGCGTCCGTATCCTTATGCGCCGCAGCGGCCATGATACCGTCTTTCGGGTGCGTACTGCAGTTTATCTCGCCCTTTGTGTTTGAACGGATGCACCACCGCAAACTGGCTATATGGCTTATGTGCGTGGTGTTCCGGCTTTCGGTCAGCAGCATCCTGCTGATACCGCTGGCTCTGCCGGACCCCGGTCATGCCCGCGCTGTGGTGCTGGTGCTTTATACCATCGGCTTTTTCTCTGCGGGGCTTGTTACGCCGGGGCTGGAACACATGGTTTTGGGCATCGCCCCCCAAGGCGGGCGCGGTCAGTTCTACGCCGTCAAGAGCATTATCGGAACCTGCGTTTCCAGCGCGGCAACACTTGCACTTGGTCGCGTACTGGATTATTATCTGGAACAGAGGCAGGGCTATACCGGCTTTCTTATCATCGGTATTGTCAGCCTGTCGCTTACTGTGGTGGATGCCGTTCTGCTTGCTTCGGTAAGAGAGAACCCGGTAAAATTCACCTCCAAAATGCGCCCGGCGGATATTCTGCGCCCAGTGCGCGACCCTGCTTACCGTCCATTGCTTTTTTACTGCATCATCGGCGGGCTGACTGGCGGCTTTGCTTCTCCGTTCCTTTCCGTGTATGAGCTGCGGGTGCTGGGGCTCGGCCACACCTTCGGCACATCGGTGGGTGTCGTGTCCGCTGTTGTGGGCATGGCAGGCAGCTGGGTGTGGGGGCGGCTGGCCGACCGCACTGCGTGGAACTGCGTTATTTGGCTTACTGCATTCCTGAATCTTTCCTGCACGCTGGGCTGGTCCTTTGTGCGCCCTTCCTTTGCACATTTGGTTGCGCCGGTTCTGATTGTCGTTGCGGCGGGCTGTGCAGGCGGCGCATCACTGGCAAGCACAAACCTGCAACTTGCATTGAGTCCTGAAAGCGGCAAAACCGCTTACTTTGGCGTAACGGCTGCCATGAGCAGCATTGCCACCTGCACATCGGCCGCAGTGGGAACCGCCATCCAGCCCATGCTGGAAAAATCTATGGGGACAGCTCAATTTCGCTGCTGTTTTTTGTGGCAGGCATCGGCGGTTTTGCCAACCTGATTATAAATGGGCGAAAATTGCCCTCTGTAACATAAAGGGAGAAAAAAGATGTACCCATACCAGAACCCGGATCTTTCGACAGAAGAGCGCATTAGCGACCTGATGAGCCGGATGACCCTTGAAGAAAAGATCCTGCAGACAGATCAGTATTATTCCGGCGATTTTACAACGCAGGACGAAAACGGCAAGGTTACAGCCGTGGATATGCAGCGGTTTGATGCACTGATGCAGCACAATAGTGTCGGCAGTGTGCAACTGCGCGGTATGACTGCTGTCCAAGCCAATGTTGTGCAGCGGTATGCCATAGAAAACACACGTCTTGGCATCCCATACCTTTTTAGCGAGGAAGCACTGCATGGGCTGATGACAAACAACGCAACCAGTTTTCCGCAGCAAATTGGTCTGGCGGCAAGCTTTGAGCCTGAACTCGGGCGCGAGATGGGACACGCCATTGCGGCAGAGTCCCGGGCTTGCGGGATTCATGAAACATACAGCCCTGTTATGGATTTGATTCGTGACCCACGGTATGGTCGCGCGGAAGAATCCTATGGTGAGGACACATACCTTTGTGCGGAGTTTGCACGTGAAACCGTATTGGGCATGCAGGGGACAGACCTGACGGCACCGGACGCCGTGGCTGCCGAACCCAAGCACTACGTCGGCTACGGCAACCCTGTGGGGGACTGAACTGCGCCCCCTGCACCATGGGTCGGCACGATGTATTCAGCGACTGCCTGCCTGTCTTTGAAGCGGCTTTTGCGGACGGTAAAGCGTGCGACGCTATGTGCAGCTACAACTCCATCGACAGTATTCCGGTATCCATGGACCATGAGCTGTTAACGGATGTGCTGCGCGGGCAGTTTGGTATGCCGGGGTTTGTCCGCAGCGACCTGACGGCGGTTTCCCGCTTGTATGACTGGCACTTTATTGCCGAAACGCCGGAGGAGGCCATCCGCCTTGGGCTGGAAGCAGGCGTGGACTTACAGCTTTACGACTTTCCGCATGACGTCTGGCAGAAAGCGATTGCCCACCTGATTGAAAGCGGTTCCATGAAGATGTCGGTGCTGGATACGGCGTGTCGGCGTGTGCTGCGTATGAAATTTGCACTGGGGTTGTTTGAAAATCCTTATACGGATGAAAAACGCGCCGATAAAATCCTGCGCTGCCCGGAACACCTTGCCACCGCGGAAAAAATAGCGGAAAAATCCATCGTATTGCTCAAGAATGACGGCTTGCTGCCGATCAAAAAAGACCTGCGCAGCGTGGCAGTCATCGGTCCGGCAGCTGATACGGTTTCTTATGGCGACTACACCGAAACACGCGGCCGTAAAGGCGGGGTTTCTGTGCTGGACGGAATCCGTGCTGCAGTCAGCCCCGAAACCGAGGTGCTGTACGAGCGCGGCTGCACCTTTTTGGGGCAGGCGCTGCACCCGTTTGATCCGTCCATGCTGCGCGATGAAAACGGCGAATCCGGGCTGACAGGCCGCTATTATAACGGACCTGTGCCGCAGGGCGAACCGGTGCAGGTTCGCACGGATCGTACCGTCAACTTCAACTGGATTTTTCGCGCTGCCGCATCCTGCACTGGATGCTAACTGTTTCAGCGTTGCCTGGACGGGTTCTGTGGTCATGCCCCGCACAATGGATGGCTGCATCGGGCTGAGCACGCAGGACAGCATGCGCCTGTATGTGGATGACAAACTGCTGATTGATGGCTGGGGCAAGGAAAAAAGCGCTGATCAGGCATTGGATTTCCACTTTGAGGCCGGACGCACTTATAAAATCCGCATTGAGTTTGTCAACGACCGGCGGGGTGCCCGCGTGATTTTCGGGTACAGCGCCGGGCGGGAAAATTTCCCCGCCGCAGTGGAAGCCGCACGCAAAGCGGATGTCGCCATCCTTTGCATGGGCGACAACGAGGAGACCAGCGGCGAGAACTTTGACCGCACCGACCTGAACCTGCCCGGTCGGCAGCTTGAGCTGGTACAGGCTGTTTATGCAACCGGAACCCCTGTGGTGCTGGTGCTGCAAAGCGGACGCCCCGTTACGGCAAATTGGGAAAACAATCATCTGCCTGCCATTCTGGAGGCGTGGTTCCCCGGTGAGCAGGGCGGCACCGCTATTGCAAAAACACTGTTTGGCAATGCAGCCCCGGGTGGACGGCTTCCCATCACATTCCCGCGCAGTGTCGGGCAGATTCCCTGCCATTACAGCCGGCGACCCGGCGGCGGAAAACGGTATGTGGAGATGGACTGGCTGCCGCTGTATCCGTTTGGCTACGGTCTGACCTACACAACGTTTGCTTACAGCGATATGACCCTGAGTCGCAGTGTGATCGGTCCGCAGGACACGGTCACTGTCAGTGTCACAGTCACCAATACCGGCAAGTACACCGGCGATGCCGTGCCGCAGCTGTATGTGCGGGATATGTTCAGCTCCGTCGTGAAGCCGGAACGCCAGCTGGCAGCTTTCCGCCGTCTGACGCTTGCACCCGGTGAAAGCCGTCGGGTGGAACTGACCATCGGGCCAAAGCAGCTGCGTACCCTTGGTCCCGATTATGTATGGCGGGTAGAACCCGGAAAATTTGAACTCCAGCTTGGCGACAATGCAGAGAATATTCTGCTGCGCGCCGACCTGACCGTAGAGTAAAGCAAGGAAGGAGAAACGGCGTATGTTGTATCTGGGCGTAGATCTTGGCGGCACAAACATCAAGGCCGCACTTGTGAACAGCGAGGGTGAAATTCTGTGCGAAGCCAACACCCCCACAAACCTGCCGCGCCCGGCGGAAGCTGTCTGCGATGACATTGCAGCGCTGTGCCTGCAGCTGGCGGAGGGAAAGGACGTTGCAGGTGTTGGTGTCGGATGTCCGGGAACTGTGGACGGCGGAACCGTGCTGTATTCCAACAATCTGGACTGGCATGATTTCGCAATGGAAGAATATCTGGCTCAAAAGATAGGTCTGCCGGTTGTCGTTGGCAATGATGCAAACGTTGCTGCATTGGGCGAAGCCCTTGCGGGCTGCGCTAAAGGCGCACAGAGTACCGTTGTCGTTACTTTGGGAACCGGCGTTGGTGCAGGCGTTGTACTGGATGGAAAACTGCTGACAGGCTACACCGGCGCTGCCTCCGAAGCCGGACACATGGTTGTTCTGGACACACCGGACGCCCCGCGCTGCACCTGCGGTCGCCCCGGCTGCCTTGAGGCACTAGCCAGTGCAACCGCACTGATCCGCATGACAAAAGAAGCACGGCTCGCCCACCCGGAAAGTGCGCTGAACGTGCTGGCCGCAAAGCCGGAAGACGTGAACGGTCGCACGGCTTTTGATGCCGCAGCGCAGGGGGATGCCGCCGCACAGCAGGTTGTGGATACCTACATTCATTATCTTGCGGTAGGCATTGCCAACCTGATCAACATCTTTTTCCCGGAGGTCATCGGGCTGTCCGGCGGTGTAGCCAACCAGGGTGAAAACCTGCTGAAACCGCTGCGTGCCGCCGTGGAGCCCATGGTGTTCGGACATGATTTTGCCCAAAAACATACCCGCATTACAGCCTGCACGCTGGGCTACCGCGCAGGGGTCATCGGTGCAGCCCTGCTGGCCAAAAGCCGCATGGAATGAGGAAAATTAAGATGGACATCAAAAAAGAATATGAGCGATGGTTTGCTAATGCAACGGCAGATGCCGATGTTGCCGCCGAACTGAAAACGCTGGATGATGCAAAAGTCGAGGATGCATTCTACCGTGACCTTGCCTTTGGCACGGGTGGTCTGCGCGGCGTAATCGGTGCGGGTACTAACCGCATGAATATTTACACGGTCGCAAAAGCATCGCAGGGCTTGGCTGACTATCTGAAGAAAAACTTTGCAGAACCTTCTGTGGCAATCGGCTATGACAGCCGCATCAAGAGCGACGTGTTCGCAAAAGTTGCCGCTGGTGTGTTCGCAGCAAATGGAGTGAAAGTCAATATCTGGCCTGTTCTGATGCCTGTTCCTACAGTGTCCTTTGCGACCCGTTATCTGCATACCTCTGCGGGTGTCATGGTCACCGCTTCCCACAACCCCGGCAAATACAACGGCTACAAGGTTTACGGCGCAGATGGCTGCCAGATTACCACTGAGGCTGCTGCGGAGATTCTTGCCGAAATCGAGAAGCTGGACATTTTGCAGACGTCAAGACTAGCGATTTTGAAGCAGGTGTTACAAGCGGCAACATCCAGTACATCCCGGACGAAGTCTATACCGCATTTGTGAATGAGGTCAAGAATCAGTCTGTCCTGTTTGGCGAAGAAGTCAATAAGGATGCGGCTATTGTTTACAGCCCGCTGAACGGCACCGGCCTGAAGCCTGTGACCCGCACACTGAAGGAGATGGGCTACACCAACATCACCGTGGTCAAGGAGCAGGAGCAGCCGGACGGGAACTTCCCGACTTGCCCGTACCCGAATCCGGAGATTAAAGAAGCTATGGCACTGGGCATGGAGTATGCCAAAAAGTGCAATGCGGATTTACTGCTTGCCACCGACCCGGACTGCGATCCCGCTGGCGGAAGCCTGGGTGCTTTCCTGCCATCCCGATGGCCCCAGCTATCTGCCGGACGGCACCATGTTGGCGGACTACCTGGCCGCCCACCCGGAAGCGGCGGGAACAGACTGCAAAAAGTTTGAAATGTTCCCCGTTCTGACCAAGTTCATTGACGCCAAGAATAGCATTTCCATCCAGGTACACCCCTCCAACGAGTATGCGCTGGAGCACGAACACCAGTACGGCAAGACCGAGATGTGGTATGTGCTGGACTGTGAACCGGGCGCGTTCCTGTATTACGGCTTTGACCATGAAATCAGCCGGGAAGAACTGGAAGAGCGCATCCGGAACAATACCCTGACCGAGGTGCTGAACGCCGTGCCGGTGAAAAAAGGCGATTGCTTCTTTATCCCGTCCGGCACGCTGCACGCTATCTGCAAGGGTGTTGTGGTGGCTGAAGTGCAGCAGAACTCCAACGTGACCTGAAATCGGCGGTGTTTTTTAACTTCAAAAATTCACAAAAAGTTCAAATAATTAGTGCAAGGTTTTTGCACTAATTACATTTAAGATGGGGTTTAGAGAAATGAGAGGAGGTGATGGAGTGTCTGACGTCGAAATACGCCGCAATGAAATTATTGAGCTTTTTATATACATATAAAAAATATAGCATCGATGATTTTGCGAAACGGTTCGGCGTTTCTCGCCGCACAATCAATTATGATATTGTTTACCTTATGGACTTTTACGAAATTGACACGAAGCCCGGTCCGCATGGAGGAATTTCTCTTATAGACCGCAGACCCAATTCTCATACAGCATACTTAAAACCGATAGAAATTGAGTGGCTTCGCAGGAAGTACAATGAGGCAGAAACAGAAGAAGATCGTATGGCGGCACACTCCATTCTCCGACGCTTTTCTCTTTAGCGGATATAGTCCGTTCCCCAGCACCTTGACAACTGAATACCCAGCATAACAGGTACGTTCCTTTTCCGGCAGACCCGATGGGCGGTTTGGCAAAACCATATGTTGCCAAGGAAAAGGCTATAATGATACACCTGCAGCCTCCCGCGTCAGAGGGGGTGACCGAGCCGGAGTTGTAAGCAGTAAGACTCCGGCAAAGTCAGTGAACGGCCATTGCCAGTGGCCTGCCTGTTGTGTTCCCGGTGTCAGGGGTGCGGGCGGCAAATGTGGCACAGTTTCTTAACTATCTACTTTTGCCGTTTAGGGCAAATCGTGGGCAGCAGGACCCCAAGCGCCTGCTGCCCATCATTTTGCTTTAAACGGGATGGAAAACAGGGGTGTAAAATGCAAACCTATCCAACGGGCTATGCGGAATCCCACCGCATAGCCGAACAGATTTTCCGGGAGATTCTGCCCCGGCACGGTATGGCGGTGCGCGAGGAACAAATCGCGCTTTGCCATGAAGTTTTAGATACTTTATATAATAAGGAAATTTCCCTGTGCGAAGCAGGCGTGGGTACCGGCAAGACGCTGGCCTACCTCGTGGGCTGTATTCTTTGGCAGATGAACCGTCCCGAACGGATGAAACTGCCTATCGTTATTTCCACTTCCGGCGTTGCTTTGCAGGACGCTATCCTTACTGAGTATCTGCCCGACCTGTCCGCTGTCTTGCTGGACGAAGGTATCATTACCGCACCCATCACAGCCGTTGTCCGCAAGGGCAAGGAGCGTTTTGTCTGCGATGCCCGCCTTGCCGAAAGAGCATCGCTGGTGCAGCCAAGCAGAAAACGGCAGACCAACAGCCTGAACATTGCAGCGCACATTTTGGACATGGATCATATCCCGGAACTTTCCCGCTATGACCGCTGCCGAATTTGTGTGCCGCAGTCCTGCCCGCGAGATTGCTTTATGCGTTTGGATTGCCGCTACCAGCAGTATCTGCGGGATTCCATGAAGCCTGACATCCAAATTTGCAATCACAATTATTTGCTGGCAGACGCATCGCACCGACTTGAAGATAGACCACTGCTCCTGCGCAGTTATCAGGCACTGGTAGTGGACGAGGCGCACAAATTACCCGATGCCGCCCGCCAGATGTACACGGAAACATTCTCCTCGTGCGCCATGGATGAATTGTGCCTTTTATTACAACAGGCGCACTACAAGGATTTTGCCAGACAGCTGCGGACGGCGTTCCTTACGCTGTCGTTCTCCTGCACGCAGGGGCTTTCCAAGCTGCGAAGAAAAGTGAGCGAACCGTTCGTGCTTACACCGTTCCGCCGCGCTGCTCTCATCGACTGTATAGCACTGTTGCAAAATGCTGGCGGATTGCCGGATGTGCCGCGATACCTGCTGAACAGGCTGGGAGAAGCAGAAAGCCTCCTGCGCCTTTTTCTTTTGGAGGTGCCGACGCGCATCTTATACATCGACTACGATGCCGATGGCCAGCCCACATTCTGCGCAGCCAGCAACCGCGTACCGCAGCTGCTCCGCAGCGCCCTGTGGAACACACGCGAACCCGCGATTCTGACCTCCGGCACGCTGGCTGCAGCCGGAGATTTCAGCCACACCGAACAGCTTTTGGGGCTGACAACCTACCGGCCGCTGCGCCACTTCCGCGCGGATTCTCCGTTTAACTACAAGAAAAAATGTCTGTTATACTTTCCGCCGCGCACAAAAACGCGAATGGACAACCGCCGAATGGCAGAAGAAATCGTTCGGTTGGTTGGTGCCTGTCACGGTCATGCGCTGGTGCTGTTCACAGCGTACCGCCAGATGGCGGAAGTCCGCGCGCTGACGGACGGTCAGTGGCAATACCCGACCTATCAGGCATGGCGCAACGGCGGCAAAATCATCCAACAATTCAAGCAGTCCGGCAACGGTGTTCTGTTTGCGGCTGGTTCCTGCTGGGAGGGCATCGACTTTCCCGGCAATATGGTGTCCCTGCTCATTATCCCAAAACTGCCGTTCCCAATTCCAGACCCGGTCAGCGATTACGAACGGCAGAAATATCCCACTTTGCAGGAGTACATAGCTGTCGAGATAATCCCCGAAATGCAGAAGAAACTGCGACAAGGCTTTGGACGTGCCATCCGCACGGAGCAGGACTCTTGTGTGGTCGCTATTCTGGACGAACGTGCGGGTATCGGCGGCAAGTACCATGACGCCGCGCTGGCAGCGTTGCCGACCTGCCCAATCACCGAGAAAATTGAAGATGTGCAGCAATTCATCCGGGAGCAGAAGCGCCCGGATTACTTTTTGTGAAAAGAGGGACCTGAAATGTACCCTATGCGAAACCACGATATCTGGATTTATGTGCGCTGCGCCAACAGCGATCCGCGCATCGCCTTTGACCGGCTGTATGACCTTATCGACGAAGCGGCCGGACACGGTTTTCTTGTGCGCGGCACATCTTTTGACCATTGCAGCGGAAATACCTTGAAAGACCGCATCGGTCTGCGATCTATGCTGGACGCAGTAGAGAACAATCGGATTGAAGCCGTGATGGTGCGCGATTTGGAGCAAATCAGTCGCAACAGCTACATACTGGTGGGAGTTATTGAAATTTTGCGTCAGAATGATGTCTACCTTATTACCACTGAATGTGACCTGAACGCCGAGCTCATCAACAGCGGTCTGGAACGCTTTGTCGGCGACCGCTTCACGCGGGCATCCTTTGGAAAGCCGCGTTTTGATGTAAGGCTTCCGTTGATGGATCAATTCTGAGGTGCGCCCATGAAAGAATACAAAATTTGGGCGTTCGCCCGCAGTGCAGCACCGAACCTGCCTGCATTGGAAGAACAGCTTGCAGAAGTCATGCGCGAAGCAGACCGGCGCGGCTACATCATTGTGAATTCCTGCATGGAGCAGAAATACGGCACCGAATTTTGGCGTCCGGCCTTGTTCGCCATGCTTACCGCTGTGCAGCAGGGGCGTGTCAACGCCGTCATGGTGCAGAGCCTTGACCGTTTGAGCCACGACCTTACAACCTTGTACCGCATCCTGCGCTTTCTGCAAAATTACGGTGCAGTGCTGATTACGACCGAAACCAATCTACAATATGAACTCTATCTGACAGGGTTGGAGAGTCGGATTCTGGCTCGTGCCGCGCGAACCCGAAAAAGAGTGCCGTGGGAGGTGGCTGTCGATGCAGATTGACCCGTTTCCCGTAAGGCTGGAACAGGAGCTGAAATATGCACTGGCCTATGCCGCGCTGGTATCCGCTGCCGCAAACGGAAGATTGCCTAGGGACATCTGTCAGCGCGCAAATGTTGGTTATGCCCGGAAATGCGGCGTTTTGCGCCGAGAAGTTTAGTGGTTCTCGTGAATAGCTTTTGACCTGCCTTTCGTGTATGTTGTATGTGATAAAAAGAATGTCACAGCGTCAAACTCGGAGGAAATAGTATGCCGCAAGTCCAAGTTATCCAGCCGATACAGCAACAGCCGAAGCGTCTGCGCGTGGCGGCCTATGCCCGTGTCAGCAGTGATTCCGAGGATCAGCTGAACTCGCTGTCTGTGCAGGTGGATTACTACACTCATCTGATACAGGAAAATCCAAACTGGGATTTTGCCGGGATCTATGCCGATGAAGGCATTACCGGCACCAGCACCAAACACCGTGAGCAGTTCAACCGTTTGATGGACGACTGCCGCGCCGGGCTGATTGACCGTGTGCTGGTCAAATCGGCATCCCGATTCGCCCGCAACACGGCGGATGCGCTGGCATCGGTGCGCGAAATGAAAAGCCTTGGCGTAACGGTTGTCTTTGAAAAAGAGGGCTTTGACACAGAAACTGCCAATGGTGAAATGATTCTGAGCATGATCTGCGCTGTGGCACAGGAGGAATCGCTGTCAATCTCTAAGAACCTAAAGTGGAGTATCCGCAAGCGGATGCAGAATGGAACATATACAAATTCCTCTGTGCCGTTTGGGTATTCTCTGGAAAATCACCTTTTGGTAATCAACAATCAACAAGCAATGATTGTTGCAGATATTTTCAAAAGATATCTTGAGGGAGAAAGTATCTCTAAAATTGCACAATATTTAAATAATACTTACCCGAAAGAAACAGGCGTCTGGCAATATTCTTCGGTACAGCTAATTCTCCAGAATGAAACCTACAAAGGCGATACCAGATATCAAAAGCATTATACGGCGAATCTATTTCCAACCAAGGTTAGCCATAACCGAGGGCAAGTGCCGCAGTATTATATCGAGAAAAGCCATGAGGCTATTATTTCTGATGAAGATTTTGATAAAGTACAGTCTCTTTTGAAAATGAAAGCCCCCCATAAGCCTAAGGTAGCAGAAAAGCTGTTCGACCAGAAATTATACTGTGCGGTCTGCGGAACATTGTTTGCTCGAAAAACCCGAACATCAGGTGCGGTTGTTTGGGGCTGCAGGAAACATTTGAATAAATCTGGCTTATGCCCAGTAAAGTCTGTTTATGAAACAGAACTTTGCCGGGCATTTTTATGTATGCATAATAAGTTGCTAATAAATCAAGAAAAGATATTTGAACCATTGCTTAACGATTTTTCACACCTTAAATCATATCAGGAAAAACTAGATACCATGCGCATGGGGATTCAGGTGGAGATTCAACGCCTTGCAAAGCAAAAGCACAACTTGGAAAGAATCTATGCACAAGGGCTTATCGAGGATTCCCAATACTTGGAGCGAAAAAACCTCATAGAACAACAGCTCTTTGAGAAAAAGGCATTTCTGACAAGAAAGCCCTTAGACGGAAATATCGATAGACTTCTAAAAAACACAAGACAGTTAAAGAGGTTACTTGGAACCTGCCAGCCATTGATGTACTTCGATAAGCGAGTTTTTACATCGTTAGTCAGTAAGGTGACCATCAGCGATACATCGTTTGAATTTGAACTCATCAATGGTATGAGGGTATCGGAGAGGAGAACTTCAAAATGAGGAAACGATATCTCCCTTTTGGTTATCAAATCAAACATGGCGAAATTGTGATTGCATTAAAAGAAAGCAACGCGGTTAGATTCATCTTTGAGGAATACCTGGCAGGTAAGTCTCTTAAAGGAATTGCAGATATAATGTCTGCAAAAGATATTCCTTATCATGTAGATGACAAAAAATGGAATCAAAACATGGTGGGGCGAATCCTTGCAAACAAAATTTACTACGGTAATCCAAAATATCCGCCGATTATTTCAGAAACTCAATACAATTTGGCTGAGAAGATCAGGTGTGAAAAACATCAGGCATACTCCACAATATTACAACCGTTTCGCCAAGATATGCAATGCGGATGTTGTGACGAACGTTTATACTGGCATCCGAAAACAAATCAATGGTTTTGCCGAAAGTGTGGAATGTGGGCGAAACCATTGCAGGCAGAGGAAATTTCCGCTACCATTGCGGAAAAACTGTGTTGGCTCCGGCAGAACCCGGAAATCATCCACAACCCCGAAGGACAGGCAAATGTGCAATCCGTAGAAGTTGCCCTACTGGATCGTGAAATCTGGCAGGCGCTGACGAATGCAGAACCCGATGTGGATGCGTTGGTTGCTAAAATTCTGCATCGGGCAGAGCTGGAATACAAATTTTGCACAGCAGGGGATGCCGACCCGGCAACCTTGCTGATACAAAAGGCGTGTACCGAGTATGTGCCAACAGAGGGATTCCCGGAAACTTTTTATAAAGAGGTCGTCAGCAAGGTTATATTGTACCGCGATAATCATCTGGAACTCAAACTGCAAAACGGACAAATTGTGTAAGGGGAAAAGCCATGAGCAATATGAAAATCATCGAGATACCAGCATATTTGCGAGATGGAGCAGGGCAGAAAGGAACCGCGCGCAAGCTGCGGGTGGCGGCCTACTGCCGTGTCAGCACCGAGGAAGAAGAACAGCAGGGCAGTTTTGAAATCCAGAAACTGTACTACACCGAAAAAATCAATTCCACCCCGGAATGGGAAGTTGCGGGCATCTACGCGGATGACGGTATATCCGGCGTACATACCAAGAAGCGTGACGGTTTCAACCAGATGATTCAAGACTGCAAGAAGCACAGAATCGACCTTATCCTGACGAAATCCATTTCCCGCTTCGCTCGCAACACACTGGACAGTATTCAGTATGTCCGAATGCTGAAACAGATGGGAATCGCGGTGGTATTTGAAAAAAAGAGAACATCAACACCGCCACCATGAACTCCGAGATGATTCTCACCGTACTGAGCGCCTTTGCACAGGCAGAGAGCGAGTCTATCTCCCAAAATGTTGCCCGCGGCAAGCGCATGGGATATAAACACGGCAAATTTGCATTTCCTTATGGCAGAATTATCGGCTACCGGAAAGGGGCAGACGGCAAGCCGGAGATCATCCCGGAGCAGGCTGAAATCATTCGGCTGATTTTCAACAGCTACCTGCAAGGGGACAGTCTGCAAAGCATCAAGACAAAGCTGGAAACGGCGGGCGCACTCACAGCCCGCGGCAACACCGCATGGTCGGCACAGAGCATCCAGCGCATCCTGCAAAACGAAAAATACTGTGGGGATGTGCTGCTGCAAAAGACCTTTACCGAGGATGTGCTGACGGGTGTACATAAGAAAAACACCGGGCAGCTTCCGCAATACTACATTGAAAATTATCATGAGGGTATCGTCAGTAAGCAAATGTTCCGAGAGGTGCAAACAGAGATTGCCCGCCGCAACAGTAAGTCGGCTGCCAATCAACGCAAGCGCCGCCGCGGGCGCTATAACAGCAAGTACGCCTTGTCCGAACGACTGTTCTGTGGTGACTGCGGCAGCCCTTACAAGCGGGTGACTTGGAATATCCACGGCAGAAAGCAAATCGTCTGGCGGTGCGTGAACCGCATCGAGTACGGAACGAAATTCTGCGGCAATTCGCCGTCCATCCCCGAAGAAGAATTGCACCGTGCCATTTTGAAAGCGGTGCAGGATTTGGCGGCAAACTTCACCGATGAGGTTGCCACCCAGATCAACGGCATCCTGCATAACATCCAGACCGGCGAAAGCACAAAGCCCAATTTACAGGAGCGGCTGGAGCAGACCCAGCAGGAATTTGACCGACTGCTGGAAATGTCTTTGGACTTCGATGAGGATACTCCGTTTCTGGATGACAGGTTGAAAAAGCTGAATAATAAAATTAAGAGCCTGAAAAAAGCCATCGAGGACAGCGCCACCCGACAGGAAAAAAGCCAGCCGGCCGGAAATGCTGCTGTCAGCCAAGGACCTGCAAATCCAAGAATATGACGATGCGCTGACCGCGCGGATTATTGAGAAAATCACGGTGAGGTCTCGCAATGAAATTGAAATACGGTTAATTGGTGGCTACGAAAAGGCGATGTTGTTACTGTAAAAGAATATTTATAGAAAAAGAGATTTTCTTATGTTGACGATTGCGATTCTTCGACATAAGGGAATCTCTATTTATATTAAAAGTGTGGAGCGTTGAATTTCAAAACAAGGAGTAGCTGCTCATATAAAAAGCATCTCGACATGAGTAAAAAAGTATGCTATACTGAATAAAAATGATAATTTAACTGCGAGGAAACAGGAATGGATAAGTTGGTTGTTCGGGGGACAGAAATCAATGTGCAGTGGGATCTCAAAAGAGATGATTTCCTTAGCTTAACGGATATTGCCAAAATCAAGGATAGCGATAATCCGCGTTACATTATCCAGAACTGGCTCCGCAATAGAAACACCATTGAGTTCCTTGGTGTGTGGGAGACACTTTATAACCCGGATTTTAACCGTGTCGAATTCGATGCGTTTAGAAGTCAGGCTGGATTAAACAGCTTCGTGATGACACCGCAAAAATGGGTAGAGGCAACGGGTGCTGTTGGCATTGTATCTAAGGCTGGGCGCTATGGCGGCACTTACGCCCACAAGGAGATTGCCTTCGAGTTTGCCTCATGGATATCGGTCGAATTCAAATTGTATCTGGTCAAGGAGTTTGAGCGGCTCAAGACCGAGGAAATGAAACAACTCGGTTGGGATATCAAACGAAACCTTGCAAAATCAACTATCGCATCCATACCGATGCGATTAAGGAAAATCTGATACCGCCGGAACTGTCTGCCAGACAGATTTCTTTGGTTTACGCCAATGAAGCAGATGTTTTGAACATGGCGCTGTTCGGGATGACAGCTAAAGAGTGGCGTGATGCTAATCCCGATTTAAGGGGAAATATCCGCGATTATGCGAATGTTTCGCAGCTTGTTTGCTTGTCTAATTTGGAAAACCTAAATGCAGTATTCATCAATGAGGGAATGCCGCAAGCAGAAAGACTGGCAAAGCTCAATGCTATTGCAATTAGCCAGATGAAGGTGCTGACAGAGGATCACCGACTGTTACAGATAGAGGCGGCGGAAGAATAAGTGCATGAGTTAAAGCCGTAGGCAGAATTAAGAAATTTTCTGATCAGAAAAGGAGAATGGCTGTGCCAATTGACGAACGGGAACAAGATAATCGTGTCTTACGGACTCTAATTATCACTGCGTTGACAGAAACAGGGCGGTCCCGTGATGCGGTATACGAAAAAATTGGAGAATTTTATTATTTCAATGCGCCGAAATATCTGTACAAATATTATTCAGAAAACCCGTTGAATCTTGACACAATCAAAAAGCATGAAATGTGGTATTCAGCACCATGCAACTTTAATGATGCTTTTGATTGTGACATTTCAATTAATGAGAAGGCACTATTTGAATGCTTTTTGAAGGAGGCATCTCAGGAACGGAGAATCCGCCAAGGAAGTTCGGGGTGGATGAACCTGAAAGGTGTTGTACATAAGCAGATTCATAATTTACAGGAAGAATTTGAAGAAACCAAACGGACAACGGGAATTTCCTGCTTAAGCGAATCGGATTCATCATTACTGATGTGGGCGCATTATGCGAATAACCATAAGGGAATGTGCGTTGAATATGAATTATTAAAGATATCGAACCAATTGAAGTTTACGCCAGTTCCTGTTATATATACAAATGATAGAGTAACTCTAAGCTCATTGGAATCTGAAAATTTAGATCACGATACCATGAAAATTTTTGTAGAAAGCATCACTACGAAATCTTCAGAGTGGAACTATGAGAAAGAATGGCGTATAATTCGGGATGAAGCAGCCTGCGGAACGCGATGGAACAGAGCCGATAAGGGCGCTTTGTTGGAAATGATACGGCCGACATCTATTACTTTGGGGTGTAGGTCAGAGGGGGACTTTGAAAAGAGTGTAAGGGAATATTGTGAGAAAGAAAAAGTGACTCTTTATAAAATGGAAAAGAATAAGGATAAGTACCAATTGGACAAGAAAGTGCTTATGAAATTTTCGGAATAAAGGGAACAATAAGACCAAAACAGAAAAATAGTAAAAGATTTTTGAAATTTTGATTTTTTATTTCCGCAATTACAGGGTATCTTTTTATCACACTCAGACAAAAGCCTGTGACATAAATGCTGTCACGGGCTTTTTTGTTTGTTGCAACGCAGAAAACGCGTATATCCAACAGGATTCTTTGATACTATAATTTTCAATGTTGTCCAAACATTCGGAATTTTCACTACTATATTAACCATAAAAGCGGGTATCATTTTTATCACATTTAGATTCAAAAAATGCCGTAGGTTCGTAGAAATCTACGGCATTTTTTTTTCAAGCACACATTTTAGTACACATTTTTTCAGGAGAGCATGGGAAGATCCTATCTTCCCAGTCAGCGGGAATATCCGATCTCTTGGATTTTGACAGCGCCCCTTGAAGTATGCACCAAAAAAGTACCTTTTTCTTTGTTAAAATTGAGAATAGACATTTCCCTTTAAATCTGCTATTCTGTTTGCAGACAATAAAACTGGTCGTTACTCCTCGGGAGGCGCTACCAGCCGGACTTTGCGCCAGCAGTGTATACTGTGCGGTTTTGTTTGGTGTGGTGGTTTGCATCCGGGGTTTTTTTTGTTGCCATTATCTAGAAAGGCGGGCATCTATTTTGAAAATCATCCGCAGGATCAACAACAATGCAGCAGTGGCACAGGATAAGCGAGGCCGTGAAATGGTCGTTCTGGGGCGTGGGGTCGGCTTTGGCCAGCTTCCCTATGAGCTTACCGATATGTCTGTTGTCTATCGTACATTTTATGATGTTGACCCGAAATATTTTGATGTTGTTGGCAGCCTTCCGCAGGATGTGGTCCTTGCTTCGGCCGATATCATAGAACAGGCGGAAATCAGCCTGGGATGCGATCTGAATCCGAATCTTCCTTTTACCTTGGCAGACCATATTGCCTTTGCCATCAAGCGAGAGCAACAGGGAATTCGCCTGGCCATGCCGCTGGCATTCGATGTAAAGCACCTGTACCCGCAGGAATATGAGCTGGGGCTGCGGGCGCTGGAAATTGTTCGCCAGCATACCAAAGAATCTCTGCCGAAAGCCGAGGGCAGCAGCATCGCTCTGCATATTGTCAGCGCGGAGCTGGAAAGCGGCGACCTGCACACAATGCTTACCGCGTTGGATGTGTTGGAAGAAATCACTGCCATTGTAGAGCAAAAGCTCCACATCAGCCTTGACCGCGAAAGCTACAGCTATGCCCGTTTTGCCATGCACCTGCAATTTCTGGTGCAGCGCTTGCAGGCAGGTAATCCGGCACATGACGGAAGTGGGGAACTGCTGGAAGATTTGGCCCGGCAATACCCGGATATATACGCATGTGCCACCGAAGTGGCGCAGCGTTTACAAGCAGAACACAGCTGGCAGTGCAGCAAAGAGGAAATTCTCTACTTAATGCTGCATATCCACCGTGTACAAATCCATGAGGAAGCCTGAAAGAGCTTTCCATTATAATATAGAATGTTTCCGCGTGGGTATGCGCGCACCTACACGGTTGCAGATAGATAATTTTAAACAGGAGACCGTGAAGTTATGGACCGTGAACAGTTCTTACAACAGCTTTTTCCGCTGATTGGCGGCAAAGATAATACCAGTCTGTGTGAATTTCAGAGAGATTCCTTGTACGTCACCCTAAAGGATGCCGGTCTGGCAGAGGAAGATGCTGTACAGAACTTGCCAGGTGTTGTTTCGGCACAACTGCGCCGAAGTCGTCTGACGATCCGCTTCAAGGCCCCCACAAAATGTGAGGAGGCAGCCGTTATGGCTAAAACAAATGCAAATGCCGACTATCGCGCGCTGGCAAAAGCCATCATTGAAAATATAGGCGGTAAAAGCAATATCACCTTTGCAGCACACTGCATGACCCGTCTGCGCCTGAATCTGCAAGACGAAAGCAAGTTTGATACCGACAAGGTGAAAGCAATCCCCGGCGTTATCAATGTGAACAAGGTCGGGCAGCAGTTCCAGATCATCATCGGACCCGGCGTTGAAATGGTTTATGACGCATTCTGTGCAGAAACCGGTCTTACCCCGGAAGCTGCCATTGATGAAAACCCGGACACCAAGCCGCAAAAGGAGCCGATCACCGTCAAAAAGGTGTTTAGCGCTATCCTTGATTATCTGTCGGTCTCGATGTTCTCCGTTGCACCTGTCCTGATGGCTGGCGGTCTGTTCCGCTGCATCACCGTCATTTTCGGACCCAATATGCTGAACCTTATGGCTGCGGACAGCAACCTTTATGTTGCCCTCACTGCCGTATACAACGCATCGTTCTATTTCCTGCCGCTTTTTGTTGGCTATACCGCTGCCAAAAAGCTTGGTATGACACCGATCCTGGGCATGCTGGTCGGTGCCATCCTTATCGAGCCTTCGCTGCTGGCCCTTGCAGGGGGCGAGAATCCTGCATTCAGCGTTTACGGCGTTCCCTGCACACTGTTCGACTACAGCTCTACCATCATGCCGGCACTGCTCAGCGTATGGTTTGTCAGCCTAATTGAAAAATTCTTCAAAAAAGCGCTGCCGCAGGTCCTGCAAACCAGCTTTACGCCGTTTTTGACCTTCGTTGTTTCTCTGCCGTTTGTTCTGTGCTTCTTTGCCCCAATCGGCAACTACCTTGGCAACCTGATCTGCGATGCTATCATGGCCTTCTATAACACTTTCGGTCTTGTTGCTCTGGTTCTGATGTGCACTTTTTCGCTGGTGCTGACGATTTCCGGTATGCACGTTGCCCTGGGCACACTTTCCGCTGTGCAGCTGCTGACAACAGCCTACGACCCGTTCTTCTTTGTGGCCGGTATCACCTCCAACTTTACGATTATGGGTATGTGCCTTGCCTCTGCCTTGAAGCTGAAAAACAAAAGCGCCCGTGCAGAAGCCGCCGGTTACTTTGTGGCATCCAGTCTGGGCGGTGTTACCGAGCCTGGTCTGTACGGCCTGGCTATGAAATACAAAACTCCTTTTGTCGGCCTGTTTGCTGGAGGTGCCGCTGCCGGTCTGTACGCAGGTCTCACCAGCACAGCCTGCCATATGCTGCCGCCTGCCTCCAACTTTCTTTCCTGCCTGGCCATGTTTGGCGATACAACCGCTTCTGTCATCAATGCAGTTATTACCTGTGCAATCGCTTTTGTTATATCCTGCGTTGTGACCTACTTCTTCGGCTACCCGAAGAAGACGCTTGATCAAATCGAAAAGTAAGGAGTGTGGCACGATGGAAACCACTTTCCCGCAAGGTTTTTCTGGGGCGGCGCGACAAGCGCCAACCAGTGCGAGGGTGCCTGGGACAAGGATGGCAAAGGAGCCTGTTTTGTTGACCACCTGACTGCCGGTTCTCGCCAGAACCCGCGCATTTTCCACAAGGAACTGCGGCCCGATGTATTTTACCCCTGCCATAAGGGAGTAGATTTCTACCATCGGTACAAAGAGGATATTGCCCTCTTTGCCGAGATGGGCTTTACGATGTTCCGCCTGTCCATCAACTGGCCGCGGCTGTTCCCCATGGCGATGAAACTACGCCGAACCCCAAAGGGTATTGCGTTCTACCATAGCGTATTTGATGAATGTAAAAATACGGTATCGAACCATTGGTCACAATTTCCCATCTGGAAATGCCATATTACCTGTGTGAACACTACGGCGGCTGGCGTGACAGACGTCTGGTTGACTTCTACCTGAATCTTTGCCGTACTCTGTTTACGGAGTACAAGGGCAAAGTCCATTGGTGGCTGACCTTTAACGAAATCAATGGTCTGGCAAGCGGGTTGGGTTTTCCCGGTGGTATCCTGCCCGAGGATGGTCAGCCGCTGATGGATTTCGGCCCGCGCACACCTGCACAAATCAATGACTGCTTCAACGCACTGCACCACCAGTTGGTGGCATCCGCAAAGGCGGTCCAGCTGGCGCACCAGATCGACCCGGAAAACAAAGTTGGCTGCATGATCCTGGGCCAGGCCAACTATCCACTGACATGTAAGCCAGAGGATGCCTTTGCCTGTCAGCAAAACATGATGATGAACACTTTCCTGTGCAGTGATGTGCAGGTGCGCGGCGCTTACCCTGGCTACGCACTGCTCCATTTTGAAAATGAGGGCATCACGCTGGACTGGCAACCCGGCGATGCCGAAGAACTCAAAAACGGCACGGTGGATTTCTATTCATTCTCTTATTATTCCTCCGGCTGCATTTCTGCTGATGGCGGCGGCGATCGGACGCTCGGAAATCTGACTGTCACGGAAAAGAATCCCTATCTGCGGGCCTCTGAATGGGGCTGGACAATCGATCCCCTGGGGCTGCGCCATTATCTGAATGAGGTCTATGGGCGTTACCAGATCCCAATTATAGTTGTGGAAAATGGTCTTGGCGCAAAGGATGTTCTTGAGGACGGCAAAGTACACGACCCCTACCGCATCGACTATTTGCGGCAGCATATTCAGGCAATGCACGATGCCATCGCGTTGGATGGCGTTGACCTGATTGGCTATACGATGTGGGGCTGCATAGACCTTGTCTCTGGTGGAACAGGGGAGATGTCCAAGCGCTACGGCTTCATTTATGTGGATGCTGACGATGCAGGCCACGGCAGCTATGACCGCACCCGCAAGGACAGCTTCTATTGGTATCAAAAGGTGCTCCGCTCCAACGGCGCTGATTTAGAGTAAGTAAGTTCTATAAGCAAGGTATCCTTTTTATCACATTCACAACAAAGCCTGTGACATAGATGTTGTCACGGGCTTTTTTATGTGTTGCAACGCGGAAAGTACGCATATCCAACCAGATTTTTGATACTATAATTTTCAATGTTGTCCAAGTGCTCAGAATTTTTACTATTATTTTAAGCATTAAAAGGGTATCATTTTTATCACATTTAGATTGAAGCCTGTGACATAGATGTTGTCACAGACTTTTTTGTTTGTTGCAACGGCAAAAATTCGCATATCCAACAGGATTTTTTGATGCTATACTTTTCAATGTTGTCAAACATTTAAAGGATTTTCCCCAACTTCAAGAATAAAAAAGGGTATCTCTTTTATCACATCCAGACAAGCGTAAAAGTCTGCGACAGGTTTCCTGTCGCAGGCTTTTTTTGTGTATGAGGGAGAGACACTACAAAAATTAAACAAAAACAGCAAAAATGTCGCTTGAACTTAAACCTCGGTTCCATGTTATAGTTTTATGGCAGGTTGAAGATCTGCGGCCTTGACAAACCCGACGGCTGCATGTATGATAGAGCAGTTGATTTTGCAAGCATACTAAAAAAGTAGGAAATAAAACCCCAAGGAGGGAACATCCCCATCATGACAGAACGCCTTGCCCAGATATTGGCGGATTCCTTTTTTAAGATCCTGATCCCTGGCATTACCGTCACCATCCCGTTGACGGCGCTGTCCTTTTCTATTTCTCTTGTCATCTCCGTGGCGGTGGCGCTGGTGCAGTTTGCCCAGGTGCCGGTACTTACCAAGCTGGCCCGCCTGTACATCTGGATCATCCGCGGTACGCCCATTCTGGTGCAGCTGTTTGTAGTGTTCTACGGCCTGCCGGGTGTCGGCATCCTCATCGAGCCGTTCCCTGCGGCGGTGCTGGTGTTTTCCATCAACGAGGGTGCTTACGGTGCCGAGACTATCCGCGCGGCGCTGGAATCGGTGCCCAAGGGCCAGCTGGAAGCAGGGCAGTGCGTGGGCATGAGCTACATGCAGATCATGTGGCGCATCATCCTGCCGCAAGCCCTGCGCACGGCGTTCCCCACGCTGGCCAACTCCCTGATCGCTATGGTCAAGGATACCTCTCTGGCGGCCAATATCACCGTGACCGAAATGTTCATGACCACCCAGCGCATCGTCGCCCGCACCTACGAGCCGCTGGCCCTCTATCTGGAGGTCGGCCTTGTCTACCTGCTGTTCTGCACGGTGCTGACCCGCGTGCAGGCCTGGGGCGAGAAGCTGCTGAACCGCCGCGGCGCACAAAGGAGTTGATACGATGCTGGAAATCCATGATCTGCAAAAATCCTTCGGTGACCTGCATGTCTTAAGGGGCATCGATCTCAATATCCAGAAGGGCGATGTCGTGGCTGTCCTCGGCTCCAGCGGCAGCGGCAAAACAACGCTTCTGCGCTGCATGAACTTTTTGGAACATGCCGATGCGGGCACCATGGTCTTTGACGGCCAGCAGGTGGAGCTGAGCCGCATCACCCACGCCCAGATTCACGCCCTGCGCCGCCGCACCGGTTTTGTGTTCCAAAACTACAACCTGTTCGCCAACAAGACCGCGCTGCAAAACGTGACCGAGGGCCTTGTCATTGCCCGCAAGATGGACAAGCACCAGGCCGACGAGATCGCCCGTGCCGCGCTGGATAAAGTCGGCATGGGGGACCGCTGCGACCACTATCCCAGCCAGCTTTCCGGCGGGCAGCAGCAGCGCGTGGCCATTGCCCGCGCCATTGCTTACGACCCGGAGATCCTCTATTTCGACGAGCCGACCTCGGCCCTCGACCCCGAGCTGACCGGCGAGGTGCTGACCGTCATGCGCCGTTTAGCCGATGAGGGCCGCACGATGCTGGTCGTCACCCACGAGATGGACTTTGCCCGCCATGTGGCCAACCGCGTTGTCTTTATGGACGCCGGCGTCATTGTGGAGCAGGCCGACGCCGAAACTTTCTTCACCAACCCGCAGCAGCCCCGCACCCGGGAGTTCCTGCAGAACTACAAACAAAGGAGTTTTACCTGATGAACCGTAAAAAGATCACCGCCCTGGCCCTGACCGCCGCTATTTCCGCCGCCGTGCTGGCTGGCTGCGGCAGCTCTGCCGCTTCTTCCGCTGCTCCGGCTGCTGCTTCCGCCGCCGACAGCGCCACCACCGATACCGCCGCTTCTGCCGACCTGCTGAGCCAGATCCGGGAGCGCGGCACCATCACCGTCGCCATGGAGGGCACCTGGGCCCCCTGGACCTACCACGATGAAAACGACAACCTCGTCGGCTATGACGTGGAAGTTGCTACCCTGATCGCCGAGAAGCTGGGCGTTGAGCCGGAGTTCATCGAGGGCGAGTGGGACGGCCTGCTGGCTGGTCTGGACGCTGGCCGTTACGACATCATGGTCAACGGCGTGGACATCACCGAGGAGCGCGCCGAGAAATACGACTTCTCTTACAGCCTGGCAGATACCATCATTGTGGGCCGTTTTGTCGGTGTCAATGCGCTGGCGGCAGTTGGCGCTACCGGCTCGGTCAACTATCTGATCCTGGGTTTTGTTATTGGCATGTGCAACGGCTTTGCTATCCCCATCGCACAGCTGTTTGGTGCCCATGATGACAGCGACCTGCGCCGCCATGTGGCCAATGCAACCTGGCTGTGCATTGCCTGGGGTGTTGGGCTTACCGTTGTCACGGTGGCGCTGACCCGCCCCATTATGGAGCTGATGCAGACCCCGGCGGATATTATTGATGGTGCCAGCACCTACATTGGCTGGATCTTTGCGGGAATTCCCTTTGTTTTTCTCTATAATATGGTTTCGGCCATCATGCGCGCTTTGGGCGACAGCAAAACCCCGCTTTACTTCCTGGTGCTGACCAGCGCTGTCAACATTGTGCTGGATCTGGTGCTCATCATCAACTTTAATATGGGTGTTTTGGGTGCCGCTGTGGCAACCGATGTTTCGCAGGCAATCTCCGGTGTGATCAGCCTGATCTATCTGATCAAAAAGTTCAAGATCCTGCATATGACGCGGGATGAATGGAAATACAGCCGCTCTGCCTGCCGCCGCCTGTCTGCTATGGGCCTGCCCATGGGCCTGCAGTGTACCATCACGGCCGTGGGCAGCGTTATAATGCAGTGGGCCGTCAATGGGCTGGGCAGCTCTGTGGTTGCCGCCATTACGGCTGCGGGCAAAACCCAAAACCTGCTCGCCTGTGCGTTGGAAAGCATCGGCACCGCTATGGCAACCTATGCGGGCCAGAACCTTGGCGCGGCCCGGCTGGACCGTGTGCGCAGCGGTGTAAAAAGCTCCTACATTATGGTGATTGCTTATTCCGTCCTTGCTTTTATTGCTCTGCACTTTGGCGATGTCGTGATCATCGGCCTCTTCCTGGATACCAAGACCGAGGTTGAGATCGTGGCGATGGCGCGGGATTATATGTTCTGGAACAGTCTGTTCTTTATCCCGCTCGGCGCACTCATTGTATGGCGCTATACCATTCAGGGGCTGGGCTATTCCACACTTGCCATGATGGCCGGTGTGGCCGAAATGGTGGCGCGTACCGTTATCGGCCTGGTGCTGATTCCGGTGCTGGGCTTTTTTGGCGCAGAGCTGGCCAACCCGGCAGCCTGGGTGGCGGCCTGCCTGTTCCTGTACCCGGCTTACCTGTGGACGGTCAAACACCTGGAAAACCGCCTGCTTGCCGGCCACCTTGCCATGCAGCACAGCGCGGTAGGGGATTGACCCCCTGAATTTTTATCACGATCCATGCTTTTGCCCTGCATGCCCTGCGGTATGCGGGGCATTTTTGCACCATTCCGGCATTTTTTCAAAAAGCTCTTGCCCTGCGGCGGCAAAAGCAATATAATAACTGTATATTTATTCATAGAGGGTCAGAGCGTATCGAATAAGCAAACAAGCGGGTGGAATATTTTCACCACGTTTGCTTTACGGTACGCCCCAGCGGGCCGCATACGCCCTGTATGTGCAAAAAAAGGGCAGGGGAAGTGCCGCACCGCACAACAAGAGAGAAGGAAGTAGTATTATGCCGGAAAAGAAACCGTTCATCACCCTTGAGCAGGCACAGGAAATTATTGCCGATGTGCCTACCCCGTTCCATCTTTATGACGAAAAAGGCATCCGCGCCAATGCACGCCTTGTCAACAAAGCTTTTGCATGGAACAAAGGTTTTAAGGAGTATTTTGCCGTTAAGGCAACCCCCAACCCGTACCTGCTGCGCATCCTGAAAGAGGAAGGCTGCGGCGTGGACTGCTCCAGCTACACCGAACTGCTGCTGAGCGAAGCCTGTGGCTTCAGCGGCAGCGATATCATGTTCTCCTCCAACGAAACGCCGGTGCAGGACATGAAGAAGGCGTATGACCTGGGCGCTTACATTAACCTGGACGACCTGACCCATGTGGATTTCCTCAAGAATGTGGCAGGTATCCCCGAAACGATCTGCTGCCGCTTTAACCCCGGCGGAACCTTTGACCTGGGCAACGGCATCATGGATAACCCCGGCGATTCCAAGTACGGCATGTCCGAAGAGCAGATGACCGAAGCTTATACCCGCCTGATGGCACTGGGTGCAAAGAACTTCGGCATCCATGCTTTCCTGGCCAGCAATACCGTTACCGATGATTATTACCCGGAACTGGCCGGTATCCTGTTCAACCTGGCTGTGCGTCTGCACCAAAAGACCGGTGCGCACATCAAGTTCATCAACCTGTCCGGCGGCGTCGGCGTTGCCTACAAGCCGGAGCAGCGCTCCAATGATATCCTGGCCATTGGCGAGGGTGTCCGCAAAAAGTTTGAGGAGATCCTGGTGCCCGCCGGTATGGGCGACGTTGCCATCTTTACCGAGATGGGGCGCTTTATGCTGGCTCCGTATGGCTGCCTGGTTGCCACAGCCATCCACGAAAAGCACATTTATAAAGAGTATATCGGCCTGGATGCCTGCGCTGCCAACCTGATGCGCCCGGCCATGTACGGTTCCTACCACCACATCACCGTGCTGGGCAAAGAGAACGCCCCCTGCGACCATAAATACGATGTGGTCGGCGGTCTGTGCGAGAACAATGATAAGTTTGCCATTGACCGTATGCTGCCCAAGATCGATATGGGCGATGTGTTGGTCATCCACGATACCGGTGCCCATGGCTTCTCGATGGGATTCTAAGTCCCTTTTCCAGCCCGTTGATCACATACTGGCTGTCGCTGTACAGGTCAATGTCACAGGGCTCTTTCAGCTGGCGCAGAGCTTCCAGCAGGCCGGTCAGCTCCATGCGGTTGTTGGTGGTTCCGGCCTCGCCGCCGGAAATCTCTTTCTCATACACCTTTTCTCCGGTACGGAAGCGCAGGATCGCGCCCCAACCGCCGGGGCCGGGGTTGCCGCTGCAGGCACCGTCGGTATAAATTTCGATGTGTTTCATGTTACCCTCGTTTTGCTGCGGCAATACTGGAATCAGGGCGTGCCGGAAAATGGCATCCTTTTCTTTGCTTTTCGCTGTACCTTATCGGCCAGCCATCGGCCAGCCGCAATGCCCGGAACCCTGCCGCTTTACTATAAGGCAACACCGCAATTCCCGCCTGACTTAAGCACCGCCCGGCGGCTGCGGCTACGGCATCTGCGTTGCCAAAATGCTCGATAATTCGGGTTGCAAACCGTGCATCGTAATTTAATCGGGGCACAGTGCCCCTCGTTTGATTCTGCGACCGTTGCCCCTGCTTCGGAAAAACCAAATTTTTGCAGCATCCAGTATTATCTGCGCGCTTAGCATCTGCCGCTCCATCGCTCGCCGTATCGGCACTTAGGATTATGCGGTATTGCCATGAAAAATAATTATACGCGATTTTGCCCAGCCCTGCAAGCTTTTGTGTAATTTGTCCATAAATGCGTCCGGCATACTATTTGACAATGCCCCCGGCGATATGATCTTGGTGGACTGCGGCCTGGTGTTCCCGGATTCCGATATGTTCGGCGTGGACCTTGTCATTCCGGATTTCACCTATGTATTGGAAAATAAGGACCGCATCTTGGTGGAAGGGCCTGTTCATTCATTCCGGATTTCACCTATGTATTGGAAAATAAGGACCGCATCAAGGGCCTGTTCATTACCCATGGCCACGAAGACCATATCGGCAGCCTGCCGTATCTGCTCAAAAAGTTCAACGTGCCCATTTACACTGCACGTTTGACCATTGGCCTGATCAAAAACAAGCTGGAGGAGCACGGTCTTGCCTCCAGTGCAGAGTTCCATGAGATCCGTCCCCGCCAGAAAGTGCGCCTTGGCTGCTTTACGGTGGAGCCCATCCATGTCAACCACTCTATCCCGGATTCTCTGGCGTTTGCCATTGACTGCCCGGCAGGCACCGTGCTGCATACCGGCGACTTCAAGATCGACTACACGCCGCTTTCCGGCGATGCCGTTACCGACCTTTCCACCATTGCGGAGTATGGCCGCCGCGGCGTGCTGGCTTTGCTGGCGGATTCTACCAACGCGGAACGCCCCGGCTTTACGGCAACCGAGCAGACTGTGGCCGAAGGGGTGCGCAGCCTGTTTGCCCGCGCCAAAAACCGCCGCATTATCGTGGCAACCTTTGCTTCCAACATCTACCGCATCCAGCAGATCATTGACCTGGCCATTGAGTATGGCCGCAAGGTGGCCGTCAATGGCCGCAGCATGGTTTCCAACACCGAAATGGCGCGGGAGCTGGGGTATCTGCATGCGCCGGATAATGTGCTGATCGATATCGAGGAGATCAACAAATACCCACCGGAAAAGGTTGTCCTTATCACCACCGGCAGCCAGGGCGAACCGCTGTCCGCTCTGTCCCGTATGGCGCAGGCCAGCCACCGTACCGTCAAGGTCGGCCCTACTGACTTTATCATTATCTCGGCCCGCCCCATCCCCGGCAACGAAAAGACCGTGACCAAGGTGGTCAACGGCCTTCTGGCCCTGGGCGCAGAGGTCATTTACGAAAACATGTACGATACCCATGTTTCCGGCCACGCCTGCCAGGAAGAGCAGAAGCTGATGCTGACCCTTGCCCACCCGCAGTATTTCCTGCCGGTTCACGGCGAGTTCAAGCAGCTCAAGCGCCACGCCGAAACGGCGGAGCACCTGGGCTATATCCCGAAGCAGAATATTTATATTGCTGAAAATGGCCAGAACATCCGCCTTTCCCGCGATGGCATGGCAGTGGAGGGCACTGTGCCCGCCGGTGCCGTGATGGTGGATGGCTATGGCGTGGGCGATGTGGGCAATGTGGTCCTGCGTGACCGCCACCACCTGTCGGAGGACGGTATCATCATCGTTACCGCAGCCGTGGATGGCAGCACCGGCCAGCTGCTTTCCGGCCCGGACCTGGTTTCCCGCGGCTTTGTCTATGTGCGGGAAAGCGAGGAGCTGATGGACGGTGCCCGCGTGCAGGTTGAAATGGCCCTTGACCGCAGTATGGCGGATAACATGCACGACTGGGCCAGCGTGAAATCCCGCGTGCGGGAGGCGCTTTCCAGCTATATCTACCGCAAAACCAAGCGCAGCCCCATGATTCTGCCCATTCTGATGGAAGTTTGATCCAAACCATATCTGACCGTGACCGCCTGCCCCACATTGCAGGCACCGAGGAACGATGATGAAAAACAAGCTGAGACGTGATATCTTTGTCATTATCTTTTTGCTGCTCGTTGCGTGCATCGCTCTGGCTGTGCCGCTGGCGTTCAGCAACCCGCGCTGGCTGCTGGCACCGGCGCTGCTTGTAGTGTTTGCGTTGGTGGTGGCGGTGCTTGGCATCCGCCGGCTGCGGCGCTTTGTGGCCGATATGCTGTGCGGGACCAACTTTGAGGGCAGCAAGACCCAGTATTCGCTGGCGGATTTTTCCATCCCCACTGCCCTGATTACCGAAGGCTCCGTGGTGTGGTATAATCCGGCCTTCCGGGAGCAGATCCTGGCGGGGCAGGATGCCCTGCTGGCTGCACCGGACCGCCTGATGACCGGCATTGACCTTTCCGTCTGTGCCCGCGCCCACGGCCAGGACCTGACCATTGACGAAAACCGCTACACGGCCTATGCCACAACCAGCCGCAGCAGCAAAACGGGCACATTGCTGTTTTTGGTCAACGATACGTTCTACAAAAACACGCTGGATGAATACACTGCCAGCCGCCCGGCTTACCTGATCATTGGGGTGGACAGCTATGACGAGCTGTTCAACGATATGAAGGACTCCGAGCAGGCGCACGAGCTGGAGGCCATCAACACCCTGCTGGAAGAATACATCGGCCGCACGACCGGTTTCTTGCGAAAGGTGTCCAACAGCCGCTATATTGCGGTGGTGGAAGAGCGGGATATCCGCTGGATGATGGAAGAACGCTTTGATATTCTGGATAAAGTGCGTGCGTTGCACCCCGGCGGAATGCTCACCCTTTCCATCGGCGTAGGCCATGGCGGCGCTACTATGCAGGAATGCCAGGAGATGGCCCGCGAAAGCATTGATATTGCCTTGGGCCGCGGCGGCGACCAGGCTGCCGTGAAAACAGTCGATGGCTTTGAGTTCTTCGGCGGCATTTCCCATGGTGTCGAAAAGCGCAGCCATGTGCGCAGCCGCATCATTGCCAACGCCCTGGCAGACCAGATCCGCCAGAGCGACAGCGTCATTATCATGGGCCACCGCCAGAGCGATTTGGATGCCATCGGCTCCGCCATCGGTTTGCTGCGCATGTGCAAAATGTGCGATGTGCCTTCGGTTATCGCAGTGCGCAGCAAGGCAACGCTGGCGGGCCAGCTGCTGGATGTGTTCAACAAAGCAGGGGAGGACCACAACTTTATTGAGCCGGAAGAAACCTATAAGCTCATCACCCCCAAAACCCTGCTGATTGTAACCGATACATACCAAAAGCGCCTGCTGGAAGACCAAAAGATTTACGAAAAATGCAGCCGCGTGGTTGTTATCGACCACCACCGCATGGCGGTAGGGCATATTGATAACCCGATCCTTTTGTACCACGAACCCTTTGCTTCCAGCGCCAGCGAGCTGGTATGTGAACTGCTGCAATTCATGCCCGCCCAAAACAACATCACTCAGTTGGAAGCTCAGGCGCTGCTGTCTGGCATCATGCTGGATACCCGCAGTTTTGCGCTGCATGTCGGCGTGCGTACCTTTGAGGCTGCCGCCTGGCTGCGCAGCCGCGGGGCCGAAACCGCCGCGACCAAGCGCCTGTTCAATATTTCCAAAGAAGAATACGAAGCCCGCGCCGCTATTGTGGAGGGCGCTTACCTCTACAAAGGCTGCGCTATCGCCACTTCGGATGAGCTTGACCCCGCCATGAGTGTGGTTCTGCCCATGGCAGCCAATGACCTGCTGACCATCAACGGCGTGGATGCCAGCTTTGTGGCAATCGCCAAAAACGGCGGGGTCAACATCTCCGCCCGCAGTATGGGCGCGCTGAACGTGCAGGTCATTCTGGAGCCCTTGGGCGGCGGCGGCCACCTGACGATGGCCGGTGCCCAGCTGCGTGATTGTACCGTAAAGGAAGCCGAAGCCCGCATCCGCGCGCAGATCGACGAATACCGCGCCAACCAGGAATGCCAGGAAGAACTGGTGGGTGCAGTTTAACAAATTAAATTATCAGTGAATCCCTGCCAATGGCAGAAAATTATATCAATTACTATATAGAGAGGGGAACCACCACGATGAAAGTTATTCTCAAACAGGATGTCAAGAGCATTGGTAAAAAGGATGAAATCCATGAAGTGTCGGACGGTTACGCCCGCAACTTCCTGTTCCCGCGCGGTTTGGCTGCAGTGGCCGATGCTGACGCTGTGAACACCGCCCGTACCAAGAGCGAAGCCAAAGCCCACCATGAAGCCGAAGCTAAGGCTGCTGCTGAAGAACTGGCTGCCAAGATCAAGGGCCAGATCGTTTCTGTCAAGGTCAAGGGGGGCGCTTCCGGCAAGCTGCACGGCAAAGTGACCGCAAAGGAAGTTGCCGAACAGTTGTACAAGCTGACCGGCACCGAAATCGACAAGAAAAAAATCGAAATGCCCGCCAGCATCAAGGAGTTTGGCAGTTATGATGCCAAAGTCCGCCTGCATGTGGGTGTTGTGGCCGCGTTCAAGGTCAAGGTCGAGGAGGCTCCGCTGTAATTGGCAGGGGGTCTTGTAATTACATTCCAACAAAAACGGCAGGGAGGTGCCTGAATGGCAAACAATGAATTAAGCTTGTCCAGCCTGGGCATTCAGCTGCCGTATAACATGCAGGCGGAACAAAGCGTGCTTGGCGCAGCGCTGATGGATGAAACCATCCTGAACCGCCTGATCACCGAGATGGATCCCGATATGTTCTATTCGGAGCAGAACCGGGCCGTCTATGAGGAAATGCGCCGCCTGTTCAGCGAAAGCGAAGCGGTGGACGTTATCACTCTGGTGGACTCTCTGGCTCAGAACGGTGTGTTCAAGGGCGCAGATGATGCCAAAGTGTATATTACGCGCATTGCGGAAACCGTCCCGGCGATTTCCAACGTCGATTCTTACATTAAGATCGTCAAGGAAAAATATCAAACCCGCCGTCTGATCGAAGCAGCCCGCGATATCCTGCAGCAGTCCAGCGAGGAATCCGATTCTGACCTGCTGCTGGAAAGCGCCGAGCAAAAGCTGTACGATATCCGCAACGGCCAGGATCGCTCCGGCGTTAAAACCATTCAGGAGTCTATCCTGGAAGTTATTGATACCATGCAAAAGCTGTCCGGTGCGGACCGCGATAAATTTGCCGGTATCCCCACAGGCTTCAACTATCTGGATAATATCCTGACCGGCCTTGGCCGTTCGGATCTGATTATTCTGGCGGCCCGCCCCGGTATGGGCAAAACCAGTTTTGCGCTGAACATTGCTACCAATGTGGCCCGCCTGCAAAAGATACCGACCGTCATTTTCAGCTTGGAAATGACCTGCGAACAGCTGACCGACCGCATCCTTTCCAGCACCGCAGGCATTGACAGCCAGGCATTCCGTACCGGCCGTCTGAACAACTCCGACTGGAACGATTTTGCCAATGCAACGTCACTGTTGTATAACGTTCCCATTTACATGGATGATTCCTCCGGTATTTCGGTGCCGGAAATCAAGGCAAAAATCCGCCAGATCAACCAGGACCCCAAACGGGATAAGATCGGTCTGGTCATCATCGACTATTTGCAGTTGATGCAGTCCGCCAAGCGCACCGAAAGCCGCGTGCAGGAAATCAGCGATATCACCCGGAACCTGAAAATTATGGCTAAGGAACTGAACGTTCCTGTCATTGCGCTGTCCCAGCTTTCCCGTGCTGCCGAAAAAACAGCGGGTCGCTCGGACCACCGCCCCCAGCTTTCAGACCTGCGTGATTCCGGCTCTATCGAACAGGATGCGGACGTGGTGCTCTTCCTGTACCGCGCTGCCTATTACAATTCCCAGAACGGCGAAACCGAACAGGCGAACGAAAACGAAGCCGAATGTATCGTGGCCAAAAACCGCCATGGCGAAACCAGTGTGGTCCGCCTTGGCTGGGATGGCGCCCATACCCGGTTCAGCAATCTGGACGAGATCCATGAACAGTACTGACGCAGACAATTCATTGCAAAACCCAGTAAACACGATGGAACAAACCTTGCTGGCCTATTGCCGCCGGCAGGGTTTGTTTCGGTTGGGGGGACCGTGTCATCATTGCCTGCTCCGGCGGGGCGGATTCGATGGCGCTGCTCTGTTTTCTGCTGCGCTGCAAAGCGGAACTTGGCATCACCGTCATGGCGGCCCATGTGGACCACGGAATCCGGGGCGAAGCTGCCCATGCGGATGCCCGCTTTGTGGCGGAGTTCTGCCGCACGCATCATGTGCCGTTCTTTTTGTACGATGCCGCTGCCAGCGGGGTGCAGATTCCCCCAAACCCCAGCGAGAACTGGGCGCGCAGCCTGCGCTATACCTGGTTTGATGCGCTGGCCGCACAGCAGCATGCCTGCATTGCCACAGCGCATACGTTATCTGACCAGGCGGAAACGGTGTTGTTCCGCATGGCGCGCGGTACCGGCCTGCACGGCATGGCGGGTATTCCGGCGGTACGGGGCGTGTACCGCCGTCCATTTTTGTGCCTGACAAGGAGCGATACCACGGCATACTGCGCCGCCCTTGGGCAACACTATGTTCAGGACGAAAGCAATTTCAGCGATGCCTATGCCCGCAACCGTATCCGCCATTATGCTGTTCCGGCGCTGCAAACCATCAATCCGGCGGCAGAGCGGGCCGTGGGGCGGCTGTGCAACCAGCTGCAGGAGCTGAACATCTGGCTGGAAAACCTGGCCGAAAAACTGCTGGCGCAGGCTGCCTGCGGGGGCGGGTACAGCATCCCGATTCTTGCCGCGGCGGATGCCCCGGTGCTGGCTGCTGCCCTGCGCATGCTGGCAGCCCGTGCGCGTGACCCTGAAGAAAAATATGTGCAGGCTCTTGCGGCCATTGTTCGGCAGGGCAGCGGTGCGGTACAACTGACGCCGGATGCCTGCTGGACCGCGGCAAACGGCATTTTGTACTGCCGCTCAGTGCTAAAAATGCAGCCGGAAGCCATTCCCGCGCCGCACCAGCTGCTAAAAACCGGCGTTTACTGCCTGCCAGGGGGCTATGAGCTGGAGATTCAACAACTAAATTATGAAGTTTTTTTGAAAAATCCATCATTTTTGAAAAAAGACTACACCTATTGTGCAGATTATGCTAAAATAAATAAGAATATTTTTGTGAGGACCCGCCAACCCGGCGATACGTTCCGCCCGGCGGGACGTCACGTTGGCAAAACGCTCAAAAAATATCTGAATGAGACAAAAGTTCCTGTGGCTGAACGGACGCTGATGCCGCTGCTGGCCTGCGGTAGCCAGGTGCTTTGGCTGTGGGGGGCAGGCTTTGCGGACGGTTTGTCCCCGGATGATGGGACAAAGCAGATCCTGTTGATTCGGCAAAGCCGCCAGCCTGCGGCCCCGGAGCAGGAACAAGATCATAATATTGGAGGAACAGATCATGCATGATATGAACAATGATATCGCCAAGGTTTTGATTTCGGAAGAGCAGCTGCAGGCCAAGGTGGCTGAATTGGGGGCACAGATCAGCCGCGATTACGAGGGCAAAGATTTGTTGCTGGTGTCTATCCTGAAAGGCTCCGTGGTGTTCATGGCCGATTTGATGCGCGCCATCACGGAACCCTGCAGCATTGACTTTATGGTGGTTTCCAGCTATGGCGGTGCCAACACCACTTCTACGGGCCTTGTCAAGATCGTCAAGGACCTGGATCAGGATCTTTCCGGCAAGGATGTTCTGATCGTGGAGGATATTCTGGATACTGGCGTCACGTTGTCTCACTTGGTGCCCATGCTGAAATTGCGCCGCCCCAACAGCGTGCGCCTGTGCACCATCCTCAGCAAGCCCAGCCGCCGCAAGGTGGATATTGAGCCGGACTACTGCGGTTTTGAAGTGCCCGATGAATTTGTTGTGGGCTATGGCCTTGACTATGACGAAAAGTACCGCAACCTGCCGTATGTCGGCGTGTTAAAACCGGAAGTATATTCCAAATAAAATTCTGTCTTGGCAGAATAACCAATCGCCCGCCGTTTTGGCGGATTTTGACAGGGAGTTGATTTTTTGCAGCACAAACCGCGTTTCAGCGGCATTATCATTGCCGCTGTCCTGATGGTGGCAGCACTCGTGATGATCTCCAGCTATTCCAGCCTGTTTGCCTCCAGCAAGAGCACCATGATGTTGTCCGAAGCCATGGGGTACTTTGAATCCAATCAGGTCACCTACTTTAACCTGGACCTGAACACCGGCGTTATCGAGATGAGCGTGAAAGAAGGTGAACATCCGCTGCCGGAATCCGGCACGTCCAGCGAAACATCCAACGGCCTGCTTGCAGAAATTTACGGCGATGACACCGATGCTTACGCCCCCAAGAACGGCGGGGCAGCGGTCATTACCTACAAGCTGCCATATCCTTCTTATTTCCTGCAATTCTACCTCAAGGATTATATCGACCAGTATAATGCAGCCAACCCGGATGAGCCCATGCAGTACGATATGGTCGCCGTTAAGACCAACGTGCCCTGGTTTGAGATCATCCTGTACGCCTTTATGATCGGCAGCGTGGTGCTGCTCTTCATGTCCATGTACCGCGGCGGTGCCGGTGGCGGCGGCCTGATGAATGTTGGCCGTGCCAAGGTCAAGGACCAGCAGGAAGGCCAGCGCAAGGCAACCTTTGCCGATGTTGCCGGTGCGGATGAAGAAAAGGCTGAACTCCAGGAAGTGGTTCAGTTCCTGAAAGCACCGGAAAAGTTCAACTCCCTGGGGGCGCGCATTCCCCACGGCGTTCTGCTTGTCGGCCCTCCGGGCACCGGCAAAACGCTGCTGGCCCGTGCCTGTGCAGGCGAGGCCGGCGTTCCGTTCTATGCCATCTCCGGTTCCGACTTTGTCGAAATGTATGTCGGCGTCGGCGCATCCCGTGTGCGCGATCTGTTTGAAAAAGCCAAAAAGACAATGCCCTCCATCGTCTTTATTGATGAGATCGATGCCGTGGGCCGTCAGCGTGGTGCCGGCCTTGGCGGCGGGCATGATGAGCGCGAGCAGACCCTGAACCAGCTGCTGGTTGAGATGGACGGCTTTGACGCCAACGATGGCGTCATCGTGATGGCTGCCACCAACCGTGCCGACATCCTGGATAAGGCGTTGTTGCGTCCCGGCCGTTTTGACCGTCAGGTCTATGTCGGTTTGCCCGATGTAAAGGGCCGCGAGGAGATTCTGCGCGTTCACACCAAGAACAAGCCCCTTGGCCCCGATGTCAGCCTGAAAACCATCGCCAAGTCCACCGCGGGCTTCTCCGGTGCTGACCTGGAAAACCTTGTCAACGAAGCCGCCCTGCTGGCTGCGCGCAAGGGCAAAAAGGCCATCACCGAACCCGAAATCGAGGAAGCTTCCATCAAGGTTGTGGCTGGCCCCGAAAAGAAGAGCCGCGTTGTGACCGATGCCGAAAAGCGCCTGACCTCTTACCACGAGGCCGGCCATGCCATTACCGGCTATTTCTGCAAAACGCATGATCCCGTGCACCAGATCAGCATTATCCCGCGTGGTTCGGCAGGCGGCTTTACCATGTATCTGCCGGAAAAAGACCCCAGCTATGTGACCAAGACCGCCATGAACGAGAACATTGTCTGCCTGTTGGGCGGCCGTGTGGCGGAGCAGCTGGTGCTGGATGATATCTCCACCGGTGCTTCCAACGACCTGCAGCGTGCTACGGATACCGCCCGCGCCATGGTGACCCGCTATGGCTTCTCGGAGCGCATGGGCCCGGTGGTTTATGGCACCGACCCTGGCGAAACCTTCCTTGGCCGAGACTTTGGCCAGGGCAAGGGCTATTCCGAAAATACGGCGTCCGAAATTGATAATGAGATCCGTGATATCATGGATGAATCTTACGAGACGGCCCGCCGCATTTTGACCGAGCACATGACTGAGCTGCACCGTGTGGCCGGTGTGCTGATGGAACGCGAAAAGATCAGCGGCGAAGAGTTTGACACCCTGATGAAAGGCGAAAACCTGGCACCCTTTGGGCTGGATACCCCCGCGCCTGCCGCAGCCCCTGCATCGGCAGAGCAGCCCGCCGCGCCGGAACAGCCCTCCGAACCGTCTGATGAAAATTAAGGCAAGGTGAAACACAATGGATCAAAATTTTTCCCTGATGGCGCAATCCCGTGCCAATTATTACACTGCCGGCAGCCCGGTCCAGTTTGTCCGTGTTGAGCTGCTGAAAGGGGATGTCACGGGTGAAGTTGCGGTCTGCCTGACCTTTAAGAATGTTGGCACAGAACCGCTGACCGGCTTTATCATCCACTTCAAGTGCAAAGATGCTTCTGGTCAGATCCTGTGCGAGGATGATTTCTATTATGAGCAGCTCAATGTGCAGCCCGGCGAACTGTTTGGTGCCGATGACGCTGTGTTTGTCAGCGATACGCCGGTTTCCAGCGTGGAAATTGAGCAGGACCGTGCTTTCCTGAACGGCCGCGGCGTGGATCTGCGTAATTATAAGCGTGTCCGCCTGCAGGCCCCCCGTGTGCTGCCTGGCTCTATTGCCCGCACACTTCAGACCCGCACCAACAATAAGATGCTGACCTGCGTCCCGCAGGATACCGAAAACGGCTGGTTCTGCGCCTGCGGCGCGTTCCACCCCAACGAGGAAGCTGTTTCCGTCTGCAGCGAGTGCGGCGGCGACCGCGCTTACATCAAGGCAACCCTGACCCGCATCCTGGAGGAAGCCCGGCAGGCCGCCGAACAGCAGCAGCGCGAAATCAACGCCGTGGCCAATGGCGTTGACCCCGCAGCAGCCCAGGCAGCCCAAGCCGCTGCCACCGCCGCCGCGGCTCAGGCAGCCATCAGCCAGGAGCCCACCGCACAGTTCACCCCGCCCGCCCCGGCCCAGGAACCGGAAGAAGAGGACGAGGACGACGAAGCAACCAACGCCGAAATGGACCGCGTGCGCCGCTATGTCCCCAAAGGCCATCTGTTTGCCGATGAAGAGGATGAAGAGGACGAGCATACCCGCATGTTCGATGATGAGGAAGAGGAAAGCGACGATGACGAAGAACCCCGCCGTGGCCGTTATGCGGACGATGACGACGCGCGCAACTATCCGTTCACGTTCCGTCGGGCGGGGGAGATGCGCACCCACTACGCCATGATCGGTATGGCCTATGTGGCCGAGGAGTATCCGCTCTACTACGATGCTGTCAACGAAAAAGGGCTATGCATTGCCGGGCTGAACTTTGTGGGCAACGCCGCCTGCCAGTCGGAAACGGACGGAAAGGACAACATCTCGGTGTTTGAACTGATCCCCTGGCTGCTGGGCCAGTGCGCCGACTTGAACGAGGTACGCGCCCTGTTGGCCAAGCTGAACCTTGTGGACATCCCATTTAACGCCCAGCTGCCCACGGCAAAGCTGCACTGGCTCATCACTGATCGCACCGGCAGCATCACGGTGGAGGCCGTGGCCGACGGCCTGCATGTGTACGAGAATCCTGTAGAGGTGCTGACCAACAACCCGCCGTTCCCGCAGCAGATGGCCATGCTGGCCAACTACCGCGCCCTCAGCCCCCGGACCCCGAAAAACACTTTCGCTCCCGGCGTGGATCTGCCGGAACTCAGCCGCGGCATGGGCGGCATCGGCCTGCCGGGCGACCTTTCCTCGATGTCCCGCTTTGTCAAAGTGGCCTTTACCCGGGGTAACTCGAAATCGGCCGACGACGAGATGAGCAGTGTCAGCCAGTTTTTCCATATTCTCGGCTCGGTAGAGCAGCAGCGCGGCTGCTGCGAGCTGGATAACGGTAAGTACGAGATTACCCTGTACACCAGCTGCTGCAATGCCGATACAGGTGTCTATTACTACACGACCTACGATAACAACCAGATCACCGCTGTGTCCATGCACCACGAAGATTTGGACGGCGTGGCCCTCGTGCATTATCCCATCATCCAAAAGCAGAACATTTTCTGTCAGAACTAAAAGTAAACCGAAAACGCCCCGCGGCCTTGCCAAGCAAAAAAAGCAAAGCTGCGGGACGTTTGATTTTATAAGAAAAATGTGTAAGGTTTAGTCAAGCTCAATGCCGCAGGCACGCAGGGCACGTTCAAAAGACTTGGGGTTCTTGTACAGGATGCCGGTGATGCCCAGGTTGTAGGCGGCCTGGGCGTTGACCTTATTGTCATCGATGAAGATCGACTCGTCATACGCCAGGTTGCAAGTCTGCATCAGGGTGGTATAGATGGCCGGTTCCGGCTTGCACAGGTGCACCTCACAGGAGGCAACACCGCCGTCAAACAGTGAGAACCATTCCCGCTGGCGCAGCTCGTCCATAATATCCGCTGGGATGTTGGTCAGGTAGTACAGGCGGTATCCGGCGGCTTTCAGCTTTTGCATGGTGTGCACAGTGGATTCCTTCGTGCGCAGGATGGTGGGCCACTCGTCGATGACGGTCTGCACCTCAAATACGCGGTTGACGCGGGCGGCGTTCTCCAGCATCGCAGCGTTGCCCTCTTCACGGGTGATGGTGCCGCGGTCCAGGTCCTGCCACTCCTGGCTGCCAAAGGTCAGCTCGTACACAATTTCCTCGGCGCGTTTGTTCATAAAGTGGTCCATCAGAAAATCTTTGGGATTGAATTGCACGACCACGCCGCCGAAATCAAAAATAATATTTTTATACATAAAACCCTCCGTAAAAGAGAAGTATTGATTCCTTACTTGGTTTCTAAGTATATCAGTATACCATAAATTCACCGATTTGTCCAAGAAACAATTCCACCCTTACCGCATACAATAAAGCGGCGAAAAATCGCACACCAAAGGGGGAGTGGACCATGACGCTGCGTGACCTGGCCCGGAAGGATGTGATACGCCTTTCCAATGGCGAAAACCTGGGCCGCATCGATGATATTGAGTTTGAGGAAAAATCTGCCCGCCTTACCGCTGTGGTGCTGCATGGTCGCAGCCGCTGCCTGGGGCTGTTGGGCAGCGACGACGACCTTGTGATCCCGTGGCAGAGCATCAAAACCATTGGCACGGATGCCGTGATGGTGGAGCCTGACCCGGATGCTGACCTGCACCGCCACCGATAAAATCGTATAATTCAAATTTGCCGCCATTTTCGGCAGCAATATGGATGAGTTTCTTTATGGTGCGTGTTGGCTCGCTGTATGACCAGACGTTGCTGAAAAACAACAAGCTGGATATCGTCACCCATATGACGCCATCGGAACAGATCGCCGCCATCACCCCGCGCGTAGCGGAGCTGCAGGCAAAGTGTGATAAATACTATCAGCACTTACTTTCCGCCTTGAAAGAGAACAAGTACATCAAGGTCGATTTTGACCACCTGGACAAGCAGCAGGAGCACTACTGGAAAGCATATTTCACCTCTGAAATCCTGCCCATCCTGAGCCCGCAGGTGGTGGACCAACGCCACCCGTTCCCGTTCCTGCGCAATAAAGAAATTTATTATGCCGCCCAGCTCAACAGCAAGAGTGACGGTGTATATTACGGCATTATCCCCCTCAGCGGCCAGTTTGAGCAGCTGCTGTTTATCAAAAATCCAGACGGCACCACAAGCTTTGCCTTTGCGGATGAGCTGATCGCCCATTACGCCGCCAGCATCTTTAATAAAAGCACGCTGCAGAACGCCTGTCTGTTCCGCGTGACCCGCAATGCGGATATCACGGTGGATGAGGGCATGATGGATCATGATATCGACTTCCGCGATGTGATGAGCGAGCTGCTGAAAAAGCGCCGCAAGCTGGCCGCTGTGCGCCTGCAATTCTGGCCCAGCGCTCCGCAGGAGATCGTCAAGTTCCTGCGGGACAAGCTGGTGGTCCCGGCGGACCGCTGCTATACCCAAACTTCGCCGCTGGACCCCGGGCTTTTGTTCCGCCTGGCCAGCCGCGTTTCGGCAGACAGCAACCCCGCTTTTTCCTATCCGCCAGCCCGCCCGATTCAGGCCCCTGCGGATTATGATCTGTATGCCGAAGCCCACAAACATGACGTTCTGCTCTCTTACCCGTACCAGAGCATCCGCCCTTTCATCCGCATGCTGATGAAAGCAGGTTCCGACCCGGATGTTGTCAGCATCAAAATGACCCTGTACCGCATGGCAAGCGATTCCCAGATCGTGCAGGCGCTGATCAATGCAGCGGAAAACGGCAAGGAAGTTACCGCCATGGTGGAGCTGCGCGCCCGCTTTGACGAGCAGAACAACATCGACTGGTCCAAACAGCTGGAAGAAGCTGGCTGCACGGTGTTCTATGGCTTTGATGATTACAAAGTCCATTCCAAGCTGACCCTGATCACCAGCAAGGTGAACGGTAAATACCACTACCTGACCCAGATTGGCACAGGCAACTATAACGAAAAAAACCAGCGAGCTGTACACTGACCTTTCCTTCATCACCACCTGGCAGGAAATCGGCGAGGAAGCCAGCGCAGTGTTCAACAATATGGCTTTGCAGCGCCTGACCAGTGAGGCCGATACCATGCTGGTGGCACCGCTGCGCTTCAAGAGCGTTCTGCTGGAACAGATGGACCGCCAGATTGACCGCGCCCGCCGCGGGCTTCCGGCATCCATGATTTTGAAAAACAACTCCATCAATGACCCGCAGATCATCAACAAGATCAGCGAGGCCAGTTGCGCCGGTGTGCGGGTGGATATGATCGTGCGAGGCATCTGCTGCATCAAAGCAGGGGTGCCTGGAAAGACCGAGAACGTCCATATCCGCAGCATCGTTGGCCGCTATCTGGAACATTCCCGCATTTATTGCTTCGGTGAAGGCGAAGACATGACCATCTATATCGCCTCCGGCGATTTCCTGACCCGCAACACCGAGCGTCGTGTCGAAGTCGGCGTGCGGGTGGATGATCGTGAGATTGCCAAAAAGCTGCGCGGCATCCTCGACCTACAGTTGCGGGATACGACTCCCGCTGCTTTTTATTGCTGCTCTATTTGGCTCCCCGCCTGCATACAATCTGGTAAAAGGAGGTGGGGACCATGTGGGAAAATGCCGCACCGCAAAGCGAAAGCCAAAACCGCCGCCCCCGCGTCCAGCCTGTGAAAACGGGGGAGACACCCTGCTGTGGGGGCAGATGCTTTTTTGTACTGTGGTGCTGCTGGTGGCGCTGGCCGCACGGATGATGGGCCTGCCGTTTTACCCGGAACTGCGCCGCACCTTTGCCCAGGCTATGCAGCCGGAGCAGGATTTTTTCCTGAGCACAGAGCGTTACTTCTCTAAATTTACAGAGAAAGCCGCCGCTGCCATCGCCCAGGCTCTGCCCACAACGTCGGAAACAGCCCGCCAGCCCCGACGCAAACCCCAGCCTCCCGCCAACGCGCGTGAGGAAAGTTACACGCCAAACTTCCCGCTGCTGTTCCCGCTGCCCGGCGGTTCCTGTACCCGTACCTCCGGTTACGGCTGGACACGGGCAAACAGAGGTGGTACCGCGAACTTTCGCCCTCTGCCAAATTTCACATTTGGCAGGGGCTTTATTTTTTGCCCTTGCCGCACAAACCAAGGAGGATGCACCCCATGACCATTTATGACGAACTGAAAGCCCGCGGCCTGATTGCACAGGTAACGGACGAGGAAGAAATCAAGGAAGTAATCAACAACGGCAAGGCTACTTTTTACATCGGCTTTGACTGCACGGCCGACAGCCTGACCGCCGGTCACTTTATGGCCCTGACCCTGATGAAGCGCCTGCAGCAGGCAGGCAACAAGCCCATTGCCCTGATCGGCGGCGGCACCACCATGATCGGTGACCCTTC